>ERZ761607.1448-NODE-1448-length-29632-cov-10.747371_pt1 | contig 29632 bp, 28 predicted proteins | sample MGYA00511164_ERZ761607 | MGnify/ENA primary metagenome ERZ761607 (study PRJEB28899, sample SAMN02445080) | bioreactor sludge metagenome | biome: EBPR sludge | place: Australia: Brisbane, Thorneside Wastewater Treatment Plant | collected 2011-06-22 ... | reverse complement strand
ATCCGAATTGGTAAAGAGGGACAACCTTTCAAAATGTATAAATTAAAAACTATGTATGATAATTCAGATGAAATTTTAAAAAATTATTTATTAGATAATCCGTCTGAAAAATTATATTGGGAAAAATATTTTTGTTTAAAAAATGATCCGAGGATAATAAAACCATTCGGAAAAATAGCACGAAAATTTAGTATTGATGAAATACCTCAATTTATTAATGTTTTAAAAGGTGATATGAGTTTAATAGGACCAAGACCTGTCCCGGAAAATGAAGAAAAATTATTTTCTCGGGAATCAATTTTATTAAGAAGAACTATAAAGCCAGGTATAACAGGACTTTGGCAAATTAGCGGTAGAAGTGATTTAAGCTATGAAGAAAAAATAAATTTGGATCTTGAATATATAAATAAGATTAGTCTGATCTTTGATTTAAAGATTTTATTTAAAACTCCAATGACAGTTTTCAATTCAAAAGGAGCTTATTAATGAAGATTAGTCTAATTTAATTAGAATTTTTATCCTTAATTAATTATAGTATTTTATTTTAATCAAAAGATTTATAATTTGCTTTAACTTTAAACAAATTAATTAAAAATTTTATGTCAGACGATAAAAATAACAGACTTAAATCACTCGAAATTGCTCTTGATCAAATAGAAAAAGACCACGGCAAAGGAACTGTGATGAGACTTGGTGATAAACCAATAAATAAAATCGAAGCAATTTCAACCGGTTCTATTTCGTTAGACTCAGCTCTTGGTATTGGCGGTGTTCCTCGCGGTAGAATTATTGAAATTTACGGTCCTGAATCTTCAGGTAAAACTACTATTTGTTTACACATAATTTCTGAAGCTCAAAAAAATGGCGGACTTGCAGCTTTTATTGATACTGAACATGCTCTCGATACTTCTTATGCTCAAAAACTTGGAGTTGATGTCGGTAATCTTTTAATTTCTCAACCGGAATACGGTGAGCAGGCTTTAGAAATTTGCGAAACTCTTGTAAGAAGTAATGCACTTGATGTCATTGTAGTTGACTCAGTTGCCGCTTTAACCCCTCGTGCTGAAATTGAAGGTGAAATGGGTGATGCTGTAATGGGTATGCAGGCAAGATTGATGTCTCAGGCATTAAGAAAATTAACTGCTGCAGTTGCTAAATCTAATGTGGTATTAATTTTCACTAACCAACTCCGTGATAAGATTGGTGTAATGTTCGGAAGCCCGGAAACAACTACAGGCGGAAAGGCTCTCAAATTCTATGCTTCCATAAGAATGGATATCAGAAGAATCGGGCAAATAAAAGACGGAACAGATGTAACAGGTAACAGAACTAAAGTTAAAATTGTTAAAAATAAAGTCGCTCCTCCATTCAAAGAAGTAGAGTTTGATATTATGTATAATGAAGGAATTTCTAAGACAGGTGATTTGATTGATCTAGCTGTAAATCAGGAAATTATTAAAAAAGGCGGTGCATGGTTCACTTATGAAGATTACAGAGTTCAGGGCAGAGACGGACTCAAAAAACTATTCAATGAAACTCCTGAATTGATGAATAAAGTATTGAATCAGGTAAGGCAAGCAATGGGAATAAACGGTTCTCCTTCTGAAAATGGTGCTTCAAGTGAATCTGCTAAAGAAGTTAAAGATTCGAAAGAATCAAAAAAGAAATAATCCGTAATAAATTTAATCGGAATATATGCCGTCAGCGGAATTTATACCGGATGTTAAATCTGTAATTACATCTGTTGAAAAGCAAAAAAAAGATGCTGACAGATATAATGTGTTTATAAATAACGAGTTTGCTTTCGGTATATATTCTGATTCTCTTGTAAAATTTGGACTTAGAAAAGGTGATATCCTTGATGAGACACTTATTGAAAAAATAAAATCTTACGATGAAATAAATTTTGGTAAAAAAGTTTCCATAAAATATCTTGCATATAAACCCCGTTCAACTTCATCAGTAATAAAAAAATTACGGACATTTCAGCTTTCTCAAAACTCTATAGACGAAGTAATAAATTGGTTAAAATCTTTAAATTATCTGAATGACGAAGTGTTTGTTAAACAACTCATTGAGAGTAAAATTCAGGGGAAACCAATCGGGAAAAGATTATTAAAATATAAAATATCAGAAACCGGAATTGAAAAATCTTTGATTGATGAAAATGTTGAAAATTTATATACTGAAGATGTTGAGTTTGTAAATGCCAAAAAACTTCTAAAAAAATATATTCCAAAAATAAAAAAGGGAGACGATTTTGAAAAGAAAAAAAAATGTTTTCAATATCTCATCTCCCGCGGATTTAATCTCACCCTGGCAAATACTGTATTAAAAGAATTTTTTGAAAAATAATAATACGGTTAATTTAAATTCAAAATTGATAAATGAATTAATTTGTTTTCATAAGTAAGTTCAAATCCCGTTAATATTTCTGAATCAAATCTCTTCTCAGTGCCGGCATCAACTCCGGGATAGAGTTTGTAAGGTTCATCCAAATATGATTTTATAAAATAATTAAATGAATCAGTGCATTTTTTCTCATCAAAATTTTCAATTCTTTCAATCTGATATACATCAGGAATAATTCCGTTTATTAATTTTGAAAAATGATGTTTTGCCAATTCTTGATTATTAAATGCTTCAATTGAAATCAGTTTATTATTTTTATAAAATGCAAACCCGGTTGAATTTTCTGTATATTTAAATTTATTGCCAAATTCTTTGAAGTTATTTTTATTGTTTTCTATTAAATCTGAATAGGAACTTGTTGATGATTTTAAATTATATGAAATTGAGTATTGACTTACAGTATCCCAAACCAAACCTTGATTTGCATCATAACTACTTGGATTTGATAATTTATTTTTTGTTACCTGTTGATTCATCTTTTTTCTCATTTCAATTGGTTTTGAAAATTCTTCAGGTTTAAATTTATCACTGTTAAATCTCCACCTTCCGGCTTCTACACAGCTGACAGGTATCACCACTTTTTTATTTGGATACATCAATATAGAAGTATTCAAAGTTCTGTTTTGCTTTGCACCTCTAAGTATATCACCATCAGCAAAAAATACAAATTCATCAGTTTTGTTAATTGCCAAAATATGCGAAACTCTTCCTGATGTATCAATCTCTGATACTTCAACTTTATCAGTATTAATTGCATCATCTCCATTTAGTATTTTCATTACATTTAAAGGTTCATAATCAAACTGCATAACTGATAAAGCTTTAAAGTGATCCAGTGATTTAATTGTCGTTTTCATTTTTTCTCCTTTTTTTTAATTTCTACAAATTAAAAATATTTTCCTTCAGAAAGTATTTAGGAAATGTTTTGGAAATATTTTTTGTAAAATTAATATAAGAAAATAATGATTTTGTCTAATCTAATTAGAATTTTTTTAGCAAAAAAAATCCCGTTTACTTCCAATAGTAAACGGGATTTAAAATAAAAACTTATATATAAATTTATGTTATTTAATTAATGTCATTCTCTTTGTTTGAATAAAATTATTCGCTTCCAGTCTGTAAAAATAAATTCCTGAGTTTAATCCTGATCCGTTAAAATCAATTTTATATGTGCCTTTTACTAAATTTGCATTTACTAAACTTGAAACTTCTTTACCTAATACGTCAAATACTTTTAATTTTACAAAACCGTTTTCAGGAATTGTAAATTCTATTGTAGTCTGTGGATTGAATGGATTTGGATAATTATTTTTTAAACTGTAATTCTCAGCAATAGTGTTAAGCATAACAGGGGTTATACCTGTAAGTGTTTGAGGATTATATTTATCTACATATTGAAAATTTGATCTTACGATAATTGTTCTTATGGATGCACCTGTCGTTCCGTCTATTTCATGTACACCCGCAGCATTTGTCACTATATAATTACCGTTTGGTAATCTCCAGCAACCTCTTAAACCCGTTACGGACTGAAAAGTATTTATAACATTAGTTCCTGTAGAGTCTGTTATCAATAATCCTGATGTTGTAGTACCTGTAAAAAATGCTGTTGCAATATTTCCGTTTGATAATCTGATTATCTGTTGTGCAAAACTGAGTGATGATACAATAAAATTATCAATGTATGTTCCGTTAAGATCAAACCTTGTAACATCTGCTGTGCCACTTGAATTAGAAACCAAGATATCATTTGTTCTTACGACTATTCCAAATGGACTGCTTAAATTTGTTGTAATAAATGCACCTATGTGATTTCCGGCTGTGTCAAACTGTTGAATAGTATTCTGACTCGCACCTGACCCGACAGTAACAAGAGTATTCCAGTTATTTCTGAATCCCATTCCTCTTATGTTATCAAGTATTGCCGTATTAACTCCTGTTGAAGGTGCAAAAATATTTATATAATTTCCTAAAGTATCAAATCTTTGAACTACATCTGAAATCTGATCAGAAACCAAAATCCTTTTTGAAATATGTAACGATGCCTGTTTAGGACTTTGTAATTGAGGACTTGTTATAGGAATAAAATTAGTATCCACCAAGTCTCCTGTCTCACCGTCAAAAGCAAAAACTTTATCTGACCATTCAGGGATCATTAATAATCCGGATAATCCTCTTGAATTAGATAACTGAACATCATAAACCCCTTTTGTATTATCAACGACTCTTCCGTCACCAAAAACTAATTTAGAATTCGACAAATTAAAATTATCTTTAACTTGAGCGTAATACATAACTGAAGTGTTTTCAAAAATATTTAACAAATTTCTGATAACAGCATAAACTAACTGTCCGTTTTCAACACCTTTAGCGAGAATCAATTTTTTATCTGAAGTGTAAATCTCAAAAGGTATATTTTGATTTTTTGAAATTTGTTTTATCTCACTCAATATCTTTGGATTTCGCTCAAAATTTTCCATAAGTTCAGTAAAACTTATTGAAGGATTCGAGTAAACCATCGGTGAAATCAATAAAAACATAATTAAAACTTTAAAAAACTTCATTTTTTACTCCTGTTTGAATTTTAGTTTATTAGAATACTAAATTTACTATAAATTTCATTGTTTAAAAATACTATTTTTGGTATTTTTACAATTCCTTAAAAAACGGAGCGTAGCGTAGCCCGGTTATCGCGCCAGATTTGGGATCTGGAGGTCGCAAGTTCGAATCTTGCCGCTCCGACTTTCAAAACCGGTAAAAACCCTGAATTTCATTCAGGGTTTTTTTATTTCTAAAAGATATACATATTTGTAAAAATTGAGAAAATTTGTATAAATTTTTTATCAGACCTGTATTTTTTTTATTTGATGCCGAATCAATTCATAACTTCGTTTTATTTTTAATTTCTAAATTCAATTTTCTTCTTCCCATATTTTCCGCTATTTATAATCCAAAAATAAAAAATAATGTTTCTATTGCGGGATTAAAATTTAATCATAAATTAGGACTCGCGGCAGGATTTGATAAAAACGGTGTCGCCATAAGATTCTGGGATGCAATTGGTTTTTCTCATATTGAAGTTGGAACTGTTACTCCTTTGCCTCAACCCGGAAATCCTAAACCAAGAATTTTCCGTTTACAGGGTGATTATGCTTTAATAAACAGATTAGGTTTTAATAATAAGGGTGCTATAGAAGTCAGATCAAATATTTTAAAAGCAAAACCTTTATTAAAAAACGGATTGATTATTGGTGTTAATATCGGAAAAAATAAAGATACTCCGATTGATAAAGCTTCCGATGATTATGTAAAATGTTTTTCTATGCTTAATGATGTCGCAGATTATTTTACTGTTAATATTTCCTCTCCAAATACAAAATCATTGAGAGATTTACAGAATAAATCTTATCTTTCTCAGTTACTATCCGAAATTCAAAATAAAAACCGGGAGTTGAATAAAATTCTCAAACCGGTCTTTTTGAAAATTGCACCTGATTTAGAAACTGAAGAATTATCTGCTATTTATGAAATAGTTAATTTATATAAACTTTCAGGAGTAATTGCTACAAACACAACTGTATCAAGAGAGAATTTGAAAATTGATCCAATACAAGAAGGTGGATTAAGCGGAAAACCATTGAAACATCATTCAGATAAAATTCTTAATGAACTTAATGATTTAAATTTAAAATATCAAAATAAGGAGTTAAATTTGATAGGAGTCGGTGGTGTGTTTTCGAAAAATGATTTTAATGATAAATGTAAATTAGGTGCCGGATTAGTTCAGATTTATACCGGTTTTATTTATGAAGGTCCTTCAATAATTAAAAAAATTTTAATCTATTAATCTAATATGTCTTTAACTGATTCTCCTGTAACGATTACTTTGATTTTTGCTAATGTTGCAATCTCTCTCTGGGCTTTATACTCTAACCCTATTTATTTTACTAAATTCGCCGAGTGGCCTTATCAGATTGTTTATAATAAATCCGTTTATCAGATTATCACATCTGCGTTTCTTCATGCAAATCTTCCGCATTTATTTTTTAATATGCTTGCTTTATTTTCTTTCGGACTAACGCTTGAACAATTTTGGAATTCTCAATTCGGATTTTTAAATGGTAGTTTAATTTTTTTATCTGTTTATTTTGTTTCGTTACTTGTAGGTTCTTTGTTTACAGTGCTATTGCATTATAAAGACCCTAATTATGTCGCGGTTGGTGCTTCAGGTGCAGTTTCCGGTGTGGTTTTTTCTTATATAATTTATTCACCGACAAGCACAATTTTTGTTTTATTTTTCCCGATGCCTGCATGGTTATTTGCTGTGTTATGGATTGCATTTTCAATTTATGGGATGAAAAGTAAACTCGGGAATATAGGACACGAAGCACATCTCGGAGGTGCAGCAGCAGGTTTTTTATTTACACTTTTTTTTATTCCCGGTGCTATGCAAATTTTTTTAAGTCATTTTTCTTAATTAAAAATTAATATTGAATATCTTCGTTCTAAAAGAAATTAATGATAATCGAATCCCTCTCTCTTCTGAGATTATCAAATCATATATCTCTCTGAAATCAGATGTCCTTATTCAAAAAGATGCTGGATTTAATTCTTTTCAGTCAGACGAAGATTTCATTAAAGCAGGTGGAAAAATTTCTGATTTAAATGAACTTGTTAATTCTGAAATTACTCTTTGTGTGGATATGCCTGATGAAGTTATAATTTCTAAATTAAAAAATGAATCAGTCTTAATCGGTATTCTGAAACCGGTACAAAACAAAAATTTAATATCTTTAATTAACGATAAAAAAATTACTTCTTTTTCATTGGAATACCTTCCGAGAACTACTCGTGCACAGATTATGGATGTATTATCATCTCAGGCAAATATTGCAGGGTATAAAGCAGTATTAATGGCCGCTAATCATTTGCCATCTTATTTCCCTATGCTTACAACTGCCGCGGGAAGTATTCCTCCCTCTAAAGTTTTGATTATCGGTGCCGGTGTTGCCGGCTTACAGGCAATTGCAACAGCAAGAAGATTAGGTGCTGTTGTTGAAGTTTTTGATACACGTTCTGCCGTTGAAGAAGAAGTTAAAAGTCTCGGTGCTAAGTTTATTAAAGTCGAAGGTGCAAAGGAAGATAAAGAAGCAGGTGGATATGCAATTGCTCAGTCTGAAGATTTTTTAAAAAAACAAACTGAGATGATTCATAATCATTCTTTGAAATCTGATGTTATAATTACAACGGCGCAAATTCCCAATCAAAATGCACCTCTCCTTATTTTTAAAGATACAGTAAATCAAATGAAAAAAGGTTCTGTAATTATTGATTTAGCAGCTTCCACAGGTGGTAATTGTGAACTTACAATAAATAACGAAACTGTAAATCATAATGGTGTAACAATTATAGGAAATTCAAATCTTGCTTCTCTTTTACCTAAAGATTCTTCCAAATTACTCGCAAAAAATTATTTTAACTTTGTTAAATTATTTTTAAATGACGGTTTAATTAATTTGAATTTTGATGACGAAATTATAAGTGCTTCCTGTATTACTCATAATGGACAAATTTTAAAAAATTTATGATAGAAAATATTATTAATTTTCTTAGCTCTAATATTGATGCAATTTATATTATCATTCTTTCAATTTTCCTTGGCATTGAAGTAATTTCTAAAGTTCCATCAATACTTCATACTCCTTTAATGTCAGGTGCAAATGCTATTCATGGTGTTGTTATTATCGGAGCAATAATTGTAATGGGGCTTGCGGATAGCAACGATATTGTATCGTTGATTCTTGGATTTCTTGCTGTTGTTTTTGGTACTTTAAATGTTGTCGGTGGTTTTGTTGTTACAGATAGAATGTTGGAAATGTTTAAAAAGAAAAAATAAAATTGAATATTCTCGAAATTTCATATTTAATTTCTTCTGTTACTTTCATTCTCGGATTGAAAATGCTTTCAAATCCTGAATCAGCTCGAAAAGGAAATCTCATCGCTGCTGCCGGAATGACATTGGCAATTTTTACCACCATTTTTTTGTATGAATCACCTGCAGGTAAACCACTGGGAAATTATGTTTGGATTTTTGGTGGTATAGCCGTAGGAACTTTAGCAGGTGTTGTAGCCGCTAAAAAAGTTCAAATGACGGCAATGCCTCAGATGGTTTCTCTTTTTAATGGTCTCGGTGCATTGTGTGTCGCTATAATTTCTTTTCTTGAATATTTACATTTTCCGGATGAACAATTTTCTGATTCGTTTAATGTTAGATTATTAATAATTTTAGCCGGCTTGGTTATCGGATCTGTATCTTTCTCCGGCAGTATCATTGCTTATGGAAAACTTGAAGGTAAAATAAAAGATTTTCATTTTCCGTTCCATCAGTTTATTAATTTAGTTTTTCTTCTTATCATTTTAATCATGTTAATAATTCCTGTTGCTGGTATCAGTCATGATCTTTCCTTTTTATTTATAATTACATTCCTGTCAATTGTTTACGGTTTATTTTTTGTTTTCCCGATTGGTGGTGCTGATATGCCTGTTGTAATTTCTTTGTTAAATTCCTTTACTGGAATTGCAGCAGCTCTCGGAGGTTTCTTATATGATAATCAAGTAATGCTAACCGGAGGTATTTTAGTTGGCTCATCCGGTACTATACTTACTATCCTGATGTGTAAAGCAATGAACAGATCACTATGGAATGTAGTGATTGGAACTTGGAATGCGAGCGCTGTCAGTTCAGGAGCAAAAACTACAACGGGTTCTATCAAAGAAATTTCAATTCAGGATACTGCTGTATTGATGAGTTATTCTAAATCAGTTGTTATCGTTCCGGGTTATGGTCTTGCGGTTGCACAGGCACAGCATACTTGTAAAGAACTTGAGCAACTTTTGGAAGAAAAAGGAGTTGAAGTAAAATATGCGATTCATCCGGTCGCTGGCAGAATGCCAGGGCATATGAATGTTCTGCTTGCCGAAGCAGATGTATCGTATGATAAATTATTGGAAATGGATGAAATTAATCCTGAGTTTGTTAAAACTGATGTTGTTCTAATTCTCGGTGCTAATGATGTAGTTAATCCTGCCGCACTTACAGACCCTTCTTCTCCGATTTACGGTATGCCGATTCTTGAAGTAATTAATGCAAAAAATATAATTGTAAATAAACGTTCTATGAGTGCCGGGTATGCGGGCATTGATAATGAATTATTTTACAATGATAAAACAAAAATGCTTTTTGGTGATTCTAAAAAAGTTCTCGGCCAACTTGTCAACGAAATTAAAACTCTTTAATTTATTAACACTTCAATTTTTTCCTTAATCCAGTAATTTCTTATTTGGCTATACATTTTAGTAAGTTCAAACTTCATATCTTCACGCTCCTTACTATCACTTTTTACATATTTAAGTAATAATTTTATTCCCTTTTTAAAATCTTTACCCGATTCAATAATTCTTACTGAAACTTTTTTATTCGTAATCAAATAATTATTTAATGCGTTAACTCCATGAATTAAATTTTCTATATACTCAGGTTTTTTAAATGATAATTCATAATAATTTTTTAATTGCAAAGTTCTTAAATCATAGTTCATAAAATCATTATCAGATTTAATTTTTAAAATTTCTTCGTTTGATTTTTCATATTCGCCGTCGGCATTATATAAAAAAGCCAAAGCAAAACCTTTCGCTATCTCCTGCTCAGTTTCATTCAAATACTTTAAATGAGAAATATAAAATTCCTTTGCCCATTTTATATCTTTAACTCTGAGAGAAATTAAAATTGACATTTTGAAGTTTTGAATATTAAAATGTTTGAAACCCGTCGTCACAAGTGTTTTCTTTGACGTAACAAATTTAATTAAATCAAACATTTCATTTATAAACTTATCTCTTGTTTTACCGCTGATAAAATTATTTATCATAGTATAAAAAAGTGTTCTCTCCCCTTTGTTTAACTCCGGATAAATTTCTTTGTAAGTATGTATTAATGGAACTATAAATTTCTCTTTCTCTTTTGCTTCTGATAGCAAAGCAAGTATATATAAATTTAATTTTGTTTTTTTATCTGCGTTGTAATTCTTAAATTCAACAAGAACTTTATCAAAATCAATATTTTTGATCAGCAGATTCAATAATAACTTTTTATCAGGGTAAACTTGCTCAAGATCTCTTACTTTAAAACTGTTTAAAAAATAATTAGATAAACCTATAAATAATTTGCTGATGTTTTCACTTTGAGAAATCATCAATTCAAGAATTCTATCATACCTACCCTGCATTGCTAAAGCCGCAAGCAACATTGTATCCATCATATAGAGCTGATAATATAAATTTTGATCTTCATACATTCCGATACTTTTCTTTTTATAAATATCATATTGCTTTTCTATTTGTTTGTTTAGTCCGTTGTAATTCAATTTAGATATCAAAGAAAATCTGTAATAATATTCGTTGTTAAAAATAAATTCGACTGCAAAAAAATCTTCAAGAGATTTATTGAGTTCTGAATTTAACGTATTAATGAGTTTTGAATTATTTTCATTAATTCCGGTGAGATATTTCTTCATAATCTGATTTTTATTCAGATTAAAACCGGGATAATATTTCAACAAAAATTCAAAATATTTTAATAAATTTCTTCCTCTGTTAAAATACGGTGAATCAAGAAATTTCTTGAAATTTTTTATTTCTGTTTTATCTAATGATTTTATTAAGTTAAATACTTTTATATCGTCCATAATACCGTTATTTATATATCAATATAAGTAAAATAAAAACAAGAATTTATATCATTTTAAATTCTAAAATATCGATAAATACTGTTATTTTATTTTGAATTTCTAATTGTAGTTTTAATCTAAAAAAATGAAATTGAAATAAAAAATTTAATAATGCTCAAAAATATATTTTACTCAATTTTATTGATTTCATTTTTGCTTTTCCAAAGTGCATATTCTCAGCACTTAAACTCGGATATAATTAATGAAATTGAAACCGACGCGATAACAAAAGATTATATTAATAACAATAACTCAAGTGAACACTTTGGTTTTGCTCTTGCTACAGGTGATTTTAATGGGGATGGTTATCCTGATTTTGTTTCAGGAGCTCCTAACAATAGTGCCATTAGCCCAAATAGAGGTAGAGTCTATATATATTTTGGTGGTCTTAATTATGATTTTGTTCCTGATTTGATTTTTAACGGTGAAGCATCAAATGACTTATTCGGATATACTTTAAAAAATGTTGGTGATGTAAACGGGGATGGATTTTCAGATTTAATAATTGGTGCTTATTTAAGTGATTCAGGAGGAGCTAATTCTGGCAGAGCATATCTTTATTTTGGTGGTGTCAGTATGGATAATATTCCTGATGTGATTTTCACAGGTGAGATTGCCGGTGATCAGTTTTCTTATTCTTTATCTTCAGCAGGTGACGTAAATGGTGACGGTTATAATGATATTTTAATTTCAAGTCCTCAAAACGATCAGACATTTACCAATGCAGGTAAGGTATATTTATTTTATGGTGGTTCTACAGTTAATAATGTTCCGGACAAAGTATTTCTTGGTGAGAATGCAGATGATCAGTTCGGTATTTCTGCGTGTATAATTGGTGATTATAACGGTGATGGATTTGATGATATAATTATTGGTGCTCCGAATAATGATGATGCAGGTAATAATGCCGGTGCTGCTTTTGTTTATTACGGTGGTAGTGATATGAATACTATTTCAGATCAAATAATTTATAGTGGTAATGATGATGATAGATTAGGCTCAGCAGTATCGGATGCAGGCGATTTTAATGGTGACGGATATAGTGATTTTATTGTTGGCATTCCGAGAGCTGATAATACCGGATTTAATTCAGGATTAGCTTTGCTTTATTTAGGAGGTGCAAATCCTTCAGTATATTTTGCAACTTCCTTTTCTGGTGTTCAAAGCAGTGAATATTTCGGTCTAATCATTTCAAATGCGGGTGATTTTAATTGTGATGGTTTCTCTGATATTATAATTGGCTCACCTTCTAATTATTCCATAGGTAGTGGTGTCGGAAGAATAAATGTTTATTTTGGTTCCTCAGTAGTAAATAACACCGCTGATTTTATATCTTATGGAGAGTTTTTTAGTGAGTATTTAGGTTTAGGAGTAACCTCATCTGCTGATTTTAATGGAGATGGTAATGTTGAATTAATTGCGGGAGCTTATGGCTATTCAGGAATGGATGGAAGGGTTTATTTATTTAAACAGAAAATGACAGGTAACGATATTCCCGATGAATACTTCTTAGGAAATTCTACATTAGAACTTTTTGGGGCTGATGTTTCTATTGAAGGTGATTTAAATGGTGATGGATTTAATGATGTTGTAATTTCTTCTCCGGGATATTTGTCAAATAGAGGTAGAGTATCTATCTTTTATGGCGGTGCACTTCTCGATAATGATCCTGATGTTGTTATTTATGGTGAAAATGAAGGAGACCATTTTGGTAATTCAATTTCAACTAACGGTGATATAAATGGAGATGGATTTGATGATTTGTTAGTTGGTGCAAGAATGTTTAATGGGGCGAGAGGAAAGGCTTATATATATTTAGGTGCTACTGTTATGGACTCTACAGCAGACAGAACTTATCTTGGCGAAAATATTGGTGAAGAATTTGGTTATAAAGTAGCAATGGGAAAAGTTGGTACTGACAATTTTACTGACTACTTGATTTCTTCTCCTAAAAGATCCTCCGCTCAAGGTAGAGTTTATTATTATTTTGGTTCATCAACACCTATTTCATTACCCAACTTAACTTTTATTGGTGAATCTGCAAATTCAAATTATGGAGTTTCTTGTGATATAGTAGGTGATGTAAATGGTGATAGTTATGGAGATTTTCTAATTGGTGCTCATAATTTTGATTCTGCTAAAGGTAAAGCATATTTATATTATGGGATTCCAAATGGTTCAATTAATTCGAATCTGAATCTAATTGGTGAAGCTAATGATAATTTTTATGGTTTTTCCGTTTCGAAAGCCGGCGATATCAATAAAGACGGATACAAAGATTTTATAATTGGAGCTCCTGGTTTCAATTCACTTAAAGGAAAAGCTTATGTGTACTATGGTGGATTAAATATGACTTCTGATTATGTAATTTCAATCTCAGGTACTTCAGCTGATGAGAATTTAGGATATTATGTAAATGGAGGTGGTGATATAAATGCAGATGGTTATTCAGATTTTGCAGTTGGTTCACCTTATCATACAGGTAATAGAGGCAGAGCAAATTTCTTTTTTGGTTCCTCATTGCTCGATAATATTTCTGATTTAACTGTATCAGGAAGAAGTTCAAATGATCAATTTGGTCAGTCATTTTCAATGTCAGGAGATGTAAACGGTGATGCAAAGTCGGATATTCTTTTGAGCAGAATAGGTTATAACTCAGGTGTTGGATTATCTCAATTGCATCTTTCAAATTCTACTCCGGTTAATCCACGAATTACAAATATTTCAGATGTGCCGAATGATCAAGGTGGATTTATAAAAATTAAATTTACCAAAAGCGGGTTTGATGAGTTTGATGTTAATGGTATTTCTCATTATGAAATTGAAAGAAGCGACCCTCCCGGAAATTTTGGTTTTGCATGGCAAACTGTTTCTACTCAAAATGCTAACAACAATATATATTATAACTTATATATAAATACTCCTTCAGATTCTAATTCAAATGGTAACTCTACTTTCTTTTACAGAGTCACTGCGAGAACAAGTTCAAATGGTGTTTACTGGAGATCTAATATTCTAAGCGGTAGAAGCATTGATAATCTCGCTCCTCTTGCTCCTGTTGATTTAATGGCATCCGGAAATTCTAATTCAATAAATCTTAACTGGAATCCAAATAACGAACCTGATTTAAAAAAATATCTGATTTATAAAAACGGTGAATTCTTTAAAGAGTCTCTAACCATAAGTTTCGTTGATACTAATGTCGTTCAGGATTCTATTTATATCTATCAGGTTGCCGCTCAGGATATTAATGGAAACATTAGCGAACTTTCCAACCCTGATTCCGCTTCTCTTGAAGCAATTACTCTCTTTGATGTGACAGTTATCCCTGAAGGTCTTCTGAATATTTCTACTAATACTCTTAGAATGAGAGATACCATTACTGCATATCTCTATGACCTTACAGGAAGTGATATTATTGACTCTGCAAAAGGTGTTTTAGATTCAGTAACTTTTAAAGTTGATCTCGAATTCAAAAATGCAAACTCCGGTATTTATTATCTCGTTATTAAACACAGAAACTGTATAGAGACCTGGAGTAAAATTGGCGGTGAAGAAATTAACAGAGGCGGAACTTATAACTATGATTTTACTAATTCAGCAGGAAATGCTTACGGTGATAATCTAAAATTAAAAGGCGGAAAGTATTGTCTATATAGCGGTGACGTAAACTCAAGCGGTGTAATTAATTCAACTGACAGAACTTTAATCAGAAATAATGTCGGGCAAGTTGGCTATATAAGATTTGATCTCGACGGCAACGGAGTAGTAAATTCATCTGACAGAACTATAGTCAGAAATAATACAGGAATTTCAAAACAAAGACCTTAAATATTAATAAAATGAAAAAAATAATTTTAATTATCTTTTATATTTCCTCTGTTTTAATCACAGGTAAATCTTATTCCCAATCTGCTGAACTGACTATGTCTCAGGTTAATGATGGAACTAACATTGATGTATCTATCTTTATCAGAAGAACATCTCCCGTTGCTTATAATATCGGAGAAGGTTCTTTTGTAATTACTCTTAATAACTCCGCAATTAATCTTGCAGGTGGAACAATTCTCACAAGAGGAATTTTTGATTTTAATTCCAATGCAAACTATGGAGCGATGTTTACTTCATTGTATGGTGGAACTATCGGAAGATCTCTTGAGACAACTTTAAATGTTTTACCCGGAGGCACAGTACCGGAAACGGCAACATTAGTCGGTGTATTAAGATTTCCAATTACTAACAGTGCGGCTAATCATAATTTAGCATGGCATACTACTTTTTCTGCAGTGCAGACAGATGTTGGTGATGAGATTGCATTAACTTTTATTAACCCCGGCAACTCATTGTTGCCTGTTGAACTTTCTGAATTCAATGCCTCCGTTAACAGAAATTCTGTAAACTTAATCTGGTCAACTATTTCTGAAGTTAATAACAGTCATTTTGAACTTGAAAGAAAAATAGCCGGCTCTGAAAATAATGTTTATATAAAATTAATTTCAATAAACGGAAATGGAAATTCAACGGAAATAAACAATTATTCTTATTCAGACAGAAATTTAAATTCCGGGAAATACATTTACAGACTGAAGCAGGTAGATTATAATGGTAATTTCCAATATTATGAACTTGATAATTTTATCGAAGTAGGTGTACCGGATAAATATGAGTTATCTCAGAATTATCCTAACCCATTCAATCCTGTTACAAAAATAAATTTCCAGTTACCTAAAAATAATTTTGTTAGTTTAAAAATTTATGATATTACAGGAAAAGAAATTTCATCTCTTGTTAACGGAAATTTGATTGCGGGTTATTACACAATGGAATTTAAAGCGGATAACCTTGCGTCGGGAGTTTATTTTTACAGATTGGCTACCTCTGAATTTACGGAGATTAAAAAAATGATGCTGATAAAATAATGCGTTGAAAAAATACACCTGCAGCCAAAACTGCAGGTGCGATTTTATTTATTAATTATCATCAGGTCTGCCGTTTTTATCGTCGTCTTTAAATGCTTTTGCAAATGATCTTTTTATATTATCGTCTATAATATCTGAATTGTCTTCATCATTTGGATTTAAAGTGATTCCATTACTTATAAACCAAAGATTTTTCTGTAATAATAATGTAATATTCTTCATATTATTTCTTATGTCAACCGGTTGATGGAAGTTTAAAACAATATTAACTGACTTTCTTGATTTGTAAACAAATGCTGAACCGTTATAACTTCCTTTAATAATTACAGAAAATCTTTGGTTACCACTTGTTCCTGTTTTAAACTCAGGGTCTGATACAGTTTCAAAATCTTCAGGTTTATGTAATTGAAATTTTATCTTTGTATATATTCCTTCCGGAATGCTTTTTTCAATTACTTGTTTGACATCACCTGATAAATTAAAATTCACTACAAGTGAATTCATATTTATTTCTCTGCTGCCTGATGAATTTTCAACTTCAATCTTGCTCAAAAGAGCTTTTGCTTCAGAAATACTGAGATTTGCCGAAGGATCATCTGTTTCTTCTGAGGTAATTACGTTAAGTTTAATTCCTGCGGTTTCACTTCCTGATCCACCACCGTTGCCATTACCATTTCCATTACCGTTTCCGTTTTCAGATGTTAATGGATTGTTACTGCACCCTACCATTGTCAATATTGTAAATGTAAATATTGCCATTAAGTAAGTTAAGATTTTTAGATTTTGTGTTTTCATGTTTTTGTTTTTAATAATTAAAATGTCGTAGTTAGAACTACGACAAAATTATTAAGAAACAATTTTAATGTCAAGTGTTTTTTTTATATCCGAAATGTAAGTTGAAATTTTTTAAGAAAGGATTTTTGTTATTTGTTCAGCACCAAACTTTGCTGATGCCATTGCTTTTACTACACTTCCGTAAAATGTGGAATTTGAATCGCCATATACTGTAATGAACTTACCGTCTTTATTGTATGAAGTGAATACTGCTTTTCTCCCGAGTTCGTTTTTTTGCAAGGTAATATTACCGTTGATTGATGGGTTGTATAATTCAAAATATCCGGTCTTTTCATTTATCTCAAATGTTCCGGGATGTTCATCATTATATATATCATTACAGTTTGTTCCTGCTGCTATCACAACTGTTCCTGCATGCAACTCTTCAAACTCTCCTGAATTTCTAAATTTTAATTTTCCTGTTTCATCTTTTTCGACAATAATTTTTTCGAAAATTACAGCAGATACATTATCTTCTGAGTCTTTCATAAACTCAACAGGTGAAAATAGTTCAACTATATCAACACCTTGCTCCAAACATTCAATAATTTCCTCATGGTTTTCTCTATATGAAGGTGCATCATTAATTCTTTTTCTATAAACTAATTTTACTCCACCTATACTTCTTAATAAATTTACTAAATCAGGTTTTCTGTTTTCAACTTCGGCAACCTTTTTTTCATTTTTGATTAACTCATAATGCTCAGAATAAATTTTCATTTCTTCTTCACTAATATTCAAATTATAATCTTTCCCTGAAAATAATTTTTCTAAAAATACAGGATAATAATTTAATAATTCTGTTGAACAGTCAATCGCAGTTAAACCACCGCCTATAACTATTCCTGGTAATTTAACTTTTAATAAATAATCTTTCGCAGGATTTATCGCATCCTTTATCTGCAAGTCAGATAAAAACTCTGTGCTTCCATAAATTAATTTCGCATCTCTGTTTTTAACTTTTACATCGTTCGGCTTTGCTGCACCAACACATAATGCAATATGTTCATATCCATCATTCCAAATCTGATCTACTGTATAATCACGTCCAAATTTTTTTCCGGATTCAATTTCAAATAATTCATTCCGCAATAGATTAATGTAAATTACATTCAGAAAATTTTTATCCCATCTGACAGTTATTCCATATTCCGTAGCTCCACCAAATCCTAAACTGAATCTATAATTCAAATCTTCATATATCTCTTCAAAATAATTTTTTACAGGTTTATTATTTTCAATATAATTTTTAAAAACTTCTCTTATCTCTATCTCATCTATCATTTTTATCTTAAATCCTTCATTAAGTAAATAATGAGCAAGTGTATAACCTGCCGGTCCTGCACCTACTATGAATATTTTTTTTCCGTTAAAATTTTTTCTCTCTGGATTCTCAATACTCATCGGATTCCATCTTGTCAAAAGTGAATAAATTTCAAACCCATATGGCAATTTCAGAATCTCCTTCAATATACTGCTTTCAACAAGTGGTATATTCACAGGTTCTTGTTTCTGAAAAATACACCCTTTCATACAATCATTACAAATCCTGTGACCTGTTCCCGGACACATTGGATTATCAAGTGTAATCAATGCTAAAGAAGCCAAAGGATAACCTTCTTTTCTTACATAATGAGATTCGGAAATTTTTTCATTTAATGGGCAACCGTTAAGAGTAACTCCAATAGGATTTTTTACTTTGTTTCCAAGTTTATCGTAAAATCCTTTTGAACAGGAATCTTTTTCTCTTTCGTGGCAATACATACAATAATCAACTTCACTTAAAATATCTTTTTCACGTCTTTGATAATCATTTAAACTGAATCCTTCTCTATATCTGTAATGATTTTCATAATTTGTAATTAATTCATTAAATTCTTCATCAGGTCTTTTGAATTTAACAAGATTTTCAAAATCAATTTTATGCGGCTCTTTATATGACACCCAGTTATTTACAGTATCATCTTTATAATATCTTACAAAACTCCATTGTGCTAATTTTTCAACAATCTGTTTTAATGCTTCATTTTCATCTTCTATATTCAAAAGATTTTTCTTTTTCAAATCTTCAATTAATATTTTCCCGCATTTTTTTATTCTCTCCGATATTTCAAATCCTTCAGGAGCGAATTTATCTCCTTCATAAAACCACCTGAATTCCTTTGCAATCTCAAGTATTTCCATCACAATTAATGCAGTGTTAAACTCGTCATCCTCATTCTTATCTTTTAAAAAATTATTATAACATACTAATTTTATTTCTTTGACAAAATCATTCAGTTCATTAAAATTATATTTTTCTAAATCTTCAATTTTGTATTTTTTAAATACAAGTCTTTGAATGAATTCTTTTTTGAATAAAAATATTATTTTTTCCCTTAATGTTTCATTTTTAATGGCATTTAACTCTCCGGTTATATTGAATAACTCTGCTAAAAAGTCCGATATAATTTTTGATGTAAATATTAATATTTCTGAAATTTCAGATTCTTTATACCCGTTACCCTTTGATGTTTTGTATTTAAAATATTCATTGAATTTTTCGGGGTTTACTGTCTGAAAATATTTTTCAAATTTTATATTTAACTGTAATAATTTATCCGGGATGAATAAATCTTGAAAGGTTAGTTCGTATGTAGGATTAAGAAAATCAGTTATGCCTTCAGCCATTATTTATATTTCTTATTCCTGAATTTATCAGGTTAGTTTCTTATCTCTTCCTGAATATAATTTTATCGGCAAAGTTACTCATCAAAATGAATCCTATAATCGTTAAGGCAATAATTATATATTCTATTGAAAAAGATAAATTTAATTTTTCATAAAGTGCTGAAAAATTTTCTTTTAATAAATTCGAAAAGTTTTCAAAAATATTTAAAGTCTGATTTGTTTTGGTTTCTGTTCCGCTATTTGCTATACCAAATATCACAAGAAAACTTACAATAAAAAGTGATATACCACCGGTGAGATAAATCAGAACTTTGTTCTCTTTTTTATCTTCCTTTGCAAATTGCTGCGATAACATTATCTGCTTCATTACATCATCTGTAAAATTTTTACGGGTTTGTTTCAAAAGTGAATTTTTAATTCTCCCGTTTAAAATTTCATCTATATTTTTATCGTTACTCATTTTTATAAATTATTAAATTTTTCTCTTAAAATCCATTGTTAATGTTTATACCAATTCTTTAATTTCTTCTTCTGAATATTTCTCCAGAATTAAAAATTTAAGTTTTTCTCTTGCTCTGAAAAGTCTGTTTTTAATCGTTCCTAAAGGAATTTTTAATATTTTTGAAATCTCATCATGAGATAACTCATTCAGATAAAACATATTTAAAATAATTGAATATTGATGAGGTAAATTATTCACATATTCTTCTATAATCTCCTTTGCAAAATCAGCATTAAAATTTTTCTCCTGATCGGTATTTACACCGTCATAATCACTTATTTTTTCTTTAATGCCTGTTGTCAGTTCGTCACCATCTGAATAATCGCTGCTCTCAATATCAATCGAAATCATATTAAAACCGGTTCGTTTCTTTTTTTTATACAAATCTACTGAAGTATTATAAACTATCGAGTAAAAGTAGGTTGATAATTTTGAATTTGATTCAAATTGATTTTCAATAATTGATTTGTAGAGTTTTAAAAAAGATTCCTGAAGTGCATCTTCTGCATCTTCAGGACTCTTCAGGATTTTTATGCACAGGGAATATGCTTTATCCTTATATTCATCCACAAATTTTCTGAAAACTTCGCTGTCTCCGGATCTTATTTTATTTGCAATATTTTCTTTAACGGTCATTTATAATTTAGGATTATTATTTCCCTATAAGAAATATTTTTCCGTTCACTGTTCTTACTTTTACAGGTATCTCACCGGTACCATTTTTACCTCTGAATAAATTTTTCTCCTTTTCACTCATCATAATCTCCAGATTATCTGTCTCTATTTTTCCGTTCATTGATTCTACATCGAAAAGTCCGGGAAAATCTTCGGGTACTGTCAGCATAATTTCTGAATTTATACAGTCTATATTCACTGAATTAACCGAATCAATTTTTCCTGTTACATCTCCGTTAGTTATTCCTAAATTTAAGTTTTTTGCTGAACCGGTAAAATCTATACTGCCGTTGATAACATCTATATTAATATTACTGTTCACATTTTTAACCACTACATAACCGTTAGTATTTTCAATTGTCAAATCCATATAAGAAGGAACACTGACTTCATAATCTATAAATGGATTTCTTACCTGCGAAAAAAGTCCTCCGGATTTTGCAAATATATCCGCATCTATTTTCAATGTGTTACCGTTTGTATCAATATTTACTTTTATTTCTGAAAATGGTTTTTCAAGATCTTTTTTCTTAACACTGATTTGTTTTGTAATTTTAATTCGTATCGTGCTGTCCAAACTGTTAACTACTCTCACTGATCCGCTTATATTGTCAATCTTCAGAGCATTTTTATCTCCTGCTTTATATATATATTCTTCAGTGGCAATTTTATCATATCGTTTAAATCCACTACACCCGTTTAAAAATAATGCTAAACCTAAAATTATTAATAAATATTTTGCTAACATAACTATCGTCTCCTTAACTTAGATTTACTTTTGATTCGGAAATCTTATCCTGGTCTTTTAATTTTTTCTGAACAATTGAATAATATACTAAAAGTCCAAGACCACCGCAAATTAATACAACACCGAAAGCAAACCCTTCATCCAAATCATATACAGTGTGAACTACATTTGCTAAAATAATCCCTATACCGAAGAATAAAAACAGTATTCCCCATTTTAATGTTGTGTAAGGATTTTTTGGCTTCTTTTCACTTTCTGAAAAATATGCTTTAACTTCCTCAGGGGATAACCCTGATTCTATTAATCTCATTTTTTCTCTGTGCTTTGTATAAATATACCAGATTATAATAACACCCGGTATGCCGAATGTGGCTAATATTCCCATTATTGGAATCAAGCCTTCAAAAAAGTCATTCATAATTTATCTCCTGATTAAATTTTTATTTATTTAATTATTATGACTTATCAGAGAGTAAAAGGTTTCAGTCTATTTTATAAAAAAATTACAGGATTTTTTGGAAGTGAATAAAGGAAAGTAAAAAGGGGCATTATGCCCCTTTTTGTATTTATTGTAAAACCGGAATCTTAACCTGTTTTGGTGTCTTTGTCTTTTTATAAATTGTTTTTCTTAGTTTCGGCTTTCTGTAATAAAGTGATGATTCATCATTGTTTGATTCATCTTTTACATCTGGATATTCATATATATTATATTTATAATTTCTTAAAATTATTTTATCATCATCTCTTGCTAAAACATACTCCGGCAATAACGGAATTTTTCCTCCGCCTCCGGGTGCATCTATTACAAAATGAGGAACTGCAAGTCCTGAAATATGTCCTCTCAAATTATCAATTATCTCAAGCCCTTTGCTTATTGGAGTTCTGAAATGGTTTGCCCCTTTTGTTAAATCTGCCTGATAGATGTAATAAGGTCTTACTCTCATCGCAAGAAGGCCTTTCATTAAATCTCTCATTGTCTGAGGATCATCATTAACTCCTTTCATTAATACGCATTGATTACCGACAGGTATTCCCGCATCAGCAAGCATTCCTGTTGCTCTTCTTGATTCTTCAGTTAATTCCCAAGGATGATTAAAGTGTGTATTGACATAAATCGGATGATATTTTTTCAGCATATTACAAAGTTTCTCTGTAATTCTGTGAGGTAATACACAAGGCATTTTTGTACCGAGTCTAATCACCTGAATATGTTTTATTTGTCTTAGTCTCTGAAGAATTTTTTCAAGCATCACATCTGTCAGCATCAATGGATCTCCACCTGACATTATCACATCTGTTATCTCCGTATGTTCTTCAAGATATTTAAAAGCAGATTCAAGATTCTTCATAGAGATTTTACTTGAATCTCCAACCTTTCTTTTTCTCGTGCAAAATCTGCAATATAAACCACACTGGGAATAAACCAGAAATAAAGCCCTGTCAGGATATCTGTGTGTGATGTTAGGTACCGGACTCATATCATCTTCGTTAAGCGGATCTTCCGGAGCATCAATATCCATTAGCTCTGCTTCATCCGGAACACACTGTTTCCATATTGGATCTCCCGGATATCTTATTAACGAAAGATAATAAGGATTGATTCTCGCCTGGAAAAACTCATCCAATTTTTCTGCAACTTCCCGCTTAATTCCGAATTTCTCCACAAGCTGGTCAACACTGCTAACACTGTTGCGAATCATTTCCTGCCAAAGTTCCATAAAAGGTTTACTCCTTTTTAGTTATTTAGATACTTGCTGTAAACTACCAAATCGTCTCCCCGACGATAAAAATCTTTTATTGTATAATGTAAATTATATCCGTTCTTTTCATAAAATCTTCTTTCCTTCTCATAACTTTCTTTTCCGCTCGTCTCTATCAGAATTATTCTTCCGTCTTTTTCTTTTATTTGTTCTTCTATATATCTTACAAGTCCCGAACCTACTCCCATTGACTGTATCTCAGGGTTCACTGCTATCCAGTATAAATCATAAGTGCCATCTGTCAAAGGTCTCGGTCCCATACATATATAACCTTTAACTATCTCATTCTCTTCATCAACAAAAATTTCGTAATCTTTTTGTTCCGGTTTCGTTAAATATACATCAATCAGTTCCATCGCTATCTCAATCTCACCATCATTAAAATTATTAGTGTCTTTCAGTATCTTTAAAATTTTCTCTCTGTCATCTTTTTTAAGATTTCGTATCATTAGTTATCATTTTAACAAACTAAATTTTTACTCCCCATCTTTCACAGGAAAATTTTATTATGTTATTTATAAGTTCTTCATAAGTCCAACCGTATGACTTGCCGCTTCTGGTAAATCCCGTATCAGAATCAACGTCTGAAGCAATATCAGGATTTGGATTTAATTCAAGAACATAAGGGACTCCGTCTTTAACTCTGAAATCAACTCTTGCATAATCACTCGCACCTATTATTTTGTAAACTCTTTTTGCAGTATCCTGAATAACTTTTTCAAGATCAGGTGAAATGTTTTTTGCCGGACAAACTGCTTTTGTCCCTGCAAATTCTACCGTCTTATACATCCACTTACTGTTATAACTGACAATCTTATGATAATCATCGGGTAATTCTGAAAAATCGATTTCTGAAATCGGAAATACAATCAAATCATTCTCATCATTTTTAACATTCCCAACTACACTCACGTTTATTTCTCTTCCTTCTATATATTGCTCAATCAAAGCCGGTTGTTTATACTCATCAAGTATATATTCAACTCTGTCTTTTAATTCGGTTTCGTTAAATACTACTGATTTATTATCTATCCCGATGCTTGCATCTTCTCTCGAAGGTTTGACAATCAACGGATATTTATCTTTCAGTTTAATATATCCGTTTAAAAATAATTTTCCTGAATCATTACAAACAAAATGAGCTGATGTCGGAATATTATAATAATTTAAAATTTCTTTTACTCTCGGTTTGTTTAATGCTAAACCTAATGTTACTGCCCTCGAGCCTGTGTAAGGAAATTTTAATATTTCAAATAACGCTGCAATATTCATCTCCTGTGTCGGATCTCCATCGAGTGATTCACATAAATTAAATATTAAATCCGGAGGATCATTTTTCAATTCATCAATTAATTTATAAACATCAAGTGCAACAGGAACAATCTTGGTTTCAAAGCCCGATGGTTCAAGTGCTCTCTGAACTGCTTTCATTTCATCAAGCACTCCATATTCACTCATATCAATTGCTTCTTCCACCTGATCAATGTCCGTAACACCGTCATCATAAATTTTTCCTGTAGCATACTGCAATGGGTCGTTATATATTATATGTATTTTCAAATTAAGTCGTATCTTTTAATTGCTGAATTTAAAACTGCATTTAAACATTCATCATAGTTCATCCCCGCTTCTCTTGCTGCTTTTGGAAAACATGAATTATCTTCAGGATCAGGTAAAATGCCGGGTAATGGATTTATTTCAATAATATTTGGAATTCCGTTTTTATCAAGTCTCACATCCATTCTTGCCCAGTCTTTTAATCTTAATACATTAAAAGTATCTTTACACGTCTCTTCTATTTTTTTATATAACTCACTGTCTATCTCAGCAGGACATTTAAAAATATCCAACTTGTTTTCTCTCGTATCAAAAAACCATTTCACTTCATATGAATAAATTTTATTAAACCCATTCGGAACTTCATCAAGATTTATTTCTACTATCGGTAAAACTTTTAAATCGTTACCGTTGCCTAATAGTGCAACTGTAAATTCTTTTCCATCTAAATATTCCTCTACCAACGAAGGTTGATCATAACATTCTTTTATTCTTTTAATTTCTTTTTTGAGTTCATCAGGGTTGTGAACCACACTTGAATTATAAATGCCTTTTGATGAACCTTCGTGAAGAGGTTTCACAAATAATGGATATGATAAATTATGATTTACTTCATCATTATCAGAAATAAAAAATTTTGAATTTGGAATGTTGTAATAAGAAAGGATTTCTTTACATCTGGATTTGTCATGACATATTCCGATACTTACAGGATCGCTTCCGGTATATGGAATGTCAAGCATTTCAAGGATTGCGGGAAGTTGAGATTCTCTTGAAGCACCCCCTTTACCTTCTGCCACATTAAAAACTATTTGTGGTTTTGTTAATCTTAAAGTTTCAAAAGCATTTTCATCGGCTTCTATTAATATAATTTCATGTCCTGCCTTTTCAAATGCATTCTTTATTGCTTCTATTGTTTCTATTGAATCCCATTCGGCAAATGTATCATCAATTCTCTCTGAATATTTTTCAATAATATTTTCATCAAGATATTTTCTCGCTTCAGTGTTTCGCTTGTTCACTTTCTCAAGCGACTCTTCAAGTTCTGTTTCTTTTTTTACGTTGTATGTTATACCTAACTTCAAAAAATGTTTGAAAGTTATTTTTTAGTTTATGCAAATATAACATTATAAATTTTTTTGTCAAGAAGAATTAATTTATTAAAGTGATTATTAAATTCTTTATATTTAATTTTATATAAACCATTTATCACAAATTAATTTTTCAAATATGAAATTATTATTTTCCTTAGTATTATTTTTAAGTCATTTATTTGCCAATCACTCTTTTGCTCAGCAGGATACCGCTCTGATTAATAAATATGGTGCCGATCAGTACGGTATGAAAAAATATGTCCTGGTTTTTTTAAAGTCAGGTAAAACAAAAATCGAAGACCAGGTGAAACTTGCCGAAATTCAAAAGGGTCATATGGATAATATTAAAAAACTTGCTGATGACGGTAAACTTGTTCTTGCCGGTCCGTTCCTTGATAAAACTGATTTAAGAGGAATTTTTATTCTCAATGTTTCTGATATTAAAGAAGCGGAAGAATTAGTGAATACAGATCCTGCTGTTGTTGCAGGAGCTTTAGAGATGGAACTCCATCCATGGTATGGCTCGGCTGCATTAATGGAAATACCTGAAATTCATAAAAAATTACAGAAATCTGATTTTTAATTGAATTTAATTTTAATCTGAATTTATCAATTTTATTCAGTCTTCTCAAAATTTGTTTTAAATTTGGAAAATAAAGAAGTAAATAATAACAATAAATTAATTCAAAATAAGTTTAACCGGAAGATGCTCGTCCTCGCCGGGCATACTTTTGTCGGACTTGGAATTCTCGGTGCTTTACTTCCTGTAATGCCAACTACTATTTTTCTTATTCTTGCCGGATCTTGTTATGCTAAGTCATCTCCAAAATTTTATAACTGGTTGATGACAAATAAATTTTTTGGAAAGTATCTGAAAAATTATAAAGATAAAAAGGGAACTCCACTAAGTGTAAAAATTATTTCAATCTCAGTTTTGTGGATTACAATAATTTATTCATTATGGTTTACTCATATTCCTCTCTATGCAATCATTCTTTTATTAATTATTGGTATTGGGGTTACCTGGCACTTGATTGCAATCAAAACTTTGAAGAATTAGTTTTAGTTATTTAGTAAAAAAAATTTGATATAAATCCGAGTAATATTCCATACACTAAATAATTTAAAACAACCACAATAGCGGACACTAAAAATCCTTTCAAAGTTTTTTCATTAAAAAAATACATATATACAATAGCCATATAAATCATAGATAAATAATTGAAGTATTCATTCGTCAGTATTATTAATGCTGAATTTTGTCTGAAGACAAGTTGTATAAGAGATAAGACAATTCCAAAAATAAAAACATTCCCGTTCAGAAAACAATTAAGTATAACATTTTCCGAGTAGTTAAATTTTTTATCTTTAAAAAATAAAAATGAAAATAACGATAATATAGGAATGCTCATCATTTCTACGATTGAAATATTACTTGTGTAAAATTTGGTAATTGTGTTTTGAACTACATCCTGTGATTTCAGATAAGCATCAAGTAACTTAAATTGAAGAATTAAAAATGAGTTTATTAAGGCAAGAAAAAAAACATATTTTATCGGATTATAAACATCTACTCTTTTTCCGTTGAGATATTGGTGTGTTGTTATAGCCGGTGATTTTATGGAATCTGCAATGGTAGGAAATATCGTGTCTTTAAACTTAAAAAATACATCGAGTATATCTTTTACAAGATGTTTAAAATTATATCTGCCTTCTGATGATGCCTGTCCGCATTCAGGGCAATAATTAGTATTTACTTCTGCTCCACAATTTTTACATATAATCATAAAAAAAGCCGCTTATGTTTTAAACGGCTTTAAAATAATTGATTTTATTTAATCAATAAATTCATTTTGATTCTTGAATTATTTCAGGATGTTTTATTTGCCCTCCTAAATGTGCTGTATATCCCATAAGACTTATTACTCCTATCATTAAAATAAAATATACAATTGACATTAACATCGGAATTCTTTTTTCACCTCTGAAAATTATAAGTCCCACCAGACATAAACCTCCTGTAACATACATAACTACACTTGCAATCTCAGCCATTTCCTCGTGTGGATCTATCATTTCCTCATTCACACCGTCTTCTCCTTCTATTAACTGTGATGCACTCTCTCCTGAATTTGAAACTACTATAGTAATCAGTGAAATCAAAACCGTAAGCATTAATGCTAAACGGATAATCTCATTTTGTTTCCTGAATATACCGTAAACTAATACAAGAAATACAATAATCATTCCCACCACAGGGAAATGATTTGTGAGCAAGTGTAAATGTGCTGAGTTTGGCATAATTTTATTTTTTACATTTTTATTGTTAATGTATTGGCACTTGAGTCAAATGTCGTTTTATAACTTCTCAGATTTTTTGTTGCAGGTCCGTTAAGAACTTTTCCTGTTTTGTCAAATTTTGATCCGTGACACTCACACTCAAATTCATTTCCGTTGAAATGTGTGTCACATTTTTTATGTGTGCATGTCGGATTTAATGCCCTGAATGAACTCGCTCCGGTTCTGAATACAATTAGTTTTCCGCTTATCTGTTTATATCCGCCTGTATTTGATAAATCCGGATAATCAGCAAGATTCAAAACTTTATCCGCTCCAGTTGATTCTATCTCATCAAATCCTGCGAATACTTTGTCTATATTCAATCCTGTCACTGCTATCCCGCCTATTATTATTCCTTTTGCTGTTGATTTTAGAAAATCTCTTCTGTTAAGTTTTTCTTGATTCATATAATTAGTTTATTTAATTTGACACAAATTAAAAGTAATTTGTTTAATTAGCAAGTAAAAAATTAAAATGTCGTAGTTGTAACTACAATAAAAAAATATGAATAAATTTTTCGAAACAAACAAAAAATACTGGGATGAAGCAGTTGATATTCACAAAAAATCTGAATTATACAGTTTAGATGAATTTAAAAAAGGTGTGAATAAATTAAACTCGATTGAGTTAAATGAACTTGGAGACATTAAAGGAAAAAAAATTCTTCATCTTCAGTGCCATTTCGGAATGGATACTCTTTCTCTGGCAATGCTCAGGGCGGATGTAACAGGTGTTGACTTTTCTGAAACTGCAATTGAAAATGCTTTTCAGCTTTCAAATGAAATAAATATTCCTGCAAAATTTATTTGTTCTGATATCTATTCTTTATTGGAAAATGGGTTGCTTGAAAATGAATCCTTTGATATTGTGTTTACTTCATATGGTGCTATCTACTGGTTGCCTGATTTGGAAAAATGGGCTGACGTAATTAATAAATTCCTTAAAAAAGACGGCTTCTTTTATATTGCAGAGTGTCACCCGGTTACCGGTTGTTTCGATTTTGATAAAACAATTAACACACTTAAATACACAACTCCATATTTCAAAAGGGATGAACCTTTTTATTTTGAAAATGGTGTTGATTATGCCGATCCGGGACATAAACTTGAGAATAATAAAACCTATGAATGGAATCACTCACTCTCTGAAATAATAAATGTTTTTCTAAAGAGAAAATACACAATTGAATCCTTAAATGAATATCCTTTTACAGTCTGGAAACAATATCCTAATATGGAACTCAGAGATGACGGCTATTTTCACTTCATTGATAAAAATTTTGATATACCATTATTGTTTTCATTAAAAGCAAAAAAATAATCATTATTTTTAAAT
>ERZ761607.1447-NODE-1447-length-29633-cov-5.029989_pt1 | contig 29633 bp, 31 predicted proteins | sample MGYA00511164_ERZ761607 | MGnify/ENA primary metagenome ERZ761607 (study PRJEB28899, sample SAMN02445080) | bioreactor sludge metagenome | biome: EBPR sludge | place: Australia: Brisbane, Thorneside Wastewater Treatment Plant | collected 2011-06-22 ... | reverse complement strand
GTGAAGATCCCCGAGGCGCGCAACAACATCCGCATGATCCGCATCTACCTGGGCGACGTCCAGACCTCCGAGGTGGCCCGTGGCAAGATCGCCAAGAAGAAGACCGCGGAGGGCACCGCGTCATGATCGTCCCGATGAAGCGCCTGACCCTGCTGTGTCTCGCCTCGTCGCGCGATGCCACCCTGCGCTCGCTGCAGGACCTCGGCGTGGTCCATGTGACCAGCCTCAAGCCGCCCGACAGCCGCGCCCTCGAGACCTCGCGCAACCACCTGGCCTACGTCAAGCGCGCCCTCGAGACGATGCCGCGCAAGCCCGTTGTGCCGCCTTCCGGTCTTTCCGCCGACGTGATCGTCAGCCTGGTCTGGACCATGCTGCAGGACAAGAAGGACATTGAGGATGCCTTGGAAGCCCTGCTGGCCGAGCGCGCCCGCATCGAGCCGTTCGGCTCATTCGACCCGGGCCTCGTTCGCGACCTGCACGCTCACGGCATCTTCATCCGTCTGTATGCCCTCTCTCCTGGCGTGGAGCCGGTGGCACCCGACGGGGCCGCCCTCGTCGAACTCAACCGCGACAAGAATGGCGCACGCTTCGCCCTGGTTTCCCGCTCTGCCGATACCGCGTTTCCCGTGCCAGATTTCCGCCTGCCCGAGCGCTCGCTCGCCGAGGTTGATGGGCAGATCGCCGAATACCGAGCCCGCCTCGACGATTGTGTCGCCTCGCTGCGCCTGCACGAGGGCGACCACGAGGTGGTGGCCGCATTGCGCGACCAGCTTGAGGATACCGTACATTTCCTCGAGGCACGCGACGGCATGGGCAACGCCGCCCCGATCGCCTACCTGCGCGGTTACCTGCCGGCCGATCAAGCCGACACCGTTTTCGCCGCCGCCCGCCGCGAAGGGTGGGGGGTGCAGATCGATGACCCCGCCCCGGACGAGGACGTGCCGACCTTGATCCGCAATCCGCGCTGGATTCGCCCGATCGAGTCCGTCCTTCGCGGGATCAACGTCCTCCCCGGCTACCGCGAGGTGGACATGAGCCTGCTCTTCCTCGTGTACTTCAGCCTGTTCTTTGCCATCCTGATCGGCGATGCCGGGTATGGTGCCCTGTTCCTTGTCGCCACCCGTCTGGCCCGGCGCAAATGGAAAACCGCCCCGTCCGAACCCTTCACTCTCCTGACCATCAACAGCGTCGGCACCATCGTCTGGGGCGTGATCACCGGCACCTATTTTGGCGCGGCCCGGGTACCTCCGCTCCTCGAGGGATTCATCATCACCTGGCTCACCGATCCGGAGAACATGAAGAGCCTCTGCTTCCTGATCGGCGCGGTACACCTGACCTGCGCCCACCTGTGGAACATCATCCGCTGGGCCCCGCAACCGGTCGCACTCGCCCAGATCGGCTGGATCGGCATGACCTGGACCATGTACTTCGTCGCCCACCAGCTGGGGCTGAACCAGCCGATGCCGCCGTGGATCACCTGGGTCGCGGTGGCCAGCTCCGGGTTGATCCTGCTGTTCATGACCCCTCCGGCCAAGCTCAAGGAGGAATGGTTCCAGCACGTGATGTTCCCGCTGAACATCGTCGGCAACTTCGTCGATGTCGTGTCCTACATCCGCCTGTTCGCGGTCGGCTTCGCCTCGCTCGCCGTCGCCCAGGCCTTCAACAGCATGGCCCTGGCCAGCGGCGTGTCCAGCCTGTGGTCGGGTCTCGGCGCCGCCCTGATCCTGCTCGCCGGCCACACCCTCAACATCGTGCTCGGGTTCATGGGCATCCTCGTGCACGGGGTGCGCCTGAACACCCTCGAGTTCTCGTCGCACCTCGGCGTCCAGTGGACCGGCCACGGCTACGAACCCTTTTCCCGCAAACGCAAGAACGGATGATCCATCAGAAGGAGTAACGGTATGGAAGAGCAAGTCATGATCGGTTTGGGTAAGTTGGGCGCGGCCGCCGCGATCGCCTTCGCGGCCATGGGGTCGGCCCTCGGCACCGGTGCCGCCGGTGCCGCCGCGGTGGGCGCTTGGAAGAAATGCTTCGCACAGAGCAAGGCCGCGCCGTTCATCCTGGTGACCTTCGTCGGCGCACCGCTGTCGCAGACGATCTACGGCATGATCCTGCTCGGCAACATCAACACCGCGGTCGCCGCGAACCCGTCCTTCTGGCCCGCCATGATCGGCGCCGGCCTGTTCGGCGGGATCGCCATGGGCCTTTCAGCCTGGCTGCAAGGCAAGGCCGGTGCGGGTGCGGCCGATGCCCTGGCCGAGACCGGCAAGGGATTCGGCAACTACCTGATGGTGCTCGGCGTCATTGAAACCGTCGCCCTGTTCGTCATGGTCTTCATCGGCGGGGCCATCAAGTAGGCCCTCATTTCCCGTTGGACAAATCGCCGCCCGTGCCGGATAGTCCCGTCCGCGCCGGGCGGAGATCGTTCCGGCCGGCATGCCGGAATGAGCATGGCTCCCGGCGCGATACGAGTACGATTAGGATTACGATTACGGTTTTTCTGAACACTGACACCCGACACCCCCCCATCCCATGAACCTACAGAACCTCTTCGCCGAGCGCATCGGCGGTAAAAACTTTGGTGAGTCGAACGAGATCTACAAGTTCGAGAAGATCAAACGCGCCAAGGCCGCGGCCCGCGCCGCCCGCCCCGATGTCGAGTTGCTCGACTTCGGCGTCGGCGAACCCGACCAGATGGCGCCAACGGCGATCCGCGAGGCCCTGAAGAAGGCGGTCGACAACCCGGCCAACCGCGGGTACGCCGACAACGGCATCCGCGAGTTCAAACTCGCCGCCGCCGAGTACCTCTCCAAATTCTTCGGGGTGACCGGCATCGATCCCGACACCCAGATCAACCACAGCATCGGCTCCAAGCCGGTCCTCGCCATGCTGCCCCTCTGCTTCATCAATCCCGGCGATGTCGTGCTGCAGACCGTGCCCGGCTACCCTGTGCTCGCCACCCACGCCAAGTACCTTGGCGGCGAAGTGGTCAAGGTCCCGCTGAAAAAGGAAAACGGCTTCCTGCCCGACCTCAAGGCCATCCCGGCCGACGTGCTCAAGCGCACCAAGTTGTTCTACGTCAACTACCCGAACAACCCGACCGGCGCAGCGCCGACCGCCGCGTTTTTCGACGAGCTGATCGCCTTCGCGAAACAGCACAACATCCTGATCGTCCAGGATGCAGCCTATGCCACCCTGTCGTACGGGCCGGAGCGGTTGTCGATCCTCGGGCGTCCCGGCGGCGCCGAGGTCGCCATCGAGCTGCACTCGATGAGCAAGAGCTACAACATGACCGGCTGGCGCCTCGGTTTCGTGGCCGGCCCGGCCCGCGTCGTGCAGGCCTTTGCCGAGGTGAAGGACAATTGCGATTCCGGCCAGTTCAAGGCCATCCAGGTCGCGGCCTGCGCGGGCATCGCCGACATGGCCCTCTCCGAGTCGATCCGCGAGCACTACCGCGTGCGTCTCGAGAAACTGGTCAAGGTCCTGAAGAACGCCGGTTTCGATGCCACCATGCCCGGTGGCACCTTCTTCCTGTACACCCAGGCCCCGGTCGGGGCGGCGGGTCTTGACTTTGCCAACGCCGAGGCCGCCTCCCAGTACCTGATCCGCGAACAGTCGGTGTCCACCGTGCCGTGGGATGACGTCGGCTCCTTCCTGCGCTTCTCGTCCACCTTCGAATCGGCCGGAAAGGCCGACGACGACCGGGTGCTCGCCGAGTTGGCCCGCCGGCTGGGCAAGGCCGCGTTGCGGTTCTAGTTTCTACCTAATTGTTATGTAACCTGTTGCTGCGTAAGTTGCTTTACTTCACGCGCGACAAGTGTATGGTAAGTGCATGGAGATTTGTCATGGCGGTTAAAACCATCACCATCGATATGGATGCCTACACGTTGCTCGAAGCGGAAAAACGTGCGGGTGAGTCGTTCAGCAAGGTCATCAAACGGACCTTGGGGGGCGGATCGCGTTCGGCTGCGGATTTGATGCGTCAACTTGACCGGGTGATGTTGGAGGAGTCGACCTTGGCGCGGCTGGAGGGTGTGGTGCGTGACCGTGCCCGGCATCCCGTACAGGCGCTGCGCTGGGAGGCGGATCCGCGATGATGATCGACACCTCGTTTTGTATCGACGTGGTCCGGGAGCGTCGTAGCGGGCAGGAGGGGCCAGCGCTTCGGAAGCTGGGCGGGTTGGGGGAGGTCAGATTGCAGATGTCGCTGTTTGTCTATTGCGAACTACAGCATGGCATTCATGGTGCATCGGTGTTCGCCGCTGAGCAGCGCCGGATCGAATGGTTGACCGAGTTTGTTCCGGTGATCCTGCCGGATCGAACCTATGCGGTCATGTATGGAATGTTGGCTGCCGCCCTGCAGGCCAAAGGAGAAGGCATTCCCCAGATGGATCTCCTGATCGGTGCCCATGCGGTTGCGTTGGGCGTGCCGTTGCTTACGCGGGATCACGGGCACTTTCGCCGCATCGAGGGATTGGTGGTGGAAACCTATGGATGACGACAACCGCTCTGCCGTTGCCAAATCGGACCGGACCGCTAGGATTGAACCATGAACCAGCCACCCTTCAGCATACGCATCGGCCACCAGATCTCCGTCTTTCTGGAGAACCGTCCCGGCACCCTGCGCTCGGTGATCGATGTGTTGCGCGAGGCCGGGGTGAACTTGCTCGCCTTGTCGCTTTCGGAAGGCCTCGAGATCGGTTACCTGCGGGTGACGGTGGACAAACTCGATGTCGCCCGCGAGGCCTTGAACAAGGCCGGTCACCTGGTGCTTGAGCGCGAGGTGCTGCTGCTGGAGGTGGCCAACCGGCCGGGCGGCCTCGCCTCGGTCATCGACCGCCTGTCCGCCGCGAACATCAACATCGAATACGCCTATTCCGCCGACAGCCCGACCCCGCTCTCCAGCATGATCGTCGTCCGCGTCGCCGATCCCGCCGCCGCCATGGCGGTGCTGAAGGCCTGATCGGCCCGGGTCCACGTCCTGATTCGGGATTGCCAAACCGCACCTGGACGCGCATCATCCGGCAACAGTAGGTATTGCAACAACGTGCCATGACAACACCCGCCAAGATCCAGGTTTCCGTGGTCATCCCCGTGTACAACGAGGAGGAGAGCGCCGAGTTGCTCTGCCGCAAGCTCCACGAATCGCTGTCCACCCTGAACCGCACCTACGAGATCATCCTTGTCGATGACGGCAGCTCCGACCGGACCTGGGAGGTGTTGAACCGGATGGCCAAGGAGGTTCCCCACCTGGTACTGATCCGCTTCCGCCGCAACTACGGCCAGACCGCGGCGATGAGTGCCGGATTCGACGCCGCCGCGGGCGAGGTGGTGGTGACCCTCGACGCCGACCTCCAGAACGATCCTGGCGATATCCCGCTGCTGCTGGAGCGGATCGACCAGGGATTCGATGTGGTCAGCGGCTGGCGCAAGAACCGCCAGGATACGTTCATCAATCGCCGCCTGCCGTCGATGATCGCCAACGGACTGATCAGCAAGATCACCGGCGTCGCGCTCCACGACTACGGATGCACGCTGAAGGCCTACCGTCACGACGTGATCAAGAACGTGAACCTTTACGGGGAAATGCACCGGTTCATTCCCGCCCTGGCCAGTTGGGTGGGCGGCACGATCGACGAAGTGGTGGTGCGCCACCATGCCCGCCAGTTCGGGCGCTCGAAGTACGGTATCTCCCGCACCTTCCGCGTCGTGCTCGACCTGCTGACCGTGAAGTTCCTGCTGCACTACAGCACCCGGCCGATCCACATCTTCGGCAAGATCGGCGGCTTCTTCGCGCTGCCCGGCTTCCTGATGCTGGCCATCATGACCCTGGCCAACCTGTCCTACCACCTGTTCGGCACCGAACTCGGGGCCGACCTGATCAAGCGTCCGTTCTGGATCGTCACCTCGTTCATGATGATCCTGTTCAGCCTGCAGTTCATCAGCATGGGCCTGCTCGCCGAGATGCAGATCCGCACCTACCACGAGTCGCAGGGCAAGCCGATCTACATGGTGCGCGAGACGGTCCGCTCGGCCGGTTGACCGGCATGGAGGACTGGCACCACAGGCCGGCCGAATTCACGGCCGGCGACCTCGCCGGCGATCTGGCCGGCATCGAGGCGCACCTCCAGGCCAACGTGTCCTTCATCGTCTGGCTGTACGGCAGCGTGTTCATCCTCGGCTTTATCCTCCTTGCCGCGTTCACCTGGCGTATCCAGCGCAAGCCGCTGGACTGGGACGAACCCGTGCGCCGGCTGGCCTGGCGGCCGTGGAGTCTGCGTTCGGCGGCGGTAATCGTTCTGCCCCTGCTTGCCGTGCAGGTGCTGCTCGGCTTCGCGCACGCGGCATTCGCCGACCGGATGCCATGGTCGGAGCCCGATGGTGAACGCGCCCTGATCATTGTGCAGAGCCTGCTGTTCCATTGGCTATGCTTTGCCCTGATTGCGGCCTCGCTGTACCTGAACCGCCTGCCCTGGGGAACGGCCTTCGGTTTTTCACCCAAGGGGATCGGCCGCGAGATTCTGTGGGGGGTCGGGATCATGATCGGGGTCATGCCGCTGCTGATCGGCTACAACGTGGTGGCGCAGATCGTGATGAACTGGATGGGGTATGAGCCGCCGGTGCAGGATGTGACCCGGATCATCCACGGGGCTTCCGATGTGCCGACCAAGGTCTATTTCGCCCTGCTCGCGGTGGTCATTGCCCCGGTGGTCGAGGAGTTGCTGTTCCGCGGCGTCCTGCTCCCCGCACTCACGCGCTATGCCGGGGTCAAGCCGGCCATCGTCGCGGTCTCGGTGCTGTTCGCCCTCGTGCACGGCCACCTGCCGTCGGCGGTGCCGCTGTTCATCCTGTCCGCCGCGCTTTCCCTCGCCTACATCTACCGGGGCAGCCTGGTCACCTCGATCGCCATGCACGCCTTCTTCAACAGCATGACGATCGCGGTCATCCTGCGCGGGTGAAGCCCCTCCGGCGTAGAGTACCAGCGCTACAGCGAGGGAGGTAACCGCTCTCTTCCGTAGTTCCGGCGTTACACGCCGTCGTTGCAGGACCTCAGGAGTGCACGTTGATGCTTGCGCGGATCATGCCGGTGGCCGGGTCGTCCGCGAGAGCGAAGCCGACGTTGCGGCAGATGTGCTGCATGCCGACGTTGTCCTTCAGCATTTCGCCGACCACGCGGTCGATGCCGGTTTCGCGCCGGGCAATGTCGAGGAGGCGGCTGAGCAGCACCTTGCCGAGCCCGCGTTGCTGCCAGGCGTCGCTGACCAGCAGGGCGAAGCGGGCTTCGCCGGTGCCGCGGATCTTGCTGAGGCGTCCCACCGCGATGATTTCCGGAACCGGTTGTTTCTTGGTCGTGACGACCAGGGCCATTTCGCGGTCGTAATCGATAAAGCACATGCGGGTGAGCCGCTGGTGGGTGATGCGCTCGCTGAGCGTGATAGCCTGGGTGTAGCGCTGGAGCACGCTGCGGTCGGACAGGGTCTTGTGGAACTCGACCATCAGCGGTTCGTCCTCCGGGCGGATCGGACGCATGTGCACCGGGGTGCCGTCCTTGAGGTGGGCGTCGGTCTGGTATTGGGAGGGGTAGGGGCGGATGGCCGGCTTGGGAAGGTCCTCCTCCTTCATGTCCAGCGGATGCAGCAGCACCCGGGCATCCACCGCGATGATCTGTTCGGCCGAGACGAGCAGCGGGTTGATGTCGCTTTCGCAGATCCACGGGTTCTCCACCACCATCTGGCTGAACCGGACCATGATCCGCTCCATCGCCGCCATGTCCACCGGCTTGCGGCCGCGCACGCCCTTGAGCGCGGTGAAGATCTTGGTCTTCTCCATCTTGCGGCGGGCCAGGGTGCGGGTCAGAGGGGGCAGGGCGAGGGCGCGGTCCTTGAACACCTCGACGAGCTGGCCACCGCTGCCGAACAGCAGTACCGGGCCGAATTGCGGATCGATCGAACTGCCGACGATGATCTCGTAGCCTTCCATCTTGATCATCTTCTGCACGGCCACGCCCTGGAAATGCTGGGCGCCGGCCTTCTCGGTCACCGAGGCGAGGATCTCGTCAAACGCCTTGAGCACGGCCTCGCGGCTGCCGAGGTTCAGCTTCACGCCACCGACGTCGGTCTTGTGGGTGATGGTTTCCGAGTGCAGCTTCAACACGACGGGATAACCCATCGCCTCGGCCAGCTTCACCGCCTCGTCGCGGGTGGTGCCGATCTCCGTCGGCACGGTGGGGATGCCATAGGCGGCGAGCAGTTTCTTCGATTCGAACTCGGTGAGGGTGGTGCGGCCCTGCTTGCGTACCTCGGTGATGATGGCGTTGGCGGTTTCACGACCGCTCCCCATGTCGCCGGTGTCCATCTCGGAGTGTTCCGGGATCTCGTAGAGGTGGTTCAGGTTGTCGCTGTACTTCCACATGTAGGTGAAGGTGCGCGCGGCGGTGTCGGGATAGTTGAAGGTCGGGATGCCGACGCGGTTGAGGATGTCGTTGCCGGCGGAAACCACCGGGCCGCCCATCCAGCTGGCCAGGACCGGCTTGCCCTCGATCTTCGCGTAGGGCTTGAGTTTCTCCGCGGTCTGGGTCGGATCGGTCATGTCCTGCGGGGTCAGGATGACCATCAGGCCATCGCTGTTCGGATCGTTCGCGGCGATCTCGAGCGCCTTCGCGTAGCGGTCCGGCCCGGCGTCGCCGAGGATGTCGATCGGGTTGTTGCGGCTCCAGTGCGGCGGCAGGAAGCTGTTGAGTTCGGCGAAGGTCTTCTTCGACACCTCGGCGAGTTCGCCGCCGCTGACGATCAGGGCGTCGGTGGCGAGCACCCCGGGGCCGCCCGCGTTGGTCAGGATGGTCAGGCGCGGACCTTTCGGGCGCGGCTGCTTGCCGAGCACTTCAGCCATGTTGAACAGTTCGGAAATTGAATTCACCCGCAGCACGCCGGCGCGCATGAAGGCGGCATCGAGCACCTCGAAACTGCCGGTCAACGAACCGGTGTGCGAGGCGGCAGCCTTGGCGGCGGCCTCGGTGCGGCCGGCCTTGATCACGATGATCGGCTTGTTCAGCGCGACCTCGCGGGCGGCCGACAGGAAGTTGCGGGCGTTGCCGATCGACTCCATGTAGATGACGATGCTCTGGGTGCGCGGATCGTTGCCGACGTAGTCGATCAGGTCGCCGAAATCGACGTCCAGCATCGAGCCGATCGACACGAAGGAGGAGAAGCCGACCTGCTCGCGGATGCTCCAGTCGAGCACCGCGGTGCACAGCGCTCCGCTCTGGCTGATGAAGGCCACGTTGCCGGGCCGGGCCATCACGCCGCCGAAGGTCGCGTTCAGGCCGGTGATCGGATTCATCACGCCGAGGCAGTTCGGGCCGATCAGGCGCATGCCGCCGCGCCGCGCATGGGCGAGGATCTCGCGCTCGAGTTTTTCGCCCGGTTCACCCAGCTCCTTGAACCCGGCGGAGATGACGATGCAGCCCTTCACCCCGGCGGCCACGCACTCCGCCACCAGGTTCGGCACCAGTTGCGCCTGGGTCACGATCACCGCGAGGTCCACCTTCTCCGGAACGGCGGCGATGCTCGGGTAGGCCTTGATGCCGAGGATACTCGGGCGTTTCGGGTTCACCGGGAACACCACGCCGCCGAACGGGTTGCTGATCAGGTTCCACAACACGGTGCGGCCGACGCTGCCCTGCTGCTCGGTCGCGCCGATCACCGCCACCGTCTTCGGGGCGAAGATGTAGTTCAGCGGGTTCTCGCCGTAGTGGAAGATGTCGCGGGCGGGATCGATGACGAGGTCCTTCTTCGTCGAGTGCGGGGTAACCGGAATGTCCTGGCTCATGATGCGGCGTGTCCTTCGTTCAATTCGTTGAGTTCATCCATCTGTTGCAAATAGGAAAACACCTGGGCGGCCTCCTCGGCATCCACGATGCTGAGGGCGAATCCGACATGGACCATGACGTAGTCGCCAACGACCGCGGCGGGAACATACGCCAGGTTGACCTCCCGCACGACCCCGCCGAAGGAGACCTTTCCGCTGCGGGAAAAGGCATCGCCTTCGCGGATCGACTGGATCTGACCTGGAATGGCTAAACACATGGTATACGGCGGGATTGGTCCCACTCGGAGTTACTATCCCAGATTGGCGGAAAAACCCAAAGGGAATTGCAGGTTAAGGGGTGGCCGAAATGCGTATCAGGGGATTGCCTACCAGACAGCCGCCGCCGGCTGGGCTGACCTGGACCGGGGCAAGCCGCACCGCGTTGATCTCCGGCAGGGCCTCGATGAGCTGGGAGAGCCGCAGGATCAGCTCCTGGAGCGCGCCGAGGTCCGCGCCGTGGTCCTTGAGCAGCGGGAAACCGCGGATGCTGCGCACCATGGCCTCGGCCTCGCGGTCGGTCAGCGGGGCCATCCGGTAGGCGATGTCGCCGAGCACGTCGCGGTGGTAGCCGGCCAGGCTGATGTTCATGACCGGCCCGAACAGCGGGTCCTCGTTGACTTCCAATTCAACCGGTACCGCGTTCGGTCCGGTCCGGGATCCGCACCGGATCCCGGCCTTGGCGAGCAGTCGCTCCGCGGCTTCACGGTCCAGCCAGGCCCCGTCGGTCGCAGGAGGTTGACCGGACAGTTGCTCGCGCAACACCGCCGGATCCAGGTCGGCGAAGGCGGGCATCAGGCCGGGTGGGGCATCGCGCCAGGCCCGGTACCGGGCAGCGGCGGCCAGTGTGTCGGCCGCGCGTTCGGGGAAGGGATACACCGGGAACGAGCGGTCGCCGTGCCGCATGACGGTGGCCCCGGTGCTTTCGGTCATCATGACCAGGACCACCGGTTTGCGTGCGGCGGCATCAGGTTGGCCGCCGAGGGCGCGGGCGATGGCGTCGAGCACCGGGCCGGGCGGCGCGGGAGTCACCGGGGTGTAGATCACGATCACGGCGTCGCGGTCCGGCGCGGCGAGCACGCCGCCGAGGGCGCGCTGGTAGTCGTCCGGGGTGGCGTTGGCGGTGAGATCGACCAGGGGTTCGGTGACGGCGCGGTTCAGTCCGGCGGCAGCGCAGGCGTCCGCGCACAACACCCCGGCGCCGCGGGAATTCGTAACAATCCCGATCCGCTCGCCGCCGGGCAACGGTTGTGCGCCCAGCAGGGTCGCGATGTCGAACATGTCCTCGAGGCTGTCCGCCCGGATCACCCCGGTCTGGTCGAACAGGGCCGCCACTGCGTGCTCTTCGGGCGAGGCGCGGTAGCGGCCGGATTTCACGCAGACGATCGGTTTGCGGCGGCTGACCTCGCGGGCGATGCGGCCGAAGCGGCGGGGGTTGCCGAACGACTCGAGGTACAGCAGGATCACATCGGTGGACGGATCATCCTCCCAGAAGTACAGCAGGTCGTTGCCGGTGACATCCGCCTTGTTGCCCATGCTGATGAACATCGAGACGCCGAGGTTGCGGCGGCGGGCGAGCTGGAGCAGGGTCATGCCGATCGCCCCGCTCTGCGAGGACAGGGCGACCCGGCCGCGCGCCGGGACCTCGGCCGACAGCGACGCGTTGAGCCGTACCTCGGGGTCGGTGTTGATCACACCGAGGCAGTTCGGGCCGAGCAACCGCATCCCGTAGCCGCGCACCTTCTCCACCAGCGCCTGCTGTTTCGCGCGGCCTTCCGCGTCCATCTCGGCGAACCCGGACGACACGACGATCAGGGCCCGGACGCCGCGCCGTGCACACTGGTCCACCACCGTCTCGACCTCGTCGCGCGGCACCATGATGACCGCCAGGTCCACCGCCTCCGGAAGGTCCTCCGCGGTGGCATAGGTCTTGATTCCGCTCACGTTGCCGGTATTCGGATTCACCGGATACATCACCCCGGCGAAGGGCTGGAGCAGGACGGACTTGAGCATGCGGAACCCGACGCTGTCCGGCTTCTGCGAGGCACCGATCAACGCGATGGAGCGCGGATAGAAGAACGGGCGAATCGAGGCCTTGGTGAACAGCCGGTCGCGCTGCGCGGCATGCATCGCGCTGGCCTCGCCGGGCAGCAGCGACAGGTCCACCTTGATCAGGCCGTCCTCGAACTGCTCGCGCAACTGGAAACCCGAATGGCGGAACACATCGAGCATCGGCGTGTTCGCCACGTGCGTGTAGGCGTTGAAGTGGATGAATCCGTGCGAGGCGGCAAGCACCGACAGGCGTTCGAGCATCAGGCCGCCCATGCCCTTGCCGTGGAAGGCATCGTCGACCGCGACCGCGAACTCCGCGCTATGCGCGCCATCGGCGATGTACGAGCCGGAGGCGACGATGCGCGGTTTGCCGTCGAGGTGGCGCCACACCAGCAAGGTCATGCCGCGGTGCGGATCGGAGGAGTCGCACAGCGACAACATCACATCCTCGCCCGGCTTGCTCTCGCTGAAGAAGCGCATGCGCCGCGACTGCGGCGACAACCTCGCGTAGAACTCGCGCACCGCTGGGAGGTCCTCGCGCCGCGACAGGCGGATCGTCGCCGTGCTCCCGTCGCGCAGGATCAGCCGGCCATGGTCGGCCGCATCCTGGAAGGCCGGGGGCAGGTACATCAGCCGTTCGGTGGTCATGCGTGCAGTCTCCATCCGGCCACGACCGCTTGTCCAACCGAAACCGCGCCATCGTTCGGCGGCAGGCGGGCCGGCCGGACCACGGTGCGGCCGCGGGCCTTCAAGGCGGCGATGGTGCGTTCAAGCAACAGCACGTTCTGGAAGCAGCCGCCGGCGAGCACCACCGGAAGGTCCGGGGCGAGGGCGGTCGCGTCGGCCAGCGCGTCGGCGAGGGCCTGGTGGAAGGCGTTGGCCAGGCGGGAGACCGATTCGCCGGCATCGCGGTCGGCCAGCAGCGCGGTGATCGCGGGTTGCCAGTCGAGTACGGCGGGTTCACGGCCGCGGCCGGCCCGACGGGCAAAGCGGTAGCACATCGGGGGGCGGTGGTCGTACTCCGCGCTGGATTGCAGGCGCATGGCGGCCTGGCCCTCGAAGGTGGACAGGTGGGCCAGGCCGAGCAGCGAGGCCACGGCGTCGAACAGGCGTCCGGCGCTGGAGGTCCGCGCCGTGTTGATGCCGCGAACCATGGCTTGGCGCAACACCGTAACCTCGCGCTTGGTGAAGGCCTCGGGGGGCAGGGCGCCAGGGCGATCGATGTCGTGCAGCAGGCCCAGCGCGCAGCGCCGGGGTTCGCGCGCGGCGGTATCGCCGCCGGGCAACGGGAACGTGCGCAGGTGGGCCAGGCGTTGGCAGTCCGCGCGCTCCACCCGCAGGACCTCGCCGCCCCAGATCGTGCCGTCGTCGCCGTACCCGGTACCGTCGAGGGCGAGGCCGATCACCGGGCCGGACAAGCCATGCTCGGCCATCACGGCCGCGATATGGGCGTGGTGGTGCTGGACCGCGATGGCCTCCGGATCGCGGCGGAGCGCGTAGCGGGTGGCCGCGTAGTCGGGATGCCGGTCGCAGGCGAGGCGTGTCGGGGCGAGGGCGTAGAGTCCTTCAAGTGTTTCCAGGTTGCGCTCGAACGACGTCCAGGCGGGCACGGTTTCGAGGTCGCCGATATGCGGACTGACCACGAGGTGTTCGGGGGTGGCGAGGGTGAAGGTCGATTTCATGTGCGGTCCGACGGCGAGAATCGGCCCGGTGCCCGTGTGCGGTGGACGGGGCAAGGTCAGCGGGGTCAGACCGCGGGCGAGCCGCAGGAATAGGGGTTGACCGCCGGCGAAACGCAGGATCGAGTCATCGACCGGATGGGCGATCGGCCGGTTGTGCACCAGGAAGAAATCGGCGATGCCGCCGAGGCGTTCCAGCGCCTCGTGTTCATCGGTGCAGATCGGTTCGTCGCTGAGGTTGCCGCTGGTGGCGATCAGCGGGGTGTTCAGTTCATCCATCAGCAGGTGGTGCACCGGGGCGTAAGGGAGCAGCACGCCCAGCGTCGATTGTTCCGGGGCGATCAAGCGTGCCAGGTGGGGCGTCTTGCTGCGGGCCTTCTTCGTCAGCAGGACAATCGGGGCGGATGAGGATTCGAGGGCGGCTTGTTCCGGCTTCGACAGGTGGGCGTAACGGCGGATCATGGCCGGGTCGGCCATCATGACCGCGAAGGGTTTTTCGGCGCGGTGCTTGCGTTCGCGCAGGGTCATCGTGGCCACCTCGTTGGAGGCATCGGCCATCAGGTGGAAACCGCCGATGCCCTTCACCGCGACGATGGCGCCCTGGCGCAGGGCGGCGGCCGCTTCGAGCAATGCATCGTCGCGTGTCGCGAGCGTGCGGCCCTGGCGATCCCACAACGCGAGGTGGGGCCCGCAGGCCGGACAGGCATTGGGCTGGGCGTGGAAGCGGCGGTCGGACGGATCCTCGTATTCGCGTCGGCAGTCCGGGCACAGGGTGAAGGTGCGCATCGTGGTGTGCGGCCGGTCGTAGGGCAGGCGGTGCAGGATGGAGTAGCGCGGGCCGCAGTGGGTGCAGTTGATGAACGGGTAACGGTGGCGGCGGTTCGAAGGATCGCGCAATTCGCGTTGGCAGTCGGGGCAGGTCGCGAGGTCGGGCAGGATACTCGTGGTTGCGATGCCGTCGCGGTCGCTGGTTTCAATGCGGAACCCCGTGGTGTCCGGCGGGGCCGCGGATTCGCACAGAATGGCGTCGATGCGGGCGGCCGATGGAGCGAGATCGCGGAGCGCGGTGAGGAACACGTCCAGCGCGGTGTCGGGACCGCTGGCCAGGATCTCCACGCCGGACGGGCCGTTGCGGACCCAGCCGGTCAGGCCGAGGCGTACCGCCTCGCGGTACACGAACGGGCGGAAGCCCACGCCTTGCACGATGCCTTGCACCAACAGGCGCCGGGCCGTGAGGCGTGGGGCGTTCATCCCGCCAGGCTCCGTTTGGCCTTTACATGGCGGCGCAGGTAGTCCAGCCAGGCCTCCACGCCGTCGCCGGTGCGTGCGGAGGTGGTGAAGACTTTTGCTTTCGGGGCGGCGGTTTCGATGTTGGCCATGGCGATGTCGCGTTTGAATTCCACCGTCGCGGCGAGGTCGGTCTTGTTCAGGACGACCGCGTCGGCCTTGAGAAAGATCACCGGATACTTCAGCGGCTTGTCCTCGCCCTCGGTGGTGGACAGCAGCACGACGAACAGGTCCTCGCCGAGGTCGAAGGCGGCGGGACAGACCAGGTTGCCGACGTTCTCGATCAGCAGCAGGTCGAGGTCACCGAGCCGGATGTCGTCGAGTGCGTGGTGGATCATGTGGGCATCGAGGTGGCAGGCCGAACCGGTGGTGATCTGGTGGGCGGGGGCCCCGGCCGAGCGCAGGCGGGCGGCATCGTTGTCGGTGGCGAGGTCGCCGACGATCGCGGCCACGCGCAGTTCGGGGGCGAGGGTGCGGATGGTGCGTTCGAGCAGGGCGGTCTTGCCGGAGCCCGGTGAAGAAACGATGTTCACGACGGTCACGCCGTGCTCGCGGAAGTGGCGGCGGTTGCCCGCGGCGAGGCGGTCGTTCATGGCCAGCAGGGCGTGGGGGCCACCCGCGGATTCCGCAGTGCCGTGGTCGTGGTGGTGATCGTGGTCATCACCGTGGTGAGGATGTTCGTGCGGGTGATGGTTCACCGCGCAGCCGCAGGTTTCACACATGTCAGGATACCTCCATCGATACCAGGTTCAGTTCCTTGCCCGTCCGCACCTCGGCGCTGGCCGCGCCGCAGGTCGGACAGCGGTAGGCGAATGGTTTGCATTCAAACACGGCGTCGCACGGACGGCAATAGCAGCGCAGCGGGATTTTTTCGACCACCAACCGGGTCTCGGCGGCGGGGGTGTCCTCGCCGAGGGCGCGGAAGGCGAATTGCAGCGCTTCCTCCTCGACGCCGGCCAGCACGCCGATCGCGAGGTTCACCTGTTCGATCCGGGTGGCACCCGCCTCCCGGGCACGGCCCAGCACCACGTCCATCAGGCCCTGGGCAATGCCGAACTCATGCATGGCAGGCCCATCGTTCGAGGATCCAGCGTTTCGCATCCTCGATGCCGGTCCGGGTGATGGCCGAGACCTGCTCGCTCAACCCGGCGTCGCGGGCCGGAATGCCGATCACCGTCGCGACCGGGCGGCGTCCGTAGAGGCGGTCGGCCAGGTCGAGCAGGGCGGACGGTGAGCAACCATGCGAGGATGCAGACCCCTTGCCGCCGGGAAGCAGCAAGTGGATTTGGAGCCCGTTGACATAGTCGCCGAATTCAGCATCGACAAATACCACTTCCTCGGCCTCGGCGATGGCGGCGGCCAGGTCGGGAGTGAGTTGATGCACGGGCATCGTGGAGATGCCTTCCTCGGCGGATAGTTCCTCGGCCAGCCGGAAGCCGGCGGCATCATCGCCGCGCAGGGTGGATCCGTAACCAATTACCAGAAGAGACGACAAGGTAGTTTTCATGCCATCACTATGCGGTGCGCCCGCGGGCAAGGTCAACGAGCGGACACCCTCGGATCGCATGGATCATGCCGTCGGGGAATCCCCGATTGGCCGGGGTGGGGGAGAATCGTCTGGATCAGGAAATCCAGCGATACAATTTTTTCAAGGCCAGCAAGTCTCGATCCAGCGTGATCAGTTGAGCCGGGATGCGCTCGGCCAGCTCAACGTACGCTGCGTCGTAGGCGGTGAGGCGATGTTGGGAGGCCAGGTTCAGGATTCTTGTGCGGATGTTTGGTGTGGTCGAGGTATGCTGAGTGATCGGTATCGTGTTCCACTCATGAAGTAGAATGGGGACTTGATTCTTGTGGATGCGTCCCTTTCGCTCGGCCATGGCGAGAATATTCACCATTTCGTACTCGAGAATCGCAGGCGCATGCAGTTCACATTTTCCGGATTCAACCAGAGGCAAGATTGAATCAATTTTCCGTCCATCGGGCTCGCGAAGCAGAAATGCAGCCAACGCGGAAGCATCAACAACCCGTTGATCCGTCATTTATCTACGACCTTCGTTTTTCCAGGCGCTGATGTCCTGTGTGGTAATCCCGAATGTGCCCCTTTCCTCCTTTACCCTTGCAACCAATTTGCGAAGGGCGTTTTTCTCGGCAACCGGTTGAACGGGTACCAGTTTTGCAATCGGATGACCATGCCGGGTGATTTCAATTGTTTCGCCTTGTTCGACACGGTCAAGGAGCTGGCTCAGGTGTGTCTTGGCGTCGAATGCACCGACGGTTTGATGCTTTGTCATGCAGGATAGATACCACGAACCAACCAGTCGTACAACTGGTTTATCCCTACACCCGTGGTTCATCCCATGGCTGCCAATCTGTTTGTGGGCTTGAAATCGAATAGTGATTGCGACATACCCGCGAGGATGAAGAGCGTGAAACAAGATGGCCGCAAGCAGATTCGGGAATCCGACCACGACCAGTTGGAGCTGGGCTGGGCGGATGCTGTTCCGGTTTCCGCCCGCCTGCCACCGTTGTTCGCTGCGCCGCCGCGGTTGCCGGTTGATCCGCAGGAGCGGGGTTACCGCGGGTTCGTGTCCGAGCGCGAAACCGCCCTGCGCGCCTTGGAGCAGCGGTTCGGGCTGATCTTGAACAAGCGGGTCCGGTTGACCTTGCGCGAGGTGCCGGGCGCGTTCATCGGGAAGCTGGTGCCGGCCGACTTGATTCCTGGCGGGGATGATGCGCGCACGGTGCGGTTGCGCCTGGACCGCACGGAATTCGTCGCCACCGACATCGAGTCGTGCGTACTACTCGATTAAGCCTGAAAAATGAAATTGAAACCACGAATGAACACGGATGGGCACAGATTCACGGGGGTGGCTCTTAAAACCATGGTACTGAAAAGTACAGGGCTTCTTCCTATGATGATCCCGTCCTAATGCCTTCATCCGTGTGAATCGGTGTTCATCCGTGGTTCCGTCGACTCCGGTTTTCGGGTTAAGTCGATCGTTGGCTACCGATCTACACCGCGCCTACCGCATCGCTTCGTCGAGCACCGCGCCATCCGCGGCGCGGAGTTCGATCTTCAGCGGCATTTGTCCGTAGGCATGGGTGGAGCAGCTCAGGCACGGGTCGAAGCAGCGGATGACCGCCTCGACGCGGTTCAGCGCGCCTTCGGGGATCTTGTCGCCGCGCACGAACTGTTTCGCCGCCTGCAGGATGCCGGTGTTCATGGCGAGGTTGTTGTGGCCGGTGGCGATGATCATGTTGACCTTGGTGATCAGTCCGTTCCCGTCGATCTCGTAGTGGTGCAGCAAGGTGCCGCGCGGCGCCTCGGAGATGCCGACGCCGACCGGGTTGTTGGGCGCGGCCACCGCACGCACACGGGTATCGACGCACAGCGGATCCTCGAACCATTCCTTCATCTTCTCCAGCCCGAAGATGATCTCGATCAGGCGGGCGTGGTGGTAGTGGAAGGTGCCGTCCACCGGGCCCTTCGGGTTCAACTGGCGGAACACGGTGAAGGCCTCGTCCGCGATCGGCGTGCCGGCCTTCCGCGCGATGTTGATGCGGGCGAGCGGGCCGACGCGGTACATGCCGCCGGGATAACCGCGCGGCAGGTAGTAGGGCGACTTCAGGTAGGAGTCGGGCTCCACCTGTTCGGCGATCACGCGGGCGTAGTCCTCCGCCGCGATCGATTCCTCGAGCACCGTGCCGTCGGCATCGATGATGCGCAGGTGGCCGTCGTAGTGTTCGAGTCCGCCGTCGTCGGTGACCAGACCCATGTACAGGCTGGGATGCTGGCCGAGGTACTGGATCTCGTCGGCGAACTTCACCGCCCAGTCCTGGTAGGCGGCGAGGGTTTGCCGGGCGATGTCGAGCATGGCCGGAATCTTCTCCAGCACCTTGGCGCGTTGCTCGTGGGTCATGGGCCGGCTCACGCCGCCGGGAACCACCCAGGCCGGGTGGATGCGTTTGCCGGCGAGGTCCTCGATCAGTTGCTGGCCGAACTGGCGGAGCAGGATGCCGTTGCGGGCAACCGCTTCGTGTCGGGCGGCGAGGCCGAGGATGTGGCGTTCCTTCGGGTCGGCGTCCATGCCGAGCACCAGGTCCGGCGACGACAGGTAGAAGAAGCTCAACGCGTGCGACTGGATCATCTGTGCGGTGTTGAGCACGCGGCGCAGCAGTTTCGCGGCGGGCGGGATGTCCACGGCGAGCAGCATGTCTCCGGCCTTGGCCGAGGCGACGAGGTGGCTGACCGGGCAGATGCCGCAGGTGCGGGCGGTGAGCGATGGCATTTCCTCGAAGGGGCGACCGACGCAGAAGCGCTCGAAGCCGCGGAACTGGGTGACGTGGAACCGGGCGTTGGAGACGGAGCCCTGGTCGTCGAGGGTGATGGTGATCTTCGAGTGGCCCTCGATGCGCGTGACGGGATCGATGAGGATGGTTTTGCTCATGGTCGGTTCATCCAAAGCGGGGTGGTACGGGGTTCGGCTTGCCTTCGAGCACGGCCAGCAAGGTCTTCACGATGGTGTCGGCGGAGGGCGGGCAGCCGGGAATGAAGACATCGACGGGCACGATATGATGGACCGGAACGCTCTTGGGCAGCAGCGGCGGGATGACCTGCACCGGGGGGGCATCGCCGTACACGTGCTGCATGATCGTCTCCGGCTTGAAGGTGTTGCGCATGCCGGGAACGTTGCTGGTGACGGCGCAGTCGCCGAGGGCGATCAGGGTTTTCGTGTGGCGGCGGATGTGGCGGATCTTCTCCTCGTCCTCGGTGCTGCTGACCGCGCCTTCGACGAGGGTCACATCGACCTGGTCGGGGAAGGTCTTGAAGTCGACCAGCGGGCTGTAGACCAGGTCGATCTTCGGGGCGAGGTCGAGCAGGATCAGGTCCATGTCGAGGAACGACATGTGGCAGCCGGAACAGCCGTCGAGCCAAACGGTGGCGAAACGAATTTTGCTCATGATCCATGCTCCTGCTGGCGGGTGATCAGTTTCGGGAGGGCGTGGCGCTTGCGCATCTCGGCCACCGCCTTGCCCTTTTCCACGAGCGCGCCGGTCGGACAGACCTGGACACACTTGCCGCAACTGGTGCAGGAGGCGGCTTCGCCCCACGGCTGGTTCAGGTCGGCGATGATGCGGGCATCGACTCCGCGGCCCATGATGTCCCAGGTATGCGCCCCCTCCACCTCGTCGCAGACCCGTACGCAGCGGGCGCAGAGTACGCACCGGTTGTGGTCGAGGGTGAAGCGCGGGTGGCTGGCATCGACGGGCCGTGTCGGGTTGAGGTACGGCAGGGTGATGTGGCTGACCCCGAGTTCGGTGGCCAGGTCCTGCAGTTCGCAGTTGCCGTTGGAGACACAGACCGCGCAGATGTGGTTGCCTTCGGCGAACAGCAACTCGATCACGGTGCGGCGGTGTGCCTCGAGCGCGGGCGAGGTGGTGCGGATGACCATGCCTTCCGTGGCATAGGTCGTGCAGGCGGGAAGCACGCGGCTGGTCCCGACGATCTCGACCAGGCACAGGCGGCAGGCGCCGGCCGGGGTCAGGCCCTCGAGGAAGCAGAGGGTCGGGATATGAATGCTGTTCTCGCGGGCGATCTGCAGGATGGTCTGGTCTTCGCGTGCGCCGACGGACCGGTCGTCGATGGTCAGGGTGATGACCTTGGCGGTGGTGGCGGGATTCATCGTGGGGCCTCCGCGTGGTTGTCCACGAGCAATTCCTCGTACTCGTGGCGGAAGAATTTCAGCGTGCTCAGCAGCGGGTTCGGCGCGGTCTGGCCGAGACCGCACAGGCTGGTGGTCCGGACCATGTCGCACAGCGATTCGATCCTCGCCAGGTCGGCCCGGGAGGCGCGGCGTTCGCGCACCTGCTCGAGCAGGTGGTGGAGCTGGGTCGTGCCGACGCGGCAGGGGACGCACTTGCCGCATGATTCCGACTTGCAGAACTCCATGAAGAAGCGGGCGACATCGACCATGCTCGAGGTCTCGTCCATGACGATCATGCCGCCGGATCCCATGATCGAGCCGAGCTTCTTCAGCGACTCGTAGTCGACCGACAGGTCGAACTGGTCGGCCGGGATGCAGCCGCCGGACGGCCCGCCGGTCTGCACCGCCTTGACCGAATGCCCGCCGGGCGCACCGCCGCCCATGTCGTAGATGATCTCACGCAGGCTGATGCCCATCGGCACCTCGATCAGGCCGGTGTTCTGAATGCGGCCCGCGAGCGCGAACACCTTCGTGCCCTTGCTGGTGGCGGTGCCCATCGAGGCGAACCAGTCGGCGCTGCGGGTGATGATCGCGGAGATGTTCGCGAAGGTCTCCACGTTGTTGATCAGCGTGGGGAAGCCCCAGAGTCCGCGTTCGGCCGGATACGGCGGGCGCGGGCGGGGCTGGCCGCGGCGGCCCTCGATCGAGGCGATCAGCGCGGTTTCCTCGCCGCAGACGAAGGCGCCGGCACCGAGCCGGATCTCCACCTTGAACGAGAAGGCGCTGCCGCAGATGTGATCGCCGATCAAGCCGAACTTCTCCGCCTGCCGGATGGCCAGCTTGAGGCGGGCGATGGCCAGCGGGTATTCGGCGCGCACGTAGATGTAGCCGGCGGTGGCCCCGATGGCGAGGCCGGCGATGGCCATGCCTTCGAGCACGCGGTGCGGGGCGCATTCGAGCACGCTGCGGTCCATGAACGCTCCGGGGTCGCCCTCGTCGGCATTGCAGATGACGTACTTGCGCGCGCCGTTGGCCTTGGCCACGGTCTCCCATTTCAGTCCGGTGGGGTAACCGCCGCCGCCGCGACCGCGCAGGCCGCTGCGCTTCACCTCGTCGAGGATCTCGGCCGGGGTGCGCCGGGTCACGCAGTCCATCAGCGCGGTATAGCCGCCGGCGGCGAGGTAGGATTCGAGGCGCTCGGGCTGGATCACGTCGAACTTGTCCAGCACGACCTTGGTCTGCCGGATGAAGAACGGGGCGGTGGTGTCGCACCGTTTCTCGGCGAGCGGTTTGGTGGCCAGCGACTCGACGAGCGCGGGGACGTCGTTCGGTTTGACATCCTGGTAGAGCAGGCCGTCGGGTTCGACGGAGACGAGCGGACCGTGCGCGCAAAGGCCCATGCACCCGACGCCGGCGGCGCGGTACGGGATGTCGGGGCGGCGCTCGAGGGCGGTCTGGAGGTTCTTCAGCACCTCGCCGCTCTTGCAGGAAAGGCAACCGGCGGCGGTGCAGACGCCGATGCGCTGCGGCTGGCGGGCGATGGCGTCCTTTTCGGCCTTGGCTACTTGCTGGAGGGCTTCGGGGGTCATGACGGGAGTTCCTCGATGTGGTGGACGACGTCCTCGGGCCCGACGTGGCCGAGGGTCTGTTGATCCAGCACCACGGCGGGGGCCAGGCCGCACGAGCCGACGCAGCGGGCGGTCATGACCGACAGGTGCTTGTCCGGGGTGGTTTCGCCGGCGGCGATGCCGAAGCGTTCGCGCAGCCGCTGGAGGATCGCATCGGCGCCCTTGATGTAGCAGGCGGTGCCGAGGCAGACCACGCAGGTGTGGCGTCCCTGGGGTTTGAGGTGGAAGAAATGGTAGAACGTGGCCACGCCGTATACCTTGCTCAAGGGCAGGTTCAGGGCGGCGGCGACGCGGCGCATCGAGGTCTCGTCGATGTAGCCGTAGGTTTCCTGCACGGCGTGCAGGGTTTCGATCAGGGCATCGCCGCGGAATCCGCAGCGGCGCATGACGGCCTCGACCAGCCGCCACCGCTTCTCGTCGCCAGCCACCGCTGGCATTGCCGGTGTCGCGTTCATGGTACCTCGCGTTATGTGGTTCTCTGCCGAACCCCGTCCAGGTGCTCCGCCTTGACCAGGGTGAACATCCGGTTGAGGGGGTTGTCGGTCACGGTGGCGCAGACCACCTCGCCGAAAAACACGGTGTGGTCGCCGGCGTCGACGGTCTGGCGCAACTCGCACTCGAAGTTTGCCACCGCCTCGGTCAGCAGCACGCTGTCCACTTTCGCGGCCGACCGGGTGAGGCACGTGGGCATGGCGGCAAACTTGTCGCAGGTGCTGCCGCTGTGGGTGCCGAAGTGGCGGGCGATGTCGGCCTGTGGCTCGGACAGCAGGGCGAGCACGAACGCGCGGGCATGGAGGAGGGCGTCGTGGGTATGGCGGGTTTTGCCGACGGCGAGGGCGAGCATCGGGGGGCGCATCGAGACCGGCATGAACCAGCCGATGGTCATGGGGTTGAGCATGCCGGCGGCGTCACGCGCGATGCAGACCGCGATCTGTTCGGGATACCGGCACTCGATGGCCATGCTAAACGGGACCGTCTTTTGCATCGCTAATCTCCGGGGTGGTCGCAGGGGCCGGGGCCGGCGCGGGCGCGGCGGCGGCAGGAGCGGCCGGTTTCGGCTTCGGGGCGGGGGGCACGAAGGGAATCGGCACGGTCAGTGTTTCCTTGGCGGTGACCGGGTCGGAGTAGCGGTTCTCGTTGGTCAGGCATTTGCGGGGGCAGGCCTCGATGCAGGCGCCGCACTGGATGCAGCGCAGGCGGTCGATGGTCCAGGTCTGTCCCTTGCGGTCCACCTTGATCGCCTTGGTCGGGCAGCGGACGTCGCAGATGACGCAGAGGTTGCAGGTGGACGGCTCGATCAGGATGCGGCCGCGGGTGCCGGGAAAGTACTCGCGCGGGATCGCCGGATAGGCGACGGTCGCCGGGGCCTTGAACAGGCTCTTCAGCGACAACTTGGTCATGGCGAGGGGTTTCATGGTTAGCGTTCCGCGCAGCTGATGCAGGGGTCGATGGTCAGGACGATCAGGCCGACATCCGCGAGTTCGCAGCCCTGCAGCATGTGCAGCAGCGGCGGGATGTTGGCGAAGGTGGGGGTGCGGACGCGGAACCGGCTGAGGTTCTTGGTGCCGTTGCCCTTGACGTAATAGATGACCTCGCCGCGCGGTTGCTCAAGGCGTGCGAAGTATTCGCCGTTCGGGTAGCCGGAGGGTTTCTCGAAGACCGGACCCTCGGGGGTGCGGGCGGCGATTTCCTGGATCAGGTCGAACGACTGGGTGATCTCGTGCATCCGGACCATGCACCGCGCGTAGCTGTCGCAGGCGGTCTCGACGATCGGTTCGATCTTCAGTTCGCCATAGGCGGCATAACCTTCGAGCCGGGTGTCGGTGCGGACGCCGCTGCCGCGCAGGGTCGGTCCGACCGCGCCGAGGGCCCAGGCATCATCGCGGGAAAGCATGCCGACCCCGCACAGGCGTTGCTTCACCGAGTAGTCGTCGCGGAAGACCTTCTTGAGTTCCTCGAATTCCACGGCAGCGAAGGCGATCTTGGCGGCGCAGCGCTTCAGGGTGTCGTTGTCCACGTCGCGGCGCACGCCGCCGATCTTCGCCGAGCCGAAGATCACACGGCCGCCGGTGGTTTCCTCGATGACATCGAGCACGGTCTCGCGGATCCGCCAGCACTGCATGAACAGGTTCTCGAAGCCGAAGGCATCGGCCAGCAGGCCGGCCCACAGCAGGTGGCTGTGGGCCCGCGACAGTTCACACCAGAAGGAGCGCAGCCATTTCGCCCGCAGCGGGACCTGGATGTTCATGACCGTCTCCACCGCCTGGCAGTAGCCCATGCCGTGGATGTAGCTGCAGATGCCGCAAACGCGTTCGGCCACGTAGGTGAACTCGTGGAAATCCTTCTTCTCCACCAGTTTCTCGAGGCCGCGGTGGATGAAGCCGAACGAGGGGATCGCCTCGACCACGTGTTCGTCCTCGACGACAAGGTCGATGTGGATCGGTTCGGGCAGCACCGGGTGCTGCGGGCCGAAGGGGATGACGGTGCGCTCACCCATTGGCTTTTCCTCCGGTAACCACGCACATGCTGGTGGCGAAGGGTTTGCTCACCGAGGTCTTGAAGAAGTTGCCGAGGTAATCGAGCTTCAGGCCATCGAAGCGGATGCCGAACAGGTCATGGATCTCGTTCTCGTAGGCGAAGGCGCCGAAGTATTCCCCGGTGATGCTGGCGACCTGTGCGCCGTCGAGGGGCAGGCGCAGCCGGAGGTGCTCGAACCGGTCGTCCTTGGTGAAGCTGTAGCTGAGCTCGAACACGTCGAGGGTGGTCGAGCAGATCTGGACCAGCCGCCAGCCGTCGCGCCGGTAGGCGGCGGTGCGTTCGCGCAACGCGGCGGGTTCGATCTCGTGGATGACTTGTTCGGGGATCATGATGCTGCGCGCGCCTTCTTCATGGCCAGGTGTTTCTCCTCGAGCACGGCGATGGCCTTGACGACGCCGTCGATGATCGATTCCGGGCGTGCGGCACAGCCCGGGACGTACACATCCACCGGGATGGTCGAATCGACGCCGCCCTTGGTGTTGTAGCATTCGCGGAAGATGCCGCCGCTGGTCGCGCAGATGCCGACGGCCACGACCACGCGGGGCTCGGGCATCTGCTCGTAGATGGCCTTCACCACCGGCTGGCTCTGCTCGTTGATGTACCCGGTGATGAGCAGGATGTCGGCGTGTTTCGGGTTGCCGGTGTTCACCACGCCGAACCGTTCCACGTCGTACCGCGGGGTCAGGCAGGCGAGCACCTCGATGTCGCAGCCGTTGCAGCTCGCGCCGTCGTAATGGACGATCCAGGGGGAGCGTTTCAGGAAACTCATGGCTGCACCCCCAGCCAGTAGTAGATGACGATCAGGTTGATCGCGCCGAGCAGCGAGGCGGTGGTCCACGAGCTCTTCATCGCCCACTGCCACTTCATGCGGGCGCTGGTGTTGTCGAGCAGGATTTCCAGCAGGTACACCACCGCGACCAGCAGGACCGCGGCCGCCGGGTAGGGGGCGAGGAAGAGGTAGAAGATGCCGAGCAGCATGATGGTCTCATACCAGTGGGTCACCTCGATGATGGCCAGCGAGAGGCCGGAGAACTCGGTGGTCAGGCCCTTGACGATTTCCTGGTGGGCGTGGTGCGAGGTCGCCAGGTCGAACGGCGACTTGCGCAGCTTGATGGTGAGGATGAAGGCGAGGGCGGCGAAGATGCCGGGCAGCCAGAGCAGCGCGGGGGTCGGGCTGGCCGAGATCTCCTCGACGCGGAAGCTTCCGTTGGCGATGTAGAAGCCCATCGCGGTCAGCAGCAGGATCGGCTCGGCGGCCATCATCTGCAGCAGTTCGCGCTCTGCGCCGATGTGGCTGAACGGTGAGTGGGCGGCGTAGGCCCCGAGCACCAGGAAGATGCTCGACAGGGCGAAGGCGAAGATCACGATCAGCAGGTCGCCGCCGAAGAAGAACTCGAAGCCGGCCGCCATCATGAACACCAGGTGGCCGAGCACGAAGAAGTGTCCGGTGCGGCGCGCGCCGATCGGTTCCTTGTGCGCAAGCTTGAGCAGGTCGTAGACCGGTTGGAGGATTGGAGGTCCGCGGCGTCCCTGCATGCGGGCGGTGATGCGGCGATCGATGCCGGCGAGCAGCGCGCCGATAACCGGTGCGAGCAACAGGTAGGCGAATCCGGCAAGGAAGTTGCGGGTCATACGGTCACCATCACAAGGATGGCCGCCATCAGGACGAGGGAGGCGGCGATGCCCCAGCGCTGCATCGGGCGCTCGGGCAGGTACTGGGACAGGTAGTAGTTGCGGAAACTCATGCTGTATTCCTTGCCGGCCGAACCGGTGAACCGGTAGGGGTGGTCGTAGTTCGCTCCGGCCAGGTATGGTGAGACCCGGCGGAACCGGTCGCCGCCCCGGTAGAGCAGGCTCAACGGGAGCAGGGCCACCAGGAGCAGCATGATCGACATGACCACCATGGTTTCGCGGTCGAGCACCATGGTCTGGCCGTAGACGGCGATGACGTAGGGGTCGATCAGCACCTCGGCGATCCACGGGAACACGGCACAGCACACGATGACCAGCGCGGTCAACACGGCCAGCACGATCAATTCCAGCGAGTGGGTGTCGTCGGGTGCGGGTCGCTCGCCGGGTTCGGCGCCGATGATCTTGCCCATCCATTTCGCCCAGAAGAACAGGGTGGCCGAGCTGCCGAAGACCACGAAGATCGGGAGGATCGGGTTCACGCGGATCAACGCTTCCAGCGCCGCCCATTTGCTGATCAGCAGGCCGAACGGGGCGAGGAACATGCCGGCGATGCCGACCAGCATGGCCACGGCGAGGGCCGGGTGGCGCATGACCAGGCCCTGCATGTCCTCGATGTCGCGGCTGCCCAGCCGGTGTTCCACGGTGCCGACGGCGAGGAACAGCAGGGCTTTCGCCACCGCATGGAAGACGATGAGCAGGATCGCCGCCCACACCGCGTTGTACTGGCCGGAGGCGGCGCAGGCCACGATCAGGCCCAGGTTCGCGATGGTGGAGTAGGCGAGGACCCGCTTGGCGTTGTTCTGGCCGATGGCGATCAGCGAGGTGATCAGGAAGGTGGTCGCCCCGATCAGGGCGATGAACAGGCCGGCCAGGGTGTCCTGCAGCACCGGGGCGAAGCGAACGATCAGGTACACGCCGGCCTTCACCATTGTGCTGGCGTGCAGCATGGCGGACACCGGGGTGGGGGCGACCATGGCGCCGAGCAGCCAGGCCGAGAAGGGGAACTGGGCGGACTTCGCCAGGCCGGCAAAGCAGAGCAGGACGACCGGCAGCAGGTACAGGGCGTCGCCGCTGCCGACGATGCGGAGCAGGTCGAGAGATCCGCCGCGCTGCACGATCAGGATCCAGCCGAGGGTCATGGCGATGCCACCGGCGAGGTTCAGTTTCAGGGCGAGGAAGGCGCTGTGGTAGGCCTCGTCGGTGCGCGCATAGCCGATCAGCAGGAACGAACAAACGGTGGTGATTTCCCAGAAGAAGACGAACCAGGGCAGGCTGTTGGCGAAGACCAGGCCGAACATCGCCGACAGGAAGATGAAGAGCACGCAGAAGAACTGGTTGCGACGGTCCGGGAGTTCGCGGTGATGCTGGTGCCACTCCTTCATGTAGCCGATGGCGTGGACGCAGATCAGGCCGCCGATCACGCCGACGATGGCTGCCATGATGGTCGCGAGATGGTCGATCAGCAACGGGGCTGTCACGGTTTCGTGGCGGGCGTGGGTCAGGTGTTCGGCCCACCAGGCAAGGGCGGTTTGCGCGAGGACCAGCAGGGCGGCCAGCGGCTGGCGGCGGCGCAGGCAGATGACGAGGAGAAAGGCCCCGAGCGCGAGACCGGCCCAACCAAATGCGGTCAGGTAGGGGGCCTCGTTCAGCGGTATCAGGAACACCTCGCGCTCGAGTTGGTTGAACAACAGGTGCAGGGAACCGAGTCCGATGGCGGTCGAGGCGATCAGGACCAGCGGTTTGCGCAGACGGGTGAGGCCGAACGCCAGCAGGAGCAGGGCGGACAGCAGCGGAACAAGGATCAATCCCAGCGGGACGTGCATGATGGTCAGGGCACCGTGGTCCCGCCGGTTCACGGCGGGACGCGCGGCGGTTTCCTTCCGATTACGATACGGCGATGCAGGTAACCGGGCAGCTGTCGGCGGCTTCCCGGACTTTGGCCTCGAGGCCGGCGGGCACGTCGGGGCTCTTCACCACCGACACATTGTCGTCGCTGATCTCGAATACCTCGGGAACGAGGTCGCTGCATACGGCGCACCCGGTGCAGGTGCCGGCATCCACTTCAACTTTCATGTTCGATACTCCTGTTTGGTTTACCACGGATTGCTGGCGGCGTGATGCCGCTTGAAATGTTCGATGGTCTTGATGTAGTTCGCACGTTCGAAGGCGGCGGGATCGGCGATCGATTGCTGGCTCATCGAGCCCTTCATCTGCTCGACCGACTCGTATTCGTGGGCATCCATCCAGGCGGTCAGGTCGTTGAGCAGGGTGGTGATGAAGGGAATGCCTTTCTTGAGCAACGCGGAGGTCGTGCATACAATGTCTGCGCCGGCGAGCAGGTATTTCACCACTTCGTTCGCGGAGTGTACGCCACGCGAGGCGGCGAGGGAGACGCCGAGCTTTCCATAGAGGATGGCGATCCAGCGCAGGGGAAGTCGAATCTCGCCGGGGCTGCTCAGGTTCAGGCTCGGTACGACTTCGAGCTCGTCGAGATCAAAGTCGGGTTGGATGAAGCGATTGAACATGACCAGGCCGTCCGCACCGGCGTCTTCGAGACGCTTGGCCATGTGGGCGATCGAGCTGAAGAACGGGTTCATCTTCACGGCGACCGGGATGGTCACGATCTCCTTCACCGCCTTGACGATGTCGAGGTAGGACTCCTCGACACGGGTGCCGCTGATGTGCGGGTCGGTGGGGAGCATGAAGATGTTCAATTCGAGGGCGCGAGCCCCGGCCTGTTCGATCTGGCTGGCGTAGTCAATCCATCCCTCGTTGCTTATACCATTCAGACTACCGATGATCGGGATATCCACGGCTTCCGAGGCGCGGTGGATGATATCGAGATAGCGGGTGGGGGCGATGTGGTAGTCATCCCCTTTCGGGAAGAACGAAGTCGACTCCGAATAGATGTTGTCGCCCAGCGAGGTGTAGTGGTCGAGCGCGGCGGCTTCGATGCGCAACTGTTCTTCGAAGATCGAGAACATCGTCACCGCGGAGGCGCCGGCATCGGCCATGCGCCGGATGTTGTCGACGTTCTCGGACATCGGCGAGGCGGACGGGACGATGGGATTCTTCAGCGGAATCCCCATGTAGGTCGTGTTCAGGTTCATGGCGTGCTCCGGTCGGCGGTGGCGGCGGCTGCGGCGGGTTCATACCGCCTGGCCAGGTTCTCGTGCATGGCCCAACGC
>ERZ761607.1446-NODE-1446-length-29635-cov-8.405510_pt1 | contig 29635 bp, 21 predicted proteins | sample MGYA00511164_ERZ761607 | MGnify/ENA primary metagenome ERZ761607 (study PRJEB28899, sample SAMN02445080) | bioreactor sludge metagenome | biome: EBPR sludge | place: Australia: Brisbane, Thorneside Wastewater Treatment Plant | collected 2011-06-22 ... | reverse complement strand
GTATCGGTGTATGATCCCTTTTTTTATCCCGATAAAATCGTCCTTGAGAATAATTACGATTTCATTTTACTTGTGGAAGTCATGGAACATTTTCACCGGCCGGCTGCGGAATTTGATCACTTATTTTCCAAACTAAAACCCGGAGGAAAAATCGTTTGTATGACGAACATGCATGCTGAAAAAATAAATTTCGATACATGGTATTACAAAAACGATCCCACTCATGTATTTTTTTATCACCAAAAAGCAATTGAATTTCTGGCAGAAAAACACAAATGCAGCAATCTGAAAACAGAGGGAAGACTGATTGTTTTTACTCAATAGAAAATACTTTTTTCAAGCAACTTTTGGTGTCGGGTGTAAACAGATTGTGACCGCATTCCACCTCTATAAATCGCACAGAATCGCCTGCTTTACTGGCAAAGGATTTTCCACTGCTGCTTTTAATAATACGATCATGTTTCCCATAAAAAAGATAAACCGGAAGATTTAGTTTCCGAATAATTTTTGAACTTTCGGATGGAGAAGGATCGATATTGCGCAGGGTCATCCAAACTTTATAGACCAATTCTCGCTTGTTGCGGGTATCCAGATTAGCCATTACAAACCGCATGAATTTATCGCTAATCAAACGGGTTTTCCGTAGTAACCGGAGAATAAAAAAGAAAAAACCGGGTTTACGTAAGATTGATTTATAGATACTGTTTCCAATTCTGTTTTTGCTGGTAAATCGGTACCACTGATTGTACACAATACCATCGGGAGCCAACAAATACATGTGGTTTATTCTTTCAGCAAACAAATGCAATAGCATCAAGGTAATTTTCCCTCCCATGCTGTAACCCATCAGAGAAAAACGCTCAATGGAATGTTGATCTAAAAAAAGACTGATCAGTGCTTTAAGTTCATCCGGACGCAAGGTATTCCTTTCGATCCGATCACCCGGATATTCGGATTTTCCGTGGTGAAACACGTTAAAGGAATAGACAGTAAAGTTTTTTTCGAGCTCTTCCCTGAAATAGAAAAAATCCTCTGCCCTACGTCCAAATCCGTGGAAGCACAACAAAACCTGAGGTCCATTACCAAAGGAAAAATACTCAAGACTCATTCCGTTGCTTTCTACACTTCTGCTTTCCATTTTGCTAAGTTACATTCTCTTGAGCCTGAAAATTGAAGTTTTTGTTCAAAAATCCCCCTAAATCGCACAGTTTTCCACAATGCCAAGTCCCTCTCAGCGCTTACCTTTGCCCGATTTTCAACCTCAGTTCATTGCTCTATGCCCAAGGACCCCAGCATTAAATCAGTTCTGATCATCGGATCGGGACCCATCATCATCGGACAGGCCTGCGAATTTGACTATTCCGGCTCACAGGCAGCCCGTTCATTACGCGAAGAAGGCATAGAAGTCACGCTTATCAATTCCAATCCGGCAACCATTATGACGGATAAAGTAGTGGCCGACAATGTGTACCTCAAGCCTCTGGAACCGGAATCGATCGAATACATCCTTCAGCACCATAAAATTGATGCTGTTTTGCCTACGATGGGTGGTCAGACGGGACTGAACCTTTGCATAAAATGTGAGGAACAGGGAATCTGGGAAAAGTACAATGTGAAACTGATTGGCGTTGATATCAAAGCCATCGAGATAACAGAGGATCGTGAGAAGTTTCGTCAACTCATGAACCAAATCGGTATTGGTCAGGCACCTTCTTTCATTGCAAAATCCTTTCTGGAAGGAAAAGAAATAGCACAAAAGATCGGTTTCCCGCTGGTGATTCGTCCGAGTTTTACACTGGGTGGAACAGGAGCATCATTTGTGCACAAAGCCGAAGATTTTGACCGCTTGCTTACACGTGGTCTGCATGCTTCGCCTATTCATGAAGTACTCATTGATAAAGCAGTAATTGGCTGGAAAGAATTTGAGCTTGAATTACTCCGGGATAAAAACGACAACGTAGCCATCATTTGTTCCATCGAGAATTTCGATCCGATGGGAATTCACACCGGCGATTCCATTACGGTTGCACCGGCAATGACACTATCCGACAGCACCTACCAAAAGATGCGTACAATGGCCATTAAAATGATGCGCTCCATTGGAAATTTTGCAGGAGGATGTAATGTTCAGTTTGCAGTGAGCGACGATGAAAAAGAAGACATCATCGCCATTGAGATCAACCCACGCGTTTCGCGATCCTCTGCACTTGCATCAAAGGCAACAGGGTATCCCATTGCAAAAATTGCTTCTAAACTGGCTATCGGATATCAGCTGGATGAACTGAATAATCAGATCACCAAAACTACTTCGGCGTATTTTGAACCTACACTCGATTATGTTATTGTAAAAATACCCCGTTGGAATTTCGACAAGTTTCAAGGTGCAGAACGCGAATTGGGGCTGCAAATGAAATCGGTTGGAGAAGTGATGGGGATCGGCCGTTCTTTTCAGGAAGCCTTACAAAAAGCGTGTCAGTCGCTCGAGATACGTCGCAACGGACTTGGTGCCGATGGTAAAGAGCTCACCAACCAGGAACAAATTCTGCAAAGCCTGGAGCATCCCAGCTGGAATCGACTGTTTCATATTTACGATGCCATTAAACTTGGCATCCCTTTTAAAACCATCAAGGAAAAAACCAAAATCGACGAGTGGTTCCTTCGCCAGATTGAAGAACTGGTGATGATGGAAAAAGAAATCGAAAAACACACCATTCAGAATATCCCTTACGAACTCTTGTTTGAAGCCAAACAAAAAGGATATGCTGATCGTCAGCTGGGTCATTTGTTGCGTTGTCTGGAAAGTGAAGTTTTCCAGAAACGGCAAGACCAGAACATCCGCAGGGTTTACAAGTTAGTTGATACCTGTGCAGCGGAATTTCCTGCACAAACACCTTACTACTATTCGACTTTCGAAAGCGAAAATGAATCGGTAGTTAGCAACAAGAAAAAAATTGTGGTGCTGGGCTCCGGTCCAAACCGAATTGGTCAGGGAATCGAGTTCGACTACAGTTGTGTGCATGGCGTACTCGCTGCAAAAGAATGCGGTTACGAAACCATCATGATCAATTGCAACCCCGAAACAGTATCGACCGATTTTGACACAGCAGATAAACTCTATTTTGAACCGGTATTCTGGGAGCATATCTACGAGATCATTCAGCATGAAAAACCTGAAGGAGTAATCGTGCAGCTTGGTGGTCAGACTGCCTTGAAACTTGCCGAAAAGCTACATCGTTACGGAATAAAAATTATCGGCACAAGCTTCGAGGCGCTTGATCTTGCAGAAGACCGTGGTAGTTTTTCGAGTTTGCTCAAAGACAACAACATTCCCTATCCGAAATTCGGAGTGGTCGAGAGTGCAGAACAAGCCATCGAATTATCAAAAGATTTAGGTTTCCCACTGCTTGTTCGTCCGAGTTATGTTCTTGGCGGACAAAAAATGAAAATTGTAATCAACGAGCAGGAGCTTGAAACCCACGTGGTAGATATTCTGCGCGACATGCCCGAAAACAAGATCTTGCTTGATCATTTTCTTTCAGGAGCAATAGAAGCCGAAGCCGACGCCATTTGCGACGGCGAGAACGTTCACATCATTGGCGTAATGCAACATATTGAACCAGCGGGTATACACTCAGGAGATTCGTATGCAGTACTTCCACCCTACAACCTGGGAGATCTGGTGATGCAGCAAATTGAAGATCATACACGCAAGATCGCCGTTGCGCTTCGCACTGTAGGATTGATCAATATTCAGTTTGCAATAAAAGATGAAATCGTATACATCATCGAAGCCAATCCACGTGCATCGCGTACTGTTCCCTTTATTGCAAAAGCATACGATGAGCCTTATGTGAATTACGCAACTAAGGTGATGTTGGGAGTTAACAAGGTCACCGATTTCAAATTCAATCCGCGCAAAGAAGGTTATGCGATCAAAATTCCTGTTTTCTCCTTCGAGAAATTCCCGAATGTGAACAAGGAGCTTGGACCAGAAATGAAATCGACTGGAGAAGCCATTCGTTTTATTGATGATTTGAAAGATCCCTATTTCCGTCAGATCTATGCTGAACGCAACTTGTATCTCAGTCGTTAATGGGTAAGGTCAATATTTGGGAGATCCTCATTATTGCCGTAGCCATTATGTGGCTGATGGGAGTTTTCCGACGTGCTGCATCCAACCGAACAGAGGAAAAGGTACCCGACAATAAAAAGGTACACGGTCAGACAAAACCGGTAAAGGAAAAACGGTACGGCGACGATGATTCGGAGTTTACCGATTACGAAGAACTACGCTAAACGTTTACAGCCGCTGAATAAAATCGCGCAATAAAGAAGCGATATCTTCGAATTCTGAGAACGAAAGATTTTCTATTTTATCATTCACATCATGATAGGCTTTTGAACCACCCATGGTGTACATGAAAAAAGCCGGCACTCCCATTTGGGTGAACCAATAATGATCGCTGTTTGCAGCTTCACCACGGGCTTTCACCTGCACCAGATATTTTTTGTCATCATTGATCTTCTGCAGTAAACCAAATTCTTTTTTGTGTTTGGTTGCGTTAACAACAGTTATCCCTTCTTCTCCCGTTCCCATAATATCCAGATTGATCAAAAAGCGGATCTTTTTCAAATCGATGAGAGGATTACCGACAAAATATTTTGACCCGATCAATCCTGCTTCCTCGGCAGCGAAAGCGATGAAAACAATGGAATATTTAGGCTGATTCTGAGAATAAAATTTCATCAGGTTAAGCAATTGAGCCGTTCCTGCTGCATTATCGTTAGCACCCGGAAAATAGGTTGAAGAACCCATCCTGCCCAAATGATCGTAATGGGCAGTAACCACTACAAACTTCTTCTTGTTTTTACCCGGAATTAAACCCACAACATTTCTTGCGGTGTGTTTGGCCTTAAACGAAGCGTGAATATTGAGGTGAATTCGTTTTGCTGTTGTATCCCAACGATCGCGTAAAACTTCAATAAGCGCTCTGTCGCGTAATTCAGTGGCAACAGACCATGTCAGCTTTGTATCCTGAATGCGAATAACAGGCGCAATAGTGTTTGCCTGACGCATATAACTGGCCATAAGTTTTAGCGAATCTTTATCCTTCGTTTTTCCTGCATCAAATACAAAACACACATCATTTCGTCCCACATGCAATTTGGGAACAGTATTCCAACCCGAAGGAGGGCAATACACCAGTTCATATGATTTGTTGATGGAAGGAGTAGCAGGGTCTACAATATAATCCACACCCGTGATCAGATCTTTTCCGTCAACCGTAATACGAACAGTATCCGGAAAAGTATTTACGCCGAATGTAAAATCCTGAAAATAACTTGAACCCAATTTTTGTGCGCCCAGCTTTTCGTAAAGATTAGCAATATAATCGGCTGCTCTAGTATCGCCATCGTTCACATAACCTCTTCCATGAAATTCCTCTGAACTCAAATCTGCAATGATATTTTTTGCAAAATCCAATTGAGCGAAAAGAAATCCGCCATTGATGAAAAAGTAAAATAATAGCAGTTGTTTTATCATGTGTTATGCGTAACGGCGTTCTACCAGATTCGTAAACTCAATAACAGAAGTCGCCTCCAGATCCCATTCGTATTTCGTGCCCAGACTCAACAAAATATTTTTTGCATCATCCAGATTGCTTTGTGAATTGAGTTGCTGTACTGCTTCATTAAATGCCTGATTCTCGCCTTCAAAAAGATCGTTCATAAAAAGAAATTTCTGATTTAAACCTATTGCGGTTCGTAAATCAGCAATCGGCTTTTTAGATAATTTATCCGCAATGGAAACGCGGGCCTGATTCTGGGAAATTTTTTCATTCAAAGAAACTTCTGCCTGAAATGCATGCTGTGCCGTTGTGGGGATTTTTGGCGATTCGGCCTTTGGCGGTTCGGGGGCTTTTTGTTCAGGAACAACTTCTTTTGCTGCATCGAGAATACTCGTTTGTACAGGTTCTGTAACCGGTGAAGTAATATTCAACTTGAATGTAGTTGGTACTTCCTTCACTTCCGGTTGTATTTCACGCTTTGGCTCAATACCGGCTTTATCGGCGCTTCTCTCCAGCGCCTTATATCGCAACACCACAAGGCGCTCATACAATTCCCGACTATCATCCACCAACCCGGGTAAAGCATCTGCATGCAACTCGCCATGCTCCATTTTCAGAAGATCAGACTGAATGCGCTGAATGAGATCTTTCATGCTGTCGTAAGGACTGTTTTCCATGGGAAAAGATTTTGGTAAATATAGCCCATAATGGAAAACGAATGAATGGGGACTGATACGAATTTCTTAACAGCAAACCCTCAATACAAAGAAGTCATTGCTATAGATTGAATTCGTTAGTGCAGTCTGAATGAACTCAGGTGGTGGCACACAATTCCACAGTCCTGAACGCTAAATCCTTACCGGTAAAACCAATTATTGCTTATTTTTACTTCATGTTCCTCGAACGAAACAACCAAGGCCGGCGCAGAGGCTGGGTAGAAGTGATCTGCGGATCAATGTTCTCCGGCAAAACCGAAGAGCTGATCCGTCGCATGAAAAGAGCGGAATTCGCAAGGCAAAAGGTGGAGATCTTCAAACCTTCCATTGATCGTCGCTATAACGAACAAGATGTTGTTTCGCATGAAGGAACAACCATCCGATCCACTCCCGTAACTGCGTCTTCTGAGATTTTACTTTTGGCTACCGATGTGGAAGTAGTGGGCATTGATGAAGCACAGTTTTTTGATGAAGAATTGGTGAATGTCTGCAACCAACTCGCCAATAACGGCATACGTGTAATTGCAGCAGGACTCGATATGGATTTCACCGGAAAGCCATTTGGGGTAATGCCGGGTTTACTCGCCATTGCTGAATATGTCACAAAAGTTCATGCCATCTGCATGGAATGTGGAGAACTTGCTACGTATTCGCACCGTACCAGTGCAAGTAAAGATTTGGTTCTTCTTGGAGAAACCGATCATTATCTTCCCTTGTGCAGGACATGTTTTAACCAGGCGAGGGAGGAAAAGGAATGATTACCCTTAGCACACAACAACTCGCTGAAATTATTCAGGGCAAAATCATTCGTCGCGATGCAGATGCCGAAGCAAGCTCACCATTGACCGACAGTCGTGTGGATGCTGTTCCCTATTCCAAAGTTTTTTTTGCCCTAAAAGGGAAAAACCACGACGGACATCAGTTTCTTGCCGAGCTCATTCGTAAAGGACTGCGTATGGCAGTAATTTCCGATCCCGGTGCAGCAATCGGAATTGGAGGATGTGATATCATTTTGGTAGACGACCCCCTGCGTGCATTGCAGCGTTGGGCGGCTTTTCACCGAGCAGGAAGCGATGCAGAAATTGTGGGAGTAACCGGGAGTAATGGAAAAACCATTGTAAAGGAATGGCTGTATCAATTGCTTCGACAGGAAAAAAGTATAGTGAGAAGTCCGAAAAGTTACAACTCACAGGTTGGTGTACCGCTTTCGGTTTTACTGTTGCAGGAAGACCATGAGTTGGCCATTTTTGAAGCAGGGATTTCGCATCCCGGAGAGATGATTCATCTTGAAAAGATCATACAACCCCAAATCGGGATCCTGACCAATATCGGAAATGCACATTCCGAAAATTTTCCCGACAGAAAATCCTTGATCAAAAACAAACTGGAATTGTTTCGCTCCAGTGAAAGCATTATTTATTGCAGCAACGACAGGGAAACAGACGAATATATAAAAACGCATTTCCCAAAAGCGGAACGTCTGGATTGGGGCACACATCCCGAAGCATGGTTGCAACAAAAAGAAACCATTCGCGAAGGAACATTCACCCGCATACATGTAAAATCAGTTGTTGGGGAATTCAAATTCAGGATTCCCTTCAGCGATCAGGCATCGGTTGATAATGCAATGACCTGCTGTTCCTATCTGATAAAAAAAGGATTGGAGCCCCAACGCATTATTGCAGGAATGGAACAGATCGCACCCATTGAAATGCGACTGGAATTACTGCCCGGTAATGAGAACTCAGTAATAATTAACGACAGCTACAATTCCGATATCGTTTCACTTTCCATTGCACTTGATTTTGTTCAACAGCAAAAAGGGAGTCAGCAACGAACACTTATTTTATCCGATATCCAACAAGACAAACGCAACGACGATGAATTGTATGCGGAGGTAGGAAGGTTGCTGCAGCAAAAAGGCATAAAAAAAGTATATGCCATTGGCGATCGAATCGTTTTGCTTGATAAGCATTTTACCGGAGAAAAACATTTTTTTCCGGGAACAGCTGAATTTTTAAAATCGGTTGGATCTGCTGATTTCCGCAATGAGATTGTTCTGATTAAAGGAGCAAGAAGCTTTGGCTTTGAACGTATTTCGCAGCGACTCCAGCAGAAGGCACATGAAACCGTAATGGAAATAAATTTAAGTGCACTCGCGCATAATTTTCACCATTACAGAAATCAACTTTTACCGGAAACTAAAATTATGGCGATGGTAAAAGCATTTTCCTATGGAAGCGGGGGAGCAGAAATTGCAAGCATGCTTGAGTTTAATCGTTGCGATTACCTCGCTGTTGCTTATGCCGACGAAGGAGTAGAATTGCGCAAATCAGGAATTCGTCTGCCCATTATGGTTATGAATCCGGAGCGTAGCAGTTTTGACACCATGCTGCGTCATCAGCTTGAGCCGGAGATTTACTCTTTCCGTCTGTTGGAAGAATTAATTTCCATTTTGCAGCACAACGGAAATCCGGGCATCCGCATTCACCTGAAAATAGATACCGGAATGCACCGGCTTGGATTTCTTCCCAATGAGGTTGAGCAATTGTGCGGAATCCTGAAACAACATCCTGAAATAAAAATTGCATCGGTCTTTTCACATCTTGCAGGAAGTGAGTCGACCGAACTTGATTCGTTTACCAAAGAACAGGCCCATCAATTTAATCTTGCAGCCAAACAAATTTCCGAAGCGATCGGCTATTCACCATTGAAACATCTTTTGAATTCGACAGGAATCAGTCGTTTTCCGGAATTGCAATTCGACATGGTACGCGTAGGAATTGGACTTTACGGTATTGGCACAACTCCAAACGATAAAGCAGCGCTTTTGCCTGTGAACAGGTTGCGAACCATTATTTCGCAAATCAAAAAAGTTGGAGCACATCAAACCGTTGGGTACGGAAGAAAGGGAAAAGTTGAAAAAGATGCCGTTATCGCAACACTACCCATTGGTTATGCCGACGGATTTTCGCGTGCTTTAAGTAATGGTCGAGGAGAAGTCATTGTACATGGCAAAAGAGCAAAGGTGATTGGCAATGTTTGCATGGATATGACCATGATTGATATCAGCACCATTCCCGAAGCCAGGGAAGGTGACGAAGTGATCATTTTTGGCGCCGAGCTCCCTGTTGCAGAAATTGCAGAAAAACTGGGAACGATTCCTTATGAAATTCTCACTTCTGTATCTGCAAGAGTAAAAAGAGTTTATTTGAGGGAGTGACCTCTTTTCGCCTTCATTTACTATTTGTGTTTATAAATCAACGAATTACAAATTTATTTTGGGTACAGATTTTTTTATCCACCTAAAGGAAAATTCCTATTTTTGAATCAACAAAATTGAACTACCATGAGCCACGACAATCACGGACACGACCACGGGCATGACCACGGTCACGATAACCACGGAAGCGAGCACATTTTCTTTGATGGAGGTGGTGTAGCTGGAGTTAGCTGGATTTATATGCTGGCTGCACTGGGCATTCTTGCCTACATGGTATTTGCAGGATAAAATTTATTCATTGTAAATAGTAAAGGGAACACGTTGTGTTCCCTTTTTTTGTTTCTAATTCATTGCATTCTTCTGCATCCAATGCCCCAACACCACCAGGTGCCAGATTCTCGACCAAGGGTAGCGCGGATCATCATTGAGAAAGGCATTCCAGAGCAATGTGAGTTCCTTTGCGTTGAAATAAGGGCTTTGTGAAAGATAATTTATACGCTCTTCACAGAAGTCACGCAATTCGTTTTTCATCCAGTGTTTCCAGGGGAAGGTGAATCCCATTTTGGGGCGGTCCCAGATTGCTTTGGGAAGGAGATCACCCATAGCATCAACCAATAGTTTTTTCGGACGATCCGGAAATTTGTAACTGTCGCGAATCCCCATAACGTAGGAGATGAGCTGATGATCGAGAAAAGGTTCACGCACTTCGAGTGCATGCGCCATACTCATCTGATCGGTATCACGCAGCAAAACATTTTGCAGATAGGTGTACATTTCTGCATAGGAAATACGACTCAAGCCCGGCAATCCTGCACCTGCTGTTCCGCTTCCAATTCCGGCATCCAGAATTTTTTTCACTGCGCTTACCGGCAATTGTTTTCGTCCCAGGAGTGCTGCTGTTTTTTTATTCTTCAGCACCTGTCGCGAAAGCGGATAAACATACTCCAGCTCAAAATATTCGAGACGCAAAAATTCATCCAGCTTATCCGAACGAACACCCTTACGCAATGCCATCAATGCACTTCCCGCAGGGCGACGAAGTAACATGGGAAAATACTGCATCCACTGTTTGGAAGAGAGACCGTGCAGCTGACGAAAAACATCGTATCCCGCAAACAACTCATCACCCCCAATACCTGATAAAGCCATGGTGACTCCTGCTTGTTTTGTAGCACGCGATACCACCCAGGTATTCGGACCATCACCCGAAGGATGGTCAAGCGCATTGAGCGCAGCGGGCAGATCGCGAAGAAATTCATCCGGATGAATGAGGATCTCAGTATGGTTGGTAGAAAACCGATCAGCAACTTTACGTGCATATTCTGCTTCGCTGAATTCCTTTTCTCCAAACGAAATATGAAAGGTTTTTACAGGCTGCGAAGAATGCTGAGCCATCAACCCAACAACCGCAGAGGAATCAATTCCCCCTGAAAGAAATGCCCCAAAAGGAACATCAGCAATAAGTCGTTTTTTTACAGAAGCATCCAGCAACGCACGAACCTCTCCAACAACTTCAGTGTACTCTCTTCCTTTACTATCGTAATTTGTGTTAGACGCTGCATCCCAATAAGAATATATAGAAAATTCCGTATCAGTAACTACCATGCACGAACCCGGTAAGAGCATTTTTACATTCCGAAGTAACGTTGTTGGAGCGTGAACCGTTTGGTACTTCAGGTAATCGGTCAATGCCTCTTCATCCAGGGCGCGATCCACCAATCCACTCGCCAGTAATCCACGCAGCTCGCTCGAAAAGAGGAATGAATTTCCACTTTGTGAATAATACAAAGGCTTCACCCCCATGCGATCACGTGCGATGAATAATTCCTGTTTGTCATTGTCCCAGATTGCAAAGGCGAACATCCCATCGAGACGATGAACACATTCTTTTCCCCATTTGAACCAAGCTGCGAGCAATACTTCTGTATCGGAATTGGTGCGAAAATTAAAATCTCCCAGTTGGGTTTTTAACTCCCGGTAATTATAAATCTCTCCATTAAAAACAATCACCGTCTTTCCATCTGCCGAAATAAAAGGCTGATTCCCGGCTGGAGAAAGATCGATAATAGAAAGTCGACGATGTCCGAGCGCCAATTGATCGTTCTTCCACACCCCTGCAGCATCCGGACCACGATGTGCAATGGCATCGTTCATTTTCCCGATAACCGTATCAGGTGAACCTATCTTTTCAATTCCGAATATTCCGTTTATTCCGCACATATTATAATTTTTTCATCCTGAAGTGAAATCGAATGCAATGAGATTTCTACTTCAGGACCAATTTACCAATTGCCAAATTAAAGAACCGGAACGAGATCAGGACGAGGACGAAGAAAGAAGACGCTCTCCTCTCCTAGCATCAGATTTAACAGGCCAGCACACCAGCAATTTAGCATACTAACCTATAACTCGTACTCCTTCCACCCGCATCTTCTTTTTCCAAGATACCTTTTTCAATCAAATCATTGATGTCCCTGATCGCTGTATCGTTCGAACACTTCATCATTCTTGCCCATTTGGAGGAATTTAGTTTTCCTTCAAATCCATCCAGTAATTTATTCATCATTTTTTTCTGCCGCTCATTCATTACTGTCGTTGCGTTTTTACTCCAGAAATCAGCCTTGAATAAAACACGATTCAGTTGACTCTCGGTCGATTGAATGGCACGAATGAGGCACTGCAAAAACCATTTTATCCACTCCGTTACATCCATTGTTCCGGATTGCGTTCGTTCCAAAATCTCATAATACTTTTTGCGTTCCAAACGAATCTGTGCAGACATACTGTAAAAACGCTGCGTGCTCCGATCAGATTGAGCGAGGAGCATATCTGTTAGCGCACGTGCTATACGACCATTCCCATCCTCAAAGGGATGCACCGTCACAAACCACAAATGAGCAATTGCAGCCTTCAGCACCAGATCAACTTCAGGATTTTTCTTATTGAACCAACGAATAAATGCGCGCATTTCGGTTTTTACCAGTGTAGCATCCGGCGCGCGGAAATGGATCTTTTCTCGTCCTAATGCTCCTGAAACTACCTGCATCGGTCCATTAGCATCGGTTCTCCAATTTGCGGTTGTAATGGGATACATTCCGCTTCGACCCAGTGGGAAAAGTGTAGCATGCCAGGCAAACAAGCGATCTTCTTTCAGTGGCTGAAAACAGTTGATCGAGGCATCCAGCATCATCTCAACCATTCCATCCACGTTTCGGTCAGAATTTACCTCGCCCGGAATGTCCAAACCCAACCTGCGTGCAAGCGATGAACGCACTTGGTCGCGATCCAAAATTTCTCCTTCAATTTCACTGGTCTTGATAACGTCTAGCGTCATCGTGTCGAATGCTGCTTCATTGCGTAAATCAAATCCCAAGGCATCCATCCGACCCAAAATGCGCCCCTGCAAATACCTGACTTCACTCAATAGCGAAACGATCTCCTCCGTTCGCCAATTGAAATCAGGCCATTGTTTTAAATCATAGATATAACGAGATTTTCGACGCATATTCTGCGACAAATATAAAGGATATTCGCCGCAAACACAAATTAATCACCGCAAATTTAGCGACGATTAGGCTTCGTATTCACCGTAAACCGGTAAATCAACTGTTATATTGCATGCTCCCCGGGCGGAACAATGGGTGGAGAACGATCCTCCTACATTGTGCTTCGGCGGACAAGGGACGAGGAAAGAAGACGGGGACCAGGGATGAAGACGAATGTACGAGTGAGATGAATCTGCCTTCACTGTGTTACGGCGGACAAGTGTGCGAATGAATTCTGCTTCACGATGAAGGTTTTATTCTAAGAGGGTTTTTAAAATTTCGATTTCTTTCGAAGAACAATCTCAAATGGTACAAGGATTCGTTCGCACATTGTTCGACCGGAAGAAGAACAACCCTGACCGTAAGCGTCAGGATTCCCACATTCACACATTAGCACATTAGCATACTACCCAACGTTTCCACCCAAACTTTCGGAGTTAATCCATTGGCCAGTTCATGACTTGCCTCACCCATTTTGTTTAGTTCATCAGGAGAGCATTGCATCATTTTTTTCATTGCTGTCTTCAATGCGTTCTTATCGGAAGGTGAAACCACAAATCCGTTTTTTCCGTCTTGCACAAAACGAGAAGCAGCGCCAACCTTATTGGTGCAAATAATAGGGAATCCGCTTGCAGCAAATTCGTGAATGACTACTCCCCAAGGCTCAAAAGTGCTCGGAAGAATAAATACTCCGGTATCGCGAATAAAATTTTCGATCTCTCCGGGTTGTACAAAACCAAAGTGTTTGATCTTATCGTGCTCCTTACGTTTCTCCCACAAATCTCCCGTACCCAAACACCATAATTCCCAATCAGAGGGATTCTCCTGCTGCAATTCAGCAAATGCATCCCATAATTCATTTACGCCTTTAAACGAAAGATATCGTCCCACATAAATAAACCTCCTGGGGAATTCCTGTTCCTTTTGCGCTTTAAAGCGATTGTAATAATTAAAAAAATGAGCGGTATCAGCCGAATAAAATCCGGTGTAAATTTTGTCGGAAGGAAATCCCAGTTTACCTGCAAACTCCCGTTGTTTTTCCCCGGGCACCCAGGCTGCATTGAAGTACGGTTTGATCATTCGAAACGACAAGAGGGATGCCATACGCTGCCTCCAATTTCCTTCCCACTGATTATCGATGCCCACTACCACAGGAATTCGGTCTCTGTATTTTTTGCACACTTTCAGATAGCCTTTATCTACCCAACCACTGCAAAAAATAAAGTGCGGATCGATCGAATCTACCCTACTCATTAATGCATCATCATTGAACTGAGTCCGGTCTTCGACCTTTAATCCTTCCGGAAATTTAAAATCAAATGGCGCTTCCTTATTCAATGGCCAACGCACCAAAGTAACTTCATAGTTTCCGTGCCGCAACAATTCACTGATACAGGATAAAATATATCCTGCGATTTCGGTATAAAGAAATACGATGCGCTTATTTTCCATTTTTTCTTTTCTTCCTGCGCATCATCATTCCAACAACAAGCGCAATGGGGACCACCATAAACAAAACCCCATACCAGAAATACCTGTGCGATACAGCCTGGGTAGTATAAAGCGGTACCAGTCGCCAGTTGAAAGGCGATTTCGTTTTTTGTTCAGGACGGTAATACGAAAGATCATACGCTTCCGGCGACAATGGCAAATGAAAAGCAGTATAGTGTATTCCCGAACCACTCACTTCAACCCTCAAAAGTGCATCGCGCGGTGTATCGCGAATGGCTGTTGCGATATAGGTAATATCTGCCTCCTTTTCCTTGTGAAAGAAAAACGAAGAAGGCACATTGCCCATTGATCCTCCTGCGAAAACAACAGGATGATGTTCTGCGATCTTTTTTAACTCCGGCAAAATAGCAACCCTGAAATTACCGGGATTTGCGGATCGTGTATTATCGGTAAACAGATTTTTTAAATCCGGATGATCTTCTGCCCAGATCAAACGGTGCGCAAAAATAAAAACACGTGCTTTCTCCGGTAATGAATCAAGTGATCTCAGTAAAAATGATTGCTGTTCATCGCGAATGCTGCCATCTGCAATTTCTGTATCGAGAAAAATAAAACGATCGATCCCCACATTAAAGGCAAACCAGGTAGCACCAAAATTCTCCTGATACACATTGCCCGATAAATCATGATTACCTACCGCATTATAAACCGGAAATTCAAAACGATTCAGAAGATTTTCGGTATAAGCAGGAATATCATTTCGGACATCCAGAAAAAAATCACCCAAGTGCGCGAGAAACAAGGGTTGATCGCGATTTATTGCCTCAATATTACTCAACACAGTTTTTGCGGGCAGACCTGTTGTATTCGTTGAGCTCCCGTGAAAATGTGCGGAAATAAAAAAATGATAGGAATGAACAGAATCCTCTACAGAAAGCTTTTTTGAATTCAATGCGTTCTGGGAAAAAACCAATAAAGGGGAAAGAAGGAACAACAGAAGAAATCTGCACTTCAATACGCTTATTTCGTGAACGAATTTCATTCGCTTTTCTTTTCGCTTATCTGTATAGTTGATCCTTTGTCCTGATCGCTTAACTGTTCTACAGCCTCTGAAACTGCATTGGTAACAACAACGGAAGAAGGTCCAAACACCTGTCCTTTGCTATGCGCTTTTACCGCTGTTTTGCATTCCCTGAATTCTGCACCGTTAATCACAATGTCCGAACCATTGAAAGCATCGACAGCTGTTTTAACGTCTTTACAAACAAGATCAAAAATTCTGGCACCGGAATAATCCTCTGCGATAATTCCCTTCCCTTTCACTTTTTTCAGTTTAACACGACGCATCTGTGCAAAGGAATTATTCATCGAAACAGCGTCGTCGCCAACTTTAGTGATCACCACATCTGTAAGTGAAAAATTGCTAAACAACATGCGGATCGCATCACGTTTGATGTCGGCAAAACGACAGGAGTTAACCTGCACTGCTGAGCGCACTGCACTTAAACCTGCGCCGGTAATTTCAGAAAATTCGCAAGCTGAAAACTGTGATGGCGATTCGTAAAGATTTACAACAGCTTTGTGAAGGAATCCACCTTCTTCAGGTCGATGCAATCCGCGAAACAGCACATGACTGAATGTCGATTTTTTTCCTCCGGCCTGAAGAATGATCCCCTCCCCTGTTCCGTCTGTCGATTCAACAATTACAGGCATCTCTTCCGTACCATTCCACCGCATGGGTGAAAAGGAAATGATGCGTGAAGAATGATTGAGCTGAATGCGGGTTCCTTCAAGTACTATAACCGAATAACCGGATGGAAAGATGAGATCCTTATTCAACTCCAGTTTGCCTTGTTTAAAATAGATTTTCTTATTGGCTTCGTCCATTTGCAAAACAGAAGAAAACTCACTGATATTTGCTGAACGACGAAGATAGGCTTGTTCTGCACGACTTTCTGACCATGCTGGATATTCCGCTATTTCCTGTTCCAGCAATTCTGTCCTTCCCGGCAAGGTCCATTCAACTTTCAATGTTGATTTTTCTCCAATGGAACTACCGGAAGGAAGTACAAAAGCAAATTGTTTGTAGTGCACAGGCTCATCATTTTGCTTGCAGGAAATAAAAACAGGTTGAGGTAATACCACGCGCATCGAATCGATTATAATGGCGTGAATCATTGCAGGTAGTGCATCAATTCCTGCGACAGACACATACAATGAATCTTTTGTGAATCCCTCGAGATGCGCATATAAATATTTTGGAGCAGCCAGCAGTGCTTTTACCTTTTCAACGTTTTTATAATATCCGGAGGTAGTATATTTTTTATAGGCAAATTCGCCATACAAAATGGCTAAATGCGATTCAATTTCGTCGTTGTTGCGCGCAAAGAAGTTATCCAGCCAGTCTTTTGTTGCAATACGATCGAGTGTGCGAACATAGGCTGCAAAAAACGCAGTATCGTTAAACAGGAGATCATGATGCTCATTGGTGTAACCGTTTTCTTCTCCTGTAAAACGAAACGAGCCTGCCAGTTTTTGAATATCGCGCACGGAGAAACTTTCGTAAGCCACCGGTTCAATCAATTGAGTCTCCGGATTGAAATAAAATTTCACATCACTCCAGTCGAGGGAATGGTGTCCGCCTACCACATCTACAATCGCATGAAAGCGTGCGAGTTTTTCTATGTCGAAAACCTCTGAAGTTTTCATTTTTCCTGTGCGAAATGCTTCCAGGCGATCAACCGCATTAATGAAAAGTTGCCGCTGCGCTGAATCCTTAAGTGTACTTTTCGATTCGTAGGCTTCAAAATACGAAGATTGCATTTGCGCATATTCTTCATGTATGCGAACATCATGCAGTTCATTTACGCGGTAAACCCAATAGAGATCCGGATTGTAACGGATAAGCGGACCGGGTAAACGATCGTTGTGTTCCACCATCTCCTGGGTAAAATGCTCTTCGAGTGCATAAACGCCCCAATCATCTCCATTCACTTTTACACGCAAATAAAAATAGCGTAAAGCCACAATTCCTTCTTCCTCCATCATGCGGTGGTAAATCCACTCGTGCACATAATTGCGTGTTCCGGGATGCTGCAGCGAAAAACGTTTCATACCCATAAAGGCATCACCCTTTTTGGTCTTGATCCTGAACGACCATTTTTTATCCTGTAAATGATCGGTCATGTGCCCCTTTAAGCGCAACTCCGCACGAATGGATGTGCCATTGTGATCAAGCAAAGCATTGACATATCGATCGTCTTCTGTGGTCATGATTCCCTGTTCCAAAGCCCGCTGGCGCTGACCTTCCAATTTGGCAAAATCATCATCGTCGAGGGTAATCGATAAGGTTTCATAAGTAGCATTGAAACTCTTTCCGTAATTGGAAGAAGTGGTAGTGATGAATTCCCAGAGATTCGAATAGCCTTTTGTTTTCACCCAGCGGTTAGCAAAAAAAGCTCCTGCTACCAAAAGAGCAAAACCTGCAAGTAAACTGTAAAATATCCGTTTGCGTGTTTTCAGGGAGATGGCCATGGGGGCAAAGATAGTGATTTCAGGAATGGGCGGAGGGGAGAGGGAACCACTAAGGCACTAAGCTCACTAAGAAACACTAAGCACTTAGTGCACCTAGGTGGCCTTAGTGGTTAAAACCTCCTTACAGTCGGACTCCTATAACGCACACATCATCTAACTGTTCAAAATTCCCTTTCCAGGTGGTGAAGGTTTCGTCGAGGATTTGGTGTTGACGGGCGATGGATTCTGTGCTGATGGATTTGAGAAGCAGTTCGAAGTTCGAGGATTTGAATTTTTTGCCTTTCTCTCCACCGAATTGATCGGAATAGCCATCGGAACTCATATAGAGATGATCGCCTTTTTGCAGGGATACAGCATGCAATGTGAAAGGTTTCATTTCTGCGCCGTGAATGCCGATGGGTTGTTTGTCGGCTTTGTATTCGAGCAGTTCTCCGTTGCGCACAATGTACAGGGAGTTATGTGCTCCTGCAAAATGCAGTTGCTGTTTCGAAGGGATATATTGTACCAAACCTAAATCCATACCGTCTCTGCTTTCGCCGGGTTCGCCGCTTTGTTTCAGGGCAATGATCACACGCTCACGTAAAAGATTAAGAATCTGGTCGGGACGGAATACTTTCTCTTCATTCACAATCTGATTGAGCAATCCGGAACCAAGCATGCTCATAAACCCGCCGGGAACTCCATGACCGGTGCAATCAACAACTGCCCACAACACACAATCCGGATGATGCGAATGCCAGTAAAAATCACCGCTGACAATATCTTTTGGCTTAAACAACACAAAATGTTCCGGCATACTCTCCATCATCGCGCGATCGTCGGGCAACATGGCTTGCTGAATACGTTGTGCGTAGTGAATGGAATCGGTGAGCTCTTTGTTCTTTTCGGAGATGATGTCTTTCTGCAAACGGATCTCTTCTGCCTTTTGCAATACTTCCGAAGTACGTTCTGCCACCTTTTGTTCCAGTTGTAACTGACGCTCGCGCAATAGGCGTTCGCGGTAACGGATGTACACCCACACAAGACCGGATAATGCAATCGCAACAAGAATATAAAACCACCACGAAAACCAGAACGGACGCGCAATGGAGAAGGTCCAACGCAAAACATCGCTTTGCTGACCGTATGCATTGGTCAAGCGTACTTCGAGTGTGAATTTTCCGTGCGGGAGATTGGTAAATCGAATACGATTGGAGCTTCCGTTATCTTTCCAGACAGAATCCATTCCGATAAGCCGGTACTCGTACTTGGGCGGCGCAATATTGAACAGCAGATCCGAATAGTATTCCACCTGAATATTGTTCTGATTCCATTCGAATTGAGGAACCTCGTTCAACCAAGTGATCAATTGGTCGCGATTGGCGGTATCGGATTGCGCAATAAGTCCGGAAAAATACAAACGCGGATGATTCTCAGGAAGCTTTACCTGCAGCGGATCGAAGACTACAAGCCCGCTTACTGATGTGATATAAATCTTACCGTTTTCATCCATCTGCGCAATGGAAGGAATGAACTCTCCGGCATTCAAACCGAAGGTTTCTGCAAATCGAAAACTACTTTTTTCTTTTGGATCCCAACGTAAAATATCATGACGTAATGCCATCCAAAAAACGCCTTGTTTGTCCTGGATAATGGCATAAACAGCTTCATTGCTGATTCCTATTTGTTCATTGAGCAATTCTGTTTTACCGGAGACTTCATCAAAACGGTAAACACCATTTTCTGAAGTGATGTAAACTTTTCCATCAGAAGTTACACAAGCCGTTATGATTGTTGAATCCGGAAAATAGCTGTAGCCGGAATCAGGACTGAACAGTGTGCAGGATTTCTCTTTGGGGTCAACAATACCAAACATCTTTGAACCCATGGAAATCATCCATCGGTTTGAAGGCAAAACATACGAAAATGTTCCGGTGAATGCCGATCCTTTTGGAAGATAAATGGAATCGAGCGCTTGCAGTGTGCCCGGATTATACTTCACAATAAAACCGGAATTCTTATTTGTTTTCCCTCCTACCCACAGGTCATTAGCATCCGTACTATTATTGGTAAAAAGAAGGTTCCTCCAATGGAATTTCGCCCAATCGGCCTGCACAATTTTCCGGCCACTTCCATCCATCAGCGCAATATTCTCTTTGCTAAAAAAGAAAATAGAATCACCTAAAAAACGAAACTGATGAAAGACCGGTTCTGTCTTTGGTCCACTTATAATTTTTCGCGCATCCAGATTTTGTTCAACAACACCGGTTTCTGCATTCAGAATAGCAAGGCCGTTTTGATTGGACAGATAAACCTGTTGCGAAGAACGCACACTCATCTGATTTAGCGGGATAACCTGTGCAGATCGGTTGGAATAGTCGAGTCCCATATCCTCCCAGGGAAGAATGCGAAACTGATGCTGCACCGGAGAATAGATATCGAGCATGCCTGCACCTGTACTCAGCCAGATATTTCCCTCGCGATCCTTACGCATTCCGTACACACGATTATCGGAAACTGAACCACGATTGAGCGGATAGTGTCGGATGTATTTTACATCGTAATTTTTGGGATTCACCACCATGATTCCTGTGCTACCTGTAGCGATCCAGTAATGACCACGTTCATCAACAAGAATTGAACGGGCATTCTCATGGTTCTGACGAATGACATCCTGAGTAATTCCCGTAACGCGACGAATTGTTTTACTGGCATGATGAATGTGCAGCAACCCGCTATAGGTACCAACCCAGTAATCGCCCTTCTCGTCGGTATGAATAAAATGCACAATGGTAAGAGCAACGCGAACAAATCGTTCTTCGTCAGGATGTGTTCCGAAACGATAACCATCCAGCGGAACAAAACTGAATTCTTCTTTTTCCGGATCGAAAAACATAGGTGGACCGGCTGGTGCTCCTCCACTGAAAAAGCCCAGCATAAATCTTCCATCCGGCAGCTCATTCATCACTTTTACCCTGTTACCTACCGGCTGTGTTGCATCCCATTCCTTTTCAAAATTGCGTCGCCAGTTTTTGAATGTTCCCTTTTCTTTATTCAGCAAATACAAACCACCGTCCCAGGTCATCACCCACAAACGCTTCTTTGAATCCTGACGAAAACCGACAATCATTTCGGGGGGAGCTGCATCCTTTCGCGTGCTATCGGGCAAATAATGGGTGAAGGTATTTTGCGCAGGATCAAAAAAACTGATTCCTGAAGTATCCTGATAACAGATCCAAAAGCAATCGTTCGAATCGAGCAGAAAACTTTGAATGGATTTCCCGAGCAGGGAATTCGCATCGGCAGAATCGGAGCGGTAAACAGAAGCAGAGTATCCGTTATAAACAGCAAGTCCTTCGGAACATACCATCCACATTCTTCCCTTACTGTCGAAATTCTGACCAAAAACATCTTTCAGGCCAAAGGCATTGGGATTGATGTGATGAAAAGTATAAGGCAATGTCTGCTGCGCCCCGGAAAACCGGAATAGCGTTACAAATAGCAGAAACAGTATCGTTTTTGGCACAAGCGAATATAGGGGAAAATTGATTTTATGCCAACTATTTTGCTTCACCACTAAGACACTTAGTTCACTAAGAAACACTAAGTACTTAGTGCACCTTGGTGGCCTTAGTGCCTTAGTGGTTAAAATACGATCTAACCCCAGGCAACAAAGCCTCCGCCAACTTACGGTGCCCTTTTTCATTGAGGTGAACATTATCCCTGTAACAGGAGCGATCCCGAATCGTTTCGATGCCTTTTATTACGCTTACAGTATCCTTTTGTAGCAAATTGAGTATTTCTATACCGTATTTGTTATACGTTTTAGATTTTAGTTCGGATTGTTCAGGATGCAGGTAAACGATTAAGGGAATGTTTTTCTCTTTGGAATACCTAATGAATTGTTCCCATCCCGGATTCACTTTAGAATCGTCGAAGCCCAGGAAATAATCGTATTCATCAGTTTCCATTCCCATTTTTCGTTGCATCCAGGGCCAAGCGTAACGTGACCATGCATCGGTCAATGCGCATAAGGGTTGCTTTGATGGCCAAGCTCTTTTTTCACCAACCACTTTTTGGTGATGCATATTATCATGAAGATCGTGAGAAGAAAAAACGAGAATGATCAGATCGGTATTAAAATCACCATGCTCCTGCAAAAAGGCAAAGGCATTATCGGGACCCCAACTTTGCGCGGAAATATTGAGCACGCGAACAGGTTTTCCGAAATCATCCGACAATTGTTTTTCCAATAATGTCGATGACAAGCTATCCTGATCAATATGTGCTCCCCCATTGATTACCGAATCACCGAATTTCAAAATGCGAATGCTATCCGAAGCAAGAGGCGAAGCGGAACGCATACCAAATTCATTAGTCAACACATGATTTCCAAAGCGCCAAACATCCTGATTGGGAGCGAACATGTATTCGTAGCGTTCATGCTCCACATACACCGGTAAACGTCCCAACCCAAAATAAAACCGCGCCACCAGTTCCAAGGCAATCAACACCAATGCAACACCAAGCAATCCTTTCACTAATCTGCGCTTCATACCCAACTATCCTTTAAATTCCCGGGTTTATCCCCATGAACATCCAATCCCGGCAAAGAAGTACCGTTCTCGCCCCCATTCTCGTTCTCCACATGGCCACTGAGCGGAGTCGAAGTGGACTTTACCCTATTCCACTGCTCCTCAAATGCATCTCCCGTTAGTACCGTTGCAATCGATAAAAACAAAATTGTAAACGGATTCAAAGAAGCCGCCAGCCAGGGTTCGAAGTTGATGGAAAACATCACCGCAAACATTACCGGAAATGCAATGGGTGTATTCTTACCCGCCCGAATAAAAGTCAGTAACAAGCCACGTAAAAAACCGAGCAATCCGATCAAACCTGTATTCAGCCACATGATGAGATACGTATTGTGAACACCGCCTTCGTGACCTTGTTTAGACAAATAATCGAAATTGGATCGCATTAGGTATTCATCATAGGAAATTCCTTTACCCAAAAACATGCTTTGCTGAATGTTCTCCCATGCAAAGGTCCAGGCGATCAGTCGACCGGATCCCTCCTCCAAGGTGTCCAGACGAAAAACTGTTTCCAATCCCAGCGCACGAATTAAGGTGGCATAATTCTGCAAAAAGAGTTCGTAACCTAAAATGGATGAAAGAAAAGCAATGAAACCTAAAAAAGGAGAAACTTTATATACACGAATAAATGCCAGGTAAAACACAATAGCAAGCAATGCAGAACGCGATCCTGTTTTATACACCGAATAAAAAAGAATCGCGTAAATAAACAGTTTTTCGTTTTTCGAATACATCTCCGGATGAAGGTGGTTTGTAACTGAAAAAAACAAAAATGTAAGTATCAGAAAAATTCCCAGGCCGTTGGGATTTCCGAAAATACCACGCATTCTCCCCCCGTGCGAAAAGGCAATTTCTGCATTGTAAAAACGAATCAGAATTCCAATCACAACTATACTCAGCAAAAAATAAAACATATCCTTCAGAAATGCTTCCCCTCGTTCTTTATAAATGGCAGAAATATAATTGGGGACTGCTAAAAAAAGCAGGATGTAAGACAATGTCTTTTGTATTCCTGTATTCAGGTTTGGCCCTGCGTACATCAGGCAAAAGATGGCCACCAGAAAATAGGGCACGTACAATTTCCACAACTGATTAAACGGACGAAAATAATTTCCACTTGCTAAAAATATTCCTGCAATCAACAGAATATTCAGGTTCTTAATAGTTTTAGCAAAACCCATTCCCGGCTGCAGGCTATCCGATAAAATCAGAATGAACAAAAATCCAAGAAAGATCAACTGATAATGACCGGTGCGCCAAATCAAAAAAATGGTTGCAGGAACAATCAGATAAACCAAGGGACCACCAAACATTCCGGCCAGCCACCAGAGCAGTAGCAGAACAATGAATTGTTGGTTATTACGCAGGTATTCGATCACGACTCTCCTCCTGCCTTAAAAAAAGCTTTCACCTGTTCCGACCAGATGGCGAAGCGTTGTTCTAAAAAGCGTTGGGTTGCCAACAGAAATTTTTCGCGATCGTTTGGTTTTCTCCAGCGGCGGATCTGATCATCCATAGAGGCGTCTATCTGCGCAGCATAAGATTGGAATGCCGGAAGAATTTTCTCCGGACGCAAATGATCCATTGAAAGCATGCGTTCCACTGCATAGTCGGCAAACTGTTTGTTGGCGCTTAAACGGCAGAACAATTGCGCTACATCTGCATTGCTTTTTTTCAGACGATCAAACACATTGGTGTGCACTGCCTCTTCTCCAGCATAGGAAAAAGCATAATCCATATCCCATAATACCCAATTCCACTTTCTCCAGGGCTCATCCACATCCTTGTCCTTTATCCGGTACTGTTTTACATTATTGGCAGGCCAGTCGGTATTGGCGCAAAATGTTTCGATAGCCATATAGTTAATCAAACCATCGAGATGGACTTCCTTTTCAACTTTCAAAAAATGTTCTTCAAGGGAAAGATCCTGTTCCTTTACAAAACGCATCAATTCTGCAAATGCTCTTTCATCTTCAGTATTACCGCTGGTAATTGAAGCTCCCTCTGCCATTACCACCTTATTGTTTTTTATCCCGAACACCAGCGCGAGAAAATCTTCATTGACTCTGCTGCGCAAACTATGAATCCCCCAATATTCTCCATTGAGGTACACTTCACAAAACTGTGCATCCTGATAAATCAACACTGCATGTTTTCCATCTGGTTTGCTGCAATAGGTATGAATGAAGGCATCCGTTACCAGTGTACGATCCCAATCGTTTCCGCCATTGCGTAAAATAAGATCATCAAATTTTTTCTGTCCGTTTCCAAAGAAATCAAACGTGAATTTTCCGTTTCCGTATTCCTTTCTCGCAGTAAGACGAATCGATTTTTGCGGATAGGCACGGGTGGCGTTTCCGTGGATGCGTGCGCCTGCATTGGAGGCATACAGCAATTGCCCATCAGTGGAATAATACCGGAAATGAACTTTTCTTTCCCATTCTCTCCCTCGCTGATGGTAATTTGCAGACTGATTCCACCATTTTGTGCGAAAAGATTGCGCCTTGCTGAAATGTGCAGCATTGCCCGGGACATAAATTCCCCTGTCCTCCGAAAAAAAATCATCCGGATTAATGTACAGCGACAGTATAGGAAGATCATTTTTCGGAACATCAAATGCATGGTAGCGTACAGGAGAACGAAGTTTGGCTCCGTCTTCTTCCCGGACTACCACATATTGAAGAACAGGTAGAACAGGTAAACCTTCCATTGGAGCTTTCCACCGAAAAGAAGTAGGAATCGAAGAGAGTGCAGTCTTACCGAAACTAGGTTTGAGCTCAGATTTGGAAATCCGTTTGCATTTTATCCAATTGCTTCCATCCGTTGACCAAAGCAGCATGCAATTTCCGGGCGCTGTAATGTCATCAGAAGTTAGTAATGCATCGGGTAAAGATGCGGATTCGGTATAGTGGTAAAAATGAACAAATGACTTCGATGGTAAAAATGCAGCAGCCAGTCCTGCACCAAGCAGAAGATAAATGAGCAGGATATTGGATTTTCTTTTCATTATTTTCTTGCGAACCAGAGCACAGGAAAAACAAGAACTCCGTATGCAATCAGTGTAAGTATCACCGATCCCGATCCGCAACCAATACCGGCAGCAGCAGCCAATAGAAACAAGAGATGCGAACGTTCATTCATGGCCTTGTTCACCCAGCGGAAACCTGCAAGAACGGAGAGAGCCACCAGAACGAGTCCGAGCGGAAAAGAAAATTTTACAATAGCCGTGAGAAAAGCAAATACCCCTGCCAGTAAAACAGGATTGGATTCCGATGATTCCTGGTTCATAAAACGGGAAAGCCCCCATCCCAGCAATGCGGCAGTAAAGAGCTGAACTAAAAACAGCGGAAGATCAGAAAGCGCATAACCGTTCAGCAGGTCAGTAAAAAGCGACTGTAGGTAGGACATATTAGGGGTTTTGACAAAAATAACCTTTTCGGTGGGGATTAAACGATTTAGTGTATTTACCTTTGTACCAACACTAATTATTGCTATGTCAAAAAAGATATTTGTAACAGGCGGGGCCGGGTTCATAGGTAGTCATTTGGTTCAACGGCTGGTAAACGAGGGGCACAAGGTGGTTGTAGCCGACATTTTATTACGAGGGAATAAAATCAATCCGGAAACCTTCCGAAAAATTCAATTTCACCAGGCAGATGTACGTGATTCAGCAGCCATGCTTGAGCTTTCCAAAGGCTGTGATCTTATCTACCATTTTGCAGCTGTTTTGGGTGTAGATGTGGTGGCCGACAATCCGGTGGAAACCATGGATACTGAGATCATTGGAATGCGCAATATTTGTCATGCAGCCCTTACCAACGGCATCAAAAAGATCATGTATGCCTCTACCAGTGGGATTTACGGTCATTCGGCGATCGACCAAACCGTTACGGAAACCATCAATGTAGATCCGCGCACGAGTTATGCCATTGCCAAACGCTATAATGAAATCTACCTTGCAGCGATGTACCAGGAAAAAGGACTGGAATCCATTTCAGTACGTTTTTTCAATATTTACGGGCCTGGTCAGGACGAACGCATGGTGATTCCCCGCTTTTTGGAACAGGCGCGTAAAAACAAACCCATCACCGTTTACGGAACCGGAGAGCAAACCCGCGATTTCACCTATATCGACGATACCATTGAGGCCTGCATGCTGCTTACAGAGAAGATCAAGGGATCAGAGATCTATAATATTGCGAATGAACACGAGATCAGCATTCGTGATCTTGCAGAAAAAATTGTTGCTTTATCGGCATCCAAGTCACCCATTCAATTTCTTGAATCTCCAAGCAAACGCTACGATTATGAAGTGGGACGCAGATGGGGAAGTTCGGAGAAATTATTTGGCATTACCGGATTTAAACCGGGTATCGGTTTGGAAGAAGGACTGAACTATGTGCTTAATTCTCCTTTGAAGAGAGTTGTTTGATATCACCTGCAACTTTTTCACCGATTGCACCCCAGGTAAAGCATCGAACTCTTTCAAGTGACCTTTTTTTTGCATTTGAAAATTCAGTTTCCGACATCGCAAGGATGTTCTGAATTCCTTTTTTGATTGCCAAAGCATCAAACCCGTCTACAATAATTCCATTTCCGTTTATCAATTCAGAAGCTGCTCCCACAGGAGTGGTGAGAACGACCAATCCCCTTGCCATACCCTCAAGTAATGTAGTTGGCAGTCCTTCAGAAATACTGGCGCAGACAATGATATCGTGTTGATCATAGATCGCTTTTAATTGCTCCTCTTTTTTTATCTCCCCATAAAACGTGATTCCGGTTTCCTGAGAAACATCCGGAGTAAAAGGACCTACAAAACCAAACTGAGCCCGATCTTTAAACTCGTTGGCTAAACCAAAAATTAAATCGAATTGTTTGATTTTATCATTGCGACCAACGAATAGAAAACGACGTTTGTTGCTATCCTGGATAGAAGCCCCCTCGGATTTGATCCATTGGGATGAAATTCCGTTGGGATGAACTTTTATTTTTGATGCATCAATTCCTATTTTCCGATTAAGAATTTCAGTGAGGTGTCCTCCAAGCGAAATCACCCCATCCGCCAATTTCAGATTTTCTTTCACAGATCCGCGCAACATCATTGCCTCCAGTTTTGAACGCAATCCAATTGTACGCTGAAACATATTCAATCCGTGAAAATTCACCCATACAGGCGTCACCCGATTTTTCTGCCGTAGAAAATGCCATCCGGTGAAGCCTTGCGCATAAATGAAATCAAAGTTTTGATTTGAAATCGAATCGAAAATATCCTTCGCGTATTTAAGTGAATTTCGCAGGTAATGCCCGGGGAAGAATCCCGGTGAAGGAAAATGAAATCCGGTGATGGTTAATGAACCGGTGAAGGATTCATTCTGAATTATGACACCCTTCACCTCCCCGGCATCCGGTAAACGTTCACCTGATTGAACACAGTGTACCAGGTGCACATGAAACCCATGTTTCAGCAATTGCCTGCACACTTCAAGAGAATGACGCTGCATGCCGCCCATAACATAGGGTGGGATACCGTCGGTTAAAAATAGAATATCTCTTGCACTATTTTCCAAAAACTAATAATATTTTTTGTGCGATTCTAAAACCAAAAACATTAAATAACCTGCAATACATTTCAGGAATTATTTCAGAAGGCGAAAGGCGAAAGTTAACCCAAACAAGCTTATTAAACCAAGAATAGGAAGCTTTAAAGTCTACTTTAGAGTACATGTAAATCGCTTCAAAATATGCCTGAAGATAATCGTGATCTAGTGGCTTTGAAAAGTTCTCCGAAATAAACTTAAGAATTTCGAATCTTAAATTACAATATGAGTCCCAATTCCTACGAATATTCATAGCACTTATAGACTCAGGCCTATTATGGCGAATTGTATATAATTCCTCGGTAAATCCAACTTTACCCCCACCCTTCAAAATCCGAAACATCAAATCATATTCTTGAGAACTTTTTAAATTTTCATTCCATCCACCAGCCTTTTCCAATACACTTTTAGAAAACAAATTTGCAGAAGTTATTCCCATTCTCGTCCGCATCAAGGCAAGAAATGGATCTTGTAAATAAGGTGTTTTTTTAAACAAGTTGCGATCCTCTTCATCTTTTATCAAATAACCTCCAATCACAATATCAAGATCATCCCTAACTGCCAAATAAACCTGATGTTTAATTTTTTCCGGAAGTAATTCATCATCAGCATCCAAAAATTGTAGATACAATCCTCTAGCTAATGACAATCCTGCATTTCTTGCAGATGGAGCTCCAGAATTTTTTTGAGTAACCAACATAAGATTCATTGTTGGATGTTCTATTTTCCACTGATAAATTATTTCTGCAGAGCGATCAGAGCTGCCATCATCAACACATATAATTTCCAGATTATTATAAGACTGAGTCTGTAATGAACTCAAGGCCCGAAGGATACATCCCTCAACATTAAAACATGGAATAATAACTGAAACTAAAGGGTCACTCATTGAGAGCCGATTTAATTTCATTTCCCGTTAAGCCATTTAATTCATCCCATAACGGATCCCCCACACCTGTGGTTCCCTGTCGTAAATACTTTGTAGAGTCGACATCTCCATGATCCTTTGCTGGGACACCCAAAATGAGTTTGCCAGGTAGATCAAAGTTATTGTTCACGACAGAATTTGCGCCAATCACACAACCGTCTGCAATTCGGATACTCCCAAAAATTTTCGCTCCTGGACCAATATAAATATTATCCCCAATATGAGGTGCTTTATCAGAAAATCCCGCCTCAGTTCCTATGTTTACGTCCACATGAATACGACAATTTGCACCTATCCTTGCAGATTGATTAACTACAATTGTTCCGTAATGTGCAATAGCCAATCCGGGCCCAAAATTATTTGGATGAATGGAAAATCCTAACCGAATAGATTCATTAAGAAACTTCCTATATAAAAACAAAAATATGAGTTGTCCGATGAAAGTATGCTTTTTACAATTCTGATAATATTCCACTTTTCGAAGTAACCTTTGAAA
>ERZ761607.1445-NODE-1445-length-29638-cov-17.192780_pt1 | contig 29638 bp, 26 predicted proteins | sample MGYA00511164_ERZ761607 | MGnify/ENA primary metagenome ERZ761607 (study PRJEB28899, sample SAMN02445080) | bioreactor sludge metagenome | biome: EBPR sludge | place: Australia: Brisbane, Thorneside Wastewater Treatment Plant | collected 2011-06-22 ... | reverse complement strand
AGGCGGTGGGCGTGATCGTCAGCGACAGCTTCGGCCGCCCGTGGCGCAACGGCGTAGTGAATGTGGCGCTGGGTTCGGCCGGCATTCCGGCGCTGATCGACCGCCGCGGCGACACCGACCGCCACGGCCGCACCCTGCAGATCACCCAGACCGCGTTTGCCGACGCGGTGGCCGCCGGCGCCGCGGTGGTGATGGGCGAAGGCGACGAAGGCATGCCGGTGGTGGTCGCCAGCGGCTTCATGCCGGCCGCGCCCGAGACGGATAGCCGGGCGCTGGTGCGCCCGATCGACACGGACCTGTTCCAATGAGCGCAGCCAGCATCCTCGCCCTGAGCGGCGGCGTCGGTGGCGCCAAGCTCGCCGACGGCCTGCTGCACGCGGCCGGCCGCGGCCGGCTCACCGTCGTGGTCAATACCGGCGACGACTTCACCCACCTGGGCCTGCACGTTTCGCCCGACATCGACACCGCGCTATACACGCTCGCCGACCTCGCCAACCCCGAGACCGGCTGGGGCCGGCGCGACGAGACCTGGACCTTCATGGACGCGCTGGCCCGCCTGGGCGGCGAGACCTGGTTCCGCCTCGGCGACGGCGATCTCGCCACCCACGTCGAGCGCACCCGCCGGCTGGCGGCCGGCGAGCCGCTGTCGGCCATCGTTGCCGACTTCGCGCGCCGCCTCGGCATCGACGCCGATATCGTGCCGATGTCCGACCAGGCGCTGCGCACCCGCGTGCAGACGGATGAAGGCACGTTCGACTTCCAGGACTATTTCGTGCGCCAGCAATGCCGCCCGGTGACGCGTGCGGTCGAATTCGTGTTCGCACCCGACACGCGGCCCTGCGCCACGCTGGAACGCGCGCTCGCCGACGAGGCACTGGGCGCCATCGTGATCTGCCCTTCCAACCCCTACCTGAGCATCGCTCCCATTCTGGCCGTGCCCGGCCTGCGTGCGCTGCTGCGTGCACGCGGCGTGCCGATCGTTGCGGTTTCGCCCTTGGTCGGCGGCGCTGCGGTGAAGGGGCCGACGGCGAAGATCATGACCGAGCTGGGCGTTCCGGTAAGCGCAGACGAAATCGTCCGCCACTACGGCGACCTGCTCGACGGCTTCGTGTTGGATGCGCGCGATGCCCACCTGCGCGAGCGCATGGCGCTGCCGGTCCATGTCACCGACACACTGATGCTGAGCCCGGCCGACCGCGTCCGCGTTGCACGAGAGACGCTGGCCTTCGCGGCCGCGCTGCACCACAAGCCCTGAGCGAATCGCGTTCCATCCCATCGACGCAATCGCTCGCCCGAAAAACCGAGCTTTTTCAGCTTTAGCCTTATTGCATTACAAAGAAGCCAACAAAACATTGTTTTGATTGCGCTTTTTGCTTCTCCCTGACAGGCCGCCAGCACGCCAAAGCGAGTAGCCGTCGTCGTATCTGAGGTGTTTCAATTTTGCCAAGGACAGCACCAAGACCATGCAGACACGACACTCCACTCCCCTCGCAACCCTGGCCACAACGCCTGCCACGCAGCGCGCCGGGTGTGCTGCCGCCTCGGCGGGAGCGCGGCCATGAGCTGCTGGGCCGTGGTGCCGCTCAAGGCACGCCGCCTCGGCAAGATGCGGCTGGCCGGCATGCTCGACGAAGCCGCCCGCGCCGGACTGGTGCAGACGATGCTCGACACCGTGCTGTCGGCCCTTGCGGATGCGCAGGAGATCGACCACGTCGCCATCGTCAGCAGCGAACCCGAGCGTATCCCCACCGGCGTGCTGGCCCTGCCCGACCTCGGCCAGGGGCTGAACCCGGCCCTGAGCACGGCCGCCGACAGGCTGCGGGACCACGGTGCGAGTTCGCTGCTCGTCATCCACGCCGACCTGCCTCTGGTGCGAGCGAGCGAGATCGACCGCTTCGTCCGCGCCGGACGGCGACAGGGACTGGCGCTGGCGTCCGACCGCCACGGCACCGGCACCAACGCGCTGTTCATCGCGGACAGGCTGGACTTCCCCTTCCACTTTGGCACGAACAGCCTGTCGCACCACCTGGCGGAAGCACGCATCCGTCGCATCACCCCGGCCCTGCCCGCATTGAACGGCCTCGCCATCGACATCGACACGCCCGCCGATCTCGCCTGCCTGCTGCCGGCAGCGGGCGTTTCCCTCAAGCCCTCCCGCTGGAGCCTGACGCCATGCACAACCTCGCCATGCACGACCTCGCTCTGAGCCTTCTCGACCGCGCGCAGGCTGGACACACGCTGTCGCCCGACGACATCCACCTGCTGGGCGAGCACGCGTCGCACGCCGAGCTGCTGCAGGCCGCCGAGGCCCTGACCGTGGCCGGCCACGGCACCAGCGTAGGCTACTCGCGCAAGGTCTTCATCCCGCTCACCCGGCTGTGTCGCAACACCTGCGGCTACTGCACCTTCGCCACCACGCCCAAGTCGGTGCCGAGTGCCTACCTGAGCGCCGACGAGGTGCTGGCCATCGCCCGCGCCGGCGCGGCGGCAGGCTGCCACGAGGCCTTGTTCACCCTTGGCGAACGCCCCGAGTCGCGCTACCAGGCGGCGCGCGACGCCCTCGCCGCGCTCGGCCACGGCTCGACCATCGAATACCTGGCGGAGATGGCCGCGCTGGTGCATCGCGAGACCGGGCTGCTGCCGCATGTAAACCCCGGCACCATGAGCGCCGAAGAGATCGCCCTGCTGCGCCCGCTGTCGGCGTCGATGGGCATCATGCTGGAGTCCTCCTCCACCCGCCTGTGCGAACGCGGCGGCCCGCACTGGAAATGCGTGGACAAGCACCCCGACGTTCGCCTCGAAACCTTGCGCCTGGCCGGCGAACAGGCGGTGCCGATGACCACCGGCATCCTGATCGGCATCGGCGAGACGCGGCGCGAACGCGTCGACGCCCTGCTCGCCCTGCGCGAGGTGCACGCGGCGCATGGGCACCTGCAGGAGATCATCGTGCAGAACTTCCGCGCCAAGCCGGGGACGGTGATGGCAGGGGCGGACGAACCCGGTCTGGACGATCACACCTGGACGATCGCGATGGCGCGCCTGATCTTCGGCGCCCGCATGTCGATCCAGGCGCCGCCCAACCTGCGGCCTGGCGAGCTCGGCCCGCTGCTGCGCGCCGGCGTCAATGACTGGGGCGGCATCTCGCCGGTCACGCTCGATCACGTGAACCCGGAAGCAGCCTGGCCGCAGATCGACGCACTCGCCGCCGAGACCGCAGCCCACGGCCGCCACCTGCGCCCGCGCCTGCCGCTCATCCCCACCTACGTGCGCGAGGCCGCGCGGTGGACCGACACGGCGATGTGCACCGCCCTGCTGCGCCGCGCCGACGCGAGCGGCTTCGCGCGCGCCGACGACTGGATCGCCGGCACCGGCCAGGCCCCCTCGCCCGCGGCGCTGCGCGTATTCGCACCGCAAGCCGGCGCCACGGCGCCCTCGCAGGCCATCCGCGCGCTGCTCGACAAGGCCCTGGCAGGTCGCGAGCTGGCCGAGGACGAGATCGTGTGCCTGTTCGATGCGCAGGGCGCCGACCTGCACGCCGTGATGGCGGCCGCCGACCGCCTGCGCCGCGACACCGTGGGCGAGGCGGTCACCCACGTGCGCAACTGCAACATCAACTACACCAACATCTGCCAGCACCGCTGCGGCTTCTGCGCCTTCGCCAAGAGCCACGCCGCCTCCACGCTGCGCGGCCCGGCCTACCGGCTCGAAGCCGAGCAGGTCGCCGCCCGTGCGCTCGAAGCCTGGGCGCGCGGCGCCACCGAGGTGTGCATGCAGGGCGGCATTCACCCGCACTACACCGGCGACACCTACCTCGAGCTGCTGGCGGCGGTGAAGCGCGCGACGCCCGACATGCACATCCATGCCTTCTCGCCGCTGGAGATCCGTCACGGCGCCGCCACCCTGGGCCTGTCGCTGCACGACTACCTGCGCCGCCTGCGCGACGCCGGCCTGCGCACGCTGCCGGGCACGGCGGCGGAGATCCTCGACGACGAGGTGCGCACCATCATCTGCCCGGACAAGCTCGACAGCGCGCAATGGCTCGAGGTGATGGAGGCTGCGCACGCAGTCGGCATGCGCAGCACCGCGACCATCATGTTCGGCCATGTCGATGCGCCGCGGCACTGGGCGCGCCACCTGCTCGCCATCCGCCGCCTGCAGGCGAAGACCGGTGGCTTCACCGAGTTCGTGCCGCTGCCCTTCGTGCATATGGAGTCGCCGCTGTGGCACAAGGGCCGCGCCCGCTCCGGCCCGACGCTGCGCGAATCGGTGCTGATGCACGCGGTCGCCCGCCTGGTGCTGCATCCGCTGATCCCGAACATCCAGACCTCGTGGGTCAAGATGGGCGCCGAAGGCGCGGCGCTGTGCCTGCAGGCTGGCGCCAACGACCTCGGCGGCACGCTGATGTACGAATCGATCACGCGCGCCGCGGGCGGCGCCAACGGCCAGTTGATGGAGACCGCCGACCTGCGCGCGATTGCGGCGCGCTGCGAACGTCCGCTGCGACAGCGCAGCACGCTCTATGAGGCGGTGCCGCCCGCGGCCGATCGGGCCGCAGTCGGACCACCCCAACACCCGCGGCAGGTGCATAGGCTGCACGCGACCGCCTGAACCCCCACGCTCCACGCAGTACCGAACCGCGCCACCCCGGCGGCGCGGCCGGCCCCCTACGTCCCTAGATCCCGCAACAAGCTGGAGAATCCATGACACTCACCCACCTGCAACGGCTCGAAGCCGAAAGCATCCACATCCTGCGCGAGGTCGTCGCCGAAGCCGACAAGCCGGTGATGCTGTACTCGGTCGGCAAGGACAGCGCGGTGATGCTGCACTTGGCGATGAAGGCCTTCTACCCCGCGGTGCCGCCGTTCCCGCTGCTGCACGTCGATACGCGCTGGAAGTTCCAGGAGATGTACCGCTTCCGCGACCGCATGGCGCAGCAGACAGGCATGGACCTGCTGGTGCACATCAACCCCGAGGGCGTGGAGAAGGACATCAACCCCTTCACCCACGGCTCGGCGATCCACACCGACATCATGAAGACCGAGGGCCTCAAGCAGGCGCTCGACCAGTACGGCTTCGACGTGGCCTTCGGCGGTGCGCGCCGCGACGAGGAGAAGTCGCGCGCCAAGGAGCGCGTGTTCTCGTTCCGCACCGCGCAGCACCGCTGGGACCCGAAGAACCAGCGCCCCGAGCTGTGGAAGCTCTACAACGCCAGAAAGCACAAGGGCGAGTCGATCCGCGTGTTCCCGCTGTCGAACTGGACCGAACTCGACATCTGGCAGTACATCTACCTCGAGAACATCCCCATCGTGCCGCTGTACTACGCCGCCGAGCACCCGGTGGTCGAGCGCGACGGCACGCTGATCATGGTCGACGACCACCGCATGCCCTTGAAGCCCGGCGAGGTGCCGATGATGAAGAAGGTGCGCTTCCGCACCCTGGGCTGCTACCCGCTGACCGGCGCCATCGAGTCCGAGGCCGACACGCTGCCTGCGATCATCCAGGAAATGCTGCTCACCAAGACCTCCGAGCGCCAGGGCCGGGTGATCGACCACGATTCCGCCGCTTCCATGGAAAAGAAGAAACAAGAGGGGTATTTCTGATGGCACACGTTTCCGACCTCATCGCCACCGACATCGAGCAGTACCTGAAGGCGCACGAACACAAGAGCCTGCTGCGCTTCATCACCTGCGGCAGCGTGGATGACGGCAAGAGTACGCTGATCGGCCGCCTGCTCTACGAATCGAAGATGCTGTTCGAGGACCAGCTTGCCGCGGTCGAGGCCGACTCGAAGAAGTTCGGCACCCAGGGCGACCAGATCGACTTCGCGCTGCTGGTCGATGGCCTGGCGGCCGAGCGCGAGCAGGGCATCACGATCGACGTGGCCTACCGCTTCTTCTCCACCGACAAGCGCAAGTTCATCGTCGCCGACACCCCGGGACACGAGCAGTACACCCGCAACATGGTCACCGGCGCGTCCACGGCGGATGCGGCCATCCTGATGGTCGATGCGCGCAAGGGCATCCTCACCCAGACGCGCCGCCACAGCTACCTGGTGTCCCTGATCGGCATCCGCCACGTCGTGGTCGCCATCAACAAGATGGACCTGGTGGGCTACGCCGAGCCCATCTTCCGCGAGATCGTCGAGGACTACCGCGCCTTCGCAGCGCAGCTCGGTCTCGAGGGCATCACCTTCATCCCGATGTCCGCCTTCAAGGGCGACAACATCATTGCCCCCAGCGACAACATGCCCTGGTACCACGGCACCACGCTGATGGGTTATCTCGAGACCGTCGAGGTGGACGATTGCCGCATGCAGCGCGCCGCCTTCCGCCTGCCCGTGCAGTGGGTCAATCGCCCGAACCTCGATTTCCGCGGTTTTGCCGGCACCATCGCCAGCGGTGTGGTCAAGCCGGGTGATCGCATCCGCGTTCAGCCCTCGGGGCGCGAGAGCACGGTAGCGCGGATCGTGACTCTGGACGGCGACCTGGCACAGGCGGTGGCCGGGCAGTCGGTCACGCTCACGCTGGCCGACGAGATCGACATTTCGCGCGGCGACGTGATCTCCACGGTCGAGGCGCCGGCCGAGGTCGCCGACCAGTTCGAATGCACGATCAACTGGATGCACGACGAGCCCATGCTCGCCGGGCGACCCTACCTGCTCAAGATCGGCGCACGCACGGTGACGGCAACGATCACCGACATCAAGTACCAGGTCAATGTGAACACGCTCGAGCATGTCGCGGCCAAGAAGCTCGAACTGAACGCGATCGGCGTGTGCAACATCAGCCTCGACCGTCCGATCGCCTTCGATGCCTACCGCGACAACCGCGACACCGGCGGCTTCATCCTCGTCGACCGGCTGTCCAACAACACCGTTGGTGCCGGCCTGCTGCACTTCGCGCTGCGCCGTGCGCACAACATCCACCTGCAGCATGTCGATGTCGACAAGGCGGCGCGTTCGGCCCTGAAGCACCAGAAGAGCTGCGTGCTCTGGTTCACCGGCCTGTCGGGTGCGGGCAAGTCCTCGATCGCCAACCTGGTCGAGAAGAAGCTGCACGCGCTCGGCCACCACACTTACCTGCTCGACGGTGACAACGTGCGCCACGGGCTGAACAAGGACCTCGGCTTCACCGACGCCGATCGCGTCGAGAACATCCGCCGCGTGGCCGAAGTCGCAAAGCTGATGGTGGATGCCGGCCTCATCGTGCTCACCGCCTTCATCTCGCCCTTCAAGTCCGAACGCCGTATGGCGCGCGGCCTGGTCGAAGAGGGTGAGTTCGTCGAGGTCTTTGTCGACACCCCGCTCGAAGTCGCCGAGGCACGCGACGTGAAGGGCCTCTACAAGAAGGCCCGGCGCGGCGAGCTGAAGAACTTCACTGGCATCGACTCGCCCTACGAGGCGCCGGAAGAGCCTGAACTGCGCCTCGACACCACCCGGCTTGACCTCGACGCGGCGGCCGACACCGTGCTGGCATGGCTCGAGGCGCGGGGAATGCTCGTGCGTTGAATCGAGCATTGAGCAAGGATGGGGGCGACCCCACCCTTGCCCTCAGTTACTGAGACTGCGCGTAATCGGCGCACATCTCGCACAGCAGGTCGAAAAGCGTTTCAAGTTCCTTGCGTCCGGTGTTCATCATCGGCTCCTTCCGATTCGCGGCGACAAGTGGGGCGCGCGCCTGTCGAACAAGCCCGGGTGGCCTCGTCCCTGCTCCTGCAAGCCCCATCCCGCTAGAGGCAGCTTACGTCGCTCGCTCAGGAGAGGCCAATCGAAACGCATCATCGCGCCGATTGGCCTCGGCAATGCCCGTCCGGAAGCACGAGACAGCTCAGGAGGCCCGACGCGTCAGGCACCAGCCGAGCAGTCCCGCAGCGATGAGCACGAGGACGCCGGGCTCGGGGACGGGGGCGACGAACTCGGTCAGCGGTGTCATCGTGCCGGTAAAGCGTCCTTCCTCGGCAAAACGCAGGCCGGTGATGAAGGCCAGCGGGTTGGCCGGGTCCAGTCCGGCGGTGGTCTCGATCCCAAGCACGCGGAAGCGGTCGACGCCGTCGTCATCGAACACGAGTTCTTCGCCGCCAAGGATGTTGGTCTTGAAGGGCACCCACGCGCTGCCGTCCCAGAGTTCGATATCGTAGAGTGAGTCGCCGATCCCGGTCGGGAGCAGCACGGCGCGGATCAGCGGGTCGCCAGCGCCGATGGCATAGTCGTAACCGACAGCCACGAGCGGATCTATGAAGATGATCTCGTCGGGAGTGACGCGCTCGATGGTGAACTTGAATACCGTATCGCCGGTCGGGTCGATTCCGCCGCTGGGCAGGTAGACACCGTCCGGCGCCCCTTCGGGCAGCAGCATGAAGTCGAAGAAGCTGCGCGAGCGGCTCAGGATGTTGGCGTTCGACACCGGCGCGGATTCGTCGCGGCGGTCGATCAGGCTGACCTCGACCGAGTACATCTTGTCGCCGCTCAGCAGGGTGCCGAGATCGGCATAATCGCCGATCCGGAACGAGGACACATCGGGCGCCATGAAGCTGCGGCTGAACAGGATGTCGCCCGAGATGGAGTCACCGGGCTTGTAGTCCAGGCTCCATATCTGCACCCGCACGCTGTCGTGGCTCGAATCTTCATAGACCCCCCAATTGAAGGTCATGTCCTCGCCACTGCCGCTGACACGCATGTTGGAGACGAAGGGCAGCACAGTTGCGCCTTCGATGGAGGGCAGGGTGCCGACAGCGGCATATGCATCCGTCGGGTCGCTCCGACCGAACAGGCTCCAGCCGGCCGTGCTGGGGTTGTAGGGCACGTTCTCACCCAACTCGGCATTGAAGAACAGCATGCCGTCCCCGACCGAGCGCGCATACTGGTTCGGCGCGACGGTGACCGGATCGTAGACGAGACTGGTGTAGTGCACACCGTCCTGGGTGGCGATGATCTGGGTGGCGGCGCTGGGTGTGGAGCCTGGATTGGGGGTGACGTTCAAGGCGCCGATCGTCTGCCTTACGCCGGCGAAGATGCGTACGGAGTTGTCGCTGCGATTGTCCAGGAAGTGATAGCTGTCGCTGACGGTGATGGCGGCGTCCGCCGTGCTCGCCTGCAGCAGGCAAAGGCTCATTGCCGCCGTCAGGGCTACCCTCTGCGGCGATAAGCTGTTTCTTGTGTTCATGCGAGTCTCCTGCGGGTTGTTGTTTTGTAGGTGTCCGGTGTTCGCCCGGACAGAGTGGTCAAAGCAATTTTTGTGCGAGTGGTATATCCCGCTGGCAAGTCGCAGCCGGCTGTGATCGACGCCGAGTTGGGGCGGGCATGTGTAAGGAATGCCGACACTTTCCCGGCGGCAGGAAGTTTCGATGCCGATCAGTTCGGTGGAGCAGCCCACGGGCGCAGCGGCGCAGGCCATCGATTCCGCTGATACCCCGGCAGATCCGAGTGCAGTCTCCTTCGGGCCCTCGCGGCGGGCGCTGCTACTGCAGGGGGGGCGCGGCGGCCACGCTCTGCTAGAATCGCCCGCCATGAGCTATCAGGTCCTTGCGCGCAAGTGGCGGCCGAAGTCCTTCGGTACGCTGGTCGGTCAGGAGCACGTGGTGCGTGCGCTGTCGCATGCGCTCGCCACCGGCCGTCTGCATCACGCCTGGCTGTTTACGGGCACGCGCGGTGTCGGCAAGACGACGATCAGCCGCATTCTGGCCAAGGCGCTCAACTGCGAGACCGGCATCACCCCCGAGCCGTGCAACACCTGCGACGCCTGTCGCGCGATCGACGCCGACCGCTTTCCCGATTACGTCGAGATGGATGCGGCTTCGAACCGTGGCGTGGACGATATGGCGGCGCTCCTCGACAAGGCGGTGTATGCGCCAGTGCAGGGGCGCTACAAGGTGTACATGATCGACGAAGTGCACATGCTCACCGGGCATGCCTTCAACGCCATGCTGAAGACGCTCGAGGAGCCGCCCGAGCACGTCAAGTTCATCCTCGCCACCACCGACCCGCAGAAGATCCCGGTAACGGTGCTGTCGCGCTGCCTGCAGTTCAACCTCAAGCAGATGCCGCAGGGGCATATCGTCGAGCACCTCACGCGCATCCTGCAGGCTGAGCAGGTGTCATTCGAGCCTGGTGCGTTGCGCCACCTCGCCAAGGCGGCGAACGGCTCGATGCGAGATGCGCTGTCCCTGCTCGACCAGGCGATCGCGCATGGCGCGGGCCAGGTCGAGGAGGAGCAGGTTACCCACATGCTGGGCACGGTGGGCGACGACCATCTGTACGCGGTGCTCGATGCCCTGGTCGCGGCTGATGTCCCTGCGCTGCTGCGAGTGGCTGATGGCATGGAGGCGCGCAGCTTGGCCTTCGATGCAGCCCTGCAGTCGCTGGCGACGCTGCTGCACCGCATTGCCCTGGCGCAGTTTGCGCCCGAGGCGATCACCGACGAACTCGAGCGCGCGCGCGTGGTGGCCTACGTGCAGGCCTTCGATGCCGAGTTCCTGCAGCTTGCCTATCAGATCGCCATCCACGGCCGTGACGAGCTACCGCTTGCGCCGGATGAGTACACCGGCTTCACGATGACGCTGCTGCGCCTGCATGCATTCCGTCCCGAGCAACCCGCAGCGCTCGGTGGGCCGGGCGTGGCGCCTGGGGGTGGTGGCTTGGCGCGGGCGGTGCCTGCGTCGGCGAGGCCGGCGCCAACGGTGTCCGCGTCGGTTGCTGCGGCGAGGCCGGAGCCGCCGGTCGCGGCCATAACACCGCCACCTGCCGCGGTCGCACAGCCTGCCGCAGAGCGGCCGCCAGCGATGGCTCCGCAGCCTGCCGAGGCCAAGCCGGCGGCGGTCGGCACCGCGCAAGCGGTGTCGGGGCATGACGTGCCGCCGTGGGAGGATCTGCCGCCCGAGGCCTATGCCGACAGCGCGGCCGTTGTCGAACGCGTGCATGCCGTGTCGTCTTCGCTGGGAGCAGCGAGCGAGGCTGCGTCAGCGCCCGCTCCTGCCCCGGTGGCTTCTGCCTCAGTGGCTGCTGCCGCAGAGAAGTCCGTGGTAGTGCCGGAGGCGACGATGGCGCCGGATGCAGCTGCCGGCAAGCCTGCACGCGGCGATGCTGCGACCCTGTTCGCGCTTGGTGATTGGCGCGGGCTGGTGCGTGCGCTTGAACTTGGTGGCCTCGTGCGCGAACTTGCCCAGCATTGCGAATGGGTCGATTTCAGCGATGAGGGCCTGCAGTTGCGCCTGTCAGTGGCGCACCGTCATCTGCTCGACATGAATCCAGGGGCGCTCGAGCGCCTGCAGGGCAGTCTGTCGTCGGCCCTCGGGCGTACGCTCAAACTGCGCATCATCGTCGGCGACATTGCCGGTGAGACGCCGGCGCAGCGCGACGAGGTCGAGCGTCGTGCGCGCCATGCCGAGGCCGTTGCCGCGCTCGAGGCCGATCCCTTCGTACGCGAGCTGATCGAACGTTTCGACGCCACGCTCGTCGAGAGTACCGTGAAGCCGCTTTGAGCCGCTGCTTGCGGTGTCGGCCTGCGGCACACCCTTCCTGAAACATTTACCCTGAATCCCAACCATACGACGGAGCGCACATCATGATGAAAGGCGGTATTGCCGGCCTGATGAAGCAGGCCCAGCAGATGCAGGAAAACATGAAGAAGATGCAGGACCAACTGGCCTCGATCGAAGTCGAGGGGCAGTCCGGTGCCGGCATGGTCAAGGTGCAGATGACCTGCAAGTACGATGTGCGCCGCGTCTCCATCGATGCCTCGGTCATGGATGACAAGGAGATGCTCGAGGATCTCGTCGCCGCGGCGCTCAACGATGCGGTGCGCAAGGTCGAAACCGCCACCCAGGACAAGATGGCGAGTGTCACCGCGGGCTTGAATCTGCCGCCCGGCATGAAGCTGCCGTTCTGAGCGCAGCCGTCCGATGTCGCCGTCCAGCCTCGACGAGCTGATCGAGGCGCTGCGTTGCCTGCCCGGAGTGGGGCCGAAGTCGGCCCAGCGCATGGCCTACCACCTGCTGCAGCGCGACCAGCGCGGCGCAGCGCGCCTTGGTCGTGCGCTCACGCATGCGCTCGAAGTGTTGCGTCACTGCGAGCGCTGCAATACGTTTTCCGAGGAGGTGGTGTGCCAGCGCTGCGCAAATCCTCGCCGCGACGCGTCTCTGTTGTGCGTGGTGGAAATGCCGGCCGATCTGGCGATGATCGAACAGACCCAGACCTACAATGGCCTCTACTACGTGCTGATGGGGCGCTTGTCGCCGCTCGATGGCATCGGGCCACGTGAGCTCGGCCTGGACAAGCTGATCGCGCGGGCGACGGACGACAGCGTGCGCGAGGTGATCCTTGCCACCAACTTCACCAACGAGGGCGAGGCAACGGCGCACACGGTGGCCGCCCTGCTCGCAGCGCGTGGGGTCAAGGTGAGCCGCCTGTCGCGTGGGGTGCCGGTTGGTGGAGAGCTCGAGCATACCGACACCGGCACCATTGCCCAGGCCCTGGTGGAGCGGCGTGCGCTCTGACCCATCCCAGGCTTCATGACGCGGCCGGTGGCGAGGATGCTGCAGCGCCACATTTGACCCGCCCGGAGACCGACCGAAAGCCCTCGCATTGTCGCGGAAAGCCTTGTGGCAGAAGGCGATGCGCGCTTTGCGCTTTCTCTGCTGCGGTGACTCCGGTATAATTCTCGGGTTATCTGTATCCAGGTCTTTCATTTTCCTTTCTGGGAAGAGGGTCATGAGCGTTGATCAAAAGATGGACAGCAGCCGCCGCACTCTGCTGCTCGCTACGTCCGCCGCCGGCGGCGTGGCCGCAGTGGCGACCGCGGTGCCGTTTGTTGCCAGCCTGACGCCGTCCGAGCGCGCCAAGGCAGCCGGTGCGCCGGTCGAAGTTGATGTGAGCAAGCTCGCTCCGGGCGAGATGATGACGGTGGAGTGGCGGGGCAAGCCGGTGTGGGTGCTGCGCCGCACGCCCGAAATGCTCGCGTCGCTCGATGCGACCGATGCGCGCGTCAGCGATCCGAATTCGGACAAGCCGATGCAGCCGGACTACGCAAAGAACAAGCATCGCTCCATCAAGCCGGAGTACCTCGTCGCCGTGGGTATCTGTACCCACCTCGGCTGTTCCCCGTCCGAGAAGTTCAAGATGGGTGCCGAGAGCGGCATGGGCGCCGACTGGCAGGGTGGCTTCCTGTGCCCCTGCCATGGCTCGCTCTTCGATCTGGCCGGTCGCGTCTACAGCAGCATGCCGGCGCCGGACAACCTCGAAGTGCCGCCGCACCAGTACCTCGCGGATTCCACCATTCTTGTTGGCGAAGACGGGAAGGCCTAAGCGATGACGACCAAATCACAAGCCCTGCTCAACTGGATCGACGAGCGTTTTCCGCTTACGTCGTCGATCAAGGGGCATCTCACCGAGTACTACGCGCCGAAGAACTTCAACTTCTGGTATTTCTTCGGTTCGCTCGCCCTGCTGGTGCTGGTCATCCAGATCCTCACCGGCATCTTCCTGGTCATGCACTACAAGCCGGATGCCTCGCTCAACGCCTCGGGCGTGCCGGTGGCCTTCGCCAGTGTCGAGTACATCATGCGTGAAGTGCCGGGTGGCTGGTTGATCCGCTACCTGCACTCGACCGGCGCGTCGGCGTTCTTCGTCGTTGTGTACCTGCACATGTTCCGTGGCCTGCTCTACGGTTCCTATCGCAAGCCGCGCGAGCTGATCTGGATCTTCGGTACCCTGATCTTCCTGGTGCTGATGGCCGAAGCCTTCATGGGCTACCTGCTGCCGTGGGGGCAGATGTCCTTCTGGGGCGCGCAGGTGATCGTGAACCTGTTCTCGGCGATTCCTCTCATCGGGCCCGATCTGGCGCTGGTGATCCGCGGCGATTTCGTCGTGTCCGACGCCACGCTGAACCGCTTCTTCTCCTTCCACGTCATCGCCGTGCCGCTGGTGCTGATCGGCCTCGTCGTTGCGCACATCATCGCGCTGCACGAGGTTGGCTCCAACAACCCGGACGGTGTCGAGATCAAGAAGAAGAAGGACGCCAACGGCATCCCGCTCGACGGCATCCCCTTCCATCCGTACTACACGGTAAAGGACATCGTCGGCGTCGTCGCCTTCCTGTTCTTCTTCAGCGCGGTGGTGTTCTTTGCGCCTGAAGGTGGTGGCTACTTCCTCGAGTACAACAACTTCATTCCCGCTGACCCGCTGAAGACCCCGCCGCACATCGCGCCGGTCTGGTACTTCACGCCCTTCTACTCGATCCTGCGCGCGGTCACCTTCCCGCTGTTCGGCCTCGATGCGAAGTTCTGGGGTGTGGTCGCGATGGGGGCCTCGGTGGTGATCATCGCCTTCCTGCCGTGGCTGGATCGCAGTCCGGTGAAGTCGATCCGCTACAAGGGGCCGATCTTCAAGTCCGCCCTCGTTGTGTTCGTGATCTCCTTCATCATCCTCGGCTACCTGGGCGTGCTGCCGCCGACCCCGGGCCGCACCCTGGTGTCGCAGATCTGCTCGGTGCTGTATTTCGCCTTCTTCCTGCTGATGCCGTGGTACAGCAAGCTCGACAAGTGCAAACCCGAACCGGAAAGGGTGAACTTCAAATGAAAACGCGAGTGATCAACTTCATCAAGCGGTTCGCGGCCGTGGCGCTGTTCGCGCCGGCCGTTGCGATGGCCGCCGGCGCCAGCGTGCATCTGGACAAGGCGCCGGTGAGCACCGAGCCCGCCGCCCTGCAGCACGGTGCCAAGCTGTTCGTCAATTACTGCCTGAACTGCCACAGCGCGAGCTTCATGCGTTACAACCAGCTCGAGAACATCGGCCTGTCCGAGACGGAGATCCGCGACAACCTCATGTTCACCGGCGAGCGCGTCGGTGACCTGATGAAGATCGCGATGCGCCCCGCGGAGTCGAAGGTGTGGTTCGGTGCAGCGCCTCCCGACCTGACCCTGATCGCGCGCCAGCGCGCCTCGGGCGACGGTAGCGGCGCGGACTGGCTGTACACCTACCTGCGTCAGTTCTACCGCGACACCGAGCGTCCCACCGGCTGGAACAACGTCGTTTTCGAGAACGTCGGCATGCCGCACGTGTTCTGGCAGCTCCAGGGCGAGCAGGTCGCCAAGGTGAGCCAGAATGCCGATGGCAGCAAGAAGGTCGAGCTTTCGCTTGCCAAGCCGGGCACCCTTTCGGTCCAGGAGTACGACAAGGCGGTCGCCGACCTCGTCTCCTTCCTGGTCTGGATGGGCGAGCCGGTTGCCGAGAAGCGCAAGTCGATCGGCGCCATCGTGCTGATCTTCCTCGCCGGCATGTTCGTGCTCAGCTATGCGCTGAAGAAGAACTACTGGAAGGACATTCATTGATTCCTGTCGCCGCGGCCCTCCGGGCCGTCTAGCGCGGTCCTGACCCAGACGCACCACGCGGTCCCGCGTGGTGCGCTTTTGCTTTTGAATTCCGGAGTCGCAACACCATGATGAACCTGTATTCCGGCACGACCGATCCCTTCAGTCACCGTTGCCGGATCGTGCTGTTCGAAAAGGGCATGGACTTCGAGGTCATCGACGTCGACCTCTACAACAAGCCCGAAGACATCGCCGTGATCAACCCGTACAACCGCGTGCCGGTGCTGGTCGATCGCGACCTCGTGCTCTACGAGGCCAACATCATCAACGAGTACATCGACGAGCGCTTCCCGCATCCGCAGCTGATGCCGCCCGACCCGATCATGCGCGCTCGTGCACGTCAGTTGCTGCATACCTTCGAGCAGGAGCTGTTCACGCACCTCGAGGCGCTCGAGGCCGGGCAGAAGGGTGTCGACAAGGTGCGCACCCATGTGCGTGACCACCTGACTCAGCTCGCGCCGGTGTTCACCAAGCAGAAGTTCATGCTGGGTGACGAGTTCTCGATGCTTGACGTCGCGATCGCGCCGCTGCTGTGGCGCCTCGAGCACTACGGTATCGAGCTGCCCAAGGCTGCCGCGCCGTTGATGAAATACGCCGAGCGCATTTTCAGCCGCCAGGGCTTCATTGACGCACTGACCCCGTCCGAGAAGGTCATGCGCCGCTGAGCGGACCGGGGCGGGCGTCCATGTGGCGCAGCCCCGATCAACGGAGTGAAGATGAGCATCGTTTCGACCAAGCCGTATCTGCTGCGCGCAATCTGGCAGTGGTGCATCGACCAGGGTTTCACGCCCTATATCGCAACTGCCGTTGACGAGCACACGCGTGTTCCGCCCGGTTACGCCCGCGATGGCCAGATCGTGCTGAATCTCGCCCCTGACGCCACGGGCCAACTGCAGATGGAGAACGACTTCATCAGCTTCCAGGCGCGCTTCGGTGGTGTTGCACACTCGCTGGTCATCCCTGTCGCCAACGTGATCGCCATCTATGCGCGGGAGAACGGGCAGGGCATGGCCTTCGAGCCTGAGTTCGAAGAGGACGCGGCCGGCCTCGAGGATGAGGCTGTCGACGGCGAAGAAGCTGCCGGCACGGAGGCCGTGGTCGAAGACATGGGCGACGCGGCGGCACAGGCCCGCGCCGAAGCTGCAGATGGCGCCGGCGATGCCTCTCCACGCCCGCCGCGCGGCAGTCATCTCAAGCTGGTCAAGTGAGGAGCATGCCGTGACAGGTCTGGTTTGGAGCGAAGCGCTCGAGAACAAGCTCGAGCCGATGGACGCCACGCACCGCGAGTTCGTGGCATGCTACAACGCGGTAGTCGAGGCGGCGCCCGAGCAGTTGCTGGCGGCCTTCGATGCGCTCATCGCGCACACCGAAGAGCACTTTGCGCTCGAGAACGGGTGGATGGAAGCCGTCGACTTTCCGGGTTGCCATCGCGCCGAGCACGATCGCGTGCTTGCAGTCATGTACGACATCCGCAAGCGCGTCGCGGGGGGCGACACCTTCTTCTTCAAACGCCTGGTCGAGGAGTTGCCGGCCTGGTTCCGCAATCATGTCGACGGCATGGATGCCGCGCTCGCATTCCATTTGCAGAGCGTAGGGTTCGACTTCGAGGCTGGCGTGCTGCCTGCGCTCGCCGAGGGCGAGCAGCGCGGTGAAGGCTGTGCGTGCGCCAGCCTCAGTGCGGAGTCCGCATGCCAGCCGGAGACTGCGCGTAGCCCGGCCTGTTCGGGCTGACCAGGGCACTCTGCTGGCGTATTCCCTGCGCGTTACAGTTCATCGCGACGCGGTTTTCAGGTCTTGCGGCCGTCGCGGAAAGGAAAGTCGAGCGCGGGCTGGCGTCCGCTCATGAGTTCGGCCAGGGCTGCGGCGGAGCCGCAGGCCAGCGTCCAGCCCAGCGTTCCGTGCCCGGTGTTGAACCACAGCCGATCGTGCCGGCCGCGGCCGATCACCGGAACATTGCCGGGTGTTGCCGGCCTCAGCCCGGCCCAGGCTTCGGCCTCGGCGATGTCGATTGCACCCGGGAAGCGGGTGCGCGCCCAGTCGAGGATTCCCGCTACGCGTTCCGGCCTGATCCTCGTATCGAACCCATTGAGTTCCGCCGTACCTGCGATGCGCAGTCGATCGCCGAGTCGCGAGCAGACGATGCGGCGGGATTCGTCGGTCAGGCTTACGCTGGGCGCGCGGCTCGGGTCGACCACCGGTGCCGTGATCGAGTAGCCCTTTACCGGATAGATCGGTAGCTTTTCGTCCAGCGGTGCGAGCAGACGCGGGCCGTAGCTGCCCAGGCAGACAACGAAGGCGTCGGCATGCAGCAGATGCAACTCGCCGCGCGTGTCGCGGATTTCGACGGCCTCGACGCACTCCCGCCCGGCTACCGCAGCGCTCAGGATGCGCGTGATCTCGCACCCCCAGTGCATGCGTGCCCCAGCGGTCGACAGGCGCAGGGCAAGCATCTGGGTGAAGAGGTGGGCGTCGCCCGACTCGTCGCCTGGCGCATACAGCCCGCCTGCCAGCGAGTCCGCCTGTGCCGCGAGTGCGGGCTCGATGCGCAGGCATTCGGCTTTGGTGCAGACCCGGGCTGCGATGCCGAAGTGCGTGAGTTCCTGCACCCGCCTGCCGGCCTGGGAGAACTCTGCCGGGCTGTGAAACAGATGCAGGATGCCGCGTTCGAGCTGTTCGTAGTGCAGGTCGAGTTCCGCGCGCAGGGCGCGCAGGCGCTCGCCGCTCCAGCGCGCCAGGTGCGCGATCGCAGCCGTATTGCGGCGTGTCCGCCAGGGCAGGCATTCGAACAGAAAGCGCGCCCCCCACTGCCACTGGGCCGGGTCGGTGGTGGGGCGGAACATCAGCGGCGCATCGTCACGGCCGAGCCAGCGCAGCACTTGCAGCGGTGCACCCGGGTTGGCCCAGGGCTCCGGGTGGCTGATCGAGATCTGGCCGCCGTTCGCGTAACTGGTCTCGAGCGCTGCCGCGGGTTGGCGGTCGACGATGCTGACGTCGAACCCGGCCTGGTGCAGATACCAGGCTGTGGTGACGCCGGAGAGGCCGGCACCGAGGACCAGGACATGCATGGGTGGGGCGTGCGCCTTCTGTTGAGGGCCGGGGATGGGTTCCGGGGCTGCGATCATACCCCCGCGCTTCAGCGCGCGGAACCGCTTGCCGGCAGTGCTAAGGGCATTTACCCCGTGCGCTGCCGGCGTGGAACCGCGATAATCCACGCCTGTCCGTCTATCGAGTCGATTGGAGTTCCTTCATGCGCCGTGTCACCCTTACCCAGTTCCTGATCGAGCAGCAGCGTGCAGGTCGCATCAGCCCCGATCTGCGTCTGCTGATCGAGGTTGTTGCGCGTGCGGTCAAGGCCATCAGCGTCAACGTATCCAAGGGGGCGCTCGCCGGCGTGCTCGGCGAGGCCGGTACCGACAACGTGCAGGGCGAGGCGCAGAAGAAGCTCGACGTGATCGCCAACGAGATCCTGCTGCAGGCCAATGAGTGGGGTGGCCACCTTGCGGCCATGGCCTCGGAAGAGGTCGAGACCGTGCACCAGATTCCGTTCGACTATCCCAAAGGTGGTTTCCTGCTGCTGTTCGATCCGCTCGACGGCTCCTCGAACATCGACGTGAATATCTCCGTGGGCACGATCTTCTCGGTGCTGCGCAACCCCGCGGGCGGCAGCGAGCCGACCGAGGCCAACTTCCTGCAACCGGGCAGCGAGCAGGTGGCTGCAGGTTATGCGGTGTATGGCCCGTCGACCCAGTTGGTTCTCACCGTCGGTAATGGTGTGCATGGCTTCACCCTCGATCGCGAGATGGGTAGCTTCGTATATACCCAGCCGTTCATGACCATCCCGGTCGACACCCAGGAGTTCGCCATCAACGCATCCAATGCGCGCTTCTGGGAGCAGCCGGTGAAGCGCTACGTGGATGAGATGCAGGCGGGCAAGGGCGGCCCGCTCGGCAAGGACTACAACATGCGCTGGGTGGCGTCGATGGTCGCCGACGTCCATCGCATCCTGACCCGTGGCGGCATCTTCATGTACCCAATGGATGAGAAGTGCCGTGCAAAGGGGGGCAAGCTGCGTCTCATGTACGAGGCCAACCCGATGGCGATGCTGGTCGAGCAGGCTGGCGGCGCAGCCTCTACCGGTCGTGAGCGCATCATGGACCTCAAGCCCACCGAGCTGCACCAGCGCGTGCCGGTGATCCTGGGCTCGAAGAACGAAGTCGAGCGTGTCGTCTCCTATCACCTCGAGGGTTGAGCCGGGTGGGTCGGATGCGGTGCTTGGTGCGGGTTGCCGCTGTGCTTGGGGGGCTGGCGCTGCTCCCCGTGCCCGGCGCGTATGCGCAGCAGGCACTGGCGGTCGGCCTGGATGCGCCCGATGCCGTCAAGCCCTTGCTCGAGCGTCACGTTCGCCTGCTGCGTCGTGCAGACCTTGTGGTTCCCGAGGCGGACGCCGACCGCGCGGCGATGACACGGCGGACGCGCCGTGAGGTCGCCGAGTTGCTTGCCACTGAGGGCTACTTCAGCCCGCGTGTCCGCATCGACCGCAGCGCGGCCGGGCAGTGGGTAATTCAGGTCGAACCCGGGCCGCGTACCACGATTGCGGCGGTCAACATCGAGTTCGAGGGCGAGCTTGCCGCGCCCGGCGCCACTGCGGAGCTTGAGCGTCTCCAGGACCTGCGTGCGCGTTGGTCCCTGCCGGTGGGCGACGCCTTCACTCAGGGCGCGTGGGACGGCGCGAAGCAGCAGCTCCTCGATGCCGTAAGCGCGCGTCGCTACGCCGCCGCCCGCATCGTTCGCAGCCGTGCAGAGATCGATCCCGAGGCCGCAACGGCAAGGCTCAGTGTGACGCTCGACAGCGGGCCGGCCTTTTACCTCGGTGCTCTCGAGGTCGAGGGGCTCGAGCATCTGCCGGCCGACCTCGTTCAGCGCTACAGCCTTTTGCGACCGGGTACGCCATACGACCGCGAAGAGCTTCTGGCTTTCCAGACCGGCTTGCAGAATACGCCGCACTTTGGCTCGGTGATCGTCGACATCGAGCGCGACCCCGCATTGGCTGCAGCAGTACCGATACGGGTGCAGGTCACCGAGGCGCTGCCGAAGTACGTTGGTTTCGGGGCGGGTTTTTCCACCAACACCGGGGCGCGCGTCGAGACCACCTATCGCGACTCCAACCTGCGTGGCCGTGGCTGGGAGTTCGCCACCGGCCTGCGTGTCGAGCAGCGCCGCCAGGCGCTGTACGCCGACGTGTTCCTGCCGCCTAAGGGGCGGCATCGCGACAGCTTCGGCGCGCTCGTCGAGCGCAGTGATCTCGAGAACCTCGTCGTCACCTCGCAAGCCGTGGGCGCGACCCGCAGTGCAACCCGTGGCGACATCGAAACCCAGTTGGCGCTGCGCTTGCAGCACGAGAACATCGCGCCCGCTGGTGCGCCGCAGCGTTCCAACAACACCCTTACCGCAAACTGGACATGGGTGAAGCGGGCGGTTGATGACCTGCTCGATCCCACCCGTGGCTATGTATTCGAGTACCAGGTTGGCGGTGGTACCGCGATCGCCTTGGCCGAGCAGGACTTCGTCCGCTTGTATTCGCGCTTCGTTCGCTATCAGCCGGTGCGCGGCAGCGATGTCTTCATCCTGCGCGCCGAGGCGGGCATGACGGTTGCAGACAGCCGTGAGGGTATCCCGCAGGACTTCCTTTTCCGCACCGGTGGCGCGCAGACCGTGCGCGGCTACGACTACCAGAGCCTCGGCGTCAGGGAGGGCAGCGCCACCGTCGGTGGCCGCTTCCTCGCAGCGGCGAGTGCAGAGTATGTGCACTGGTTCAAGCCGCAGTGGGGGGGCGCCGTATTCGTGGATGCAGGTGATGCCGCGGATACGCGCGACGACTTCGACCTGCGCGTCGGTTATGGCGTTGGAGCGCGCTGGCGCAGCCCGGCCGGGCCGCTCGCAATCGACCTCGCATGGGGCCACCAGGCGCGCAGCCTGCGCTTGCACTTCGGCGTCGCCATCGCGTTTTGAGTACACTTTGACCGCGAGCGGTGGAGTGTGTGCGCAGAACAGCGCCACAGCATGCAGGCTGCGCTTCAGCCATGGCGCAGTGCGGGTAGCGTGCTCACCGTCCAGCCGCGCGCTTCCAGCGCAGTGCGCAGCAGCCGTGCGCTATCCACCGCGCCCAGGGTGTCGCCATGTACGCAGATGCTGTCCATCGTCGCCGGCAGGACCTTGCCGTTCTGGCTGACTACGGCGCCGGCGTCGAGCATGCGCAGCACGTGGGAGACGAGCTGCTCAGGGTCATGGATGACGGCGCCCGGCTGAGCGCGTGGCACCAGGGTGGCACTGTCGGTGTAGGCGCGGTCGGCAAAGATCTCGCCAGCGACCTGAAGGCCTGCACGCTGGCCGGCGAAGTACAGCTCGGACAACACGGGGGCGAGCAGAATGAGCTGTGGGTCGATGGCGCTCACCGCACGCGCCACCGCGTCAGCGAGCGCTGCATCCTCGCAGGCCTGGTTGTTCAGCGCGCCATGTGGCTTGACGTGCGTGACGCGCCCACCTTCGGCCGCGGCCAAGCCGGCGAGCGCGCCAACCTGGTAGATGATCATGGCTTCGAGTTCGGCTGGCGCCATCTTCATCGGCCGGCGGCCGAAGCCCTGCAGATCGGGGTAGGCGGGATGGGCGCCCAGGCTGACCCCGGCGGCAAGCGCACAACGCACGGTGTGGCGCATCACGACCGGGTCACCGGCGTGAAAACCGCAGGCGATGTTGGCCGAGCGCACCACCTGCAGTAGTGCCTCGTCCTCGCCCATCGTCCAGGCGCCGAAGGATTCGCCGAGGTCGGCGTTCAGATTGATGGTCTTGTTCATGTGCAAGTCTCCGTAGGCAGGGGCGGCTCTGAGTTTCAATACAGCGGCCGGTATTCGGGGCCGAGCGCATGAACGACGCCGTCGACCAGATTGCTGCTGTAAAGCGCCACCAGGTCCACGCCGTCGGCAGGCAGAGGGCGGATCGAGGCGATCAATGCCCGGGTCTCGGCCTCTGTCGCGCGCGCGATCCGTGCCCCTTCGGTGGCCGTAACGGCGGCAAAGCGCAGCGTCTGTCCGGGGCGCAATGCGGCGAGTCGGCCGAGGTCGGCGGTGATCACGGTGGCGATCTTCGGATAGCCGCCTGCGGTCTGGGCGTCGGCGAGCAGTACGATCGGCTGGCCGGCGCCGGGCACCTGGATGGAGCCGGGCACGGTGGCGTCGGACACAATTTCTGCGGCGCCGGCATGCTCGAGGCGCGCGCCTTCGAGGCGGATGCCCATGCGGTCGGCTTCCGCGCTGACGCGGTAGTTGCCGCTGACCAGCGTCGCCAGCGCATCGGTGCCGAAATGGTCGGCCTGTGGGCCGGGCACCACGCGGATCGGGCGCGTGTCGGCTGCGGGCGCTTGGGCGAGCACGCGGTCAAGGCCTCGGCTCTCGTCAGTGGCTGGGGCCAGGGCCAGGCGTGTGCCGGTGGTCAGCGCGCGGCCGCTGCCGCTTGCTCCGCCGAGGCCAGCGCGTACGTAGGTCGAGGTACTGCCCATCACCGCTGGAACATCGAGCCCTGCGACCGCGACCATGGCAATGCGGCCGTTGTCCATCTTGCGGATGCGCAGCGCCTCGCCTGCGGCCAGCGTCAGCGAGCGCCAGGGGGCGAGCTGCCGGCGTCCACCGGTGTCATCGATCTCCACCACCGCGTCCCCTGCGACCGCCAGCTTCACCGCGCCGCCGTGTGCCACGACATGCAGCCCGCCGTCGAAGCACTCGATCACCGGTGCGTACTCGGGGCGGCCGGCCAGAGCGTTGGCGATGCGCATCAGTCGGCGATCGAGTACGCCCGCCCAGGGCACGCCGATGCGACGGAAGCCGCGCCGGCCGTCGTCCTGGATCGAGGCGAAGGCGCCCGGTGAGACGATCTCGAGTTCGGTTCTGGCGTTCATGCTGCAGCCTCGCTGGCGCTGCTGGCATCGGCGACGCACCACTGCATCGGGTCGATCTCGCCGCGGCGTAGCCCGGCTTCGAGTGCGCGGTATTCGTCCGCGCTGACGGGGACGAAGCGCACCTTGTCGCCGGCGGCGAGCAGTGAGGGCGATGCGCGGCGGGCGTCGAACAGCGGCACCGGGCAGCGTCCGAGCAGGTGCCAGCCGCCGGGGCTTTCCCAAGGATAGATGGCGGTAAGGCCGGTTGCGATCGCCACGCTGCCGGCGGGAACACGCACGCGGGGCTGGCTGCGCCGTGGCAGGTGCAGGCGCTCGGCCAGATCACCCATGAAGGGAAAACCAGGCAGGAATCCCAGCATGTAAACCAGGTACTCGGTGCCGCTGTGCAGCGCCACCACCTCGGCGGCGTCGATGCCGAGCGTGCTCGCCACTTCGGCGAGATCGGGTGCGGCCTCGCCCTCATAGCAGACGGGCAGCTGCCAGTGGCGGCCGTCCGTGGGTGTGCAGTGCTCGACAGCGTCGATCAGCGGCTGCAGCGCTGCGAGCAGGGTGTCGCGGTCGGTGACGAGCGGGTCGAAGAACACCGTCAGCGAGCGGAAGGTGGGCATGGACTCGATCACGCCCGGTAGCCCGCCGCCATGTTGCAAGCGCAGGATGGCGGCGTCCAGGGCGTTCACGGCGGCAAGCAGGGCGGGGTCGATGACGTTGCCGAACTCGATGGTCAGCGCGGCGTCGCCGGCGTCGAGGATGCGGTGGCTCACTGGCGCGCTCCGGCTTACAGGGACGACGTCGATGCCGCACGGGCGGCTTGGTCGTAGCGGCCGGACAGGGTGCGCAGCAGACGGGCGAGTTCGCCGATCTGGGCGTTGTCTTCCGGTGTGCCGGTGAATCCGGGCATCAGGCAATCCTCGCGTACATCGCGATATGCCATGCACACATCGTGCCCTTGTTCGGTAAGCGAAAAGAAGGCTTCCTTGCCACGCCTGGCACTCTTTACCAGGCCGAGACCGGCCAGCTTGCGCAGTGAGTAGGAAACCACGTGGGTGTCCTCAATATTGAGCACGAAAGCGATGTCACCGAGGCGCTTCTCGATGTCGCGGTGGGCAACGTGGTGCAGGACCAGCACGTCGGTCGGCGTCATGTCCTTGACGCCGGCAGCCGTCATGCACCGAGTCATCCAGCGCGCAAAGGCGTGCCACGCAATGATCAGGCCGAACTCGAACTCGGACAGTTCGGGCGACTTGGATGACACCAGGTGTTGGGAAGACACGATGCGGTTGGCCTCACTCATGACAGTCTCCGGGGCAGTGGTGGGATGGGTGTTCAGGGAGTTGAAGGTATTTCGAGTGCGTTATAAATATGTTTCGTTAAAAAAACGTATACGTTTTGTTGACAAGATAACCATAAAATCTCTATCGTGCAATAACGGTGACTTATGGATTGCAGGTTGCCGCCTAATCACCAGCCTCTCGGGGCGCTTGCCCTCCCATACTCAGGAGTACATGCCATGACTTTCTCGCACCCTTTGCTAAAGGCGATCACCGCTTCAATGCTTGGGCTCGGCATTGCCGCTGCTGCTCAGGCTCAGACCGTCTGGGACATGCCCACGCCTTACCCGGTTAGCAACTTCCACACCGAGAACATCCAGCAGTTCGCCAACGAGGTCGCCGAGGCCACCGGCGGCAAGCTCAAGATCACCGTCCACGCAAACGGGTCGCTGTTCAAGGCCAACGAGATCAAGCGCGCGGTGCAGGGCGGTCAGGCGCAGATCGGTGAGGTGATCATCTCCGGCCTGGCCAACGAGGATGCGCTCTATGCGCTCGACACCGTGCCCTTCCTCGCCACCGGCTACGAGGACTCGAGAAAGCTGTGGCAGGTGTCGAAGGAGGCGGTCGAGGCGCGCCTGGCGAAGAACGGCCTGAAGATCCTGTATTCGGTGGCGTGGCCGCCGCAGGGGCTGTATTCGAAGACCGAACTCAACACGATCGGCGACCTCAAGGGCATGAAGATCCGCTCCTACAGCCCGACCGTGGCACGCATGATCCAGCTCATGGGTGGCCAGCCGGTGACCGTGCAGGCCGCCGACCTCACTCAGGCGCTGTCGACCGGCGTGGTGTCGGCCAACCTGACCTCCTCGGCCACCGGCTATGACACCAAGAGCTGGGAGCAGCTCAGCCACTACTACGACATCCAGGCCTGGCTGCCGAAGAACATCGTGTTCGTCTCGCAGAAGGCTTTCGATGCGCTCGACCAGCCCGCGCGCGACGCCTTGCTCAAGGCGGCTACCGCTGCCGAGGAGCGCGGTTGGAGGGTCTCGGAAGAGAAGACCGCGTGGTACATCGATCAGCTCAGGACCAACGGCATGAAGGTGGCGCCTGCGCCCGCCGCGCTGCAGGCCGACCTGCTCAAGATCGGCGAGCAGATGGCGGCCGAATGGGCCGAGAAGGCAGGCTCCGATGGTCAGGCCATCCTCGACGCCTACCGCAAGCTGAAGTAAGTCCGTGCCGTCGCCGGGGGCCGCACGTGCGGCCCCCGGCCTTTCCGGAGACCGCCATGAGAGCGTTCCTCGATTCGCTGTACCGTCTGTCCGGTGCCCTCGCCGCCGTCGGCATGATCTTCACGCTGGTGATGGTCGCTGCCGGCGTATTCACCCGGCCTTTCAACATCTACCTGCCGGGTACCGATGACTACGCGGGCTATGCGATGGCGGCCTGCGGCTTCCTCGCGCTTGCCTACACCTTCAAGCACGGCGAGCACATTCGCGTGAGCCTGGTTATCGAGCGCCTCGGGCCGGGCATGCGGCGCGTGGCGGAGTGGTTCGCGCACGGCGCCGGCGTGGTAGTGGCGTCCATGCTCGCCTGGTATGCGGTACGCCTGGCCTGGCAGTCGCATGAATTCGAGGAGATCTCGCAGGGCATCGACGCCACGCCGCTGTGGATCCCGCAGCTGTCGATGGCGATCGGGTCGGTGATCCTGCTGATCGCCGTGGTCGACGACTTCATTCAGGTCAGCCTCGGGCGCGAGCCGCAGCGCCTGGCCAAGGCCAGCGCCGAAGAAATGGCGCACATGGAATAAGGGGCCATCATGGAACTCACCGCTGCACTCGTTCTCATCGGCCTGATGGTACTGCTGCTCGCCGGCGGCCTTTGGATCGGCCTCTCCCTGATGGCCATCGGCATCCTCGGCATGCTCGGCTTCACCACCCGCGCCCCCGGCGACGGCATGGCCGTTGCCATCTGGAGCCACGGCTCGAGCTGGACCCTGACCGCGCTGCCGCTTTTCCTGTGGATGGGTGAAATCCTGTTCCGAACCCGGCTGTCGCAGGAGATGTTCAAGGGCTTGTCGCCCTGGCTCGAGCGCCTGCCCGGCCGCCTGCTGCACACCAACGTGATCGGCTGCACGCTGTTCGCGGCGGTGTCGGGCTCGTCGGCGGCGACCTGCGCCACCATCGGCAAGATTGCGATGCCCGAGCTCAGCCGCCGCGGCTATCCCGAGTCCATGGTGCTGGGCACCCTGGCCGGCGCGGGTACGCTCGGGCTGCTGATCCCGCCTTCGATCATCATGATCGTGTATGGCGTGGCGGCCGATGTTTCGATCTCCAAGCTCTTCATCGGGGGCGTGCTGCCGGGCATTCTGCTCGCGTCCTTGTTCATGGGCTGGGTGGTGATCTGGTCGCTGATGAACCGCGACAAGATCCCGCCGGCGGACCTCAAGACCAGCTTCATGCAGAAGCTCGCCGCGTCGAGAAACCTGATCCCGGTGGTACTGCTGATCGCCGGCGTACTCGGCTCGATCTATTCGGGTATCGCCACCGCCACCGAGGCGGCGGCGATAGGCGTGATCGGCAGCCTGATCATCGCCGCGGCGCAGAAGTCGCTGACCCGCGAGAGCTTCATTGCCGGCCTCATGGGCGCCACCCGGCTGTACTGCATGATCGCGCTCATTCTCGCCGGCTCGGCCTTCCTGACCCTGGCGATGGGCTACATCGGCCTGCCGCGCCATCTGGCTGAGTGGATCGGCACGCTCAACCTCACGCCCGGCATGCTGCTGTTCGCCCTCGCGATCTTTTTCGTGCTGCTCGGCTGCTTCCTCGACGGCATCTCGATCATCGTGCTGACGATGGCGGTGCTGCTGCCGACGATCCAGGCGGCGGGCATCGATCCGCTGTGGTTCGGCGTGTTCGTGATCGTGGTCGTGGAGATGGCGCAGATCACTCCGCCGGTAGGCTTCAACCTGTTCGTGCTGCAGGCGCTGTCAGGCAAGCAGATCAGCACCATCGCCGTCTACGCGCTGCCATACTTCCTGCTGATGGTGCTGGCGCTGATCCTGCTCTATGTCTTTCCCGGGCTGGTGACGTGGCTTCCCGGGCAGATGATGGGGTAGCGGGTCGTGCGCCGCTGAGGGTCTTGACCTGAGTCCAGCCGATTGCTCCGAGGTTGCCGGATAAATGCGGGTGGCGATGAAGACCCCCCGGTTGAGCAGACAGGTTTCAAGGTCGAGAATGCCGCTCATGAGCGTATGAGCATTTGCGTCCCTAGCGGAATTGAAGCAAGGCCACTTTCCAGACCGGAGTTTCACCATGTCCATCAGCGTGCTCGACCTTTTCAAGGTGGGTATCGGCCCGTCCAGTTCGCACACCGTCGGCCCCATGCGTGCCGCCCACGATTTCGTCGCAGCGCTCGGGGGCCGCGGGCTGGTGGATGCGGTGACGCGGATCGAGGTGAAACTCTACGGCTCCCTGTCGGCGACCGGTGTCGGTCATGGCACCGACCGGGCCGTGGTTGCAGGCCTCATGGGGGCTCGCCCGGACGAGATTGATCCCGATTTCCTGGTTGATGCGGTGGATGCCGTACGTATCGATGGCGTCTTGCCGCTGCCCGGTGGGGGTAGGCTGGCATTCGACTGGGCGCGCGACATGCGCTTGCTACCCGTGAGCTTGCCCTACCACCCGAACGCGATGCGTCTGGCGGCCTACGGCGAGGCCGGACTCCTGCATGAAAACACCTACTACTCAGTCGGTGGCGGCTTTGTGATCGACGAGGCGCAAGCCCAGGCAGGTGACTTGACGGCGGAGGAACTGGCGCTGCCTTACCCTTTCGCCACCGCGTCCGAGTTGCTCGCGCAGTGTCGCCGCCATGGTCTGCGCATCAGTCAGCTGATGTTCGCCAACGAGGGCGCCTGGCGCAACGAGGATGATACGCGTCAGGCACTGCAGCGTATCTGGGCGGTGATGCAGGCCTGCGTGGCACGGGGCATGCGGCATGAGGGCGTGTTGCCAGGCGGGCTCAATGTGCGGCGCCGCGCTCCGGACCTGCATCGCAAGCTCAGCGCACGGGCGGCGGGCCGCAACCTGATCAGCGACACGATGGCAGCGCTCGACTGGGTCAATCTGTTCGCGCTGGCAGTCAATGAGGAAAATGCCGGCGGTGGTCGCGTGGTTACCGCGCCTACCAACGGAGCAGCTGGCATCATCCCTGCCGTGCTGCACTACTACATGAAGTTCATGCCGGGCAGCAGTACGCGCGACGTGGAGGACTTCCTGCTTGCGGCGGCGGCCGTGGGCGTGCTTTGCAAGACGAACGCCTCGATCTCGGGCGCGGAGGTCGGCTGCCAGGGCGAGGTGGGTTCGGCCTGTGCGATGGCTGCTGCAGGCTTGACCGAGGTGCTGGGCGGCAGCCCCGAGCAGGTCGAGAATGCGGCCGAGATCGGCCTCGAGCACAACCTCGGCCTGACCTGCGACCCGGTCGGCGGTCTTGTGCAGGTGCCCTGCATCGAGCGCAACGCGATGGCCTCGGTGAAGGCCATCAACGCCGCCCAACTTGCCCTGCGCGGCGACGGCGCACACACGGTCTCGCTCGATCAGGCGATCCGCACCATGCGCGATACCGGTCGCGACATGCTCGACAAGTACAAGGAGACCTCGCGCGGCGGCCTGGCGGTGAGCTTCCCCGAGTGCTGAACAATGCTGTGCTGGTCGAGTTCTGGTGTTGAGGCAGGCAGCCTGCGCCGCATGAGCGATGCTGCCGAACAAATAGTTTCGGCCTCCCACCCTTGAAATCCATTTGGGCCGTCCCTATTATTAGCACTCGTTGGCGGTGAGTGCTAACACGTGGCGGCGATCAGTCGCCCCGTAGGCGCTCAAGCCACTGCAGATTCACCCGCGGGCTTTACCCGCGGATCAATCAACCCAAACAGTTGAACCGTAACAAGGAGAGAACTCGATGAAGATTCGTCCCCTGCACGATCGCGTGATCGTCAAGCGTCTGGAAGCCGAGCGCAAGACCGCCAGCGGCATCGTGATCCCGGACAGCGCCGGCGAGAAGCCCGATC
>ERZ761607.1444-NODE-1444-length-29668-cov-5.041806_pt1 | contig 29668 bp, 23 predicted proteins | sample MGYA00511164_ERZ761607 | MGnify/ENA primary metagenome ERZ761607 (study PRJEB28899, sample SAMN02445080) | bioreactor sludge metagenome | biome: EBPR sludge | place: Australia: Brisbane, Thorneside Wastewater Treatment Plant | collected 2011-06-22 ... | reverse complement strand
CCGTACGAGGTACTCGGAGGATCCCCCTCTGGCCGCCGGGCGCCGCGCCGCTTCCACGCCAGACCACCGTACGAGGTACTCGGAGGATCCCCCTCTGGCCGCCGGGCGCCGCGCCGCTTCCGCGGCGCGTTGCGGAGGGGCTTCCGAGAACCGTGTTTGATTACGCTGGATTCTCCACGCGATTCCGGAATCACCCAGCGCGACGGACGCACCGATGCGCGGCTCGGGCTGGGGCCGGGCCGCGCATCGCCGCTTCGGGCGTTCTGCGATCACGCAGGTGGGTCGCTGGCTCCACGCCCACGCCGTCGACGGCGCTTCGACCTCTTCCCCGCCTCCGCGTCGCGCGTGCGGAGCACGATGACCCGCTGCCCCTCGGTCCTTGCGACACGTGCGTCGTCGAGGCCGCGGCGCACGATGCTCTTGGGCTCGGGCGTCTCACTGAAGTTCGGCTTCAGTGCCGGCTTCTTCATCAAGTCGACGTCGATCACTCGCACGCGGCGCGCTTCGTCTTCGAGCTCGCGCTCGAGGTCTTCGTGCTCGGCGAGCTCACGCGCGCGGTCGCGGCGCTTCTCGCGCACGCGCATCCGCTCCCGCTGCGCCGCTTCCATCTTCGCACGCTCCGCGCGCTTCTCCGCGAGCTCCGCCTCGACCTCTTCGCGCGAGGGGTGCGGCGCGCCGAGGATCGCCCCAAACGCCGGCACGTCGAGCGGCATGCCGAGGAACGTGTGCCCGCGCAGTGTCCCCGCCGGGAACGCGCTCGTTCGATCGCCCGCCTTCCACCGGACGATCCGCGTCGCATGCGCGTGACGGTGCCCGTACATCTCCTGCGTGCACTGCTTCCGGATCGCGACGCCACGTTCGTCGTCGCGACCCACCGCGAAGCTCGGGATGGTTCGCCCGCTCACCTCCGCATCGGTGTCGGGCTCGTCCCACGGATGCGTCGCCCGCATCTGCTTCACGCCGCGCACCGGTCCAACGCGGTCCCGCGCGAGGGTCGCAAGCCGCTCGTCGCGCAGCTCGCTCAATCCCGCAACGATCGCGTCGATGTCGCCGTCGAACTGTCGAACCAACGCGATCGGGGGGGTGAGCCGAAGCTCGAGCTCCTTCGGCATCTTCCGGGAAGAGAACGCGTCGTTCTCCGGCTTCGGCACCGCGATGCCGCCCGCCTTCCAGAGATCGAAACCGAGGTGATGCCCGAGCGGCACCTCGAGCGGATGCGCGACCCATCCCGCCGCGACGCAGTTCACGTCGTCGTAGATCGTCCGCAGCGTCACCGCTTCGAGATCGACCAGCGTCGTCCAGTGCGTTTGTCGTTTGTCGAAGACCGAGCCCGGCGCGTCGAAGCCCCGCTCGCGCAGCAACACGTTCAACGCGCACGCGGTCGTGCGATGCAGGATCCGCGTGGCCTCCGCGAGCTCCCGGTCCCGTGGCGTCGCCTGCGAGTGGTGGTGCGTCACGTTCAGCACGAGCTGATGCCAGTCGATCTTCGTCGCCCGCTGCGCGAGCGCCGCCGCGTACGCGAAGATCTGCCCCACCTCGTCCCAACGCGGCGAGCGCGACTTTCGGCCCAACGCCTCCGCGGCCGCCCCCGACACCACGTCCGGCGAAGACCCCGCCCAAGGCGCGAGGAACGCCTTGCGAAAGCTCGTCCGCCGCGTGATCGCGACGCACGCGTTCTCCGTGATGAGCCGCGGATGCACCGCCGCCGCTCAATCCACCTTTCGTACCGGAGACCGCCTCAATGATTTCGCACACCTGCGCGAGGGGTGGCGGCGGATTGGCGGCGAAACGGTGGCGGCCGCCACCTCGCGGACTCTCCCCCAGCGCGGTTCCTGTCCAGCCGAGCGTCGATGTCAGGCGACCGTGCCGCGCGATGCAGAGGCGAAGTCGGCCCACCACCCACGAGCGAATCCGTGCGGCGGCCAGCAGTTTCGGGAGGGACGAATCGGTGGGGCTTCGCCCGGCCTGCCGCGCCCGTTCGTTCTCCGACGAGCTCAGGTGACGGGCGAACCGCGCCCCAAGCCGAAGTTCTGCCCCGCCCCGCAGGTATCGTCGTGGTCGGGCATGCCACCTCTCGTCCTCGGCCCTTCGTGCGCTCGCCGGGGTCCTCTTCGGCGTCGCGGCGCCGCACGCGACACGCTGCCCGTCGTCGCTCGACTCCGACGCCCGCGATCGACGCTACGCGCTCGCGCTCTCCAAGATCACCCGCAAGCCCGTCGGCTCGTTCGCCTCGAAGCGCAGCGTCCAGCCGTGGCGCTCCGCGACCTCACGCGCGATCGCGAGCCCGAGCCCCGTGCCCGTCGGCTGACGGCTGCGCGCGGCCTCGCTGCGGAAGCGGCGTTCCCCGAGGCGCGCGAGATCCGCGGGCGCCACGCCGGGGCCGTCGTCGAGCACTTCGAGGTGAAAGCCCGACGAGCCTCCCGAGGGCTCGAGCACGATCGCGACGTGTCCGCCGGGCTCGCCGTAGCGGATCGCGTTGTGGACGAGGTTCGAGAGCATTCGTTCGACGAGCGTGAGATCCGCGTGGATCGCGAGGCGCTCGGGCGCCGCGAAGTCGAGCGCGATGCGCTTCTTCTGCGCGAGCGTTCGATGACGCTGGGCCACGCGCGCGACCAGATCCGCGAGGTCCACGTCGACGCGATCGAGCGGGCGGTCGACGTCGTCGAGCTTGGCCGCCGCGCTCAGGTTCTGCAGCAGCGAGCCGAGGTAGTGCGCTTCGCCGAGCGCCTGCGCGGCGAGCTCGGCCTCGGTGCTCTTGGGCTCCGCACGCGACTCGAGCGCGAGCAGGTGGTTCTGCAGCACCGTCAGCGGGATCATCACGTCGTGCGTGGTGTTCGCGACGAAGCTCGTGAGCGCGGCGTCGCGCCGTTGCAGCGCGTCGACCTTCGCGGCGAGCTCCGCGCGGTCGGCCGCGATGGCGCGCTCGAGCTCGGTCAGCTCGTCGGAGCCTTCGATCGGGATCGAAACCGCCTCGCCCGCGCGCGCGCGCCGCACCGCCTCGGTCAATCGCAAGACGCGCACGAGCGGGCCCGCCGCGAGCACCGCGAGGAGCACCGTGAACACCGAGACCGCGAGCGCGGGCACGATCGTGAACGCGAGCGGCGGCCCTTCTTGCGGGCGCACCGTCGCGACGAACGCGCAGCGACCGCTGTCCGCGACGCGCGCGATCACGAGCAGGTGATCGTGCACGTTCGGTCCACGCGCCATGCCCCACGCGATCTCGTCGCCGTCCTGCAGCGCGCGGCGCACGCGCGGCGGGAGCTCGGGCGCGTCCGCGCGGTGCGCGACGAGCGACGCGTCGTAGACGAAGAAGCGCGCGGGCCCACGACCGCGCAGCGCGCGCGCGCGACGACGGCGCTCGTTCCGGAGCTCGCGGTTCGGGCCGCGATCTCGCCCCGGTCCACCCTCCAGCCACGCGCGCTCCGGCCACGTCTCGGGGCTCTCCTCGCAGCGATCGTGCTGCGGGCCGTCGAGCCGCGCCGCGAGCGCTTCGCCCGTCGCGAGCGCGACGTTGCGGCGTACGAGCAAACCTTGCAGCACCGCGAGCGCGATCGCGAAGGGCACCACCGCGACCACGAGCAAGCCCGCGAGCCGCACGCGCAGGCGCATCAGTCGCCTTCCGCGTCGGCTTCCGCGACGAGCTTGTAGCCGATACCCCAGACCGTCTGGAGCTGACCGCCCGCCGCGCCGAGCTTCTTGCGCACGCGCGAGACGTGCACGTCGAGGGTGCGCTCACTGCCGGCTTTGTCGGGATCGAGGCAGGCGTCGACGAGCGCGCGCCGCGAGATGGCGCCGCCGGGGCGCTTCGCGAGCACGCCGAGGATGTCGAGCTCGACCTTCGTGAGCTCTGGGGTGGGCTCGCCGTCGACGAGCACGCGACGTCCGTCGAGGTCGATCTCCACGCGCCCGATGCGCACGGGCCCTTCGCCGCGCCGGAGCTCCGGACGACGCAGGCGCGCGTTGACGCGGGCGAGCAGCTCGTCGGGGAAGAACGGTTTGGTCACGTAGTCGTCCGCGCCGAGCTTGAGCGCGCGCACCTTGTCGTTCGTGTCTTGGCGCGCGGAGAGCACGAGCACCGGCACCGCGATCTCGCGGTTGCGCCAGGCCTTCAGGAGGTCGAGGCCGTAGGTGCCGGGGAGCATCAGATCGAGCACCACGAGCGCGAATCCGTCGACGTCGACCTTCGCGGCGCGATCGCCGTCGCGCACCCACTCCACGTCGAAGCCGTCCTTGCGAAGCATGTCGCGGACCTGGGCGCCGAGGGCGTCGTCGTCTTCGACGAGGAGGATGCGCGTGGTCATGGCGGGCCGAGGGTAGCTGGGATGTTCGGGACGGTGTCGGCGGTGACGTTGTCCGAGACGGTGTCCGAGACCGAGACAGTGTCCGAGACCGAGACGGTGTCCGAGACCGAGACGGTGTCCGAGACCGAGACGGTGTCCGAGACGGTGACGTTGTCGCAGAACGAGACGGACACGACGACGCCCGCGCCCTCGAGAGAGCGCGGGCCTTCGTCGAACTTCAGGCCTTCTGCGGGCCGCGCCCGCGACCTTCGCCGCGACCCTGCCCGCGACCTTCGCGGGGGCCGTGACCTCGGCCATGACGCGGGCCGCGCTCTTCGCGGAGCTCCTGCGCGCGCGTGCGCTGCTGGGCGTCGAGCACCGCTTCGATCTGCGTGCGCGTCTGCTCGCGGAGCGCGCGGTGCGCCTCCCGATGCTCCGGCCCACGGCCGAGGGCCTCGTGGCGCTGGCGCGTCTGCTCGAGGATCCGACGCACCTGCGTGACCTGGTTCGGGCGCAGCGCGAGCTTCTCGGTCAGGTGCTGCACGCGGCGATCGAGGCGCTCTTGTTGACGCGACTGGCGGAGCGTCTGCGCGCGCTGGCGCTGCTCGGGGGTGAGGATCGACTCCACGCGGGCGCGCATCGCCTCGCGCGCCGCGAAGCGCTCTTCGCGCGCCTCTTCACGCCGTGCTTCGCGGCTCGCGCGCTGCTCGGCGAACACACGACGGAGCTGCTCGACCTGCGCGGGCGTGAGCTGGAGCTCCTCCGTCATGTGCTGCAGGCGCGCCTCCGGATCGCCGTGGCGACCGTGGCCGCGACGTCCGTGACCGTGGTGACCACGGGGGCCGCGCGCTTCGGTGACGCCGGCGTCGGTGCGGGGGACGCCTCCGTCCTGCGCGAACGCGGGGAAGGCGGTGGCGAGGGAGAGCGCGGTTCCGAGGATGAGGTGCTTCATGGCGACTTCCTTTCGAGGCATCGGGGTCGGCCTCGCTCATTGGAACGCACGACCTCTGAAGCACCGCTGAAGCGGGCGGGCCCTTCGATCACTTTTTCGGTTCGCGAGCTCACTTTCCCACGAGCTCACTCTCCCGCGAGCTTCTGCTCCACCTCGCGCAGGTGCCGCTCCGCCAGCTCGCCCCAGGGGTCGTCGCTCGGCGCGAGCGCGAGGTAGCGCCGCCAGCTCCGGCGCGCGTCGATCCAATGCTCCGCGCGCTCGTTCGGGGGTGCCTGCTCCGCGTGGGCGAGGTGACCGAGCGCTTCGTACCAATGGATCTCCGACGCGGGCTCGAAGAACACTCCGTCCGCGCGCAGCACGTCCATCGAGCCGCCCATCACGCTGCGCGCGCGGCTCGCGTGCTCGAGCGACGCGCGGTGCTCGCCGAGCCGATCGAGCGCGACCGCCGCCCCGAAAAGCGCGAGCGCGAGCGCCTGCACGCTGCGCCCCGACGCGTCGCGCTCTGCGAGCTCGATCGCACGCGCGTACTCGACCACCGAACGCTCGAGGCGCCCGGCCATCATGTGCACCTCCGCGAGGTTCGCGTGCGTCGTGGCCGCGAAGCCCGGGTCGAGCACGCTCGCGAGCGCGCTCTCGTACTCCACCACCGCGCGATCGAACGCGCGCGCCTTCGTGAAGAGGATGCCCAGCTCGAAGCCGATCTCGTCCGGCGCGTACTCGGGCGAGAGCGCACGCAGCCGCTCCCACAGCGCGATCGCCTCCTCGTCGCGCGATCGCAGCGTGCCGTTCGGCTGCGGGAGCGACCAGCGCGTCGTCGCGTGCGCGAGCAGATGCAGCGCCTCCGGATCGGTCGGCACGAGCTCGTGCGCCCGACGAAAACGTTCGATCGCGCCCTCGAGCTGCGCGGCGCGCACGTAGGGATCGGGCGACTCGGACGCGAGCAACAAGAGCCGTTGCCCGTGGCGCATCAGCTCGCGCGATCGCCCCCAGCCGGGCTCGCGCACCTCACGCCAGAACCCCGCGGTGGTCGACTCCTGCGCGTGGGTCGTGGTTCCGAACGAAAGCGCGACGAGCGCGCTCGCCAGAAGCCACGCGGAGCGACGCATCGAGTCAACGCAAACGTGGTCGTGGTCGTGAACGTGGTCGTGAACCTGAACGTGGTCGTGAGCGTGGTCGTGAACGTGGTCGTGAACGTGGTCGTCCAGGCCGTCGCCGTGATCACCGCGGCCCACGAGGTCGGCACATTCCCACGCCCCCCCCATCACCGCGCCCTCCGCGCCGCATCGTCCGCCCACGCGCCTTCGCGCGCCGCGATCGCCCACGCCGCCCGCGCGCCCGCGGTGTCTCCGACCGCTTCGAGCACCACCGCACGTCGCGCCGCGCGCTCCGTCTCCGGCACGTCGAGCCCGAGCAAGAGCGCGTCGAGCCGACCGAGCGCGGCGATGCGGCGACCGAGCTCGCGCCACTCGAGATCGTCGCCGCCGCGCAGCAACACCAGCGCGAGCCCGAGCGTCGCGCGGGGATCGTGCGCGGAGTCGCGCAGCGCCTCGCGGTACGCGCGCTCGGCGTCCTCGCGTCGTTCCGGCCCGAGCACCGAGAGCGCGTCGCCGAAGAGCCCGTAGAGCCCGTGGCGTCCTTGGCTCGAGCGCATGCGCGCGAGCACGCGACCGAGCACGTCCGCCGCGACCTCGTGGCTCCCGGCGCGTGCGAGCAGCTCGCCCGCGCGCGCACCGTCCGTCGCACCGTCCGTCGCGTCGTCGAGCGCGCCCGCGTCGAGCTCACGCGCGCGGAGCAGATCGTCGCGTGCGGCTTGCAGCTCGCCCGCTTCTCCCGCCGCGAGCCCCCGCACGAGCCACGCCTCCGCCCGATCCGGCAGCCGCGCGATCGCGGCGCTCGCGGCTTCCCGCGCCTGCGCGAGTCTTCGAGCGCGCAGAGCCGTCCGCGCGCGCGCCACGTCCTGGCGCCAAGCGCGCAGGCCGGGCGTCTTCACTTCGTCCCAGAACTCCGAGCCCTGCACGGGCGCGCTCCCGAGCGCGAGGAGCGCGAGCGCGAACGCGAGCAGCCGCACCATCGGCGGCACGATAGCAGCCCCACGCACGCCGCGACGAAACGACGAGATCCGCGACGGAGACCGAGACGGTGTCCGAGACCGAGACCGAGACGGAGACCGAGACCGAGACCGAGACCGAGACTTCGGAGATGGAGGGGATCTGCGGACTCGGGCGCCGGTGCACTTTTTCGTTGGCCCCCTGTAAGTCCCGCCGCGCCGGCCCGTTGTCCCCTCGAATCTCGGAGGACGACCATGCGAACGACCCGCCACGCCCTGCTCTTCAACACGCTGCTCCTCGCGCTCGGCTGCGCGGGATCCTCGGCTCCGACCGAGCACGCGGGCGACGTCGTCGTCCAGAGCGGCTCCTACGCCCCCGCGGACAGCCCGAGTGGCGGCGCGTTCGTGGAGCGCGAGGCCTCCCCCGCGCGCTACGCGGCCGAAGAGTCCTACGCCGCGGCCGACGTCGCGAGCGGCGCCCCCGCGACCGAAGCCGCGCCGATGGCGCCCGGCATGGCGCCGATGGCCCCCTCGGTCGGCAGCGCTTCGAGCGCACCCGCCGCGACCAGCGCGACCATCACCACCCGCACCACCACCACCGTCGAGGTGACGGTCGACTCCGTGCGCCCCGAGCCGATCCCCGAGCCGGTCGTGCAGCAGCAGCTCGCCCCCGCGCGCCTGCTCACCGCCGCCACCGTCGGCGACCACGATCGCCGCGGCAACTACCTCGAGTACCTCGCGCGCCACCCCTTCGAAGCACAGCGCCTCAACCTCGACATGACCCGGCGCGTGCGCTTCCGCGTGGAAGACGGCCAAGGCCAGCCGCTCCGCGCCGCGCGCCTCTCGCTGCGCACGCAATACGGCTCGGTCGAAGCGCGCACCCGGGCCGACGGTCGCTGGGACTTCTTCCCCGGCGTCGATCTCCCGAACGCCAGCGGCAGCGCGATCCTCCGCGTCGAAGCCCACGGCCGCGTGGCCGACGTGCAGGTCGACGTCCCCGTGCGCGGCGACGGCCAAGACGTGGTCGTGCGTGTGCCCGGCGTGCAGGCGAGCCACGCGCGCGCCCTGGATCTGGCGTTCCTGATCGACGTGACCGGCTCGATGGAGGACGAGCTCCGTTACGTGAACCGCGAGCTCACCGACATCGTGTCCCGCGTGCGCGCCGAGTCGCCCGAGACCCGCATTCGCGTCGGCGCCGTCTTCTACCGCGACCGCGGCGACTCCGTGCCCCTGCAGCGCATCGCCTTCACCCCCGACGTGCGTGGCTTCGTCGGCGCGATGCAGACCGTGAGCGCGAGCGGCGGCGGCGACTACCCCGAAGACCTCGACGCCGGCCTCGACACCGCGATCCACGGCCTCGACTGGTCGCAGGACGACTCCGTGAAGGTCCTCGTGGTCGTCGCGGACGCGCCGCCCCAGCGCTACGGCGGCTTCACCTACCGCGAGGCGATGCGCGAGTCCTCGCGCCTCGGCATCCGCATCCTCCCCGTCGCGGCGAGCGGCGCGGACCGCGAGGTCGAGTTCCTCTTCCGCGCGATGGGCACCTACACCGCCGCGCCCTACGTCTACCTCACGGACGACTCCGGCATCGGCAACCCGCACATGGAAGCCGACACCGATCGCGTCGCGGTCGAGTACTTCCACGACGCGCTCACGCGACTGCTGGTCGAGGATCTGCGCGGCCGCGGCATGCACGAGCCCGGCATGTTCGGCGAGCGGGGCTGACCACCACGAACGCGAACGGCGGATCGTGCGTCGCCGCTACGCGCAGAGGGCGCCGAGCTCGTCCAGCACGTCGAGCCTCAAGCCGGACCGCTTCGCTTCGTGGAGCATCGCGCTCGAGGGGGAGTCGCAGACGACCAGGCGACGCACGCCGCTCTCTCGGATCGCGGCCAGGCGCGCGAAGTCGCGCGGCGCGTGGGTGAGGTAGAGGGTCGCGTCACGTCCGGCGCGACCTCGCAAGACGCCGCGCTCGGGGCGCTCACGCGAGGCCGTCTCGCCGAGGAAGCGATGCTCGCGGACCAGCACCGCGCCTTCGACGTCGTCGCCCGCGAGCCTCACCAGCGCGAGCGCACGTCCCATCCACACGCCGTCCTCGAGCGCCCCGTCGGCGTCACGTCGCGTCGCGAGGCCCGGCCGAACGGTCGGCGTGAGGGAGCCTTCGAGATCCTTCGGATCGGGCGTGGCATCGAGCAGGGACATGGTTCCTCGGAGGGTGGGTCGATCGTCGAAGCGATGGGTCGTGCGGTTCGGTCGCGGAGCTCGGGAGAACGTGACGAAGAAAGCTCGCGGTGCCGTCCTCGGTCGGGGAACTTCGAGGGGCGAGGAGTGGGTCGGATGGACAACCGCACCCCGCTCGCATGCATTCCGCGAGCGCGAGCCTCGGGCTCGGTGGAGTGTGGGGCCTCGGTGGAGTGTGGGGCCTCGGTGGAGTGCTCGGACATCCGAGCACACCCCCGTGACATCGCGGGGGCGGACGAGTGCGCATTCGAAGGCCGCTCGTCCAGATCACGGACGCGACTTTGGCGGAGTGATGACGCGAGTGACGCGCGACTTGCGCCCGCTCCACGTTCCGCGCGACGTTCGAGCGCGATGACCCGAGCGAGCGTCCTCGTCGTCGACGACGAGAAGAACATCCTCTCGACTCTCTCGCGCGCGCTGCGCGTGGAGGACTACGACGTCGACGTGGCAGGCAACGCCGAGATCGCGCTGCGCAAGGTCGCCGGCAAGGCGTACGACGTGCTGCTGCTCGACGTGCAGCTCCCCGACCAGGACGGGCTCTCGATCCTGCGCACGATCCGCGAGCAGAAGAACGACGTGCCCGTGATCATGATGAGCGGCCACGGCACGATCGAGACCGCGGTCCAGGCGACGCAGCTCGGCGCGTACACCTTCCTCGAGAAGCCCATCGGCACCGAGCGTCTGCTTCTGACGTTGCAGAACTGCCTCGGCTTCGCGCGGCTCGAAGAGGAGAACCGCGAGCTGCGCGCGCGCACCGGCGCGGCGGACGAGCTGCTCGGCGAGACGCGCGCGATGAGCGAGCTGCGGCAGCGCATCGCGCTCGCGGCGACCGCCAACGCGAGCGTGCTGGTGACGGGCGAGCGTGGGACGGGCAAGGAGCTCGTGGCGCGCGCGATCCACCTCGGCAGCAAACGGACGAAGGGCCCCTACGAGAAGCTGAACTGCGCGGCCGTTCCGGCGGAGCTGATCGAGAGCGAGCTCTTCGGGCACGAGGCGGGCGCGTTCACCGGCGCGACCAAGCAGCGGCGCGGCAAGTTCGAGCGCGCGACGGGCGGTACGCTCTTCCTCGACGAGGTGGGCGACATGCCCTCGCCGATGCAGGCCAAGCTCCTGCGCGTGCTCCAAGAAGGCGAGCTCGAGCGCGTCGGCGGCAGCGATCTGATCCGCATCGACGTCCGCGTGGTGGCCGCGACCAACAAGGATCTCCGCAAGGAGATCGAGGACGGACGTTTCCGCGCGGACCTCTACGACCGCCTCAACGTGCTCCCGATCCGCGTGCCTTCGTTGCGCGAGCGGCTCGAGGACGTGCCGATGCTGGCGGCGCACTTTCTTCGACAGGCGTGCGCGGCCAACGACCGGCGCGGAAAGTCGCTCTCGGACGGCGCGATGAAGCTTCTCGCGGCCTACGACTACCCCGGCAACGTGCGCGAGCTGCGGAACCTGGTGGAGCGGCTCGTGATCCTCACGCCGAGCGACGAGGTGACGGAGAGCGACGCGCGCGCGCTCTTGCCGATCGGCGGCGGAAGCGGCGGCGGGAGCGGCTCGTACTACCGACCGGGCGTGCCGCTGAAGGACATGCTCGACGAGGTGGAGCGCGACCTGATCGTGCGCGCGCTGGAGCACCACAAGGGCCACGCGACGAACACCGCCGCGGACCTCGGGCTCGAGCGGAGCCACCTCTACAAGAAGATGAAGGCGCTCGACATCAAGCGGTGACGCCGCGCGGCGTGAACGCCCCACGTGCGGGAGCGCCGGGCACGACGTGGACGACACCGCGGATTCGCGCGAAGCTGCCGGTCCATGCTTCGCGCGCCGTTCGTCTCGCTTTGCCTCGCCCTCGCTTGCTCCAACGCCCAGCCGCTCCCCGAGCCGGAGCCGGGCGCCCTCGCGAGCCCCATCATCAACGGCACCCGCACCACGGCCTTCCCGGAGGTCGTCGCGGTCGTGCAGGTGACCAGCCGCGGCGGCATCGTGGGCCTCTGCACCGGCACCGTGATCGGCAACACGCACGTGCTCACCGCGAAGCACTGCATCGATGACGGTCGGGCGCGCATCCCCACCTCGAACCTGCGCATCTTCATCGGCAACTCCGTTCCCGCGAGCACGTCGACCTCGCCCTCTTCGTTCCGCACCGTGACGGCGATCGCGACCACGCCGGGGCCCTATACCGACGACGATCTCACCAACGGCACCGACATCGCCGTGTTGACCACCGGCAGCGCGCTCGGCACGCCGATCCGCGAGGTCGCGCGCAGCACCGCACGCCGCGGCGCCCCGATCACGATCGTCGGGTTCGGCCGCAACACGGTGGGCTCGAGCGCGAGCGGCACGAAGTACCAAGGCACCACCAACGTCGGCGACACCTACGTGCAGGTCTTCCAGACCATGGGGACCTCGCGCACCTGCCAGGGCGACAGCGGCGGCCCCGCGTTCGACGCGGCCGGTCGAGTGATCGGCGTGACCAGCTTCGGCGTCGACGAGCGCTGCGCGGTCGACATGTCGTTCTACACGGAGACCGCGCCGCACCTCGAACTGATCGCGGGCGCGCTCGGCCGCACGCCGCCCTGCACGGCCGCTACCGAGACCTGCAACGGCGCGGACGACTCGTGCGACGGCATGGTCGATCCGGGCTGCGGCAACCTCGGCGCGGACTGCGTCGACGACGAAGAGTGCGAGACCGGCGACTGCCGCATCCTGGGCGAGCGCCAGATCTGCACCGACTCGTGCAACCCCTTCGACGCCGACGGCAGCGGAGGCTGCGACGCGGGCGCGTTCTGCGACGTCGTCACCTGCGGCTCGGGTGCGTGTGTGCTCGGCGCGGCCGGCGCGGCCCCGGACGGCGCGAGCTGCACGCGCGACGGCGACTGCCAGTCTGCGCACTGCCAACGCCTCGCGAGCGGGCGCCTCGTCTGCGGTCGTCCGTGCACGCCGGGCGGCGTCGCGTGTCCCGACGGCTTCACGTGCGACGCGGGTGGCACCGCCTGTGGCGCATGCGTCGCGACCGAGAGCCCGATGTTGCCGTTCGGCACCGCGTGCTCGAGCGACTTCGAGTGCGCGTCCGGCGACTGCGACGACTTCTGCACCCAGCCGTGCACCTCGAACGCGCAATGCCCGGGCTTCCGCTGCGGTGCGAGCGGAGTCTGCGAGATCGGCGCGCCCGCCAGCCACGGCGAGTCGTGTGTCGATCCTTCGGACTGCGCAGTCGGTCTCGCGTGCGTGGAGGTCGACGGTGACATGGTCTGCACCAGCGCGTGCGAGGCGGGCTGTCCCGACGGAACGGTCTGCGATCGCGGCGCGTGTCTGCCGCCCGGCGCGCCGCTCGGGACCGCGTGCGCGTCGAGCGAAGAGTGCCGCTCGGGGATCTGCGCGGGGACTTGCACGCGCCTGTGCACCGAGACGAGCGAGTGCCCGGACACCTTCGAGTGTCGCCCGGCGGGCGCGCTCTCGGGCTGCTTCCCCGTCGCGGTGGAGCCTCCCCCTCCGATGGAGGGCGGCGGCGGGAAGTGCAGCGCGAGCGCGGGCACCGGCGGCAGCGCGGCGTTCGGGCTCTCGATGCTCGGCGTGGCGGCGGCGCTGGTGAGCCGACGCCGTCGTCGGTGAGCGGTCGCGAGCCTCTTCTGGTCCACGAGTCCGAGACCGTGAGGGAGTCCGAGACCGTGAGGGAGTCCGAGGCCGTGAGGGAGTCCGAGACCGTGACGGAGTTCGAGACCGTGACGAAGTCCGAGACCGTGACGGAGTCCGAGACCGTGACGTCGTTCGGCATGGGCAGCCCCTCGGAAGCGACGGGACGGGCCGTGGGTTTGCAGTAGGCTGCACGCGCACCGTCGGATAGTCCGCCGGTGCGCGCGAGTCGGATCGGCTCGCCCCGGCAACTGACCAGGAACTCCGTTTGACCGTCTCGACTCCCTCGTCGCCGAGCTCGTCCTCGTCGAACGCCGCTCCCGAGCGTCGGCTCCGCATGCGCATCCCCGGCTTCGCGGCCGGCCTCGGCGCGGTGATCGGCGCCGTGCTCGCCTTCGTGGGCAGCGCGATCTTCATGCTCGTGGCCGCGGTGCTGGTCTTCTCCGACGACCCGCCGACCCCGGAGCTCATGCGCTCGCCGGAGTTCATGAAGACGATCATGGAGAACTACGCGATCGTCGGCGCGAGCGTGGTCGGCACCGCGGCCGCGTTGGTCGGCGTACCGCTGATCGTCGCGAAGCTCACGCGCACGTCGATCAAGGAGGGCCTCGGCTTCCGCGGGGCGCCGCTCGTCACGTTCGTCGTCGGCCCGATCGGCATCCTCGCGCTCGGTCCGACCTCGGAGCAGCTCGTCTCGCTGATGAAGTGGCTGCTCCCGAACGCGACCTTCAACGCGCTCGAGTCGATCGCCGCGCTCGTGAACGCTCACCCCGCGTGGATGCTCTGGCCGATCATCGCGCTCTCGCCCGGCGTCGCGGAGGAGGTCTTCTTCCGCGGCCTCGTGCAGCGGTCGGCGGGCTTCGGCTGGCGCGCGATCGTGATCTCGGGCGTGTCGTTTTCGTTCTTCCACATGGACCCGCACCACGTCGCGGGCGTGCTTCCGCTCGGCTTCTACCTCGCGTGGCTCGGCGCGCGCACCGGCACCACGCTCGTGCCGATCGTCGCGCACATCGTGAACAACTCGGCCGCGCTGCTCGCGGCCAAGATCGTCGACGTCGAGTCGATGGCGGACGAGACGATGCCGATCTGGGTGATGCCGATCGGCTGGGTGATCGCGGGCGTGTGCATCTACGTGATCTGGCGGAGCACGAAGGATCGCGCGCGTTGGATCGGCCCCGCCGGCGAGCCGGACGCGGCGCTCGATCCGCGCAAGAAGACGCTCTCGCCGGACTGGCGGATCGTGCGCGTGACGGGCGCGCACGAAGAGGTGCTCGGCTACGTGCGCGGCGCGGTCGCGACCGACGGCGCCGAGGTGCACGGGCGTTTCCAGCCGGGGCCCGCGTGGGAGGAGCTGTCGCGCTTCGTGGCGGAGCTCGACGCCCCCGTGGGCAGCGAGGCGCACCGCGAAGCCCACGAGGCGCTCGCGGGCTTCACGGTGCAGGATCTGCGGACCGGTCAATCGCTCCCGCGAGCGGCGTTCCGCGTGACGGGTGAGCGCGTGCGGTTTCGCGCGTTGCCGGTGGCAGCGGACGACGCGACGACGTCGCGCGACGCGACGTCTTCGAACGCGTCGCCGAACGAGGCGAGCACGACGCCGAGCCCCGACGGAGGCGCGTGATCGACGACTACCTGCTCGTCGTGGGGATCGCGATGGGCATCTTCGCGATCGCGATCCCGCTCGCCTACGGACGCGCGCGCGGAGGACGTTGGGGCGAGCGCGAGTCGAAGCAACGCGTGGGCGACGATCCGTTTCGCGGCGGGGAAGTCACGGATCGACGCCCGAAACGAGCGCCCGCGTGGGTACGTTTCGCCGCCGGCGTGAGCGCCGCGTGGGCCGTCGCGAGCATGCTCCTCTTCGCGCCGCTCCACGCGCTCTTGGCGGCGTTCACCGCCGACTCGACGCCATCGCCGCTCGGAGTGATCGCGCTCTCGCTCGTCGCGGTCGACTCGCTCGTGTGGCCGATCGCGATGCTCGTCGCGTGTCGCGCGCTCCTCGTGCGGCGCCGCCTGTCCACCGTGCGCGCCGCGCTCCGTTGGTCGTACGTCCACCACGGCTGCGGCTTGCTCGCGATCGTGATCGTCGCGGGATCGATCCAGCGCAGCGATCCGCTCGCGCTCGTGCTCATGGGGCTCGGCTGGAGCGCGACCGGGGTCGCGATCGCGGGCTGGACCGAGCTCGCGCTCCGGGCCGCGCAGGCGATCACCGCCGACGTGGGCGACGCGATCGAAGCGGCGTGACGTTTCCGTTCGTGTTCGCGCCCGCGGAGTGAAGCGCAATGCGCTCACTCGCTCGCGAGCGCGCGTAGTCCTTCGTCGACGCCCACGATCGGCGCGTAGCCGAGCTCTCGGCGCGCGCGATCGGTTCGGATCGTCACGCTGCGGCTCATGACGCAGACCGCGAAGGGCGTGAGCGGCGCGGGGCCCGGGCGACGCGCGAGCTTCCACGCCTTCTCCAGCACACGCGCGAGCGGACGCAGCACCACGCTCGGCACGCTGCGCTTCGGGAGCCGGATGCCGCGCGTGGCCGCGAGGGCGGACAAGAACTCCTTCAACGTGCGGGTGCCGTCGTCCGCCACGAAGTACGCGCGCCCACCTTCGCCGCTTGTGAGCGCGAGCACGAGCGCCTCCACGAGGTTGTGCACGTGCGTCGTCGACGTGCGCGCGCGTCCGCCGTCGATCCACGCGAACGAGCCCGCGTCGACCATGCGCGCGATCGCGGGGAGGATCGTCTCGTCGCGCGGACCCCACACGAGCCGCGGACGCAGCGCGATCGTGGTGAGCTCGTCGTCGTTCGCGGCGAGCACGCGCGCTTCGGCCTCCGCCTTCGTCTCCGAGTAGAGGAAGCGGTGGTGCTTCGGCACCGGGAACGACTCGTCGACGTCGATCAGATCGCGGGTGTCGTTCAGCAGGATCGCCTCGGTGCCGACGTGCACGAAGCGCTTCACACCGGCGGCTGACCCCGCCGACCCGAGAGCACCACCGGCGGCTGACCCCACCGCCCCGAGAGCACCACCGGCGCGCTTCGCGGCGTCGAGCATGCGCTGCGTGCCCTCGACGTTGACGCGCCAGAACTCTTCGCGGCTGCCGTGCTCCTCGACGTGCGCGGCCGCGTGAATCACCGCGTCGCAGCCTTCGAGGTGCGTCGGGCCCACCCGATCGAGATCCGTACGCGAAGGCGTCGCGCCGTAGCCCGCGACACGTTCAGCGCTGCGATCCGAACGAGCCATCGCGACCACCTCGTGCCCGTCGCGCACGAGGCGCTCGATCAGGTGGCCGCCGACGAAGCCCGAGCCTCCGGTGACGAAGACGCGCATCGGCGCATCATCGAGCAGTGACGCCGTGTTGGCGAGTGTGATCGCCCGCTACCGCGCCCGAGCCGCCGGCAGTACGTTCCGCACATGGGTGCTTTCCCCTCCCTCCGCATCACCGCCACCGACCTCGTGCCCGAGGGCGCGTTCGCCGAGGCCCAGGCCGCGTACCTGCGCCCGGACGCCGCGACGGTGAAGCGGCTCGCGACGGTGTTGCGCGAGAAGAAGATCGGCGTGGTCGCGCACTTCTACATGGACCCCGAGCTGCAGGGCGTGCTCGCGAACGTGCACGCGGGCGGGCCCGACCACGAAGCGTGGCCGTGGATCCACGTGAGCGACTCGCTCGTGATGGCGGACAAGGCGGTCGAGATGGCCGAAGGCGGCTGCCGCGCGGTGGTCGTGCTCGGGGTCGACTTCATGAGCGAGAACGCGCGCGCGATGCTCGACGCGGGCGGCTTTCCGAACGTGCCGGTCTACCGCGTCGCGATCGAGCCGATCGGCTGCTCGCTCGCGGAGAGCGCGGAGGCGCGCGCGTACGGCGCGTACCTCACCGAGGCCTCGCGCACGAAGCGTCCGCTGCACGTCGTCTACATCAACACCAGCCTCGTCACGAAGGCGAAGGCCCACGCGCTCGTGCCGACCATCACGTGCACCTCGAGCAACGTGGTGCGCACGGTGCTCCAAGCGGCCGCCCAGATCCCCGACGTGAACGTCTACTTCGGCCCCGACACGTACATGGGCCAGAACCTCCAGCACCTCTTCGAGGCGCTCGCGTCGATGGACGACGACGCGGTGCGCGCGGTCCATCCGGCCCACGACAAGAAGTCGATCGCGAGCTTGCTGCCGCGCTTCCACTTCTTCGCGCAGGGCAACTGCATCGTGCACCATATGTTCGGCGCGCAGGTCGTGGAGACCACGCGGCGCGAGTACGCGGACGCGTTCGTGGCCGCGCACCTCGAGGTGCCGGGCGAGATGTTCCACCTCGGCCTCGAGAAGCAGCTCGGGGGTCGCGGCGTGGTGGGCAGCACGGCGGACATCCTGCGCTTCATCACCACGAAGGTGCGCGAGGCGGCGGAGGCCGCGGATCCCTCGTCGCCGACGTACGATCACGCGCGCCGCGACGCGACGCTGCGCTTCGTGCTCGGCACCGAGGCCGGCATGATCACGCCGATCGTGCGGCAGGTGCAGACCATCCTCGCGCAGCACGTCGGCACCCGCGTCGCGTGCGAGATCGTCTTCCCGGTCGCGAGCGAGTCGATGACCACGACGGGCGACAGCAAGCTCCCCATCGTACCGGGCCCGAGCGGCGGCGAAGGCTGCACGGTGGCCGGCGGCTGCGCGACCTGCCCGTACATGAAGATGAACAGCTTGGACGCGCTCTTCGAGGTGCTCGCGAAGATCGGCGTGCAGACCGAGGCCGAGCTCGTGCCCTACGAGCCGAAGAAGTACGCCGAGCCGATCGCCGGCCGCACGGCCGCGGATCTCGGCGGTGAGCCGATCCTCTTCATGCGCCACTTCTCGCAGAAGGGCGCGCTGCCGGACGCGCTCGTCGCGCAGATCACGAGCCGCGACGGCTCGCTCCTCGCGCCGGCGTGAGCACGTCGCGATCGAGCCCTCGTCGCGCTCGAACACGACTCGGTGCGTGGCATCCGCGCACGGGTGTGAGCGAATCCGTCGACGAAGCGGCGTTCACTCGGGTTGGCATCACGCACCACTTGCCCGCTCGAGCCCGCATCGGCTGGTAGCGTGACGACATGCGTCGTGTCTGGTTGCTTCTGCTCTTCGGTTGCTACGAATCCTACGGCTTCGGCGATCGTGTCTGCGAAGGTCCGTGCCTCGAAGACGGCGGTCTTCGTCGCGATGCGGCGGCAATCCTCGACGGAGCGATCGTGCGCGACGGCAGTGTGCGAGACGGTGGCCGCGACGGAAGCATCGCGCGCGACGGCGGGCGCGATGCCGGGATCGACGCGGCCCGCCGCGACGCGGGCACCGATCCGATCTTCGCGCCGCTCCCCGACGATCCGCCGCCCGACATCGGGCTCGAGCCGGGCACCGGGAGCTACTACCTCTACGAGCTCTGCTGGCGCACTCGCTCCGTGCTTTGTCGTGCGGGGACTGAGTGTTGCGACGACGAGCGCCGTCATTTCCCCGTCGATTCGTGTGTCGAGGAGCTCGGCGCGGAGTGCCAGCGACGCTACCTGCCCGGCGGAGGCTCCGAGCTCATCGACGTCGATCGCGAGGCGCTCTCGCGAGCGATCGAGGAGTGGGTCGAGGCCGCCGAGAGCTGCCAGCGGCCGCCGGACTTCAAGGTGACCTTCGAAGGCACGCTGCGTCTCGGGGAACGCTGCGAGTATCTGCCGGGCGACCCGTGGCACAACAGCTCCCTCTGCGAGCCGGGCCTCTTCTGCAACGCCGCGGGCACGTGCGCCGAGGTCGCCGATCGTGGGGAGCGCTGCGAGCCCGGGGTCGAGCCCTCGTGCCGAGAGAACCTCCGCTGCAACGAGCTCGATCGGCTCTGCAGCGACCGCTACCCGACGGGCAGCGAGTGCTTCAGCGACTTCGACTGCCAAACCCTCTGGTGCGCCGAGACCGGCCGCTGCGCGAGCTCGAGCCCGCGCAACGCGTGGTGCGCGCGTGGCTGAAAGCCCCGCGGGTCGTGTCGTCGTGCGTCAGCGCTGCGATGCGACTCGACGCGCATGATCGCGTATCCGTTTCGACGTAGGCTCGCGCCGCCATGCCCACCAAGCGCAAGTACTGGCTGATGAAGAGCGAGCCCGACGTCTTCTCGATCGAGGATCTCGAAAAGAAGAAGAGCGAAGGCTGGGACGGCGTCCGCAACTACCAGGCGCGCAACTTCATGCGCGAGATGCGCGAGGGCGACCTCGTGCTCTTCTACCACTCCAACGCGAAGCCCTCGGGCGTGGCGGGCGTGGCGACGATCGTCGGTGAAGCGCGCCCCGATCCGACGCAGTTCGATCCGAAGAGCGACTACTACGACGCGGGCGCGACGCGCGAGGAGCCGCGTTGGGATCTCGTGGAGGTCGGCTTCGTCGAGAAGTTCGAGGACGTGATCCCGCTCGAGACGCTCAAGGCCGACGCGAAGCTCGAAGGCATGCTCGTCACGCGCAAAGGCAGCCGGCTCAGCGTGACCCCGGTGGAGAAGGCGCACTTCGAGCGCGTGCTCAAGCTTGCGGGCAGCAAGACCCGCGCGTGAGCGCCCCCGACGCCGCTGGACACGCGCGCGTTGCGAGGCGAGCTTTCGCGTGGATGCGCGCGGGGACGAGCTCGTGACGGAAGAGCCGCTCGACGTCGATCGGCTGCGGGCCTTCGTTCGGGGTGAGCTCGACGACGTCGCGCGCGCCGAGATCGAGGCGCTCCTCGATCGACGCCCGGACGCACGGCAGGTGCTCGGTGTGCTCGCGCGCGAGGGTGGCCGCGCGACGGATCGCGATCCGCACGTCGGCGCGCTGCTCGGCGGTCGCTACCGCATCCGTCGTCGTCTCGGCGCGGGCGGCATGGGCGTGGTCTACGAGGCGGAGCACGAGCTGCTCGGTCGACGCGTGGCGCTCAAGATGCTCCACCCGGAGCACGCAGAGCGCGCGGAAGTGCGACGGCGCTTCGAGAACGAGGCGCGCGCGGTGGCGGCGCTCGATCATCCGAACGTGGTCGCGGCGTTCGACGTGGGTCGCACGCCCGATGGAGCGCCCTTCGTGGTGTACGAGCTGCTCGCGGGAGACGACCTCGAAGCGCGGATCGCCGCACAGGGCGCGCTCTCGATCGTCGACGTGCTCGCGCTCGGCCGAGGCATCGCGGCTGGGCTCGCGGCCGCGCACGCGCTCGGGATCGTGCACCGCGATCTCAAACCCGCGAACGTGTTCGTGACCGACGGCGGCGTGCCGAAGATCCTCGACTTCGGGGTGTCCAAGCTCGCTCCCGCGCTGCACCTCGGAACCACCACGCGCACCGGCGCGTTCATGGGAACCCCGGCCTACATGGCGCCCGAGCAGCTCCGCGACGCGGCCTCCGTCGACGCGCGCGCGGACGTGTACGCGCTCGGGGTCGTGCTGCACCGCATGCTCACGGGCGCGATGCCGCACGCGCACGCGACCCTCGGCGAGCTGCTCGCCGCACACGATCGTCCGCCGCCTTCGTCGCGCGCGAAACGATCGGAAGTGCCCGAGGCGCTCGACGCGTTGGTGCAGCTCTGCCTCGCGCCCGATCGCGCAGCGCGACCCCACGACGCGCGGGCGGTGCACGACGCGCTCGCGCGGATCGCGGAGTCGTTCTCCTCGAGCGCACGCGCGAGCACGCGCCCACCCGACGAACGTCGCCTGGTGACCGCGCTCGTCGCGGATCGGCCGCTCGACGAGGCCGCGGTGCGTGAGGCGGGCGCGTGCTGCACGAGGACGACACCGAGCCGTTCACCCGCCACGTCGCGATCTTCGGCGAGAGCGGCTGGTCGCGCGAACGTCAGGAAGCCGCGCTTCGGATCGCGCTCGCGCAGTCCACCCCGTGGAGGGCTTCTTCCCGAGAGACCCCGAGCACCGGCCTCTTCGTGATCGGCGTCGTGCGCCACGACCGAACGCACGATCGTGTCGAAGGGGACGCGCTGGAGACCTTCGCGCGCGCGAGCGAGCGAGGCGCACGCGGGGTGCTCGTCTCGGCGGAGCTGGCGTCGGCGTTCCCGTCGGTGTCGCTCGAAGAGCTCGCCCCCGGGCTCCATCGCGTACGCGAGGCGACCGAGCGTGTGTCGACTCCCTTCGTGGGCCGCGAGGTCGAGCTCGCGCAGCTCCGCGCCGCGCTCGAGTCGGTCGAGGACGAGCGACGCGCGCGCATCGTGCGCATCGAGGGTCCCCCCGGCATCGGCAAGACGCGCCTCGTCGAGCGCGCGCTCGCGGAGCTCGACGAGCACGGAGCCTCCCGCGCGATCGCGTCGACGTCGCGCGTCGCTCGGGTCGCGGCCTCGCCCGAGCTGGAGGAGCTCACGCTGCTTCGCGGATGGATCGAGAAGCTCGCGAGCGTGGACACCCTGGAGCAGCTCGTCGCGTCGCGCGTCCTCGATCCCTCGGGGCTCGCCGCGCTGGTGGGCCGCGACACCGCGAGCGACCCACAGCTCCGCGTGGATCGCGCGCGCCTCGCCGCGCTCGCGACGCTCGCGGGATTGGCGCGCACCCGATCGAACGCGATCGTGCTGGTGCTCGAAGACGCGCACGAGGCTCCGCGCGCGCTGCTCGACGCGATCGAGCGGCTCGCCGAGCGCGATCTCCCGCTCGTGCTCGTGGTCGTCTCGCGGGTCGAGCTCCCGCTGGTCGGCGCCCACGTCGAAACGCTCACGCTGCGTGGGCTCCGACGCCGCGCGACCGCCGAGCTCGCGCGTGCGATCGCGAAGAACGGCCGGCCTCGTTCGGGAGCGCGCGACGCCATGCCCCGCGCGGTCGATGCACCTCCCCTCGACGGCGCGAGCTTCGAGGTCCCGTCCGACGTTTCTTCTCTCGACGAGGCTGCGCTCGACGCGTTGTACGAGCGCACCGAGGGCAATCCGCTCTTCGTGGAGCAGCTCGTTCGAGGTCCGCACTCCGACGACGCTTCGATCGCGGTCGGTGACGGAGTGCCGGCGACGATCGAGGCGGCCCTGCAGGCGCGGCTCGACGCACTTCCGGCGAGCGAGCGCGAGGCCCTCGAGATCGCGTCGGTGCTCGACGTCCCCTTCGACGCCGAAGACCTGCGCGCGCTCGGACGCGACGACGCCGACGAGGTGGTGCGGGCGCTGCGACGGCGCGAGCTCCTCGTCCGCGAAGGCGAGCGCCATCGGATCGCCTCCTCGCTGGTGGCCGCCACCGCGAAGCGCGCCCTCTCGGACGATCGTCGTCGCGCGCTCCACGCGGCGATCGCCGCGCGTCGCATCGACGAAGGCGCGCCTGCCGTGGTGATCGCGCGCCACCTCGACGAAGCGGGCGACGTGGAGGCCGGCGCGTGGCACGTGCGCGCGGCGCGCGACGCGGCGGCCCGCGGCGAGAGCGGCGCGGTGATTCGTCACGGCGAGCGCGCGCTCACGCTCGGTCGGCGCGAGGTCGCGCTGGTGCTCGCGGAGGCCTACGAGCTCACGGGTCGGCTCGACGACGAGGCGCGCGTGCTCGAGGGCGCGGAGGAGTCGGCCGAGGTCCTCGCGCGTCGCGCGATCGTCGCGCTGCGCCGCGGAGATCCCTCGGCCGCGCTCTCGCTCTTCGAGCGCGCCGAGCTCACGAGCACGCATTCGGACGCGAGCACGCGCGCGAAGGTGGCGGGTCGTCACGCGGTGGCCGCGCTCTACGCCGGTCGGCTCGACGAGGCGCGCCGACGCCTCGACGAGGCCGAGCGAATCGTGTGGGTCCACGCACCCGAGCTGCGCGCGGAAGCGGCGATCTGGCGCGCCCAGCTCGCGGCGGCGACCGGCGATCTCGGCGAGCGCCGACACGCCTATTGGGCCGCGGTCGAGCTCTACCGCGAGCGCGGCGACGTTCGACGGCGCGCGCAGGCGAGCGTGAACCTCGCCGACGTGGACAACCGCCTCGGCGCCTACGACGACGCGGTGCGCGCGCTGAGGATCGCGCTCGACGACTGCGCCGCCCTCGGCCTCGAGCACGCGGCGGCCTACGCGCACGCGAACCTCGCGTACGCGCTGGTGCGGCTCGGGCGGATCGACGAAGCGTTCGTGGCGATCGCGAGCGCGCGCGCAGTGGCCGCACGCGTAGGGGACAGACGGCTCGCGGACGTGTGCGAGCTCTACGCCCTGCGCGCTCAACAGGCGCGAGGGAGGGACGTCCGCGTCGACGCGCTCACGCTCGCACGTTCGCTCGAAGCCACGAGCCCACCGCTCGCGGCCCTGGCGTTCGCGTGCGCGGCGCGCGCGGCGCTTCCGTCGAGCGACGCGCTCGCCCACGCGGAGCGGGCGTCGGCCCTCGTGGCGGAGCTCGGGACGATCGAAGAGGACGAAGCCGAGGTGGCCCTCGTCCACGCGGAGGCGCTGGACGCCGCCGGACGCACCGACGCCGCCCGCGAGGTCCGCGCGATCGCGCGCGCGGGGATCCTCGCCGCCGCGCGTCGCATCGCCGATCCCGCGTGGCGCGAACGATTCCTGCACGACGTGCCCGCGCACCGCGCCTTGCTCGCGAGCACGTGAGCGTGGCGGTGCCTCTCCGTGAGGACGCGCGTGGCGGCTTCACATGCGACGGCACGTCGGCTCGAACGAACGCGCCGCGACACCTCTCGGCGCCGCGGCGTCTTCACGTCGCGTTCGTGTCCACACTGATCAACGGCATTGATTCAAGTAGTTCGGGTGCTGCCCGCTCCGCAGCAACGCGACCGAACACTCCGCCTGCACGTCGCGGCACTGACTCAGGTAGTTCGGGTGCTGACCGACCTCGATCAGCGTCACCGCGCAGTCGGGCTGCACGCCGCGGCACTGACTCAGGTAGTTCGGGTGCTGACCCGCACGCAGCAACGCCGCCGCGCAGTAGGGCTCCGCGCCTTCGCACTGGCTGAGGTAGTTCGCGTGCTGGCCGACCTCGAGCAGCACCTGCCGACAATCCGGCGCACGCCGTGTCGGCGGCTGACCCTGCCGACCCGAGAACACCGCCGGCGCAGGCTGGGCGGTGCGCACGGTGGGCTGCGGAGCCGCGACCGCGACCACCGCTTGCGGGGCCTGCTCGCTCAGCGTCAGCGCGTAACGCGCACGACGACCGCGCTGGTAGGTGCCCACGTAGACCGCGTAGGTCCCCGCGGGGAACTGCCCCGCGAGCCGCGGCGAGTAGTTGCCCGCGCCGTCGTCGTCGCACCACACCTGCCCGTCCGGCGTGACGATCGCGAGGGTTGTGTCGTCGTCGCTCGCCACCTCCACGCGGAGGTAACGCATCCCGTGCGGCAGCGTGATCACGTGCTGCGCGTCGCGCGTCCAGAAGCCCGGGCACGCGTCGGGCATCCCGAGCGAGGCCGAAGGAATGTTCCCGTTCGCGGCGCCGCGCATCACGAAGGGATCCACGCGAAAGCCCGGCTCCACGAGCACGCTGCTCGCGCGCACCTCGGCCTCTTGGAACGCGAAGCGCTCGACCACCACCGGCTCCTGCGCGTAGCCCGAGAACACCGGCGGCGGCAGACGTCGCAGGTGCTCGGCCTCCGCGTCCGCGCGCGCACGATCGGCCTCCGCTTGCGCCGCCTGCGCACGCAGCCGCTCACGCTCCGTCTCTTGCTGCTGCGCGTGCATCTCCGCCCAGCGCTGACGCCGCCGCTCGCGCCGCTCCGCCCGCGTCTCGCGCCGCTCGCTCGACTCGCGCTCCCGCGCCTGCCGCCGCTCCGCCGCCGCGCGCTCACGCTCCACCGCGACCTGCCGCTCCGTCTCCGCTTGCTGCATCGCGAGCTGGTGCTCGCGCTCCGTCTCGGCGGCTTCCTGCGCCTCGCGCGCCGGCCGCTGCAGCTCGCGCTGGGCCACCCGATCGAGCGCGGTGACGTAACGCGCGTAGTGCGGCGAGATCACCGGCTGCTGCGTCGCGGGATCGACCTGGAAGTCGAGCCCCGCGCTGTCGACGTAGGTGATGCGGTACTCGGTGGCCGAGTAGTCGATGCGGATGCGCAGCATGATCGCGCCGCGGTCGTAGCGGGCGACGAGCGCGCCTGGCTCTTCCGCTTCGATCGAGAAGCGGCGCGCGGCGAGCGCACGCGCGAGGGCATCGCGGACCTGCTGGGCATCGTCGGTCTGCGCGACGAGCGTGCCGCGCGGACCACCGACCGCGACGAGACCACCGCCACACGCGACGAGCGCGAGGGAGGTGAGGAGGAGAGAAGTTCGAATCTGTCGCACGGGATTTCCTCGGTTCGATGGCCCACTCGGGGCGGCTTCGGACCGAGGACGCGAGCCCTCGCGCTTCGTCGCATTCTTTTTTCGTCTTCTTTTCGCCGAGGGGTCGAGCGCGACCCCTCCCCCGACCGGCCAAGCCGGATCGGGCCCCTCCCACCTCACCGCGCCGAAACGCCGCACGACCCGCGCACGTGGGCGACGTCGAGCACGTGGAGCCGCTCGGTCGTCGCGCCGCGTCGACGAAGAGCAGCCTTCAGAACATCGGGAACACGATGCCCACGCTCTCGTCCGTGGTCGGCGGCACGTCCACTCCGATCGCGTCGAAGCGTTCGCCCAGCGCCGCCGTGTCCCGCGTGCGCGCGAGCTCCGAGCGCACGATGCCCTCGTCCCACGATCCCAGCGCGTCCCCCACGAGCTCCCCCGCGCTGCGCGCCCCGCCGATCGCGCCGAAGCCCTCCGCGAGCGCGTCGACCGACACGTCCTCGAAGCGCGGCGCGCCGCCCGCGAGATCCACCACGAGCCCCGCCCGCGCGTGCCCCGCGAGCACCACCCCGCGCAAGGTCGCGTCGCTCGTCGCGCTCAGATGGATTCCGTCCCCGAGCGTCTGCGCGCCGAAGAGCGAGCCGAGCGTGCGCGTGACGCTCTCGGTGTCCGACACCTGCAAGCCGTCGAGCACCACACCTTCGGCCGCGCTCGCGACCACGCCCGCGAAGCCCGCGCGCGAGATGCTCGACTCGCCTTCGACCACGAACGATTCGCTGTTCGCGATCCAGAGCGCGACGTCGCCGGAAGCATCCGAGAAGAAATCTCGCAAGTGCCCGACGCCACCCTGCGCGAGCACGCCGTAGCGATCGTTGTCGGACAGCCGCATCGCCCGCGCCCGCAGCTCCGCCTCCGTCGCGACCAGCGCGTAGCTCGCGAGCCCGCGCAGGCCTTCGCGTGTGCGTTCGATCGACACCTGCGTGAGGTCCGCGCTCCCGCCACGCACCAACACCCCGAGCCCGAGGTGCCCCGTCACGAAGCCGCCGTTCCACGTCGTCGTGCAGCCCTCGAGCACCACGCCCGCGCTCGCGAAGCCGGCCTCCGCGGCCCCCACCCGGAAGTCCGAGAGCGTCAGCGTGGCGTCGCGCGCGTAGAGCCCGTAGACCCCGGTGAAGCGCGCCCACGCGCCCTCCGCGTCGCAGACCTCGTCGTCGCCGCGTCGCTCGCCCGGCGTGCACTCGCAGATTCCGTCGTCCGGACACGGCGTCTCCACCACGAAGCCCGCGACGCGCACGAACGAAGGATCGTTCGGATCGTTCACCGGCCCGCGCACCTGCACGTCGGTCGCCACCAGCTCCGCGCCCGTCAGCGCAATCCCCGCGCCGCGCGCGACGTCGATGCGCACGAAGTCGAGCGTGCGTCGCCCGGCCCCCCGCGCGACCACCCCGAGCTCGCGCGACTCGATCCGCACCGCGTGGAGCGTCGCGTCGACGCCGAGCTCGACCACGGTCTCGCCCACGAGGATCGACGTCGCCCCGTCGCCCGAGAGCGTGACCCCCGCGGGCACGACGAACGCGCCTTCGAGCCGACACGCGCCGACACGCACGACGTCGCCGGCTTCGGCGGAGGCGAGCGCTTCACCGAGCCGCACGGCGTCGCAGATCGGCCCTGAGTCCTTCGAAGGACACGCGAGCAAGAGAGGCGCGAGGAAGAGCAGACGTCGCATGAGCGACCGAACGCTGCCCGACCGAACGGGCACGAGCAAACGCGCACGCGCAGCGCGTCACCGAGGCAGTGCGTCCTTCGCTTCGCACGCCGCCCACGATCCCTCGACGAGCACGCGCGGCCCATGCCTTGCTACCGTTGTCGCTCATGCGCACCGGCACGCTCTGGCACGTCGCTCTCGTCTCCGTCGCCTTCCTCGGCGGCTGTCCCAAATCCAACACGCCCGGAGAAGACTGCCCGCCCGCGCTCCCCGAAGGCTCCTGCTACGACGACTGCTGCACCTACCTCGGCGAGCCCGTGCGCACCGAGAGCTGCGGCTTCGAGTGCCGCAGCGGCCGGCTCGTCGATCGCTGCGCTCCCACGCCCGCGTGCCGCCTCGACGGAGGCACCTGCACCCTCGACGCCGCGTTGCCGCTCTGCCGCGGCGGCGACTGCTGCGACCAGGAGCGCGCCGCGAGCTTCGACCCCGCGACGTGCACGTTCTCGTGCCCCGACGGCTTCTCCACGACCTGCGAGCCGGACCCCGCCGTCGTCTGCGCCCCGCCGCTCGACTTCTGCACCGAGCCGCCCGACTGCGTGCTCGCGATCGACGACTGCTGCGGCCCCTGCGGCATCCCCACGCTCGACGCCTACGACGCCGTGAATCGCGAGCGCACCGATGAACATCGCGAGCTCGTGTGCCCAGATCCCAGCCCCATCTGCCCCGCCTGCGCGGTCGGCTTCAACCCGAACCTCGGCGCGACCTGCGACGACACCGATCGTTGCGTCGGCTTCGACGTGCGCACCCTGCCGCTCTCGCGCTGCACGAACGACGACGAGTGCCGCATCCGCGCGACCGCGTGCTGCACGTGCGGCGCCGACACCTCGCCGTACTCCCTCATCGCGATCCGCACCGACGCCGAAGGCGACTACGCCGCGCTCGTCTGCCCCGACGACGCCGCCTGCCCCGAGTGCGAGCCGGTCTACCCCGAGAACGTGAGCGCGTACTGCGAGGACGACGGACACTGCGCGGTACGCATCCGCTGATCGCAGCAACCCCGACCTCGCGCCTCGGCGCCCGCTTTGCTGACACACCGACGTGGATCATGCGAGCGTGCCCCCGCCGATGACGATCCTCTCTCTGCGCACCGCCGCGGTCCGCATTCGCGAGACCCGTCGGGCGGTGACCAAGCGCGGACGCCCGTCCGGCCCGAGCCCGTACTTCTTCGTATGTGGCGCCGGCATCTCGGTGCCCTCGGTGCCACTCGCCTGGCAGATCCAAGACGAGTGTCGGGAGCGTGCGACGAGCCTCGGCCTCGCCACCGGGAGCGCCCCCACCGATGCCGCGGGCGCGTACTCGTATTGGCTCGAACAAGCCTTCCCCGACCCCGAGCAACGTCGCGCGTACTTCCGCAAGGCGATCGACGGCAAGCCGCTCACCGACGCCAACCTCCGCCTCGCGCACCTGCTCGCGGACGGCGCGCTCAGCAGCTTCCTCGTCACCCCGAACTTCGACGACTTCGTCGCCCGCGCGCTCCACCTCTTCGGTGAGCCCTGCGTGATCTGCGATCACCCCGCGACCACCGCGCGCATCGACCTCGACGCGCCCGAGCCGCAGGTCGTGCACGTGCACGGCTCGTATTGGTTCTACGACCTCGTGAACACCGACGCCGAGATCCGCGCGCGCGCGATCGGGCTGCGCGACGGCCCCGGCATGGGCGAGCTCCTGAGCGATCTCCTGCGCGCGCGTGTGCCCCTCGTGGTCGGCTACTCCGGCTGGGAGAGCGACGTCATCATGACGGCGCTCAAATCGCGTTTGCTCCAGGGTCCACTGCGTCATCAAATCTACTGGTTTTGTTATTCACAATCGTCGTTCGACGCGCTCCCGGTCTGGCTCCGCGAGCACCCGAACGTCTGCTTCGTGCTCCCCGAGGCCCCCGACACCGCGCTGCCCGCGGATCGTGTCTTCGACGAGCTCCTGCGCGTCTTCGAGGTCGAGGCCCCGCCGATCACCCGCGATCCGCTCTCGTTCTACGCCGAGCAGCTCCGCACCTTCGTCCCGGAGCGCGCCCCCGACGCGCCGCCCGATCCGTATTTCTTCGAAGACGTGATCCGACGTCTGCAGCGCGCGGCGCGCCTGCTCGGCGACGACGCGCGCAAGATCGAGCCCGCCCTCGAGCAGGTGCGCGACGCGGTGCGACGCGGTCGGTACGCCCAAGCCGCAAAACGTGCGAACGCGGTGCCGCTGAAGTCGCTGCGCAAGGAGCAGCTCCGCGATCTGGTCGACGCGCTCTGGGCCGCCGTCACGCGCGGCGGCCGCACCCCGAAGGAAGAGCTCGAGCTCCACGAAGCCTTCTTGCGCATCGTCGACGAGCGTCCCCGCGCGCCGGTCGAGAAGGGCCGTCTCGCCGGCGTGCTGATCGCGCGCGCGGCCGCGCTCCTCGCGAGCGGCCACCCTCAGCTCGCGCTCGACGCCGCCCTCGACGCGCCCCGTCGTCTCGGTGACGCCGCGACCAAGATGCCGCGCGCCCAACACCGCCTCGGTCGCCTCCGCGCGCGCGCGCTCGTCGAGCTCGGTCGCCGCGACGAGGCGCTCGAGGTCTACGACTCCCTCGAGACCCGCTTCGCCCGCGCGGTCGAGGTGCGTTTGCGCGCCAGCGCGGCCGGCGCGGCCCGCGAACGCGCGGAGCTCCTCGTCACGCT
>ERZ761607.1441-NODE-1441-length-29757-cov-5.974008_pt1 | contig 29757 bp, 28 predicted proteins | sample MGYA00511164_ERZ761607 | MGnify/ENA primary metagenome ERZ761607 (study PRJEB28899, sample SAMN02445080) | bioreactor sludge metagenome | biome: EBPR sludge | place: Australia: Brisbane, Thorneside Wastewater Treatment Plant | collected 2011-06-22 ... | reverse complement strand
CCATGACCACCTTGTACATGCCTTGCCGTTGCTCGGCTTTCTTTTCCATCGTCGGGGATTGCATTGGTGTGCTTGTGGGTTACTCGAAGTGATCGCATTGCAGCACGAGGCGCTCCCTGCTGCGCAGGCTGCAGTGGGCGCGGTGGTCGCAGGTGGTGCACAGGCCGTAGGGAGCTGATGCGGTCCGCGCAATACGGACATGGCCTGTGACCGTGTTGACGGCCGCGCCCATCGCTTCATGGGCCTCGCAGTGCAGCATGGGCCGAATGGCCTGATGCTCGAACTGGCATCCGCCCCGGTATCGGCAATTCATGCAGAGGGAGACGGCGGTGCGTACCTGGGCCATGGGAATCGCTTCCACAGCAACCACGCCAATGGCTGTGCCATGCACTCCATCGCGCGGTCTCTGAATGGGGAGGGTGCCGCATCAGCTGCTGGCTATGAACGCATTAAGGCGACTATGCAAGGGCGGTCGGCTCGGTTTCCGTCGCTGGCCATGTTGCGCGGCGCCGGTTCAGGACTCCCCGCCCGGGGTGATATGCCCCGGCTCTTTCAGTTTCTCCCGCAGCGTCTTGCGATCGATTCCGAGCACGGCGGCGGCTTTCGTCTTGTTGTTGCCGGTGGCTTCCAGCACGCGTTGGATGTGCCGGCGCTCCATTTCCGCCAGGGTGACCAGCGGTCCCGCATCGGTTCCGCGTGGCGGCTCCATCTTCAGGTGGGGCGGAAGGTCGTCCATCTCCACAGAGCCGCCCTTCAGGATCACAAGGCGGTGCACGAGGTTCTCCAGTTCGCGCACATTGCCGGGCCACGGGTAGGCGATCAGGGCATCCATGATGCGCGCGGGGATGCGCAGCGGCCGCTGGCCCTGCTCCTTGCTGAACCGGGCATTGAAATGGTCCACGAGGAGCGGGATGTCCTCCACGCGCTCGCGGAGGGGCGGTATGTGGATGTTGATCAGGTTGATGCGGTAATACAGGTCCTCTCGGAAGGTGCCTTGCCGGATCATGGCCTGGAGGTCGGTGTTGGCGGCGGAGATCAGGCGCACCTCCACGCGCTGCGGCTTGGTGGAGCCCAGCATGGTGACCTCCTTCTCCTGGATGGCGCGCAGCATCTTGGCCTGCACGGCAGGGGTGGCGTTCCCGATCTCGTCGAGGAAGAGCGTGCCGCCATCGGCCGCCTGGAAGAAGCCAACACGATTGGTGGCGGCCCCGGTGAAGGCACCCTTCACATGACCGAAGAGCTCGCTCTCCAGCAGCTGGTCCGGGATCGCCCCGCAGTTGACGGCGATGAAGGGCGCGGAGGCGAACGTGCTGTTGTAATGGATGGCGCGCGCCACCATCTCCTTGCCCGTGCCGCTCTCGCCGGTCACCAGCACCGTGGCCCTGTTGTTCTTGGTGCGCTCGATGATGCGGTAGACCTCCTGCATGGCCGGGGAGCGGCCGATGATGCCGTGGAACGATGAGCGCCCATCCGGGTCCGCCGCACGGCCCTCCGGTGGGGTAATGCTGCTGAGGACCCGGTTCACCGCCTCCCGCAGCTCTTCCTGCGTAAAGGGCTTCACGAGGTACTCCACCGCACCGAGCTTCATCACCTGCACCGCATCCTCGAGCTTGGGGTAGCCCGTGATCACCAGCACCGGGATGGCGGGGAAGTGCTGCGAGAGGTAGCGTACCAGCTGGATGCCGCTCACCTCGGGCATGTTCAGGTCGGTGATCACCAGGTCCACCGGGCTGTGCTCGAGCACCTCGATGGCATCCACCACGGTATTCGCGGTGAAGGGCGTCAGCCCCAGTGCGTTCATGCTCCTGCGCAGCAGCTCCAGCATGTCACGGGCATCGTCCACCAGCAGGACGGAAGGGGAAGGGGCGCTCATGCGGCTGGCAGTGTGATGGTGAAGCAGGCGCCCTGCCCCGGCGTGCTCTCCGCGGTGATGGTGCCGCCGTGCCCCGTTACGATGCCATGGGCCACGGATAGCCCCAGCCCGGTGCCCTCGCCGGTGGGCTTGGTGGTGAAGAAAGGCTGGAACACCTTTCGCAGGTCCTGCGGCGCTATCCCATGGCCGGTGTCGCACACGCGCAGCCTCACCAGACCATCATGGCCTTCGCTGGTCAGGGTGAGCGTTCCCCCGGAACGCATGGCGGCCACGGCATTCAGCACCAGATTGGTGAGGACCTGCTCGAACTGGACTCGGTCCAGCCGCACGGGAGGCAGCGTGCGGTCCAGCCGCAGCACGAGCCGCACGTGGGCCTCATCCACCTGCCGCTTCAGCAGGCGCAGCACGCCTTCGGCCACCTCATTGAGGTCCTGCGTTCGGAACTGGCTGGGCATCTCGCAGCTGAAGTACATCAGGCGCTTCACCACTTCACGCCCGATGAGGGCCGAGTCGATGATGCGCTGCAGGTCCTCGCGTCGCGTGGCGTCCTTCTCGTTCGCCATGAGGAGCTCGGCATAGCCCAATACATTGCCCAGCGGCGTATTGAGCTCGTGCGCGATGCCAGCAGTGATCTCCCCCAGCACCGAGAGCCGGTCGCTCTGGAGCATGCGTGCCTCGAATAGCCGCTGCCGTTCCCGCTTCTCGTGGCGGTCGACGATGGTGGCGGCCTCGGCGGCGAGCTTCTCCAGCAGCTGCTCCTCCTCCGGTAGGAAGGCGTCCTGGGCATCGGTGGTCATCGCCGGATACCCCACCATAAGGCTGCCGCGCGTATCGCCGTCGATCAGGATCGGCGCTGTCCGGTGCGGTCCGCCCGCAGCGGGCTGGCCGTAGGAGCGGTCATCGAGCACCAGGTCGACCAGGAGTGCATCCGGCCATTGCCATCCCTGCGGGATGGTGCGCACGAACGCCGTCAGCATCGGCTCCAGGCCCATGTCCTGCGCCTGCGCGATCCGTGCCACGGCGTAGAGGCATTGCAGTTCCTTGATCCGCTCGCGCAGCTTCTCCGAGGTATCCCCGGTCTGCGGCTCTGGCTGCGATGCTCGATGCGGCATGCGGGCAAAGGTAGACCGGCCTTTGGGGCGGCGGCTCCGTGGAGGCCATCAGCCCCGCATCGCTTTCTCCAGCTCACGGCCGCGGCGGATGATGATCTCCTTGCCGGAGAGCGCGATGAGGCCCTGCTTCTCGAAATGCCCCAGGGTGCGGATCACCGATTCGTAGGTGGTGTCGGCCATGCTCGCGATATCGCGCCGGGGAAGGGTGAAGGCCAGCTTCCGCGGATCCTTGGTATCGCTGCCGAAGGTGGATCTGCAGAGCAGGATGACCTTCGCTACGCGCTGCGCGACATCCATTGTCATCAGGTCCCTGAGGTGCTGGTCGAGCACGCGCAGCTCTGCTGCGAAGTAGAGCAGGAAGTGGTAGCAGAACAGGTTGTTGGCCTTCAGTGTGCTCAGGAACAGGGGCATCGGGATCACATTCACCCGGGTCGGGCTCAGGGCGATGGCGCTTGCCGTGTAGACCGGGTCATCGCCGATGCCGCGATGTCCCAATGCCTCACCGTCGCCGGCCAGTCGGATGATGCGTTCCAGGCTCTTGCCTTGGCGCGCAACCACCTTCACGCGCCCGCGGTGGATCATGTACATGCGGTCCGCCACCTGCCCGTCCATGAAGACGGGCTGGCCGCGATCCACGTCCAGCTGCGTGTTCTGGGCCCGCAGCAGGCCCTTCCACTCCGGCGAGCAATAGCGCTCGATGAGCTGGCTGAGGTGGACAAGGTGTCCGTTGGGCTCGGCGGGCATGGGGGCTAAGCTAGCGGCCGATCCGTCATCGCGCGGACCGTTGGAGCCGCCTCAGAACGGGCTGCCGAGTTCCGGGTCATTCACGAAGGCCTCGTCCGTCAAGGCATGGAGGAAGGCCACCAGGTCCGCCTTCTGCTGCGGCGTCAGGGCCAGGGTGGTGCCGGTTCCGGGCTTGGTCATGATGGGGTCGAGGCTGGCAGAATGCTGCACGCCGCTGTTGTAGAACTCCACCACTTCCTCGAGCGTGGCGAAGCGGCCATCGTGCATGTAGGGCGCCGTGAGCGCCACGTTGCGCAGCGTGGGGGTCTTGAAGGCGCCCATGTCCATGGGGTTGCCGGTGACGGCGTACCGCCCGGTGTTGAAGCCGGTGAAATCCGCCGATAGCCCGATGTTGTGGAAGGCATTGTCCGTCATGAGCGGGGTGGCATGGCAGTGGAAGCAGTCTCCGACCTCCGTGAGGAAGATCATGGCGCCATGCTGCTCCGCCAGGGTCAGGGTGGCCTCGCCCATGAGGTAGCGGTCGAATTTGCTGCGGGTGGAGGTCATTCGTCGGAACCATTGCGCCAGGGCCATCGCCACATGCTCCCGGTCGATTTCGCAGGTGCCGAAGGCCTCCTGGAACAGCCTGGGATACTCGGAATGCCCATGCAGCACGGAGACGTCCACCTGGAAGAAGTCGTTCACCTCGAAGCGCATGACATCCTCCAGCGATCCGGCCACCTTGCCGTTCCAGAGGAAGTTGGTGCTCCAGGCAAGGTTCACGTGCGGGAGCACATTGGTGGAGGCGGTCGGCACCGTGAACGACCGGCTCTGGTCATGGCAGCTGGCGCATGCGAAGCCTTGGAACGGGCCGTTCCGCGAGAGCAGCGTATCGTAGTAGAGCCGGCGGCCGAGCTCCACCCCCTCCCTGGTGAGCGGATTGCCCGGCGCTGGAACGGGCTGCGGGAAGTAGGAGGGGTAGCTCAGCTCCATCGGCGTGGCGGTGGCTGCGCACAGGTCGGGGTCGTCCGCCGCATCCCTGCGGCAGGAAACGGCCAACAGGCCCATGGCGAGCAGCAGGATGATGCCGGTTCTCATGCCGGCTGGTGGCTGATGGTGAATGCGTTGGCGCAATTGTCCTTCAGCAGGCCCATGAGCATCATGCTGCCCATGGAATAGCTGCCGCTGGGCAGGTCGTACGTGTGCGGGTCACGGAACACCTCATTGAGGTTGAAGCGCAGGGTGAGCGTACCGGCCTGCCCATGAAGTGCGAAGGATTGGGGCATGTCGCAGACAGGAAGGTTCTCGTTCCTGCCGATGTGCATGGCGTAGCCCGTGGGAGTGGTGCCATTGAGGAAGTGTCCCTCGAACTTCATGAAGTGATAGCCGCCCCCCATCATGTCCGGCCATGCCATGTTCACATTGGACATGGTGTTCGGCAGCGCTCCGGTGACGTTGAGCGAAGCCGGCAGCCCCAGCAGCAGCGTGGCGCCGGTGTACTCGCCGGCAGGCAGCGTGCCCAGTTCGAACCGGTTGCTCATGGTGCCATTGATGTAGAAGGGACCGGGGATCACATGGTCAGGGGTGCCGCAGCAATCGGCCCCACGGAGGATGATCTCGCTCACGTAGTACTCGAGCCGGGTCACCGAGAAGGCGTGCCCGGCCTCATTGACATAGCTGATGGTGTCGAAAGCGAGCTGGGCTCCATCCACATGGTGCTCAAGCACCAGTGCCGTGCTCGTGCTCGGCGGCAGGGGGGGGGCGGCCGGTGAGGCGGACTCCTCCTTCCTGCAGGAGGGGAGGACAAGGGCAGCGGCAAGGAGGGCGAGATGCTGGCGCATAGGGGACTGTTTGGTGGTGTAAAGGGAATCCACGGAATCGCCAAAAAGTATGATGTAAATCATTAAAAAGGGACATGCGAATCCTAAATTAGCGCCCGGTCGGGGTCGGATGGTCGGCCGCGAACCGGTAACAAAGCTGCCATGAAAAGATTGCTACGCGCCTCGCTGCCGTTGGTGCTGCTCGTGCTTCGCATGCCGGAGACCCAGGCCCAATGCACCACCACCAATGCCACCTCGTGCCAGTGCCCCCCCGGCCAAGGGACGGCTTGCGACCTGCTCCCGGACATGACCACCTCGTGGTACGCAGCGCTCAACTACCTGAGCGGGCCCAACGAGGAGGCTGGGCGCATCTACGTCACCAGTTCCACGCCGAACATCGGCTATGGTCCTTTGGAGGTGCGCGGGGTGGACCTCAGCGGCAACCGGCGCTTCGTGTGCGGCATCGACACGTTCGTGGTGCAGGATCCCACGGCTTCGCAGCAATTCGCCTGCCCGAATGGCGGCACGGCCAAGCAGCTCACCACGCAGCGCATCTTCCGCAAGGAGGGCGCAGTGATGACCTCCAGTGAGCGGGTGATGCCGCAAGGCATGACCTATCACCCCACGCACGGGCACACGCACTACGACCAGTGGGGCATCTTCAGCCTGCGCATGCAGGAGGCGGGCGTGGCCGATCCGCGCCAATGGCCCATCGTGGGCCAAGGGTACAAGCTCGGCTTCTGCCTCATGGACTATCACAGCTGCAATGTCAGCGCAGCCAATCACCACTGCAAGGACGACAACACGGTGTACAATGCGGGCACCACGCTCTACGGTCCGAGTTTCCCGAACCTGGGGCTGGGCGGTTCCTATGGCTGCAGCATGATCCGGCAGGGCATCTCCTCCGGCTACACGGATATCTACAGCGAGTACCTCGATGGCATGTGGGTCGATATCCCTTCCGGTACCTGCAACGGCGCTTATTGGATCGTGCTGGAGGCCGACCCGCTCGATGTGGTGGAGGAGGCGGACGAGACGAACAACTGGACCGCCGTCCCCTATACGCTCACCCAGCAGCCCGCCTCCTCCGCAGTCGCGAGGATCCTCTGCGATGAGCAGGCCTTCGTGTGCGCCGGCGAGCAGGTAAGGCTTCGCGCCACGCCTGGCACATCCTACCAGTGGTCCACCGGCGCCACGAGCAGCAGCATCATGGCCGGCCCGGGCACCTACACCGTAACCGTGACGAGCTATTGCGGCACCGTCACATCAGCACCCTTCACCGTTGCCGCCTTGCCGCAGCCCACCGCTCCGGCAACGGAGGGTGTCATCATCTGCGAGGGGGAGCAGGCCTTGCTGAGCGCCACCGGTGGCGACCTCCTGTGGTACGACCAGCTCGGCAATCCGGTGGGGAGCGGGCCTGAGTTCATGACTCCGCCCCTTTACGCGGATGCCACGTACATGGTGGCCGATCGCATGGCCACCCAAGGCACCGCCATCTATGGCGGCAAGCCGAACAACAGCGGCAGCGGTGATTTCCATGCTGGCGGTCAGGCCCTGCGTTTCAATGCCCTGGCTTCATTCAGGCTCGCATCGGTGAAGGTCTACGCCAGCACCGATGCCTACCGTACGATCGAGCTGGTGGACGCCATCGGGGTGCTGCGCGCCTCGCGCTCGGTGCATCTGCCGGTCGGCGAATCGCGCGTGGACCTCGATTGGGACATTGTTCCGGGCAACAACTACCTGATCAACGTGAGCGGCACCACGGGCCTGTGGCGCAGCACTGGCGGGGTGAGCTATCCCTATGCGGTGGGCACAGTGGCCAGCATCACAGGTTCCACGGGCGGCGCATCCGTGTATCCCTACTTCTATGACTGGGAGGTGGAGGTAGGTGGCGGGAGCTGCCAGAGCCCGATGACGCCCGTTCAGGTCACGGTAGAGGTCTGCTCCGGGGTGCAGGAAGCGCTGGCACTGCGTGGATTCGAGGTCTTTCCGAACCCCAACGATGGACGCTTCAGCCTCACGGTGCACCTGCTCGAATCCGCAGCCTTGGAGATCGAGCTGTTCGATATGATGGGCCGTTTGGTCCATGGGGAGCGCTTGCAGGCGCCCGCCGGCCAGGTGGTGCGCGAGCTGGACATGGGGCACCTACGGTCCGGGGTGTACATGCTCAAGCTCCGCATCGCCGGCCGGGTCTTCCTGCGGCGTTTAGCCATCGACTGATTCGCGAGCCATGGCGATCAAGGGCAGGACTCCCTATGCCAGATGGCGTGTCGCCGCGCTCGTGGGGGTGCACCTGCTCTTCATCGCGCACTTCGTCCATTGGAAGCTCAAGGGGCGCACCTTGGCCCCGCTCGAGTTCAACGAGGTGCTCTACACCATCCACCAGGGCATCGTCACAGCAGGCTTCATCCTGATGGCGCTGGTGATGGCGGGGACGCTCCTCTTCGGCCGATTCTTCTGCTCATGGGGCTGCCATATCCTGGCTTTGCAGGACGCTGCCGGCTGGATCCTGGATAAGCTCCGGATCAAGCGCCAGCCCATCCGTTCGCGCACGCTGATCTGGGTGCCGCTGGGGGTGATGTTCTACCTCTTCATCTGGCCGCAGCTCCTCCAGGCCTGGCACGGAGTGGAGCAGCAGGCGGTGCATGTGGTGGAGGCGGGCGGGTCGCGGTGGTCGTCCTTCACCACCGATGATCTCTGGCGCAACCTGCCGCCACCCGGCGTGGCCGTGTTCACCTTCTTCGTCTGCGGCTTCGTCATCGTATACCTGCTCGGAAGCCGGGGCTTCTGCTTCCAGGCCTGTCCCTACGGGGCGCTCTTCGGGCTCGCCGACCAGCTGGCTCCCGGCCGCATCGTGCTCACCAAGGATTGCAGCCAATGCGGGCTTTGCACCAAGGCCTGCTCTTCCGATATCCTGGTTCACCGCGAGCTCGCGCTTCACGGCATGGTCACCAATCCCCGATGCCTCAAGGACCTCGACTGCGTATCGGCCTGCCCTGAGCAAGCCGTGCGCTACGGATTCCGCATGCCGCCGCTCTTCCGGAAGGGGCACCCCATGGGGGCCTACGGCGGACGCTTCAGCAACACCTTGGGCGAAGATGTCTTCCTGGCGGTGGCATTCATCGCGGCCATGCCCGTGTACCGCGGACTGTACGATGCGGTGCCCTTCCTGCTCGCCGTTGCCCTCTCGCTCTGCACGGCGTGGCTGCTTGTGCTGGGCTGGCGGCTGGTGCGCCGCGGCGCCGTGCAGTTCCGCGGCATCACCTTGAAGATGGACCGCAGGCTGAGGCCGGCAGGGCGCTTCGTTGCAGCCGCGGTGGTGCTGGCGGCCTTCTTCCTCGGACATAGCGCATGGGTCCAGTTCCATACGCTGCAAGGGAAGCGCCTCTTCGTCCGCGCAGGGGGTCGAGCGGCCGGTGAAGCAGAGCTACAGCGGGCCATCGTCCACTATGAGACCGCCTTGCGTATCGGACTGGTGGCGCCCATCGATCGCCGCTTCGAGCTGGCATCGCTGCTTCAGCAGCGCGGTGATGCGCGCCGCTCAGCGGAGCTGCTTGCGGCCATCCTGCGCGAAGACCCTGGCCATGCCGAAGCGCGATTCCGGTTGGGTGAGCTCCTGATGGCCGGTGGAGACCGCGATGCGGCCTTGCGCCTCTGGGCGGAGAACCTGAGCCGCGGCACCGACCATTCCGGCACGCGGAGCCGACCGATGCTGGCGCGCTCGGCCATGGCCCTGGGCGCCGCCCTTGAGGGGATGAACGATTCCGAGGGTGCACGGAGCGCCTATGCAAGGGGCCTTGAGCGGGTTCCCGGCGACCCGGAGCTGCTCATCGCGTCCGGGGCGCTTGCGCATCGGACCGGACGCATCGATGAAGCCATCCGCTGGTTCGAGGATGCGTTGAGGAACGGTGGTCAGGAGGACATGCTGCGCAACAACCTAGGCGCCCTCTATCTGCAGCAGGGGCGTCACGATCGCGCCCAGCCGCACCTCGAGCGACTCATCGCCCTGCGTCCATCGGACGCGCGGCCCCGCTATATCCTGGGTGTGCTCCACGCCAGGTCCGGCCGAACGCGGAACGCCGAGGAGCAGCTCCTGGCCGCCGCACGGCTCGCCCCTGGTGATGCGCGCATCCAGCAGGCGCTCGCAGGGCTGAATCAGCCCGCCAATACCATGCAGCCATGATCCGCACGCTCATCGCATTCGGCGCGCTCATCGCACTGGCTATCGGGCAGCCGGGCGAGCCATGGAAGGCACCACCGGAGGCCGACCGGCTGAAGGACCCGATGGCGGCGAGCCCCAAGGCCGCTGCGCAGGGCGGCAAGGTCTTCCAATCGCTCTGTTGGACCTGTCATGGGGCGGAAGGCCGCGGCGATGGCCCGAATGCGGCCTTGCTCACCGTGAGGCCTGCAGATCTCGGCTCCGCCGCGGTGCAGGGACAGAGCAACGGGGCGTTGTATTGGAAGATCACCCATGGCCGGGGAGAGATGGCTTCCTACGAACAAGTGCTCAGCCGCGAGGACCGCTGGGCCTTGGCGCATTACATCCGGACCCTCGCGCACCCATGACGGCCATGAAGCATCGGTTCTGTGTCGCCGCCTTGGCGGTGAGTGGCGCCTTGATGCTGAGCGCCCAGGAAGGCACCGGCCGCGAGTACATTACCGGCACCTTCGCCGGCACGCAGGTGGTGAACGCGCACAGTGTCGAGGTGGTGCCGCGCAAGCGCTCCTTCGGATTCATGATCCAGCATCGCTTCGGGGCCGTGGGGCCCGATGAGCAGGCGTGGAAGCAGTTCGCCGGGCTTGACCTGCCTGCCAACATCCGCTTCTCCTTCCAGTACTCGCCTTTCAACGATACCCAGTTGGAGATCGGCAGGTCCAAGAACGGCAAGGTGTGGGACCTGGGTGCGAAGGTGCGCGTGCTCAAGCAGACGGTGGAGGGGGAGATGCCCGTTTCATTGACCGTGCTCGGGAATGCATCCCTGATGAGCGAAGACTTCCCGACTGTAGGTGAGCGCGACTTCTTCGGTGACGGCATCACGCCGTTCGCTTACCGATTCGAGCATCGTCTCGCCTACAACGCACAGGTGATCGTAGCCAGGCGCTTCTCGCCCTGGTTCTCCCTGCAGGTGGCCCCGGAGGCCATCTACCGCAACCTCGTACCGGTGGGCGGGTCCAACCTCACCCTTGCGGTATCCGGGGCGGCGCGCATCAAGGTGACCACGAAGGGCTCCATCCTTGTGGAAGCGGCTCCGATCATAGAAGGCCGGCAGGCCATGGAGCACCGCGAACCGGTCGCCATCGCCTACGAAGTGGCCACGCTCGGGCACGTGTTCCAGGTGGTGCTCGCCAGCAGCCAGGAGATCATCGAGCATCGCGTGTACACGACGTCGGCATCGCGCTACGACGAGGGCTACCTGCACCTGGGATTCAATATCGCACGCACGCTCTTCGTGAAGCCCAAGGCACCCAAGCACTGAACGATGGACTGCCGCGCCCTCGCCCTCGCCCTTTCTGTCCTGCTCGTGGCATGCGCCAAGGACGAAGGCCCGCTCCATGTGCCCAGGCCCGCAGCGCCGGACGACCCCGTCGACACGGCCTACTTTGGCGCCGAGGTGCTTCCCATCCTTACGGCGCGCTGCTGGACCTGTCATCCGCCCATGGGTGGCATGGATCTCTCAGCCAGCGAGGCCTATGCCAATCTGGTGGGTGTGGAGAGCAGCAATCATGCGCCAGCGCTGCGCATCGTGCCGGGTGATCCCGAGGCCAGCGTACTCTGGAACAAGATCAACTTCACCGAGGTTTACGGCTTGGGCATGCCCCCGGATGGCACCGTGCTCAGCCCTGCGGAGGTCGCCACGATCACGGATTGGATCGAGCAGGGAGCGCTCGACAACTGAAGCGAGGGTGGGCTGGCTGGCAGCCATCGATTGCCGGTGCTGGTGCGCAGTATCCGACTGCAACTGTCAAAGGGGGCAACAAGTGAATCTGGGGGGAGGGCTAACCCGCATGCTTTAGGCTTGGCGATGATCATAGCATCGCTGGCGCTGCCGTCGGGCGGGTTCACGTCTCCCAAGCCCAAGCCGGGATGCGCCGGAAGTGCTCGCTCTCGGCCTCTTATCGGCGCAGTTGTGATGCATCCGCTCTATGAGCGATACTGCGTCCCGTGACCCGGTTCGCGAAGGGGAGCGCTTCTGCCGGATCACGCCATGCGTCAGCCTTGCACCAGCTGTGCGAGCCCCTTGGCGTCAAGGATGCGGAGCTCTCGCCCAACGGACTTGACCAATTGCCGTTTCTGGAGCGCGGAGAGCGCCCGGATGGTGCTCTCGTAAGTGGTTCCGGAATAGTCCGCAAGGTCCTGTCGGCTCGGCGTATAGGCCAGGAGGCTGCGGTCATGCCTGTCATACCCGAAGCAGCGAAGGGTGGCGAGGATGGCTTTCGCCACGCGCTGCAGGGCGCTCAGGTGGAGCATGGCCTTGGTCTGCTCCTCGCTTCGGCGGAGCTCCTCGGCGAAGAAGAGCATGAAATGGTAGCTGAAATCGGGGTTGGCCCTCGCGGCGCTGAGGAAGGCCTGCATGGGGATGCGATCCACGGTGGTCGGCACCAGTGCCGTTCCGGTGACGGTATAGGTGAAGTCGCCTCCCATGCCCCGGTGGCCCACCACCTGGCCATCGCGCGCGAATCGCAGGATGCGCGAGGAGCCCGGCGCGAAGGCGCTATGCACCTTCACCTTGCCCTTCCGGACGATGTAAAGGTCATCGGCCGGCTGATGCTCTTGGAAGATCAGGGCCCCGGCGCCCATGGAAACGGTGGTGCACTGCTGCCGCAGGAGCTCCTGCCATTCAGGGCTGCAATGCTTGTGGATGAGCGCTGCCAGCGTGTCCGGCAGGGGAATCGGTTTCATGCCGGCGAATGTACCGGCGTCATCCTCGCCTCGGAGCCGCTCATGCTCCCGGCCTCCGCTCCACGATGCTCCAGGGGTTGCGGCGCGCCGGATGACCGGGGCTCACTGCTTGATCACCCTGGCTTGGCTGCGGTGCCTGGCACTAACCAGTTCAATCCAGAGAATGCCAGCGGGCATTGCCGACAGGTCGGCCATCCCCTCTTTGGCCCATGATCCCGGCTGCGTCAGCAGAACCCGGCCCGTGGCATCGCGCACGATGATGCGCTCCACCGGATGATCGGCCCGGTAGTGCACTGCGCCCAAGGTGGGCATAGGCGCCACCATGGCTCTGGGCAGATGGTCCGCATCGAGGCCCATGGAAGGGTCGACGACGATGAACTGCAGCATCATCATGTTGTCCTCGTGAAGCAGGTTGTGGCAGTGGTACATGAACGGCCAGCCCTCGGTCGCCTCAACGAACCGCATGATGAGCTTCACGTCCTCGAAGCGGTCTACGAGCACCACATCCTTCGGTCCGCGATCCCATGGGGCTGGCGGCTGTCCGTTGCGCTCCAGGATGAAGAAGGAGACGCCGTGGATGTGCATGGGGTGGGCCATGTTCGAATTGTTCACGATGTGCCACACCTCGGTGCTCCCGAGCTGCATGGTGTCATTGACCACATCGAGGTCGAACATCAGCCCGTTGATCATGAACATGCCCATGCCCACCATGCCCATGCCGGTGAGCGTCTTGGTGCGTGTGCGGATGCTCGTCGCTTCATCCGGGACCGGATGCGCCACGAGGGTGGCGGGTACGACGGTGACCGGATCGGGGGTTGGTGCGGTGACGCGGATGCGCAGAACCGGGAAGGCCACGCCGTTGAGGATGCTGCTCTCCCAAACCATGTTACCCGATCCGGGAACGGTGCTGGGGAGCTCGTTCCCGTAGCTCATCAGCAACAGACTGTCGCCTTCCAGCCCGGTGAGGTCGAGGAGCACCTCCGCGCGTTCGCCGTTGCTCAGCCAGAGCCGGTCCGTGACCGCCGGTGCTGGCAGCAGCCCGCCATCCCCGGCGATGACCTGGAAGGGCCGGCCATCATCGAACCCCAGCGCATAGATGCGCGCGTTGGAGCCATTCAGGAGACGCAGCCTTACCACTTGCGCCGGGCATTCGAGATAGGCATTCGGGGTGCCGTTCACCAGCACCGAATCGCCGAAGGGATAGAAGGCGAAGTCGCCATTGGCGAGGAACTTCCGGTCTTGGATCACCACGGGGAAGTCATCCACGCCATAAGCGCGGGGAAGCGCCAGCTGCGCCTCTTCCTCGTCGCGCACGATGATGAAGCCGGCCACGCCGAAGTTGGCCTGCTCGGCCGTGAGCTCATGCGGGTGGGGGTGGTACCAGTAGGTGGCCGCCGGATTCTTCACGGGGAACTCGGCCATCCAGCTCTCGCCAGGCGCGATGATCCGCTGAGGCCCGCCATCCATCTCCCCCGGCACATGCATGCCATGCCAATGCATGCTGGTGACCTGTGCGAGCTGGTTGTGTATTGCGATGCGCGCCGTGTCGCCCTGCTGCAGGATCAGGGTTGGGCCGAGGTACTCCGCGCTGGCCCCGTAGGTGGAGGTGGTGATTCCCGGGTAGAACTGGTGCGCATGCTCATCCACCACGAGATGGAACGTGTCGAGCATGAGCACTGGCGGAACAGCCATGGGTTGCATGCCTTGGCCAAGGACCAGGGCAGGGAAGAGGAGGCAGGCGATGGCGAGCTGGCGCATGGGAAGGCGATGATCCCGCGAAGCAAACCCGGGCGCGCACAGGGCGGACTGACGGGCGTCAGCGCAGGCGAAGCGGCTTTCGGGGGTCGAAGCCCTCCGTCAGGTCCTGGATGCTCGTCCCTTCGAGCATCCGCTGAAGGTCCTCGCGCACGGCGATGAAGCGGTCGTGCAGCGGGCATGGATTCCGGTTCGAGCACTCCGTCAACCCCAGTGCACAGCCTTTGTACACCGAGTCGTCGTCAATCGCTTTCACAACGTCGCTGAGCTTCACCTTGCGCGCGAGCGCTGGGCCGAGCTCATAGCCTCCTCCAGGGCCCTTCAGGGAATGAAGCAGGCGGGCACGCGCCAGCTTCTGCAGGATCTTGGCTGCGAAGGCAGGCGGGGTGCCCGTGCCCTTGGCCACATCCTGCACCGTCAAGCGGCCCCCGTCCGCGCTGCCGGCGGCGATGAGCACCATGGCGCGGAAGGCATATTCGCAGGCTTTGCTGAACACGGCGGCGAAAGTAGAGGGCGGCGGCCATGCCCGGCTGCCGTTCGTCACAGCTCCCTTGATGCGCATCAGCCATGGCTTCCGGCAGAGGCTTTACATTCACGCCCCATTACCCCAGTCATGCGCATCACCAAGAACTCCGTCGTCTCCTTTCATTACACCCTCAACGACAGCGAAGGCAAGCTGCTGGATACCAGCGCTGGCCGTGACGCATTCGCGTACCTGCATGGCGGCGGCATGATCGTGCCCGGCTTGGAGGAGCAGCTGGAGGGCAAGGCGAAGGGTGACTCCATGCGGGTGGAAGTGGAGCCGGCCAAAGGCTATGGCGAGGTGGACCCCCAGTTGGTCCAGCGTGTGCCGCTCGATCGTTTCGGCGGCCAGCCCGTGGAGGAGGGCATGCAGTTCCAGACCCCGGACAACCGTGTATGGAGCGTGCTGGAGGTCAAGGATGACCAGGTGGTGCTCAATGGCAATCACCCGCTGGCCGGCGTCACGCTGCATTTCAGCGTGGAGGTCACCGATGTGCGCGAGGCCACGGCGGATGAGATCAGCCATGGCCATGTGCACGGGCCGGGCGGTCATCAACACTGAGGCCGATGCGGGCCGAGCTGCTCCTGGGCTGGGCATGCTGCACGGCGGGGGGCTCCGCTGCCCAAGTGCCGTTCGCGCATAACGACAGCATCTTTCTCCTGCGGACCTTCCGCGAAGGCTACCACGCCGTATTCATCGCGCAGCCGGAAGACTCGATCTGGGCGCACAGGACCGCTGGCCCCGTGGGTGACGTGACCCGCCATGCATACGTCCGATCGCAGGTGCGCATGCTCGATGAGCTGGGTATCCGGCCGTTAGCTGGTGCGGCGGGCAGCGGGCGATGGACCGATTGGGTCCCGGTGCAGCGCCTGAATGGCGCCTACTGCCTCTACGCGCCCAGTGATTGGGGCAATCACCGGCGGGCCCAGGTGCACGGAACATGGTTGGTTACCAGCGAGATGGATGGTCCGATGGTGCATGCCATCACGGGGGCGTCCGTCCCAGCGGATACAGCGCGCATCCTCGCGCACTACCGGTGCGTCTCGCTGGTGAGCCATGCCATGGACCCCGGTGATCCCGTGCGGGACCTGCTCATCCACCGCCTGGAGGATGGCGCCGGCGTGTGCCTCTGGGAGTTCCGTGACAGCACCGGCGACAGCACCTACGCGTTGATGGCACCGATGCATGCGGCTCGGGCCTTGCCGGTGGTGGTGAACCACTCGCCCTCGCGCAAGGCGCCGGAATTCCAGTTCGAGGAGCCGGGTCCGCATCTGCTCCGGCGCTGAGCCGGATCGGCCGCCTGCGTTTCTTCGTGGCGCGGCATGCTCTTCAATTCGTTCGCATTCGGGGTCTTCCTGCCCGCGGCATTCGCCCTCTACTGGTGGGTGTTCCGCGGCATCCGCGCGCAGAATGCATTCATCCTGGCGGCGAGTTGGCTCTTCTACGCGTGGTGGGATTGGCGCTTCCTGGGGCTGCTCATCGTGAGCACCGCGGCCGACTACGGCATCGGGCTGCGGATCGGGGCCATCGACGACGACCGGCGCCGGAGGTGGGGGTTATGGGCCAGCGTCGCCATCAACATCGGGCTGCTCGGCTGCTTCAAGTATCTCGGGTTCTTCGTGAATAGCGCAGCGGAGCTGCTCCGCGCGCTCGGGTTCGAGCCGCACCTGCCCGTCCTCCGCATCGTGCTGCCCGTGGGCATCAGTTTCTACACGTTCCAGACCCTGAGCTATACCATCGATATCCACCGCAGGCAACTGGCTCCTACGCGCGACTTCATCGCCTTCGCGGGATTCGTCTCCTTCTTCCCGCAGTTGGTGGCCGGGCCCATCGAGCGGGCGCGCGACCTCCTGCCCCAGTTCCATCGGCCACGGGCCTTCGACCGGGCGGATGCCGCGGATGGCCTTCGGCAGATGCTCTGGGGCTTCTTCAAGAAGATCGCCGTGGCCGATCAGCTCGGTGCCATGGCCGATGTGGTCTTCACCCTCGATCCGCGCACGGCCAGCGGGGTCACCCTCTTCTTCGGCGCGCTGGCCTTCTCCTTCCAGATCTACGCCGATTTCAGCGGCTACAGCGACATCGCCATCGGGTGCGCAAGGCTCTTCGGCTTCCGGCTCAGCCGCAACTTCGCCTATCCCTATTTCAGCAGGAGCATCGGCGAGTTCTGGCGGCGGTGGCACATCAGCCTGAGCAGCTGGCTGCGCGACTATGTGTACCTGCCGCTCGGCGGATGGCGCGGGAAGGCGGGCCGGTTGCGCAACATCCTCATCACATTCGGCACCAGCGGCCTCTGGCATGGCGCCGCGTGGACCTTCGTCGGCTGGGGGCTGCTGCACGGGCTCTATTACCTGCCGGAGGTGCTCGCCGGCCGGCGTGAGCGACCCTCCGCGGCGCCCACCTGGAGGGATCTTCCCCGCATGGTGCCGGTCTTCGGCCTGGTGATGGCCGCCTGGGTCCTGTTCCGGGCGCAATCCATCGAGCTTGCCGGCTCGCACCTCTACCGCATTTTCGCCAATGCGCGGCTCAGGCCTTACGATATCGTCCCATGGATCACCGCAGGCGTGTGGTGGCTGGTGGCGCTCATGCTGGCGGCGGAGTGGCGCTCGCGGCGTGATGCGCATGCGCTGGAGCGGATGCCCCGCACCATGGCGGTGCGCTGGCTGATCTACGTCGTCCTCATCCTGGTGATACTGCTCCGCATGGAGCTCTATGCTGAACATGCCTTCATCTACTTCCGCTTCTGAGGCGCTGCGGTTCGCCATCCGGGCATCGGCCTGCGCGGGCCTGATCGCTCTGCTCGCAGCAGCCGCCATGCAGTGGGGGCCGCCTGCGGCCCCCTCGAATTACATGCGCGCCACCGTGCTGAAGAACAACCGGCTGCTGCGCGCCGGCTCCCCCAAGGTGATCCTCATCGGCGGCAGCAACCTCGCCTTCGGTGTGGATAGTGATCGGCTCGGTGAGGCGCTCTGCCGACCGGTGGTCAACATGGGACTTACCGCCGTGCTTGGCTTCCGTTTCATTGTCGAGGAGGCCGATCAGGCCATCGGTGAGGGCGACCTCGTCATCGTGGCCGTGGAGCAGAGCTCCTACGAATGCGCCGATCCCGACCTCGATGCGCTCGCCACGGTGCTCGACTATCGCCGGGAGTCCTTCGCGCTGATTCCTCCCGCACGGCGGCCGCGCCTCTGGCTGAGCCTAGGCGTGCTGCACCTGCAGTCGCTTGCCGAGCACGCCTGGCACTGGGTCGCAATGGGCGGCCCCCCGCACTACGCTGACCGCCGCTGGCTGCCCAATGGCGATCTGGTGACCGATCACCTCACCGCCATCATGCCGGCCGATGCTCCGGCACCGCAGGAGTATGCATCGCTCGAGATCGATCCGCAGTTCTGGGTCATCGCCGCCGATCTGGAGCGCCGGGCTGCACGAAAGGGCGCTGCGGTGGTGTACTCCTTCGCGCCTTTGGCGGAACGCGCTTACCATCCCGATGACATGGAGCGCCTCACCCGGGAGCTGGCGGTGCACGGCCACCGCGTGGTGGGCCGCGCCGCCGACCACGTCTATGCCGATTCCTTGTTCTTCGACAGCTGGCACCACCTGCGCGCCCCGGGTCGGCGATTGCGAACGGAGCGCCTGATAGAGGAGGTCTGCACCGCCCGGCCGGGCGAATGCTGCGACCTTAGCCGGCCACGGGAGTGAGGCGAGCGGGGGCGATGGGCCGGGTGATCACTCCTTCTCCGGCACGAGCACGAAGATGTCCTCGTTGTCGCGCTTCATCAGGTAGCGCTCGCGGGCGAACTTCTCCAGAAGCTCATCGTCGTTGGCGATCTCGGCCAGCTGCTCCTTGGTGCGCGCGATCTCCTGGGCGTACCATTCGCTCTGCTCCGCCATCCGGCCCAGTTCGCGGTGGTTCTTCCAGGTGGTCCACAGGTCGTTGTCCGAGAACACCGATATCCAGGCCGCCAGCACCAGCACGGCCAAGCCGTACCGATTGCGCAGGCGCTTGGGGATGCGGTTGAGCAGGCGGTTCACGGTGCGAAGGAAGGCCCTCCTTCACGGGTAACGCCGCAGGGGGGCGGCCCCGTATTCCACGATCGATCGTGAAGGGCCCTGAGCGACAGCCGGTTGTTCATAGCGCAACGGCGTTGGCGCAACCGGAGGCCCGGCATTGGGTTTCCTTCGCTGGCCCACGGCCGGCTCCGCATGTCCCCCTCGCTCGTCCTCAGCGTCATCCTGGCCTACTTCGGGCTGCTGTACCTCATCTCGGTGGTCACCTCGCGCGGCGCGGGGAACAGCGCGTTCTTCCTCGGAGAGCGGCGGTCGCCCTGGTACGTGGTGGCCTTCGGTATGATCGGGGCGTCCCTCAGCGGGGTCACCTTCATCAGCGTGCCGGGCATGGTGGGGCAGAACCAGTTCAGCTATCTCCAGATGGTGCTGGGCTACCTGCCCGGCTATGCAGTGATCGCCTTCGTGCTGATGCCGTTGTACTATCGCCTCGGGCTCACCAGCATCTACGGCTACCTGGGGCAGCGGTTCGGACGGAGCAGCTACCTCACCGGTGCATGGTTCTTCCTGCTCAGCCGCAGCGTGGGCTCGGCCGCCCGCCTTTACCTGGTGGCCGAGGTGCTGCAGTACCTGCTGTTCGACGCCTGGGGCGTGCCATTCCTGGCCACGGTGGTCATCACCATCGCGCTCATCTGGCTCTACACGCATCGCGGCGGCATGCGTACCATCATCTGGACGGACACGCTGCAGACCGCATTCATGCTGCTGGCGGTGGGCCTTACCGTGGTGCTGCTGGGCGAGCGTATGGGCTGGGGCATCGGGGAGACCATCGCCCAGGTCAAGGCCAGCCCGCTCAGCCGTGTGTTCTTCTTCGATGACCCGAAACCCGGCACCTACTTCTGGAAGCAGTTCCTCGGCGGCATGTTCATCGCCATCGCCATGACCGGGCTCGACCAGGACATGATGCAGAAGAACCTCAGCTGTCGGAGCATCGGCGAGGCGCAAAAGAACATGGTGAGCTTCAGCCTGGTGCTCGTCGGCGTCAACCTCGTGTTCCTCGCGCTCGGCGCACTGCTGTTCCTCTACGTGGAGCGCACCGGTATCGCGCTGCCACCGAAGGCCGACCAGCTCTACCCCATGCTCGCCGTGCAGGGAGGGCTGCCCATCCTGGTGGGCCTGCTCTTCCTCCTCGGCCTCATCGCTGCGGCCTATTCCAGCGCGGACAGCGCCCTAACGGCGCTCACCACCAGCGTCTGCGTGGATGTGCTGGGCATCGACCGCAGGCCCGAGGGCGAGCGGGAGCCGCTGCGCAAGCGCGTGCACGTGCTCATGAGCGTCCTCATGGTGGTGCTCATCCTCCTCTTCAAGGCGCTCAACGATGATAGCATCATCAAGACCGTGTTCAAGGTCGCTGGCTACACCTATGGGCCGTTGCTGGGGCTCTTCGCTTATGGCATGCTCATCAGCGGGGCTGTTCGCGACCGCTGGGTGCCGCTGGTGGCCCTGCTCTCGCCGGTGATCACCTACCTGATCGACCGGTACTCAACGGTCCTGTTCGCTGGCTACTCCTTCGGGTTCGAGCTGCTGCTGCTGAACGGAGCGCTCACCTTCGCCGGGCTGCTGCTGCTGCGCGTGTCCGGCGCCGCTGCAGCGCCTTCCCGCAGCTGAGGCCGGCGGCCCTTTCGCGCCCGCCACCCAACCGCAGCGCCGCGATGCCCGTGTATGGGATTGGCAGCGGATGTCCCGCTGCGGTAAAACCCCGATCATCATGCGGATCTCACGGAAAGTGTTGCTCGTGCTCGGCGCCTTCCTCCTGGTGGTGTCGTGCAGGAAAGAGGAGGAAACCGCCGGCGTTCCGGCAGCAGTGCCTGCAGCGAGCGCCAACCCGCTGCACGCCTATTTCAACAAGCGCGTGGCGGCGGCGCGCCAGAACTTCAATGTGAATGCCTCCGTTGGCGGTACCATCACGGGCAACGACGGTTGCCGGGTCACCTTCGCGCCGCAGGCCTTCCGCACGGCAGCGGGTGCGATGGTCAACGGCACGGTGCAGGTCGAGCTGGTGGAAGTGCTCGACTACCGCACCATGATCCGGCTCAACAAGCAGACGGTGGGCAGGATGGGGAACGAGCGCCGCATGCTGGGCAGCGGCGGAGAGCTGCGCGTGATCGCCCGGCAGTACGGCGTGGAGGTCGATATCGCGCGCAATGCGGCCACGGTGAGCGTGCCCACCGGTCAGCCCGATTCCCGGATGCAGGTCTTCTACGGTGACGAGGCGGCCGATGGCTCCGTGGAGTGGGAGTTCACGGAGGATACGCTCGTCGTTCCCGATACGGCCGATTGGGATTCCGCTTGGGGCGACTGGTTCTACTACACCTTCCAGGCCGATTCGCTCGGATGGCTCAACTGCGACTACTTCCCGCAAGCGTCATTGAGCTCGGTCTCCATCGCCGCACCGGCAGGCTTCACGCAGGCGAACACCCTGTTCTGGGTGGCCATCCCCGCGATGAACGGGGTGATGAGCTGCTGGTACGCCGGCACGGTGTTCCAGTCCGCCATGGCGCCGATCGGCATGCCCGCCGTGATGATCGGCCTGCACCAGGATGCGGATGGGAACCACCAGAGCAGCTTCACCGACATCACCATCGCTCCGGGTGCCACGGTGACACCGGTGTTCACGCCCACCACGCTCTCCCAGTTCGAGAGCGACATCAACGGAATCTGAGCGCGTCCTCCTGCGCATCGGGCCCTCCGGACGGACCGGGGGGCTCGACCGTTGGGGGCGGTCAATCCTGCCGTTGCCAGTTCCTTTCGATCACCTCCAGGAGCTCGGCGTGGATGGCGCTGTTGCTGGCCACGATCTCCTCATCGAACACGGGGTCCTTGCTGGGGCGGAACCCGCTTACGCGTCCGCCCGCCTCGCGCACCAGCAGCACACCGGCGGCCACGTCCCAGCTGTTCAGCCCGTACTCGTAGAAGGCCTCGAAGCGGCCGCAGGCCACATAGGCCAGGTCTGCGGCGGCGCTGCCGAGCCTGCGGATGCCGCGCGTGCGGTGCATCAGCTCGCGGAGCAGGTCCATGTATTCGCTCTCGTAGCCGAAGTCGTCGTAGGGGAAGCCGGTGGCGAGCAGGCTGTCCTGCAGGGTGGTGCGCTCGCTAACGCGGATGGGCAGCCCGTTGAGGTAGGCCCCGCCGCCGCGCCAGGCCGTGAAGCGCTCGTCGCGCGTCACCTCATGCACCACGCCCAATAAGGGCTCGGTGCCGTCGAGCAGGGCGATGCTGATGCAGTAGCACGGCACCCCGTGCACGAAGTTGGTGGTGCCATCGAGCGGGTCGATGACCCAGTTGAGGCGCTCCCGCTGCTCCCCGCTGCCCTCCTCGGCGATGAAGCCTGCCTCGGGCAGCAGTTTCTCCAGGCCCTCTACCAGCCGGTCCTCGCTCACATGGTCCACATGCGTGACCAGGTTGTTCGCGCTCTTGGCGCTGACGCGGGCATCGGTGAGCTTGCCCGCTTCGCTGCGGATGAAGGAGGCGACATCCACGCTGATCGCGGTGACCTGTTCGGTGAGCTTGCGGAGGTCCATAGGGGGTGGGTTGAATGCGTTCATGCGGCGGTGCCACGGGGCTTCCTGCGGATCCAGAGCAATCCGCCGAGTCCGGCCAGCATCAGCAGCGTGGCGATGATCTCCGCCTGCGTGATGGTCCCGAGCACGTGCACGTTCACACGGATCTTCTCGATGAAGAAGCGCTCGAGGCCGTTCAGGAAGAGGAAGAGGAAGAAGATGCTCCCGGCCGGCTTCAGACGCTTGCGCAGGGCCCAGAGCCCGGCGAAGAAGAGCAGGCAGACGATGGTCTCATAGAGCGGGGTGGGGAAGACGGTCTCCGGCAGCACGGTGCAGTACCCCTCGAAGCAGGGCCTGCCGTCGGTGAGGGGGATGCCTACGCCGTTCACGTTGTTCGGATAGTCGTACTGCCACAGCCATTTGGGGCCCGGGCCGAGGAAGGTGGTGTTCACGATGCCCCAGTCGCCATCGCCGCTCACCTGGCAGCCGATGCGCCCAACCGCATAGGCCAGCATCACCCCCGGCGCTGCCGCATCGGCGCCGTGCCAGATGGGTATGCCGTTCCTCTTGAAGTAGCGCATCACCATGGCGCCCGCCACGATGAGGCCGCCGTACATGGTGAGCCCGGTGATGACATCACCGCCGGAGGGAGCCGTGATGAATGCGATGAATTCGCCCGGGTTCTCGAGCCAGTGGAACAGCTTGGCGCCGATCAGGCCCCAGATGGCTGCCGTGATGGTGATGTTGCCGGCGTGCTCGTGCGGCAGCACCTTCACCTGCTCGGTGCGAGGCTCCTCCAGCCGTGCCTTCTGCCGCTCGCGCCAGCGCAGCCAAACGAGCAGCGCGGCCACGGCGAGCCCGGCGATCACGTCTCCCTGCGCACTGAGCAGGAAGGCCGGCGGATCGGCCAGCGCTTCGTCGATGCGGGTGATCAGGAAGAACCCCTTCCAGCCCAGCACGAAGCCCAGGATCCCCTGGCCGATGAGCTCGCCTGCGGTCGCCGGCTGGCCGATGGTCTGGTTGCGCACCGTGGCCCGCAGCAACCCCAAGCCCTCCATGCGCCGCAGCTCCCGGCCCAGCGTCCAGCTCGCCAGTATGAAAGCGAGGGCCACGAAGAATCCGAAGCTGTTGAGCATCCGGAGGATGCCGATGTCCAGCCCGAGCAGGTCGTGGACGGCGTGGTAGAGGGTCGGGTACATGGGTTCAGTCTGCTGGTGCCAGTCGGCGGTGGGCGGATGATTCGGCCCTCGATGCATCGAAGACGCCCTCCATGTGCCCTTCGCCATTGATGCGGATCAGCTGCACCGGCACGACGCGATTGATGAGCGCGGCGTCGAAGGGTAGGTCCACGCGCAGGTAGTTGTCGGTATAGCCCAGCATGCGCCCTTCGACCTCCTCCGCCTCCAGGAGGACGGGCCGCGTGGTGCCCAAGTGGCGCTCGTAGTGCGCACGGTGGAGCTTGGCGCTCAGGATGCGCAGCTGCTTGGTCCGTTCGCGGCGTGCTTCCATGGGAACGATGTCCTCCATGCGCACGGCTGTGGTGTTGGCGCGCTCGCTGTAGGTGAAGACGTGCAGGTAGTCGACTGGGATGGAGCCGAGGAAGGCGTGCGTCCGCCGGAATTCCTCCTCGGTCTCGCCCGGTGTCCCGGTGATGACATCCGCCCCGATGCAGGCCTGCGGCATCAATGCCTTGATGCGTGCGACCCGGTCGGCGTAGAGGGCCGTATCGTAGCGCCGCCGCATGCGCTCGAGGATGGCATCGCTGCCGCTCTGGAGGGGCATGTGGAAGTGCGGCACGAAGCGACGGCTGCGCGATACGGCATCGATGATGCCATCGTGGCAGAGGTTGGGCTCGATGCTGCTGATCCGGTAGCGGGCGATGCCATCCACCGCGTCGAGCGCGGCGATCAGGCCCAGCAGGTCCTCTCCATGCCCCCGTCCGAAATCCCCCGTATTCACGCCGGTGAGCACGATCTCCTTCACGCCAGAGGCGGCGATCCGCTCGGCGATGGCCCCTGTTTCGGCGATGGTGCCGCTCCGGCTGCGCCCGCGGGCCAGCGGTATGGTGCAGAAGGAGCAGAAGTAGTCGCAGCCGTCCTGCACCTTCAGGAAGGTCCGCGTTCGGTCACTCGCGTTGTAGGCCGGAACGAAACGCCTCGCTTCCTTGATGGCGCCGAAGATGGCCTGTCCCCTGGCCTGCTTGCCGCCCGTGGACTCGATATGGGCGGCCAGGTCGAACTTCTCGTTCGCGCCCAGCACGAGGTCCACGCCAGGGATGTCCGCGATCTCCCCGGGCTTCAGCTGCGCATAGCAGCCCACCACGGCCACGAAGGCCTCGGGATTGATCCGCTGGAAGCGGCGCACCCATTGCCGGCACTCCTTGTCGGCGTTCTCCGTCACGCTGCAGGTATTCAGCACGAAGACGTCCGGACGCTCCTCCGGCCGCACCCGCGCATAGCCGGCTTCCTCCAGCGACCGGGCCAGCGTGCTGGTCTCGCTGAAATTGAGCTTGCAGCCCAAGGTGTGGAAGGCGACGGTGCGTGGTGCGCTCATGGGCCCGGGCGCTCATGCGGACATGCGAGGCATGGCGGAGCGGCGGCGAAGGTACCGGAGCGGAGCTATGCCGCCCACGGGTGCGGTCCGGCGTCCGCGGGGCGCGCCAGCGGCATGCACGGCGCGCCGATCCGGGGCCTATCGGGCAACCAATCGGAACGGCTCCGTCATAGGGTTGCTTACCCGGAACCCATGGACCGACTCAGGAAGCTCGACCGCACCGGCCTCATCCGTGCCAGCATGCTCATCTTCTCGCTGCTGGCGCTGGTGTCCTTTGCGCTGGCCCGGGTGGCAGAATGAGCCCGGACCGCATCGTTTCGCAGCAGCCGCTTATTTTCGAAGCATGCCGGCCGTCGAGAAGGTATGCCTGGAGTGCGGCGAGAAGATCGTCGGCCGCACCGACAAGCGGTTCTGCAGCGATGCCTGCAGGAACCTCTATCACTATCATGCGAACAACGCGCCGATCAATTATGTGCGCAACGTGGTGAATGCGCTGAAGCGCAACCGCCGGATCCTGTCGGAGCTGAATAACGGCCCTGAGGGCAAGACCAAGGTGCATCGGGACAAGCTCATCGAAAAGGGCTACAGCTTCACGTACCACACCAACACGCACCGCACCAAGGCCGGCAACACCTACGTCTTCTGCTTCGAGCACGGCTTCCTGGAACTCGGCGAGAACTGGTTCATGCTCGTGAGGCGCGACGAGTACCTCGAGCGTTCCGGCGATCAGCGGCGCGATGATGCCGCCGCCGGCTAGGTGAGGGCTTGCGTCGCCGATCCCGTGCGGCTCACGTCGATGGCCGCCCGGTCGGTACAGGCCCAGATGCGGTCCGTGCCCCCGGGGTCGATGATGTGCAGTCCGGTGCCCGTCCCGAAGGCCGGCAGCAGCGCCTGCTCGCGCCCGAACCAGAAGCACGGCAGGCGCAACCGCTGGCGGCCGGTGCCTTGCAGCACGATGCCCGGATGAAGGTGTCCGCTGATGCAAAAGCCCGAGGGGATCCGCGCCGGGTGGTGGCGCAGTACGAAGGGGCCTTCCTCCACGCTTTCATCGCAAACCTCCACGCCCGCTTCGGCGTAGCGCCGGTCCGCGAGGATGTCATGGTTCCCGGGAACGAGATGGATCGGGACCGATCGCTGCCTCGACCATCGTGCGAACCGCTCCCAAGCCGCGTTCGCGCTGCTGTGGAAGAGGTCGCCGATCACCACGATGCGCTTCGGCCGCAGCGCATCGATTACCGCATCAAGCCGTTGCAGCGTGCGCCCATCATCGCCCTCCGGCAGCGGCAGCCCCCCTTTGCGCAGATGGGCCGCCTTTCCTAGGTGCAGGTCGCTTAGCATCAGCCAGCCCATGCGTGGCCAATGCAGCGCCCGCAGCGGGTGCATCACCAGACGTTCGCCGGCCACCTGTACTTCGGCGGTGAGCATGACGCGAATCTAGATGCTCTCACCGAGCCGCAGGGCGGGAGACAGGCCGTATGCGATGAGCAGCCCTTTCGATGTGCAGTCCATAGCAGGCGGAGTTGACCTGTGCTGCCGGCCGTTGGTCGCGCCCGGTTCCGGATGCAGTTCGGTGCGTCGCGCCCGCGCGGTGGAATCCGCGCCTGAAGCATCTATTTTGCACGCATGCTCGGGGCCCTCCTCGGATTCACCGGATGCGCCCTGGCCATCGCCTTCAGCGGCACCCGCCTGGCCCGCCTCGGCGACCGCCTCGCCGAGATCACCGGCCTGGGCCGCGCTTGGCTTGGCCTCGTGCTCATGGCCACCGTCACTTCCCTGCCCGAGCTCTTCGTGGGCATCAGCTCCGCAGGCATCCACGGCAACGCCGACCTGGCCGTGGGCGATGTGCTCGGCAGCTGCGTCTTCAACCTGCTCATCCTCTCGGTGCTCGATGCTTTCCACCGTGGCCCCGGCCTTCTCCGCAAGGTTGAGCCCAAGCAGGTACTTAGCGCTGCGCTGGGAATCGTGCTGTTGGCACTTGTGGGCTTCGGGCTCTTCCTGCCCGACCAGTACGTGGTGATGGGCTGGGTGGGCGCCCTCAGCATCGTGTTCGTGGGCGTCTACCTCGTGGCCATGCGGATGGTGTACCAGCACTTGGGTAAGTCTCCGGCCGAGGATGGTCAACAAGCGCCTGACCGCTCCGGACTTCGCCGCGTGGTCCAGTGGTACATTGTGCATGCCGCCGTGGTCATCGCCGCCGCGCTCTTCCTGCCTGGCTTCGCAGAGACGATCACCGAGGAGACCGGGCTCAAGGCCTCCTTCGTGGGCACGCTGCTGCTGGCCACCTCTACGTCCCTGCCCGAGTTCGCCGTGAGCATCGCAGCCTTGCGCATCGGTGCAGTGGATATGGCTGTATCCAACCTGCTCGGCAGCAACCTGTTCAATATCGTCATTCTCGCCATCGATGACCTGGTGTACAGCGGCGGCTTCCTGCTGAAGGATGCCTCGGATGCGCACCTGCTGTCGGTGCTCAGCACCATCATCATGAGCGCCATTGTCATCGTGGGGCTCACCTTCCGCACCGCGCCCAAGCGCTTCCTGCTCGCGTGGGACACCTTCCTGATCCTCGTGGTGTATGTCGTGAACCTCATCCTGCTGTACCGCATCGCCTGAGCCATGAAGTGGCACCTGCTGCATATCGGTGAACTGCGACAGGCCTTGGGCGCGGGCGAGCCGGGCTTGAGCGAGGCCCAGGCTGCTGATCGCCTGCTGGAGCATGGCCCTAACGAGCTGGAGGGCAAGCGCAAGCGCACGGTGCTCGGCCTGTTCCTCGCCCAGTTCAAGGACCTGATGATCCTGGTGCTGCTCACGGCCGCGGTCGTGGCAGGTGCGGTGGGCGACATCACCGATACCATCATCATCCTGGCCATCGTGCTGGTGAACGCGGTGATCGGTGTGGTGCAGGAGTTCCGCGCGGAGAAGGCGCTGGAGGCCCTGCGGCGCATGGCGGCCCCGCAGGCCACGGTTCGTCGCGGCGGGCAGATGCGCACAGTGCCCGCGCGTGAATTGGTCCCCGGCGATGTGGTGCTGCTCGAGGCCGGACAAGTGGTGCCCGCCGACCTCCGCTTCACCGCCTGCCACGGCCTGCGCATGCAGGAGGCCGCGCTCACCGGTGAGTCGCTCGATACCGTGAAGCAGCCAGGCGAACTGGAAGGGGAGGACCTCCCGCTCGGCGATCGCGGCAACATGGGCTTCAAGGGCACCGTGGTGGCCAAGGGCCGCGGCGAGGGGATCGTCGTGGCCACTGGCATGCGCACCGAGATGGGCCGCATCGCCAAGCTGCTGGACCAGGGCACCGCCGCCACGCCGCTGCAGAAGCGCATGGCCGCCTTCGGTAAGGTGGTGGCCGTGGCGGTGCTCGCCATCTGCGCGGTGCTCTTCACCGTGGGCTGGCTACGCGGCGGCGATCCCTTGACGCTGCTGCTCACGTCGATCTCACTGGCCGTGGCCGCCATCCCCGAGGCCCTGCCCGCGCTGATGTCCGTGTCGCTGGCCCTCTCCGCGGCCCGCATGGTGAAGCAGCAGGCCCTCGTGCGTCGGCTTGCCGCCGTGGAGACACTGGGCTCCGTAACTGTCATCTGCACGGACAAGACCGGCACGCTCACCCGCAACCGCATGCGTGTGGAGGAACTGGTGGTGCTGGACGAAGCACAGCGTCCGCGGCTGCTCCAGGCCATGACACTGAGCAACGACGTGCTGACAGGGCCCGATGGTCCGGTGGGTGAGGGCACCGAGCTCGCGCTCTTTGAGCATGCCGAAGCCAGTGGTGTGCTGAAGGCTGAAGTCGAACGTCAGCTGCCGCGCGTGGCCGAAGTGCCCTTCGATGCCGTGCGCAAGTGCATGAGCACCATCCACCGCCTGCCCGATGGCCGCCACCTGCTTTTCATCAAGGGCGCGCTCGAATCCCTGTGGGAGCGCGTGCCTTCGCCCGATCCCCAATGGCGCACCGAGGCCGACCGCCTCGCCGCTGAGGGGCTCCGCGTGATGGCCTTGGGCTTGCGCGAACTGCCGCCGGGACCCTTGCCCGATGACCCGCACCCCTTGGAACGCGAGATCACCCTGCTCGGGCTGGCCGGCATCCAGGACCCGCCGCGTGACGAGGTGCCACAGGCCATCGCCGACTGCCACGGCGCCGGCATCCGCACGGTGATGATCACCGGCGACCACCCCGTCACCGCGCGCACCATCGCACGCCGCATCGGTCTGCTCAGTCCTGCGGAAGCCGAGGACCCGCGCAGCGTGATCACCGGCGCCGAGCTCGCGAAGCTCAATGCCCAGGCCCTGCGCGAACGGGTGGATCACCTGCGCGTGATCGCGCGCGTCTCGCCCGAGCAGAAGCTGGACATCGTGGCTGCTTTACAGGAGCACGGGCACTTCGTGGCCATGACCGGCGATGGCGTGAACGACGCGCCGGCCCTGAAGCGCGCTGATATCGGCGTGGCCATGGGCATCACCGGCACCGACGTGTCGCGCGAGGCGGCCGACATGGTGCTGCTCGACGACAACTTCGCCACGCTGGCCCACGCCGTGCGTGAAGGGCGCCGGGTGTTCGACAACATCCGGAAGTTCATCAAGTACACCCTCACCTCGAACGCCGGCGAGATCTGGGCCATCGCCCTGGCACCGCTCATCGGCCTGCCCATCCCGCTGCTGCCGGTGCACATCCTGTGGATCAACCTGGTCACCGATGGCTTGCCTGGCCTCTTCCTGTCCAAGGAACCGGCCGAGTCCGATGTCATGCGCAGGCCGCCGCGCCATCCCAAGGAGAGCATCTTCGCCCATGGGCTCGGCGCGCACATCCTGTGGGTGGGCCTGCTCATGGGTGGTGTCACACTCGCCGCGCAGGCCTGGGCCATCCGCAGCGGACATGCGCATTGGCAGACCATCGCGTTCAACGTGCTTTGCCTGAGCCAGATGGGCCATGTGTGGGCCATCCGC
>ERZ761607.1439-NODE-1439-length-29794-cov-4.986180_pt1 | contig 29794 bp, 24 predicted proteins | sample MGYA00511164_ERZ761607 | MGnify/ENA primary metagenome ERZ761607 (study PRJEB28899, sample SAMN02445080) | bioreactor sludge metagenome | biome: EBPR sludge | place: Australia: Brisbane, Thorneside Wastewater Treatment Plant | collected 2011-06-22 ... | reverse complement strand
GATGGGGTTGAGGCCCGCCGACCATCTCGTGACGGTGCTGCAGAACCGCTGGGAGGCAGCGACTCTGCACTGGGCCTGCCAGCTCGCCGGCGTCGTGATCACGCCGATCAATTGGCGCGCCAAGGCGGACGAGCTCGACTATGCGCTCGACAGCGCGGGCTACCTGGTGCCGGCGATCCGCCCGCCGACCGTGCCCGACGGCAAGGCGCGCCTGCGGGTGACGCTGTCGGCATTGCACACGTCGCAGGACGTGGATGGATTGGTGGCGACGCTCGCGCGCTCGTGGGACGCAGCACAGCGCGTGCACGGCGCGGTGGCGTGAACGGACCGGCGGACGCGGACGACCTGGCCGTGCGCCGGGCCGCCTGGGAAGCGCTGTCCGACCTCTACCTGGATACCGATGTCGACGCGCTGCGGCCGTCGGTGGCGCGCCGGCTGGCCGCGTTGCCACTGTCGCTGGACGAGATCGAACACATCCTGCTGCGCGAAGTGCACCCGGTGCTGTGCGCCAACCTGCTGGCCGTGGCCGGCGTGTGGACCGCCTTCGATCCGGATTGGCTGGCCGCGACGATCCAGCGCCATCGCGCCCGGCCGAAGTGGCGACGCCTGGCTGACCGCTTCCTGCGCGGCGAAGCGCAACGCCAGTGGCGCCTGCTGGCGCCGCTCGTTCGCGCGGCCCGCGAGGCTTCCGGCACGACGACGTTGCCGGATTGACGGGCGATGATGCTTGCGCGCCGGTGTCGTGCGCGCAGCCCTTGCCTGCAACAGAGCGCGAGTCCTGGATATGGCGGGAAAGAGGCGCCGGGCCCGGGCATCCGCCGGGATGGCGGGAATGAAGAAAACGCATGAAGCCGGGTGCACCGTTGCGCTCGTTGGTGAGCCCTCGTTGTGTTCGGGAGCGACGCGGTACGCATGGAAAAATATTCCGGCCTATGGATAGGAAAGCCTAGGCCCGGGCAGCCATCGCGCTCCGGTCAATGGAATGCACCACTACAGACCTTGCCCGGTGCCTGCTCAAGTCAGTCTGCCGTCCATGACGGGAGTGCGTTCGGCATTCGCCGCGACGCCGGATCGGCGCCGAGCGAGTGATGCAAGGTCCATGCAAGGCGGAAGCCCGATCCATCGCTCATCGCGCGCCGCCGCATCGGGTTCCGCCGCGCAAGGCCCATCGACCCTGCCGATCGGTGACAATACGCGCCATGCATATCGAAACACTCGGCAGCGGTCCGCCGCTGGTACTGCTGCACGGCTGGGCCCTGCATGGCGGCGTGTTCGCGCCGCTGGCGCAGCGGCTGGCCGACCGCTACACGCTGCACCTGGTCGATCTGCCCGGGCACGGTCACAGCCGCGCCACAGACACACGGCTGGCGCTGGAGGACACCGCCGCCGAGATCCTCGCGCGCACGCCGCCCGCACCGTGGCTGGCCTGGTCGCTGGGGGGGCTGTTCGCCTTGCAGGCGGCGGCGCTGTCGCCGCGCGTGCGGGGCTTGGCGATGGTAGCCGCCACGCCGCGCTTCGTGCGCGGCGGCGACTGGGCGCACGCGGTGGAGCCGGCGGTGTTCGCCCAGTTCGGCGACGACCTGCGCAACGATTACGGCGGCACGCTGGAGCGGTTCCTGGCCCTGGACACCATCGGCTCGGAACACGCGCGCAGCGAACTGCGCACGCTGAAGGACGCACTGTACGCACGCGGCGAACCGGCGCCGCGCGTACTCCAGGAAGGCCTGCAGTTGCTGGAGCACAGCGACCTGCGTCCGGCGCTGCCGTCGCTGTCCGTTCCCAGCCTGTGGCTGGCCGGCCGCCGCGACCGGTTGGTGCCGCCGGCGGGCATGCGCGATGCCGCCGCGCTGGCCGGCGGGCGCTTCGTCGAGATTGCCGGCGGCGGCCACGCGCCGTTCCTCGGCCATGCCGACATCGTGGCCGCCGAAGTGGACGGCTTCATGCAATCGCTGCCCGCCACGTCCCCACTGTAGGAGCGACGCCAGTCGCGATCGCCATGCCGCCGAACTCCCTTCTATCTCCGCATGCCATGAATCCGGGACGGCAGGGCTTCGTGCCGGTTCGTCGCGATGGTGTCGGCGTGGTTCACGGCGTTGAACTCCCGTGGTCGCGGTCGACGTCGCTCCTGCAGAAAGGGGGGGCATGACCGTGTTCGACCATCGCCACATCCGCCGCGCGTTCTCGCGCTCGGCCGCCGGCTACGACGCGGCGGCCGCATTGCAGCACGAGGTGGAGCAGCGCCTGCTGGAATCGCTGGACTACTGGGGGCTGCGGCAGGGCGAAGAAGCGCGGCGCGATCCGCAGGTGGTGCTCGACGCGGGCTGCGGGCCGGCGCACGCCGCCGCCGCCATGCGCAAGCGCTGGCCGAAGGCGCAGGTGCTGGCGCTGGACTTGGCCCTGCCGATGCTGCGCGAAGCCAGGAAGCAGACGGGCTGGTGGCGGCCGTTCGCGCGCGTGTGCGCCGACCTGCGCGCGCTGCCGCTGGCCGAGGCCAGCGTCGACGTGCTGTTCTGCAACCTCAGCCTGCAATGGGTCGACGACCTGCCGGCGGCCTTCAACGAGTTCCGCCGCGCGCTGAAGCCGGGCGGCCTGCTGTTGTGCTCCACCTTCGGCCCGGAAACCCTGCACGAGCTGCGCGAAGCCTTCGCGCGCGCCGACGATCTGCCGCACGTCAGTCCGTTCCCGCCGATCGCGCAGTTCGGCGACGCGCTGATGGCGGCGGGCTTCCGCGACCCGGTACTCGACCGCGACCGCTTCACCCTGACCTATCCGGACTTGCCGGCGCTGATGCGCGAACTGCGCGCGATGGGCGCCACCAACGCCTTGCAGCGCCGCCGCCACACTCTCACCGGCCGCACCCGCTTCGCCGCCGCCGCCGCCGCTTACGAACCGCTGCGCCGGCCCGACGGCACTCTGCCCAGCACCTGGGAAGTGATCTACGCCCACGCCTGGGCGCCGCCGCCCGGCGCACCCATTCGCGGCCAAGGCGAAGACATCGCAGCCGTACCCGTGTCGGCCATCCCGATCCGGCGCAAGGAGTGACGGCTGGCCTTCTGCGGGATCCTGTCGGAAGTCAGCCGCAGTGGGAGCACTGGAGAAGCGGATTGGCCGCGGATGACGCGGATCGGCGCGGATGAGGCGGGTCGTAGTAGAGCATTCCGGCACGGATCAAAGCGAAAACGGCGAATGCCGTCGAGGATTGAGCAGCATCTCCACTCTGTTGCCCGCCGGCGACAGCACGGTGGTACACACCCACATCCGCCCCTCTGTAGGAGCGGCTTCAGCCGCGACCGGAAAACCTGAGAAACCTGCTTGCCAAGGTTGAACGCGGACAAGGCAGACCAAGAAAAAACACTCCGGCAAGGACCAAGGCAAGAGCAGCGGATAACCCCTCGCTTCATCCGCGCCAATCCGCGTTTCAGCCTTGCTCTTTCACCATCCGCGCATGGCGGCACGCCGGCAGAAGGTCAGCCCCCGACCTGGCGGATCCAGTCCTGCAGGTTGTAGTAGTTGGTCACGCGGGCGATGCGGTCATCGCGGATGTCGAAGAAGGCGCCGCCGGGCAGGACGTAGGCCTGGCCGCTCGCCGGCGGCAGGCCTTCGTCGGTGTGGTGGTATTCGCCGTGCACCACGTACTCGGCCGCGGCGCGGTCGCCGTTGGGCGAGGCCAGCACCACGATGTCGCGCAACTGCTCGCGGTAACTGGCGTTCATGCGGCCGAGGAAGGCGGCGAACGCCTCGCGGCCGGTCTCGCGCGCGCCCTGGTTGAGGTCGTGCGCCACGTCGTCGGTGAGCAGCGCCAGCATGCCTTCCCAGTCGCCGCGGTTGAAGGCGGCGTAGTAGCTGAGGACGAGTTCGGTGGCGCGGTCCTGCCGGCGCGTGCCGTCGATCTTCATGGCGGGAGCCTCGTAGGGGACAGCGGGCGATGATACGCCACGCCTTCAGTGCGGCAGCCGGTCGCGGTGGAAGAAATACACTTCCTGCACCAGGAACCGCCAGCGCGTGGCGAAGCTGCGGAAGCGGCTGGTCGGCGTGGGCGAGCCGACCGCGTTGATGCCCAGTTCGCGACTCAGCCGCAGCGCGCGCGCCATGTGCAGGGGGTCGCTGACGATGATCGCGCGCTTCAGGCCGTGGTGCTGCATCAGCACGCGCGCCTGGCGCAGGTTGTCGAGCGTGTTGCGCGACAGCGATTCGATCAGGATCGCCTTCGCCGGCACGCCCTGGCGGATCGCGTAGCGGCGCGCCACCTGCGATTCGGAGAAGCGCGCGCCCACGCCGCCGTAGCCGCCGGTGAAGATCATCCGCGGCGCCAGGCCGCGCTTGTACAGGTCGATGCCGTGGCGGATGCGTTCCTCGAACACCGGCGAGGGCTTGGCGTCGTAGGCGGCCGCGCCCAGCACGATGATGACGTCCGCCGGCGCGGCATCGTCGCGACCGCCGACCCAAGCGATGTACGCGGCCACGCCGGCCAGCCAGATCAGCACCGGCAGCAGCAGCCGCCAGGTCCAGCCCAGCCATCCGCGCCGTCGCGGGGCGCCGCGGCGCGCGCTCATGCCGGCCCCCAGGGCAGGTGGTCGATGTCGACGTTGCCGCCGCTCAGCACGATGCCCACCTGCCGGCCGGCGAAGCGCTCGCGCTGTTGCAGCACCGCCGCGAGCGCGATCGCCGAGGAGGGCTCCACCAGCAGCTTCAGGCATTGCCACAGCAGGCGCATCGCCGCCAGGGTGGCGTCGTCGCCGACCGTGGACACGTCCACGCCATGCTGGCGCAGCAGGGCGAAGTTGGGCGCGCCCAAGGTGCCGCGCAGGCCGTCGCAGACGGTGTCGGGGACGAAATCCAGGCGCAGTTCGCCGGCGGCGAGCGAGCGAGCGGTGTCGGCGGCGCCCTCCGGTTCAGCGCCGTGCACGCGGCAGCCGGGCGCGACCGCGGCCGCGGCGATGGCGGTGCCCGCCAGCAGGCCGCCGCCGCCGACCGGCGCGACCACCGCGTCCAGCGGGCCGTGGGCATTGAGCAGTTCCAGCGCCGCCGTGCCTTGGCCGGCGATCACCCGGGAATCGGTGTACGGATGGATCAGGGTGGCGCCGGTGCGGCGCTGCACCTCGTCGGCGGTGGCTTCGCGGGCGGCGATGGTCGGCGCGCAGGGGTGCAGAGTGGCGCCGTGGCGGGCGATGTTGGCCAGCTTGGCGGCGTTGGCGCCCTCGGGCACGACCACGTGACAGGGGATGCCGCGAGTCCTGGCGGCCAGCGCCAGGGCGGCGCCGTGGTTGCCGGAGGAATGCGTCACCACGCCCCGCGCGGCGGTTTCGCCGTCCAGCGCCCAGACCGCGTTGCAGGCGCCGCGGAACTTGAACGCCCCGCTGCGCTGCAACGGCTCGGCCTTGAAATGCAGGCGGCAGCCGGCCAGCTCGTCCAGCGCCCGCGAATGCAGCACCGGCGTGACGTGGGCATGCTGCGCGATGCGCGCGGCGGCGGCGAGGACGTCGTCGAACGTGGGCAGGGGCATGGGCATGCGGAAAGGTTAACGCATGGGCCCCGCTTCGCCGACCCGCGTGCGGCAGGGCAGGGGAGGCAAACCCGCCCCCGGCTGAGCGCGGCGCCCGGCGGCCGGCAGGATTAAGCACGGATTCAAAGCCCCGGGCCGATGCTGCGGTCTTGGAAGCAATGGGGGTTCCGCCATGAAGCGTACCGCACTGACCGCCGTCGCCTTCGCCAGCATCCTGCTCGGCGGCTGCGCGACCTACGACTACGTGGGCGACACCAGCCCGGGTGGCTACTACCACGGACGTCCGTCGACGCAGTACTACGATCCGTACGGCGGCTACTACGGCGGCGTGGGCGTGTACGGCACCTACGGCAGCCCGTACCGGGGCTATTACGGCTACCCGTACTACGGCTCTTACGGCTCGTACTACCCCTATTACCCCCCGGCACCGCACCATCCGCGTCCCCCGCGCCCGGGCGACAACGACCACAGGCCGCCGCCGTCCAACAACGGGGGCGGCAACCGGCCGCCGCCGTGGCGCGACCCCACCGGGCGCTGGCGCGAAGGTGGCGCGCAGCCGATGATCCCCGGCCGCCCCAACCAGGTGACGCCCTCGCCCAGCCAGCCGCGCCGGGTGACGCCGTCCCCCTCCATGCCGCGGACGGCCGAACGTCCCCGCCAGGCCGAGCAGCGGCCGGCAGCCCCGCCGCGAATGGAGCGCCCGGCTTCGCCGCCGCCCCGCGCCACGCCGCGCAGCGACCACTCGGTGCGCGAACTGGAGCGCTGACGGTCGGGTCACTTGCGTTCCCCCGGCCGTGGGCGCAGGCTGGCGAACCTTGGTTGACCGGTTGCGTCGCTTTCTGACGTAAGCGGCAATATAAGGTTCAATGTCGACGTCCGGCGGGGAAATCTGGATCCCCCCTGTTCCGGCCCTGCCGGGCGTCGGCGCCTACGCAAAAAGCCCGGCAATGCCGGGCTTTTTCTTGCCTCTGCTATCCTGCGCGGACGAAAAAAGGGGCCGGCAGTCCCCCGACTACCGGCCCCTCGGCATCCCCGGCGTGCGCATGGCTGGCCCCTGTTCCAATTACCAGCCCGGCGCCCCTGGTCGCTTGCCACGACGGGTGCAAGGGGATACAGCAGGAAGCGTGCCAACTTTGCCCCGGCCCTGCCGGCACCCCGGCCTGCCGCTGCGTCCGCCTCCATCGATCCGCGACCCATGAACGACTTCCACCGCTACGACGTCATCATCATCGGCGGCGGCCATGCCGGCACCGAGGCCGCGCTGGCGTCCGCCCGCGCCGGCGCGCGCACGCTGCTGCTGACCCACAACGTGGAAACGGTGGGCGCGATGAGCTGCAACCCGGCCATTGGCGGCATCGGCAAGGGCCATCTGGTCAAGGAGGTCGACGCGCTGGGCGGGGTGATGGCCTGGGCGGCCGACCGCGCCGGCATCCAGTGGCGCACGCTCAATGCGTCGAAGGGCCCGGCCGTGCGCGCGACGCGCTGCCAGGCCGACCGCGCGCTCTACCGCAGCGCCATCCGCCGCGCGGTGGAAGCGCAACCCAACCTGACGCTGTTCCAGGCGGCGGTGGACGACCTCATCATCGAGAACGGCACGGTGCAGGGCGCCGTCACCCAGACCGGCCTGCGCTTCCATGCGCCGGCGGTGGTGCTGACCGCCGGCACCTTCCTCGCCGGCAAGATCCACGTCGGTGAAACCCAGTACGCCGGTGGCCGCGCAGGCGACCCGCCGGCCACCGCGCTGGCGCAGCGCCTGCGCGAGGGCGCGTTCGTGGTGGACCGGCTGAAGACCGGCACCCCCCCGCGCATCGACGGCCGCACGCTGGACTACAGCGTGATGGAGGAACAGCCCGGCGACGATCCGCTGCCGGTGATGTCGTTCATGGGCGACGTGGCCGACCATCCGCGCCAGGTCCCATGCTGGATCACCCACACCAGCGAGCGCACGCACGAGATCATCCGCGGCGCGCTGCACCGTTCGCCGATGTACTCCGGCCAGATCGAAGGCATCGGCCCGCGTTACTGCCCGTCCATCGAGGACAAGGTGGTGCGCTTCGCCGAGAAGGCCAGCCACCAGATCTTCGTCGAGCCGGAAGGGCTGGACGTGGCGGAGATCTATCCCAACGGCATCTCCACCTCGCTGCCGTTCGACGTGCAGCTTGCGTTGGTGCGCAGCATCCGCGGTATGGAGCAGGCGCACATCACCCGGCCGGGCTACGCCATCGAGTACGACTTCTTCGATCCGCGCGGGCTGAAGGCGTCGCTGGAGACCAAGGCCGTCGCCGGCCTGTTCTTCGCCGGCCAGATCAACGGCACCACCGGCTACGAAGAGGCGGCGGCGCAGGGCCTGCTCGCCGGCCTCAACGCCGCGCGCTTCGTGCAACAGAAGGAAGCATGGTCGCCGCGCCGCGACGAAGCCTACATCGGCGTACTGGTCGACGACCTGATCACCCACGGCACCAAGGAGCCGTACCGCATGTTCACCAGCCGCGCCGAATACCGGTTGCAGTTGCGCGAGGACAACGCGGACCTGCGCCTGACCGAAACCGGCCGCGCATTGGGCCTGGTCGGCGACGCGCGCTGGCGGCGCTTCGAGGCCAAGCGCGAAGCCATCGCCCGCGAGACCGGCCGCCTGCGCGCGCTGTGGGCCACGCCCGCCAACGCGCTGGGCCGCGAAGTGAGCGACACGCTGGGCGTGGCCGTCAGCCGCGAGACCAGCGTGCTCGACCTGATCAAGCGCCCGGAACTGGACTACGCCAAGTTGATGACCGTGCCGTCGATCGGCCCCGGCGTGGACGATGCGCAGGTGGCCGAGCAGGTGGAGATCGGCGTCAAGTACGCCGGCTACCTGGACCGCCAGCGCGACGAGATCGAGCGCCAGCAGCGCAACGAGTCCACGCCCATCCCCGCCGGCTTCGACTTCGCCGCCGTGCGCGGCCTGTCCGCCGAAGTGCAGCAGAAGCTGGAGCGCGTGCAGCCCGAAACCATCGGCCAGGCCCAGCGCATCCCCGGCATGACCCCCGCCGCCATTTCCCTGCTGCTGGTGCACCTGGAACGCGCGCGCCGCAGCCGGGTGGCGTAGCCCACTCACACGCCCGTAGAAGCGACGTCAGTCGCGACCGGAAACCGGAAAAGGCAGCAGACCCTGATCAACGCGCATCACCATGCATGGTGCGCTTGCGATCCTGACTGGCCTTGTCACTACTGTTTCCGCGCAACGTTCCGGGTTCCCGATCGCGATCCACGTCGCCCTCACAGGAAAAGCCAACCCCACCGCGACTGTTGGTCCGTCATCGACCTGCGCGGTGGAAGTCTTGTCGCCAGAACGCTGATGCGGTGCAGCGTACATGCATGTGTTGCCGCTCATCGAGCTTTAAAAGTCAGGGTTTGAAGGCGAAAAAATGTATTTTGAGTAGAAATAAAAAATCCCCGCCGGAACGCATGAGCGGCTGGGTATCGAATCCAAGCTACATGGGAAAACCCGGGGAACCGCGTATCCGACAGCAAGAAGTAGCGGCTCGCTCGGCCGTGTTTGTGCATCAAGAGGGATCTGGATACTGTTAGTCGACTGATCTTTGCCATTGACTGGCTTGCAACTTCGGTATCAGCTTTATTCCGCTTCGTGTGGGCGCAGGCCGCGTACGCGCAGTGTGTGAACGATGCGAGTGCCAAGTAAGGTGGCATGGCGCTTCCGTATTCATCTCGGAATGGGTCAAACAACAATCTCAAGGAATGCGGATGCGTATTTTCATTGCAGTTGTCGCTGTCGCCCTGCTGGTTGGCGCCTTCTTCTTCAGGCCAGGTGATGAGGCTCCCGGTGTCCCTGAAGCGACCGAGGTCAAGAGTGCGGCAGATATCCCGAGTCCTGAAGTGCTTGCAGTGGGAACGGTGGAGCCTAATGTGCAGCAAGCATCGTCCGTGAGTAGGCAAGCTGCTATCGAGAGGTCAGCCCACGCTCGCAACTGTGCGTTTGCCTTCAGGAACAAGGCGAGCATCGACGCTCAGTTGAAGGTATGCGAGGGCAATGATGAGTTCCGGAGTAATCCGGAGCATGCCGAATTCTTTGCTGGTTGCGATGCAAGAACGAAGGCGTTTGCAGAGCAGATCGCGCCGTTGAGCGCAATGCTCAAGACGTGCGGGCAGAAGAGTCAGCTCGAAGCGGAAACCGAATTCTATGAGGCGACGAAGGCGGCCGCCTCGCTCGGCGACGCCGATGCGCAACTCTGCTACACGCAGGCCACCTTCTTTACGTCCCATGACTGGACGGAGACGGAGAAGTCGGTCTACAAGCAAAATGCCGCCTCCTTCATCGATGCAGGCATCAAGCGGGGAGACTGGCGATTTGTTGAAATTCTGCGGCTCGCTACCCCCGAGGTCATCGCGCAAAGCGGACTGCTGGGACAAGTGGCCGCGGCCAATCGGGGCAATATCTATCGATACAATCGCCTGCTTCGCCTCGGTGCGGCAACAACCGAGTATCAGGACTTTCTGGACGCACTGAGCGATGATCCCGGTGCTCCTTTGCCCATCGATGCGAAGCGTCGGGGCGATGATTGGGCCGAGAAGACGTACAACGCAAACTTCCGCATGTCGCCACGGCTTTCTGCTTCGCCCAAAACCTGTTCCGAGATCAACTCGATCTAGGGCCTTGGCGTCGATCCCATTCAATGTGGCTTACCCTGCCCAGCTCGTTGGGTGATGGTCCAACTGACTGGCTGTATGCAGCAGAGCGATTGCCGGTAGTCTCATCTTTTCTCTTGATTCCACCAAGCGCTGCTGGCTTGTGAGACATCGGATGCCAGTGCCGGTCTGGATGGCCGATCCCGGCCTCCAAAGCTCAAGCCGATCATCCGCACCGCTGCCAGGCAGGTAGTCCCGTAAAAGAGATCAGCGAGAGCCGGCACCAGAGAGGTGTTGTTACCGGAAGTTAGGCTTTATGGGCCTAAGAGTTCGGGGCCCTGATCGTCAATATTCGGCTTTATGGGATGCCGCTCCTTCCATTTCGCCAGTTGCTCGCGGTAGTGCTGTAGCTGCTCGGCATACAGGTCGTAGACGCAGATCGGGCAGCCGCTGTTGCAGCAGTCGCTGGGCAGCGGGGCCTCGGGTTCGACCGGGCGCGGGTCGTCGTCGGTGTCGGGCGGCGTGTTCACGCGTCGTCGCGGTGCGGGGTTGCGGAGGTTCGCCGGCGGGCGTTGCGCCAGGGCAGCGGCAGGCCCAGGGCGAACAGGCCGAAGAAGGCCAGCCGCTGCGACCACGAATCCGGCGCCGGCGCCGCAGCGGGTTCTTCGCCGTCATCTTCATCGTCGAGCGCCAGCGAGCCGCGCGCGAATTGGTCGAGCAGGGCGCGCGCTGCCTCGGACTGGTCGCGGCGGACGCGCAGCTTCACGCCGCCCAGGGCCTGGCGCATGTACCAGTCGTTGATCGCCTGGTGTTCGTCGGCCAGGTAGGCGTTGATGCCTTCCGCGGCCAGCCGCCCGTGCACGATGCGGGCCTCCAGCGGATCGAGGAAGCTGGCGACGGTGACGAACACGGTCAGCGGGCGGTGCCCATTTCCTCCAGCAAGTGCGGCGCCGGATACACCTTGGCCATCAGCCAGCGCAGGTAGCGCATGTCCACATGCACCGCGCGCTTGTAGCGCGGGTCGAACATCCAGCTCGCGCTGACCGCTTCCCAGTTGCTGTCGAAGTTCAGGCCGATCAGCTCGCCGCGCGCGTTGAGCACGGGCGAGCCGGAGTTGCCGCCGGTGGTGTCCAGGTCGGTGAGGAAATCCACCGTCTGCGTCTTCAGCACCGGGTCCTGCGTGCCGGCGAAGTCGCCCTTGGCGATGGCGTCCAGCAGCGGCCGGGGCGCATCGAACGGCACCTGGCCGGTGTGCTTCTCGACGATGCCCGCTACCGTGGTGACCGGGGTGTACTGCACGCCGTCGCGCGGCGAGAAGCCGTCCACCTTGCCGAAGCTGACGCGCAGGGTGCCGTTGGCATCCGGGTACAGCGCGCGGCCCTGCTGCTTGCGCCAGGCGAACAGCGCGCGCATGTAGGCCGGACGCAAGCGCAGTTGTTCGCCTTCGCGCGTCTTGCGTTCCTGTTCCAGCGCCAGTTGCACGGGGACCAGCCTGGTTGCCAGGTCGATCAGCGGATCGGCGGCCAGCGGCCGGCCTTCGCGGGCGGCGGCGAAGCGCGACAGGCGTTCGCTTTCGTTGCCCAGCCGGGTATCGGCATACAGCGCATCCAGCGCCTTCTCCAGTTCGGCCGGGGTGCGGCCGAAGGCGGCGTCGAAGGCCGGCAGGCGCTGTTCATCCGGCAGCTTCTGGTAGCGGCCCAGCAGGGACGCCAGCAATGCCTTCTCGACCGCGGGCGCGTAGCGGCGCTGGACTTGCTTGAGGAAGCCTTCGATCAGCGCGTGGTCGCGCGCCTGGTAGCCGCTCTCGCGCTCGGCGTCGGGCTTGGCCGATTCCACGCGCAAGCGTTCCAGCATGATCGCCGTGCGCATCAGTTGCGTCTGCGCGCCGAACAGGTTGAGCAGCAGCTCGCGCTCGCGCATCGCCGCGCCTTCTGCCAGCGACGCGGCCAGCGCGTTGATGCCGGCGCGCTCCGCCGCCGCCGTGGGGGAGGCCAGCATGCCGCGCTCGTCCTCGGCACGCACGCGCACCGCGTCGCTGCGGCGCAGGCCTTCCAGCTCGCCGGCGGCGCGCTTGCGGTTGTTCTTCAGCGATTGCAGTTGCGCGGCGTAGCGTGTCTTCGCTTCGGCATCGCGGGCGCCGGCGGCTTCGATCACGCCGATCAGCTCGTCGAACACCGCCACCCGCGCCGGCAGCGTCCAGTTGACCTGCTCGTCGAATTCGGCGGCGGTGCGGTGGCGGTAGGTGATGCCGGGATAGCCGGCCAGCATGGCGTAGTCGCCGGCCCGCGGCCCGTCCTTGGCCAGCGCCAGGTGCGCGGGCGCGGTGTAGGGCACGTTGTCCGGGCTGTAGTCGGCGGGCTTGCCGTCCTTGCCCACGTAGGCGCGCAGCAGGGTGAAGTCGCCGGTGTGGCGCGGCCACATGAAGTTGTCGATCTCGTCGCCGTAGTTGCCGATGGCGCGCGGCGGTGCGTAGGCCAGGCGGACGTCGCGCAGCTCCAGTTGCCGGATGCGGTAGAAGTCGGTGCCGTAGTACATGTTGGCCACGCTGCAGCGCATGCCGGCCTCGCGTTCGCATTCGGCGACGATGGCCTTGCCGGCGCGGTCCACCGCGTCGAAGTAGTCGCGGCCGGTCTTTCCTCCGGCCTCGGCCAGCACGCGCTCGGTGACCTTGTCGAAGCCCACGGTCACCAGCACGCGGAAATCCGGGTTGGCCGGCAGTTCGTCGGCGCGGTCGGCGGCGATGAAGCCGTCGTCGATCAGGTTGCGGTCTGGGCGCGTGTTGTACTGGATGACGCCGTAGGCGACGTGGTGGTTGGTCAGGATCAGGCCGTCGGGCGAGACGAACGAACCGGTGCCGCCGCCGACGCGGACCACCGCGCTCAGCGGCGCCCGGGTAACGTCGGCCAGTGCCTGCGGATCGCCGCGGAAACCGGCTTCGCGCAGGGTCTTCGCCAACTGCGGCAACTGCGTGGGCATCCACATGCCTTCGCCGGCATGGGCGGGCAGGGCGAGGGCGATGCCCAGGGCGAGGGCGGGAGTCGGCAGTCGGCGGCGCATCGTCGCGGTCCTTGGAAGCAGGACCGCGACGATAGCCGCATGCGTCCGGTGCGGCAATGCCGTGCGGCGCGGGCGCCGCTGCGATCCGGTGCCTGGCTTCGCGATGGGCTGGATGGGCGTTCGGGTTTCATGGTCGCGACTTGCGTCGCTCCTACAGGAGTGGATCAGCCAATCGGATCGCGAGACCGATGCTGTAGTGGTGGCTGTTGTAGGAGCGACGCAAGCCGCGGCCGTGGAAACGGAACGGCACGGAACAGGGGCATACACGGGGAAAACAGACCCATGCAGGCGGCGCTTCATCTGCGCCCATCCGCTTTGATCCGTGTCGAGGCTTTCCATGCTTCATGGCCGCGACTCGCGTCGCTCCCACGGAAAGGCAACAGGCAGGCAACGGGCAGGCCGGAAGACAGGCATGCCGCGCGCGCTATTTTTCCTTGCGCCAGTTGAGCGAGCCGCGGGTTTCCATGGTGCTGGATTCGATTTCGACGTCGAAGCCCTTGCGCAGCAGGTACTTCAGCGTCACCGCCGAGCCCGAGCCGACCATCGACACGCCGTAGCTGACGTACAGCTTGGGCGAGAGGTACTTGCCGACGCCGAACACCGAGCCGCCCAGCGTGCGCGATTCCAGCACGCCGGCGTCGTCCAGGCCGATCCTGGCGCCGAGCTGCGAGGCGAGCAGGCCGGCGCCGGCCGACAGCGCAGACGAGGCCGCGTTGATCTTCTGGCTCTCGTCGCTGCTGGCGGTGTTGAGCGAGCGGCCCAGCACCAGGTAGGCCAGCGCCTCGGATTCGGACATCTCCGGGTTGGACCACACGCGGGCGCGCGGCTGGCCGGCGCGGCCGGTGACGTCGATGCCGGCGGTGACGCTGGCGCTGATCACTTCGCGCTCGGCGCGGATGTTGATGCGCGGGTCGCTGACGGCGTTGTTGCTCCAGGTCAGTTCGCCGCGGGTGATGCGCAGTTTCTGCCCGTAGGCCTGGTAGCGGCCGTCCACGTCCAGGCGGCCGGTGGCGGCCATCTGCTGGCCGGGGCGCGAGCGCACCTTGAGGGTGCCGGCGAGGCTGCCGTCCAGGCCGTAGCCCTTCAGCGTCACCGCGTCGCCCACGTCCAGCGCCAGGTCCAGGTCCAGGCGCGAACTGGGTGCGCGCTCGGGGTCGGCCGGGTCGAGCACCACCACGTCCTCGGAAGCGGAGACGCCCTGGTCGAGCTTCTCCACGTCGATGGTCGCCGACGGGATGCCCACCGTGCCGCGCACCTGGATGGTGTTGTCGGCGAAGCCGACCTGCAGGTCGGGCGAGACCACCGCGCGCAGCTCGGTGGTGTCCGAGGCCAGCACGTTCTGGCCGCGCACCTGGAACTGCAGCGGCGTGGTGTCGTTGTTCCAGCCCAGCGTGCCGGTGACTTCGAGGACGCCGCCGGCGTCGCTGCCGCCGGTGGCGGACACGGTGCGCAGCCGGCCCTGGATGCGTGCGCTGCCGTCGGACAGCGCCGCCAGGTCCGCGCTGCCCTCGGCCAGGCCGATGCCGAGCGAAGGCAGTTCGCCGGCGAATTCGGTCAGCGTGGCCTCGCCGCTCAGCAGCGGCTTGCCGCGGGTGCCGGCCAGGCCGATGTGGCCGGCCAGCTTGCCGCGCGGGCGTACCAGGTCCGGCGAGAACAGCTCCAGCCAGAACAGCCGCGAGTTGTGGAAATACAGGTCGCCCTTCAGCGGCGCGAACGCATCCCAGCCGGTGTCGAAGGTGGCGTCGACGTAGCCGTCGCCCTTGAAGCCGGTGCCCAGCCGGCCCTGGATGTGCTGCGGGTCGAAGCTGGCGTCGAAGGTGAAGTTGTCGTAGCGCATGATCTCGCCGCGCGCGTTGGCGCCCATCTTCAGGCCGCCGTCGAGCGAGGCCAGGTGCACTTCGCCCTGCCACGCCTTGCCCGCCGGGCGCAGCGACGCATCCAGGGTGAACTCGCCGCGCAGGGTGAGCGGGCGGCCGCTGCTGGGGGGCAGCCACGGCTGCACCAGCGCCAGCGAGAGCGCGTCGCCGCGCAGCTTCAGCCCTTGCCGCGGCCAGTCGGCGCTGGCGCACAGCGCGCCGCCGATGCCGGAGGCCAGGCAGCTTTCCGACAGCGTCCAGGCATTGCCCTTCTGCGCGTAGCGCGCGGGCTGCCGCAGCGTCCACGGCTGGCCCTTGGACGGCGCCACGCGCAGCGTGTCCAGCGCGCCCGACCAGTCGGCGCCGCGCTTCTGCGCACTGCCCGACAGGGCCAGCGCGCCCATGGCGTTGCGCGCGTCGGCGTCCAGCCTCAGGTCCTCCACCGCACCGCGCGCGTCCACGCGCACGCTGTCCAGCACCATGCCCACGTTCACCGCGCTGCCGCGCAGGGCCAGTTCGCCCTCGCCACTGCGCCACGGCAGGCGCCCGCGCAGGGAGAGGGTTTCGGCGCTCCAGTCGTTCCAGCGCAGTTGCGTGCCGGCCAGGTCGGCATCCACGTCGGGCGCGTTGCGCGCGCCGCCGAGCCGCAGCGTGCCGGACAGGCTGCCGCTGGCGCCGGGCAGCAGGTCGGCCAGGTGCAGCGGTTGCAGGGCGGCCTGCACCGCCAGCGTGGCGCCCACCTTGCCTTCGGCGGTCACCCGGCTGCCGCCCAGGGTGAGTGCGAGTTCGCCTTCGCCGCTGTCGCCGTCCAGCGCGAAGCGGCCGCGCGCGTCGAGCGGACGGTCGCGCAGGCGGCCGCCGAGCCGGGGCACGTCCAGCGTGCCCTGGAAGCCGCCGTCCGCGCGCTGCCGGCCCTTCGAGGCGAGGTTGCCGGACACGTCGCCGTTCCAGCCGCTGGCGAAGTAGCCCGGGTCGAAGCCGTCCAGCGTGGCCTGCACGTCCCAGTCCAGCACCGGCGACCAGCCCACGCTGCCGGTGGCGTCCAGCGTGCCGCTGGGCATGCGCGCCTGCAGCTTCTCCAGCCGCGCCCGCTCGCCGTCGCCGCGGCCGTCGAATTCGACCACCGCACTTTCCTCGCCGCGGGTCAGCGTGGCCTTGCCGATCGCGGCCCAGTCCTCGAGCTTGCCGGCGATGCCGAAGTCGCCCTCGGCGCCGATGGCGCTTTCCGGGTCGGCGCCCCAGCGCAGGTTGCGCGCGTTGATGGCGAAGCGGAATTCCGGGTTCTCCGGCACGGTGAAGTCGGCGCGCCCGCGCAGCGAGGCATAGCCGTCGAAGGCGCGCACGGCCAGCGGTTCCACCGTCAGCACTTCGCCGTCGATGCGCGCGTGCGAGGGCTCGATCGTCACCGCGATGTCGCCCTGGCGCACTTCGCCCTGCAGATCGGCCGCGCCGCCGGCGCCCTTGGCCGCCAGGTCGAAGGACAGCGGCGCGGCGTCTCCCGGCAGGCCCAGCAGCGACAGGTCCAGCGCCTCGGTCTTCGCCGCGAAGTTCCACGTCGGCTTGCTCTCGCCGCGCAGGGCGAGGGTGGCGCGCAGCGGCGCCGGCGCGACACCGGCCAGGCCCACGTCCATCTTCGCGCGGTTGCCGCGCGCCACCAGGCCCAGGCGCGCGGGTGTGCGCCCGCGCGGCGCGGGGAACACCGCGGTGGCGGTGAGGTCGGTGCGGTACTGCCGGCGCGGCTGGTAGCTGCCGTGCACGCCGAACGCGCCGCGGTTGCTGGCGATGGCCAGCTTCTCGGCGTGCGCATAGCCGTTGCCGACGTCGATGCCGCCGCTGGCGCGTTCGATGTCGATGACCGCCTCGCCGTCCTGCCGGATCAGCAGCCCTTGCACGTCCAGCCGGTCGGCCTGGATCGCCAGCGGCATCTCGATCTGCGGCAGCAGGTCGGGCCAGTGCGGCAGTTCGAACGGTTCGTCGCTGGCCGGGATGTCCAGCATCGCGCCGCGCAGCCGCAGCACGTCCAGCCGCAGGCGCTTGCCCAGCAGCGGACGCAGGTCCGGTTCCAGATACACCTCGTCGGCGGTGAAGCGGATCTTGTCCCAGCGGAAATCGACGCCGCGCAGGGTCAGCGGACCGGCCAGCGGACCGTCGGCCTGCTTCCAGGTCAGCGTGGCGTCGGCCGGCAGGCGCGCCACGATCTGCGCCAGCAGCACGTCGCGGCCGGCGACGGTCTGCAGCAGCCAGTACAGGCCGATGCCCAGCAGTACCAGCAGCGCCGCCGAGCCGATCGCGCTGCGGATCGCCAGCACGCGCAGGCGCGCCTTGCGGCGCGCGCGCAGCTCGGCGATGCGCGCTTCGCGCTGCTCCGGGGTCAGGTCGTCCGGCGGCCGGCGCTTCACAGGTCGGTCCCGATGTTGAGGTAGATCTGGAACTGCGAGTCGGGATCGTTCAGGCCGTGCGCGACGTCCAGCCGCACCGGGCCCACCGGCGAGCGCCAGCGGAAGCCGACGCCCACGCCGGTGCTCAGGTCGGGCCGGGTGCCGTCGAAGGCGCTGCCGGTGTCCACGAACACCGCACCGCCGAAGGGACCGCCCTTGGGATAGAACTCGTATTCCACGCTGCCGGTGACCACGTTCTTGGCGCCCAGCGCGTAGTCGCCGCGGCGCGGCCCGACTTCGCGCCAGGCGTAGCCGCGGATGCTGCGGTCGCCACCGGCGAAGAAGCGCAGCGACGGCGGCATCGCCACCAGCGAGCTGGTGAAGGTGTGGCCGTATTCGCCGCGCACGATCAGCGCGCTGTTGGTCTTGTACTGCTGCGACCAGCGTGCGCGCAGGTGGAACTGCATGAAGTTGGCGTCGGAGCCGGCGCCCTCCAGCCCACCGCGCAGCAGCACCGAGCCGGCCACCTGGTCGGGCCGGTTGGAGCCCACCGGCGAATTGGTGTAGTCCGCGCGCAGCGACGGATAGGTGAACGTGGCGTAGGAGATGGTGGTGTCCGGCAGGCCGGTGACCGGATCGTCCTCCACGTAGCGCCAGCGCTCGCGCAGCGCGTGCAGCGAGGCCACCGCCGTCCAGTCCTCGTTGATCTGACCGCTGCGGCTGCCGATGAACTCCAGGTGGCGCAGGTCGATGTAGTCGGTCTGCTCGTCGCTGGCGTGCAGGCCCAGCGTGTACCAGCCGTCCAGCCACTTGAACGCGGGGATGCGGTACTGGGTGAGCAGCGACTTGCGCTTCTGCGCGTAGTCCAGGAAGGTCGAGAGCTTGTGCCCGCGCGCGTTGACGTAGCGGCGGTCCAGGCCCGCGCGGATGCCCGCGCCGCTCTCGCTGCCGTAGCTCAGGCCGGCGGTGTAGATGTCGCGCTTGGCCAGGGTCAGGTTCACGTCCACCGGCACGCGGCCGTCCACCGCCTTGTCGGGATTGGCCTGGATGTCGATGCCGGCGAAGTAGTCCAGCCCCACCAGCGATTCGCGCAGGCGGTCCAGCTTGCCCTGGTGGAAGTAGCTGCCTTCCTCCCAGTACACCAGTTTCTCCAGCAGGCCGGGCTTGAACTTGTCCTGGTGGAAGACGGTCGGCCCCATGTCGTAGCGGATGCCGCTGACCCAGCCCAGGTCGATGTCCGCCGCGTGCTCGGCGCGCGTCACCTCCACCCGGCGATGGGTGAAGTCGGCGTCGAAGTAGCCGCGGTCGGCCAGGCGCTGCACGATCCTGAGCTTGCTGGCTTCGTAGGTGGTGTGGTCGAACACCTCGCCCACCCTCGGCGCGAAGGCGGCCAGGTCATCCTTCAGGTAGCGGTCGTCGCCGCCTTCGCCCTCGATCGACAGGTTGGCCCGGCGCACGCGCACCGGCTCGCCCAACTGGATGCGCACGGTGACGGTGATGCGCTCTTCCTCGGCGCCCTCGTCGCGCGGGGCGTCGATGGCGATGGTGGGCGAGTAGTAGCCGAACGGTTCCAGCGCCTCGCGGGTTTCGGCTTCCGCTTCCTGCAGCAGGTATTCCAGCCGCGATTCGCCCAGGCGCTTGCCCAGCGCGTCGTTCAGCGACAGCGCGACGCTGACGTTCTCCATCATCGCTTCGTCGTCCAGCCCGACGATCTCCACCTTGTCCACGGTGGCCGCGGCCCAGGCGGGGCCGGCGGCGGCGAGCAGGTACAGGGCGGTGGCCAGTCGGGGGGATCGACGCATGCGCGCAGGATAACCGGTGCGGGTTAAGCGGAGTGAAGGGTCGGCGCCGTGGTGCGGGCCTGCATTCACGCGGTCCGATCCGTCGCCGCGACGGGCTTTCCATGCACGCGGCGGAAGGCGTGCATGCGGCGGGCGCGGCTTGCGTGCCCGGGGGGACATTACGCGCAGGAGGTTCAGGATGCCGGGTGCGGAACGGCTGTGTTCGTTGCTGCTCCACCTCTCCCCCACGGCGGGGGAGGAGGGGATCATGCCTGCCGTGTCAGGCCGAGAGGTGCTCGATGGCCGCCACCGCGCGGAAGCGGTCGGCCAGGCGCTTGAGCAGGGCGAGGCGGTTGGCGCGCACGTCCGGGTCCTCGGCGTTGACCATCACGCTGTCGAAGAAGGCATCCACCTGCGGGCGCAGCCGCGCCAGGTGGTTCAGCACGGTCACGTAGTCGTGCTGGTGCAGGGCTTCGTCGGTCTCGCCCAGCACGGCTTCCACCGCCTCGGCCAGCGCGCTCTCGGCCGGGTCGGTCAGCAGGTTACGATCGACCGCGTTCGGGATGGCGATGTCGGCCTTCTTCAGGATGTTGCCGATGCGCTTGTTGGCCGCGGCCAGCGCCTCGGCCTCCGGCAGCGCGGCGAAGGTACCGATGGCGTCGATGCGGGTGTCGAAGTCGTACAGCGAGGCGGGCTTCAGTTCGGCTACCGCGGTGAAGTGCGCGCCGGGGACGCCCTTGTCGGTGTAGTAGCCGCGGAGGCGGTCGAGGATAAAGTCGTAGAGATCCTGGATGTCTTGGGAACTAGAGCGAGCCGAACCATGAATGAAGCCGGGCTTGACGTCCACGCCCTGCTTCCGAGCTTCCTTGGTCGCGGCAGCCTTTTTGTCGATCTCCGTGAATGCCAGTGCTTGGGTCGCAGATTCATTGGCTTCTACAAGCAGATCCCAGAGGTTCAAGTTGAACCCGCTCTCGATCACCGTCCTCGCCAATCCCAGCGCATTACGACGCAGCGCGAACGGGTCCTTGTTGCCCGTCGGCTTCAGGCCCGCGGCGAAACCGCCCGCGAGCGTATCCAGTCGCTCGGCGATGGCGAGCACCTTGCCCAGCGGCGACAGCGCGATGTCGTCGCCGGCGAAGCGGGGCTGGTAGGCCTCGTCGATGGCCAGCGCGATCTCCTTCGGTTCGCCTGCCGCGATGGCGTAGTGGCGGCCGGCGATGCCCTGCAGTTCGGGGAACTCGTTGACCATGCGCGATTGCAGGTCGTTCTTCGCCAGTTCCGCCGCGCGGCGCGCCTGCGCGGGATCGGCGCCGACCTGCGCGGCGATGGCTTCGGCCAGCGCGGCCACGCGCGCCACCTTGTCGGCCACCGTGCCCAGCTTGGCCTGGTAGGTCACCGTCTTCAGGCCGTCGCCCATCGACGCCAGGCCCTGCTTGAGGTCTTCGTCGAAGAAGAACTTCGCATCGGAGAAGCGCGGGCGGATCACGCGCTCGTAGCCCTTGCGCACTTCCGCCGCGTCCTGCGACTGGATGTTGGCGATGCCGATGAAGTGCTCGGTCAGCCGGCCGCCGTCGCTGAGCACGGGGAAGAATTTCTGGTTGATCTCCATCGTCTCGATCAGCGCTTCCTGCGGCACCGCCAGGAACGCCGGCTCGAAGCTGCACAGCACCGCGCACGGCCACTCGGTCAGGCAGACCACCTGCTCCAGGTTGTCGTCGGTGATGCGCGCGCTGCCGCCGGCCTGCGCGGCGGCCTGTTCCACTTCGGCCACGATGCGCATGCGGCGCTCGTCGGCGTCGACCAGCACGCGCGCGGCGCGCAGCGCGTCCATGTAGTCGCCGGGCTGGTTGATCCACACCGGCTTGTCGTGCTCGAAGCGGTGGCCGCGGCTCATGCGGTCTGACGTCACGCCCAGCACCTGCGCGTCCACCACGTCCTTGCCCAGCAGCAGCACCAGCCAGTGCACCGGCCGGGCGAAGGCGTAGTCGTGGTCGCCCCAGCGCATCGGCTTGGGGATGGGCATGCCGGCGATGGCTTCGCGCACGATTTCCGGCAGCAGGTCGGCGGTCCTGGCGCCCGGCTTGACCGCACGGTGCACGAAGCGCTCGCCCTTGGCGTCGGTGGTGCGCTCCAGCCGCGTCCAGTCGATGCCGGCCTTGGCGGCGAAGCCTTCCAGCGCCTTGGTCGGCTTGCCTTCGGCGTCCAGCGCGATGTTGAGGTAGGGGCCGAGCACTTCGGACTTCTGCTCGGGCTGCTCCACGTCCACCGCCGGCAGCAGCACCGCCAGGCGGCGCGGCGTGTACAGCGGCTTGGCGTCGCCGCGCTCGAAGCCGACGCCGCGCTTGTCCAGCGCGGCGATCACGCCGCCGAAGAACGCCTGCGCCAGGCCGGGCAGCGCCTTGACCGGCAGCTCTTCGGTGCCGAGTTCGACCAGCAGGGATTTTTGTTCGCTCATGTCGTCAAGCCTGTTGTGCTGTTCCCTTCTCCCTTCGGGAGAAGGTGGCGCGGAGCGCCGGATGAGGGGCGAGCGGAGTCATGGAACTGGAACCATCGGGACGCCATCGCTCCTCTCCCCAACCCCTCTCCCGAGGGGAGAGGGGCTTCAAGCGGAGTCTTTCTTCAACCCCGGGAACCCCAGCTTCTCGCGCTGCGCGTAGTACGCCTCGGCCACCGCCTGCGCCAGCTTGCGCACGCGCAGGATGTAGCGCTGGCGCTCGGTGACGGAAATGGCGCGGCGCGCGTCCAGCAGGTTGAAGCTGTGGCTGGCCTTGGTGACCTGTTCGTAGGCGGGCAGCGGCAGGCCGGCTTCAACCAGCTTCAGCGCCTCCTTCTCGCAGGCGTCGAAGCGGTGGAACAACTCGGCGACGTCGGCGTGCTCGAAGTTGTACGTGCTCTGCTCGACTTCGTTCTGGTGGTACACGTCGCCGTAGGTCACCACGCCCTGCGGGCCGACCGTCCACACCAGGTCGTAGACGTTGTCGCAGTTCTGCAGGTACATGCACAACCGCTCCAGGCCGTAGGTGATCTCGCCCAGCACCGGGCGGCACTCCAGGCCGCCGGCCTGCTGGAAGTAGGTGAACTGGGTGACCTCCATGCCGTTCAGCCACACTTCCCAGCCCAGGCCCCAGGCGCCCAGGGTGGGCGATTCCCAGTTGTCCTCGACGAAGCGCAGGTCGTGCACGCGCGGGTCGATGCCCAGCGCCTTCAGCGAGCCCAGGTACAGCTCCTGGATGTTGTCCGGGTTGGGCTTCATCACCACCTGGTACTGGTAGTAGCGCTGCAGGCGGTTGGGGTTCTCGCCGTAGCGGCCGTCGGTGGGGCGGCGGCTGGGCTGCACGTAGGCGGCGTTCCACGGCTCGGGACCGAGCGCGCGCAGGAAGGTGGCCGGGTGGAAGGTGCCGGCGCCGACTTCCAGGTCCAGTGGCTGGATCAGCACGCAGCCCTGGTCGGCCCAGTACTGGTTCAGGGTCTGGATCAGGCCCTGGAAAGTGAGGCCCTGGAAGGTTACCGGTGTAATCGTTTGTCCGGCCATCGGCGTTATCGTGCACTGCGGAAAAGCGGGCTAGTATACGGGCTCGCCCTTGTCCCTCCGCCGCTTGCTGCCGTTCGACGCCGTCGTGGATGTGCCCGTGAAAGCCCCTTTCCTGATCGTGGAAACCGGACAGCCGGTACGTTCGATGCGGCGCTATGGCGGTTTCCCGCACTGGATCCGGGTGGCGGCCGGGCTGGAGGCCGCCGAGACGGTGGTGGCCAACGTCGAGCGCGGCGACGAATTGCCGGACCGGGAAGGCTTCGCCGGGGTGATCGTCAGCGGTTCGGCCGCCATGGTCACCGACCGCGCCGACTGGAGCGAGCGCAGCGCCGACTGGCTGCGCGAGGCGGCCCACGAAGGCCTGCCGCTGCTGGGCATCTGCTACGGCCACCAGTTGCTGGCGCACGCGCTGGGCGGCGAGGTGGCCTACAACCCGGCCGGGCGCGAGTCCGGCACCGTCCATATCGACCTGCACCCGCACGCGCAGGAGGACCCGCTGTTCTCGGCGCTGCCGCTGAAGTTCGCCGCCCACGCCACCCACGTGCAGACGGTGGCGCGGCCGCCGGACGGTGCCACGGTGCTGGCCCGCTCGGAGCAGGACGCCTGCCACGCCTTCCGCTGGCGCGACCGCGCCTGGGGCGTGCAGTTCCACCCCGAATTCGCCACCCACCACATGCGCGGCTACGTGCACGCCCGCGCCGACCACCTGCGCAGCGAGGGCCGCTGCCCCGGCACCATCGCGCGCAGCGTGACGGCGGCGCCGCAAGCCCGCAAACTGTTGCGGCGGTTCGTCCGCCATGCGCGCGGACTGCACGCGCGCTGACCCACCCCAGGAAACCCTCGATGTCCTCGATCGACAAGGTGCCGGCCAGTGCCGGCGCGGAATGGCTGCTGGCCGGATTCGCGTTGCTCAGGCGCGCGCCGGTGCCGTTGGCCACGCTGGCGGTGCTGTGGGGGCTGCTGTCGATGGCGGTGATGGTGGTGGCGATGGCGCTGCCGATGGCGATGGTGGCGTTGCAGTTTTTGCTGGTGCTGGCGGGGCCGCTGTTCTTCGCCGGCATGCTGTGGGCGGTGCGCGAAGTGGACCATGGCCGCCCGGCGCTGCCCTCGCACCTGCTGCAGCCGGTGCGCGACGGCCATGCGGTGCCGCTGCTGCTCACCCTGCTGCCGCAGTTGCTGGCGGCGGTGGTCATGGGCGTGCTGCTGTTCGTCCTGGTCGGCGCCGACCAGCTCCAGCACCTGGCCGAGGTGCTGCAGAAGATGCAGGCCATCGCCGAAGCCGGCGGCCAGCCCGACCCGGAAGCGACCCGGGCGATGGTGGAAAGCCTGCCCGCCGGCCGCCTGTTGCTGTGGCTGCTGCTGGTGGCGGCGGCCTTCGTGGCGGTGAAGTGGGCGACCTTCGTGGCCTCGCCGCAGATCCTGTTCAGCGGCGCCCACGTGCTGGACGCCATGCGCAACAGCCTGCGCGCGTGCCTGCGCAACTGGCCGGCGATGCTGGTGTTCTACCTGGTGGCGGGCATCGCCATCTTCGCCGTCGGCATGGGCTCGCTGCTGCTGGCCTCGCTGCTGCAACTGCTGCTGGGGCCGATGGTGGCGGTGGTGCTGTGGCAGTTCGCGCTGATGGGCGTGCTGATGCCGGTGCTGGCCGGCGCCGCCTATGCGGCGTGGCGGCAGATGCTAGCCGGTGGCGGCGCGGCGTCGGTTCCTCCGCCGGCACCGGCCCGGATCGAAGTCTGACGCAGGGTGCGCCTGGCGCACCATCCGGACGGTGGGAAGAGCGGTGCGCCGGGGCGCAACCTGCAATGAAGCGCGATGGTTCTCCGTCCGCGTGTGCCGCGGTGCGCCCGGCTTCGTGCGCGCTCAGGCGCCGTCGGGGCGCGGGCGCGGCTTCAGCCAGCCGGCGGCCACGATGCCCAGTTCGTACAGCAGGCACATCGGCACCGCCAGCATCAGTTGCGACACCACGTCCGGCGGCGTGATCAGCGCGGCGATGACGAACACACCGACGATGGCGTAGCCGCGCCCTTCGCGCAGTTGCTGCGGCGTCACCCAGCCCAGCAGCACCATGATCACCAGCGCCACCGGCAGCTCGAAGCTGACCCCGAAGGCCAGGAAGATCACCATCACGAAGTCGAGGTACTTCGCCGGGTCGGGCGCGATGGTCACGATGTCCGGGGTGAAGACCGTCAGCGCGTGGAACACGCCCGGCAGTACCAGGAAATACGCGAACGCGCAGCCGGCGTAGAACAGCACGATGGCCGAGACCAGCAGCGGCATCGCCAGCCGCTTCTCGTGCCGGTACAGGCCGGGCGCGACGAAGGCCCAGGCCTGGTACAGCAGCCACGGCGAGGACAGGAACAGCGCGCAGAAGAACGCCAGCTTGATCGGCGCGAAGAAGCCGGAGGTGGGATCGCTGGCGATCATCTGCGCGGCCTGGCCGGTCGGCAGTTGCGAGATCATCGGCCGCGCCAGGTGGTCGTAGAGTTGGCGCACGAACGGCAGCAGCGCCAGCAGCACGACGGCGGTGCCCATCAGCCCGCGCACCAGCCGCGTGCGCAGTTCGATCAGGTGTTCCAGCAGGCTGCTTTCGGCTTCCTGCTGCTCCGGCGCTTCGCGGTTCATCGCGGCTCCCGCGGGGCGAACAGGTCGCCGGTGGTGCCGGCATCGTCGGCGGGGGCGGGTGTGGCCAGCGCGTCGTCGCCGTGGTCCGGCGGAGGCAGGGGAGTGGCGGGTTCCGCGGGCGCACCGGCGTTGCTGCCGGTGCCGTCCGTGAGGCTGGCCGGCGCCGCGCTTGGGGCGGCTTCGCCTTGCGCGGCCGCGGGATCGGCCAGCGCGGATTGCATGTCCTCGCGCAGGGCGTCGGCGTTGGCCTGCGCGGTCTGGCGGAATTCCTCGAATTCGCGCTCGACCTGGCGGGTGCTCTCGCGGATGCGCTGCTCGGTGTCGCGCAGCGCGTCCTGCGCGTCCTTGAGGTTGCGCTTGAGCTCCTCGGCCGCCAGTTCGCGCTCCAGTTCGTCCTTGACCGAATGCCACTGCGCGCGCGCGCGCCGCACCCATAACCCGGCGAAGCGCGCGGCCTTGGGCAGGCGCTCGGGGCCGAGGACGATCAGCGCGACGACCGCGATGACCAGCAGTTCACTGAAGCCGATGTCGAACATGGTCGCGGCGGAAGGACCGCCGGATCAGGTGGCGTCGCGGTCGCGCTCTTTGGCAGCGCTGCTTTCGTCGCTGCGGGACTGGTCCTTGAGCTGCGCGGCCGGCCGATCGTCGTCCTCGCGCATGCCCTTCTTGAAACCCTTGACCGCCTCGCCCAGGTCCTGGCCGGCGTTGCGCAGGCGCTTGGTGCCGAAGACCAGCAGCACCACCACCAGCACGATGATCCAATGCCAGATGCTCAAACCGCCCATGGTGTGCTCGCAGGAAAAGTTGGGGCGCTCAGGATAGCGCAGGCGGGGGCCGGGAATGGCGAACCGCGGCCCATTACTTCCGTTACGGGTTGCCGTCCAGCGGTTCGGTGCGGACTTCGCCGTCCTGCACCGGCTGGAAACCCTGCGACTGCGCGGGCGCTTCCACCACTACCGGCGCGGTCACCGGGGCCGGCGCCGTGCCGGCGTGCGTGCGGGCCGGCGCGCCCTGGGTGCCGCGGTTGCTGCGGGCTAGGTCGGTCACCTCCTCCAGCTCGTCGCGGAAGGCCACCACCGCGCCGGACGGCTGGCCGGCGCGGCTTTCGAAGATGGCGCGCGGCGTGGCCGCGCTGCCGTAGACGGCCACGTTGGCCTCGTCGTCGATCTGCAGCACGGCGCCGTCCAGCGCCACGCCGGCGAACAGGCCGCGCGCGCGTGACCACGACCAGATTTCCGCCTTCAGTTGCCCGTCGGTGGCGGCGGAGGCGTTGCGGCCCACCGGGCCGGCGGCCACGCCGGCGTCCGCGCCGAGGGTGAACTTGCCGTTGACGATGGAGTCCAGCGAGCGGTCGTTGCGGAACACCAGCACCACGTCCGAGGACTGCACGCCGGCCTGGAAGCCGATGCTGCCGCCGGTGAGCTTGACGAACACCGGCTGCGACCAGCTCCCGTCCGGGTTCTTCACCGACATCAGGCCGTGGCCGCGGCGGCCGCCGATCACCAGGCCGGCCTTCAGCGTGTCGGGGATGACCACGATGGCGCGGCCTTCGTCGAGCAGCTTGTCGGGGATGCCGTTCTCCGGGATCTTCTGGATCTCATGGAGCACGCGCACGGCGTTGCCGGCGCGCTCGTCCTCCTTCGGGCCGGCGAGGGCCTGGCCGGCGAACAGGGCCGCGGCCAGCGCGAGGGCGGTGGGCGGCAGCAGGCGGCGGGAGGTGCGATTCATGGCGGCTCCGGAGGGGTATTCGCAGAAACATACTGCAAGCGCCTGAAAAATAGGCAAGCCGGCATGAATCCGGGCTGACGCCGGCCGGATCGCGCCGGCCATGCCCGGGACCGCCGAAGGTCGCCGCCGGCGCGCGCCGGATCGGCGCATGCGTCCGGCTCTGCCACAATAGCGGCATGCCCGACGCACCCGATACCGCCCTGCTGGCGGTGAATCTAGGCACGCCCGAGGCGCCCACGGCTGCGGCCGTGCGGCGTTACCTGGGCGAATTCCTCAGCGATCCCCGCGTGGTCCAGGTGCCGCCCCTGCTGTGGCAGCCGCTGCTGCGCGGGTTGATCCTGCCGTTGCGCGGGCCGAAGGCGGCCGAGAAGTACGCCGCCATCTGGCTGCCGGAAGGTTCGCCGCTGGCCGTCTACACGCGCCGGCTGGCCGAGGCACTGCAGGCGCGGCTGCCGGAATGGCGCGTGCACGACGCCATGCGCTACGGCCCGCCGTCGCTGGCCGCGCGGCTGGCCGGCCTGCGCGAGGCCGGCGTGCGCCGCGTGGTAGTGCTGCCGCTGTACCCGCAGTATTCGACCACCACCACCGAATCGGTGCGCGACGTGGTCGCGCGCGAGGCGCATGGCCTGGACGTGTGCTTCATCGAGGACTACGCCACCGATGAGGGTTGGGCGCAGGCGGTGGCGGCCTCCATCCGCGACTGGCGTGCCGCGCACGGCGCCGGCGGCCACTTGCTGTTCTCCTACCACGGCCTGCCGCAGCGACTGGCGCGCAACGGCGACCCCTACCCGCAGCGCTGCGAGGCCAGCACGCGCGCCATCGCCGACGCGCTGGGCCTGCGCGACGAGGAATGGACGCTGACCTACCAGTCGCGCTTCGGCAAGGAGCGCTGGCTGGAGCCGGCCACCGACGCCACCCTGCGCGCGCTGGCCGCGCGCGGCGTGGCGCGCGTGGACGTGGTCTGCCCCGGCTTCGCCGCCGACTGCCTGGAAACGCTGGAAGAGATCGCGATGCAGAACGCCGAGCTGTTCCGCCAGGCCGGCGGCGGCGAGCTGCGCTACATCCCCTGCCTCAACGACGCACCGGCCCACGCCGACGCGCTGGCGGCGCTGGCGCGCCGCGCAGCGGGACCGCGGGCGTGAGCCTGCGCGAATTCGCGGTCGACGTGCCACTGGGCCGCCTGGCCGGCCTGCGCGGCGGGACCGCGGGCGGCCGCCGCGTGTTGGCGCTGCACGGCTGGCTGGACAACGCCGCCAGCTTCGTCCCGCTGGCACCGTACCTGGACGGCACCGACCTGGTGGCGCTGGACCTGCCCGGGCACGGCCGCAGCGCGCACCTGCCGCCCGGCGCCGAATACACCCGCAACGTGGCGCTCAACGCGGTGCTCGACACGGCCGATGCGCTGGGCTGGGACGATTTCGTCCTGCTGGCGCATTCGATGGGCGCGGGCATCGCCAGCCTGATCGCCGCCGCGGTGCCGGAGCGCGTGCGCGCCTTCGTCGCCATCGAGGCGCTCGGCGGCCTGAGCGAGGACCCGGCCCGCGCCGCGGTGCGCATGCGCGAGAGCGTGGCTGCCACGCGGGCGCTGAAGGACAAGCCGCTGCGGGTGTTCGCCGATCCGGCCGCGCCGGTGCGCGCGCGCATGCTGGCCAACCAGGTGAGCGAACCGGTGGCGCGGCTGCTGGTGGAGCGCGGCATCGTCGCCGTGCCCGGCGGCTGGCAGTGGAGCACCGACCAGCGCCTGACCGTGCCCTCGTTCCTGTATCCGACCGATGCGCAGGTGGACGCGGTGATCGCCGCCATCGCCTGCCCGACCCAGGTCGTCTACGCCGAGCCGGCGCAGCCGTATTTCCCGGAACCCCTGCGCAGCCGCCGCGCCGCCGCGCTGCCGCAGGGCCGGCTGGCGGTGCTGCCGGGCAACCACCACCTGCACATGGAAGATCCGGCGGCGGTGGCCGCGGTGATCCACGGATTCTTCGCCACCCTGGAATGAAGGCGGTCCGGCTGCTGCCGGGAACCACGCCGCCCCGCGCGCGCCATCCGCGCGGGTAGAGGAGGCTCAGCCCAGCTTGGCGCGTTGCAGGTCCAGCGCCAGCCGCAGGTCCGCCTTGCGGATGGGAGCGCGGCTGCGCCACCACGCGGTGGTGATCACCGCCAGTTCCGGATCGGCTTCAGACAACTGCCGCAGCAGGGCGATGTCGGCGGCGGTGGCCGGCTGTTCGTCGGGGCGGTAGAAGTCTTCCAGCGGTCGCAGCCGGGCCGCCGACCTGCGGGTCAGGTAGGCCAGCAGCGCCACCCCGGCCAGGCCGGCGAGCGCATAGCCGGCCAGCAGCAGGGCCAGCGAATCGCGCATGCTGCCCACGGCGGCGAGCGCGCTGCCCGCGATGCCCGCCAGCGCCAGCAGCCGGGCGGTGCGGTTGAAGCGGCCCTTGCGCACCGCCTGCCGGCGGCGCTCGCGCGCCAGCTCGTGCGCCTCTTCCACCGTCAGCCCCTTGCGGCTCATCAGCGCGCGCCGTGCGGCGATGGTGGCAGCGGTCTCCGTGTCCGGCAGCGCGTACAGCGAGATGCGCCCCGGGCGCGAGGGTGGGGTAGCGCGGGCGTCGTTTCCGGTCGCGCCGGAGGGCGCGCGCTTGGGCAGGGGCTTCATGGTCGGCCGGTGATCCGTGGCGGCGGGAACGGCCCGCGCGGCAGCCGCTCGCGGCCGGCCGATGGGGCTC
>ERZ761607.1438-NODE-1438-length-29809-cov-12.206224_pt1 | contig 29809 bp, 27 predicted proteins | sample MGYA00511164_ERZ761607 | MGnify/ENA primary metagenome ERZ761607 (study PRJEB28899, sample SAMN02445080) | bioreactor sludge metagenome | biome: EBPR sludge | place: Australia: Brisbane, Thorneside Wastewater Treatment Plant | collected 2011-06-22 ... | reverse complement strand
TCCGGCGCCCGGGTTTCGTCCTCGTCCCGCCGGCCGAAGATGCGGGCGAGCAGGGAGGGCTTGTCGTTGATGTCGAGCTCCTCCTGGGGGGGATTGCTGGCGGCGACTTCGGCGAGCGCGGCATCCTCGATGGCGGCGGCGATGACGGCTTCGGGATCATCTTCGCGCCCGGCTTTGGAAAAGGGGTTCAGGCGGCTGAGGAAGGAGCGCTTTGCCGGGGCGGCGGTGGTGTCTTCGACGCCGGCGGGGCTTTCGGCAGGGGGGGCGGAGGGAGCGGCAGACCTGGGGCGCGGCTCAGGCGCGGGTGCGCTGGCGATGACGGGCCGCGGCTTGGGTATCTCGGAGGGCCTGGCCTGGTAGCGGAAGGTGAGGGCGGACTCGAGCTGGACGAGGGATTCCTCAAGATCGAGCGGCTCGGCCATGGAGGGGGAGGCCAGGGAGGCGAGCTGGAGTGACCACCATTTGTTCAAGCTGCTGGGGGTGCCGGCGATGGCGGGGAAGTGCTGGTTGAGCAGGTCGCGCTCGGGCCGCGGGTCGGAGGCGAGGGCGCCGAGGAAGGCGCCCATGCGCGCGCCGCCGTCGGGCTGCTCGACGAGGGAGAGCAGGAGGGCGCAACTGGAGACCTGGTAGATGGATTTGGAGAGGCCGTCGAGGTCGGCGGGGGAGGCTTCGATGATCTCCTCGATGCTGTAGATTTTGCCGCTTTTGAAGATGGCGGCGAAGAGGGCGCTGGGGCGCGCGCGGGAGCGGTAGTCGAGGGCCTCGATGACGCCGGTGAAGAGCCAGTCGGGCAGGAGCAGGGAGCGGGAGGAGGTGATCTGTTTCCGGCCGCGCAGGATGCGCTCGGCGAGCATGGCGCGGATGAGTTCGCGGCGGATGTCGGCCTGGCGGAGGTCGGGACGCAGGTGGATGCTGACCTGGATGTGGAAGCCGCCGTGGGCGAGCTGGGAGATCTGGGTGGAGACGGCCTTGCCGGCCTTGGCGGAGGAGTCGCCGGAGCTGAGCAGGACGACGATGGGGATGGCCCAGGGCTGCTTGTCGCGCAGGAGCTTGCGCAGCTCTTCGGAGATGTCCTCGCATTTGCTGGAAAAGGCGCTGCGCAGGGGCAGGGACTCGCCATGGACGATGAACTGACCGGTCGTGCTGGTGGAACTGGGGTTCCGGACCCGGGGCAGCGGGACCGAGGGGACGGGGGTTTTTGTCTCCGGCACGGCGGGTGCCGCCGGTGGCGGCGCTCCCGGCATGGGCATGGGCGGCAGGGGCGTGAGAGGCGCGGGTGCGGCGGCGGGCCCGGCCTTCAACTGACCCGGCAAAGGCGGCGCCACAGGCGCGGCGGGCGCGGACTGGGCGGCGGGGAGTGCGGGAGGCTGAATGGCGGCGGCCTGGCCGCGCTCCGCCGCTGAATCCTGCCGCTCCTGCGGCCGGGCGGTTTGCACGGCCAGGCTGAGGAGCAAAAGGGGCAGGACTCGGCGTGACATGGCGTGGGTTACGGAAAGCGCGGGTCTATGACGAGCTTGTGCTCGGAGATCTGAATCTGGTTCATCTGGAAGAGGGCCTGGATCTCCTGCTCCAAAGCCAGGCCGAGCTGTTCGAGGGCGGGCAGCATGGGGCGCAGCAGCCCGCGCGGCACCCGGAGGCGGCCGTAGCTGCCGCCGGTGAGGACGACGCGGAAGCTGCCCTCAAGGCGCTGGATGTGAAAGCGGAAGGTCGCGGTGCGGGGGCTGCCGAGCACTTCCCAGACCAGTGTGACCTCCAACTGGCCGGGCTGAAGCGCGGCCGCCGCGCGGGCAAATGCGGCCCAACGATTGAGCGGCGGCAGGGTGCCGGCCTGGAGGACGCGGGCGAGGTGGTGGTTGAGGTCGGCCTCGGTGATTTCAAAGACGGCGGAGCGCTTGATGGCGGCCTGCTTGAGGTCGTCGAGCACGTCACGCGGACGCCTGGTGTCATCAGGGGCGGCCTGGCGGATGCCGCCGAGGTCGGCGGGGCGCTGGGCCACCCAGGCGGCGCCGGCGAGGCCGCTGAGGGCGGCGAGCAAAAGCAGATGGACGATCAGGTTCAAAGCGGGTGGTCTGTGAAGGAGGGCGGCTTTTTATCACGAAACCCGTACCTTGGGAAGCCGGAACACACTCGCCTTGGGGCGGGTGAAACCCAAGCTCAAATTGTCCTGGCGCATGCCGCCCCGCGCCGCGGCTGTGCATGGGTTGGATCAGTTGCCGGGGATCAACTCGCTGCCGGGTTTGCGGCGGAAGGCCTGCACGCGCCCGTCACCCTTGTAGAGATAAACTCTTTTCACATCCTCGAGCTTCATGATGAGCCAGGGGGAGAGAAGGTTGCGGCCGTTTTTCGTGTAAACAAGGTCGTCGGCCAGATGCACGCAGGAGTGGAAGGCGTCGCCGGTGGTGTTGCTCAGGAAGAAAAGAATGTCGCCATATTTATACGGGGGCTGCACGGGTTCGAAGTTTTCGAGCACCTGGCTTGTGGCCAGGCGCGAGTCGAGGAGATACTCATGCGGCTCATGGTTGAAGAAATTCAGCGAGGTCCAGTGGCAGTCGGGCAGCATCCCGTGCTTGGCCAGGTCCATGCCGGGGTAGGTGTAGAGCAGCTTGCGAACCAGGGATGGCAGGACGTGGGACAACGGCAGCGCCTCCACGCCGTTCGTGTCTATGATGGACTGCATCAGCGGCTCCACATCCTTGCGGCGGAGACCCATGCCGAGAGTCCAATAGTTGAGCAGCTCCGCGAGGTTTGATTGCTCATCCAGCTCCATTTTGACCAGAATCGCTCTTGTGCGCGTGAAGGCTTTGAAAATGGCGCGCGCTTCCGAGTCGCTTTCGGCATAGTTGAGAATGGCGGAGATGTCGCTGAAGGCGATGGTCTCGCCGCGGGTGTAGGACATCTGCTTGACCTTGGCGATGATCTGCGGGCGCAGCTTGCTGGTCCGGTACCATTCCTCGACCGACTGGCCGACGATGAGCACCGGGTCCATGCAGTACTCGTTGGCGTCGTATTTGGAAAGCTCGGTGTAGATTTTAGCCCTGCTTTCGGGCGTGATCGCCTCCAGGTCGGGCAGGGGAGGGAAAACATGCGCATAGGGTCCCTCCAGGACCACGTTTTCCTTGGCGAGAAGCACCTGGATGAGGGCGTCCGAAAGACCGGCGGTTTTGAAAAAAGAAGGCAGTTCGTCAAGCTGGGCCTGCGGAAAGCTCCAGCGCGGGCGGGTGCTCGGCAGGGGGAAATTATTGATCAAAGTCTCCGGCGCCTCGAGGTAGACATAGGAGCAGCGCAGCCTTCCCCATGGCCCTGGATTGACATAAAAAATGTTGGGATTGACGGCGATTTTGGCCTGCTTGTCCTCATAGGTTGTGGGCGTGCCAGCGACCTGGTTTTGGGAGAGAAACTGCCGCAGGTCGCTCAAATCGGAGATTTGCGCGGCGGAGGGTGAGGCTGTGAGAGCGGCAAGGCCGGCTAAAGCGAGGATAGGGAGCGGCTTCGACGAATCGAACAAAGCGGGTCGGGTTTTGAGCATGAGGCAAGGGGGGAGATGAAAACCTTCAACAGGGCCGGAGGGTTGCACGAAATATTTTCTACCGGACGGTTTTTTCCGGGCCAGGCCTCGCCTTCTCCGAAAAAAGCACGCATGACGCTGCTACAACGGATGACCCGCCAAGATTTTTGGCGCCAGCTTGACTTTGTCATTCCGGTCGGCATCACATCCGCTCTCCCGATCTTCATGCCCGCAGCCACCCCCCCCCGTTACTGGATCGTCCGCCGCTCCTCCATCCATCATCGCGGACTTTTTGCCCGCACTGACATTCCGAAGGACAGCCCCATTCTCGAATATGTGGGGGAAAAAATCACCAAGGCGGAAAGCGACCGCCGCGGCAAGGCGCTGCTGGAGAAGTCGAAAAACTCCGGCTGCGCGGCGGTTTACATTTTCACCCTCAACAAGCGCCACGATCTCGACGGCGGCAAGGCGGGCAATCCCGCGCGGCTCATCAACCACTCCTGCGATCCGAACTGCGAGGCCTACATCATCCGTGGCAGGGTGTGGATTTACTCGAGGAAGGACATCAAGGCGGGTGACGAGCTGACTTACAATTACGGCTTCGATCTGGAGACTTGGGAGGACCACCCCTGCCGCTGCGGTTCCACGCGCTGCGCGGGACACATCGTGGACGAGCAGTACTGGCCGCAGTTGCGCAGGCTGGTCAAAAAACGCGAGCAGGAGCGCAAAAAGATGGCGGAACTCGAGGCCAGGGCCGCCGTCCTGCAAAAGCGCCTGGATGATCTGCAGCCTGTTGCGCCCGGAAGGAAAAGCCGCAATGGCGCGCATTTCAAAAAAGTGAACGGAGCCGCCCAGCCCGCCGCCGCCGCCGATACACGCCGCCCCCGCGCTGCCTCGTGACCGCAGGCCTTGTGACTTGCAAAGCCGCTCCGGCGTCCTTACTTCACCGCCGTGAGCTCCCGCCTCGTCAACATCAGCTCCGGTGAAGCCAGCGAACTGCAGGGCGTCTGCATGATCGGGCGCAACCCGGACTGCACCCTGCAAATCGCCGATCCCGGTGTGTCGAGGCGCCACGCCATGATCCGGGAGCAGAACGACGGCTTCTGGTTCTTCGACCTCGGCAGTTTCAACGGCAGCTATGTCAACGGCAGGCGTGTCACCACCGCCGTCAAGCTGCGCAACAACGATGTGATCGAACTCATTGAGCACCAGTTCCGTTTTGAAAAAGGCGCTGAGGCGCGGGACAGCACTCTGATCGCCATGGACGCCTCGACCCTGGCGCGCGTGAAGAACGGGGATGCCATCCTGCTGGTCAGCGACATACAGGGCTTCACCACCCTCTCGGAGCGGCTCGATCCCGCGCGGCTCGCACCCATCATCGGCTCCTGGTACAGCAAGACCGAGGGCATCCTCACCCGGTTCGGCGCCACGCTCGACAAATTCATCGGCGACTCCGTTTTCGCATACTGGACGGACATCTCCATCCCCACGCGCATCGCCGCCATGAACGCCGTCGGCGAGCTGCAAAAGTCCTCGCTGGAGACTCATGAGACCCACCGCGAGGCGCTCGAACCGCTGGGTTTGCGATTTGCCACCGGTGCCGCCCTGCACGTCGGTCGTGTCGCCTATGGAGGCATGAGCGCGCGCGAGTTCACCCTGCTTGGGGACGCTGTGAACCTGGCCTTCCGCATCGAGGCGCTCACCCGCAGGCTGGAGCGTCCCGTCATCGTCAGTTCCGAATTCCTCGAAGGCTGGCCCAAAGGCGGCACTTACTGCGCCCCGCTGGGGCAGCACGAGGTGAAAGGGCGCCAGCAACCGGTCGAGGTCTTCGCCGTGGAGCGCATCCCCGGCATGACCGCATAAGGCCGCCGCCCTGCCCTCAAAACCGTACGCGCAGGTAGGTGCCAAGCACGGACTCATGCCGCCACGTCGCCTGCTGGCGGACGGAGAAGATCATGTAAAAAAGGTCAAGTTCCGTGTGTTTCGAGGTCTCGAATGTCAGACCGAGCGGCACCGCGCGGTTTTCCCACCACTGGCCGCGATGCAGGTCGCTGAGCCATTCATTGCTGGCGAAAACGCGCGCCAATGGACCGGTTCCATCGGGTGTTTTCCAGCCGAGCTGGAGACGGTGGCGGGAGCGGTGGATTGTGATTTCCTCCCTCTCGTTCCAGCGCCACTCCATGCGGTTGCGCAGGTCCAGCCGCAGGCGCGGAGTCAGATCCAAATGCGGATTGATCTCCAGTTCTGGCCTGAACTGGAGAAAGCGCCCGCCCTCGCTCAAATTCTCGATTTCCAGAAGCGAAAGCCCGGCGCCCATGTCCAGCCAGGGCAGCACCCGCTGTTTGTGGCGCGGGCTGATGATCTGCACATAGGCCCCGTCATCGGCGTCGAGGCGGTTGCCGAGAAAAAGGCCCGTGTTCGTGGTCTCCGTACGGTGGAGTTCCAGCATCGTCCATCCCCACCATTCGTCAGCGCGCGCTGAATCGGCGGCGAGCATCATGAGAAGAAGAGGCAGGCGCATGACAAAATGCCAGCATATCGGATGCCAGCACACCCGATCCTGGCGCGCGAGTCAGGCAGGGCATCCCGCTGTGTGTGACAATATCGCGCTGTTTGGAAATTCAGCCCCGCACCTCCTGCGCATGCACCGCCTCGCAAATCATCCGCAGGGAGGCTTCGAGATTTCCATCGGCGGTTTTGAAGGCGTCCGCGTCGATGGTCAGCGGCGCGCCGAGCACCACGAGCGGCGCGCCGTATTTGGGACACTGGATGGCTTGTTCGAGGCTGAGGCCACCGACGGCTTGAACGGGCACTTTCACTGCTTGGACGACCTCGCGGAGCTTGTCGAGCGGGCTGGGCATGCGGTGGCCTGCGGCGGCGATGCCGCGGCGCTCGTCGTAGCCGATGTGGTGGATGATGTAGTCGCAGCCGAGGTCTTCGAGCCATTTCGCGCCGGCGACCATGTCCTCGCAGATCATGTTGTCGCCCATCACCTTGCAGCCGAAATCCTTGCCGGCCTTCACGACGCATTTCACGGTCTCGGCGTGCGCACGGGCCATCACGACGACATGCGTGGCACCGGCCTTGGCCATCATCTCGGCCTCCAGGTAGCCGCCATCCATCGTTTTGAGGTCGGCGACGATGGGCGTGGTTGGAAAAGCCTTCCGCAGGGCACGGACGCCGTGCAAACCCTCGGCGAGAATGAGCGGCGTGCCGGCTTCCAGCCAGTCCACACCGGCCCGCATGGCGAGCGCGGCCGTTTCGAGGGCTTCGTCGATGTTCGTGAGGTCGAGGCTGATTTGGACGATGGGTTTCATGCGGGGGTCGGCGGAGCCGCAGCAAAGCAAAAGCAGGCTCCCGCGTCACGACAAAGATCATGCGAAATGCGACGGGGCTCACCCTTCCAGCGCCGCCTTGGCGCCCTTTTCCCAGTCGAGGCCGTGCTGGCCGTGACAAAGGGCCAGACAGGTTCGCGCACGGATGCCCGCTATGCCCACCCTTGGTTCGGGCCGCTGGACGAGACCGCATGGCATGCGCTGGCCGCCTTTCACCTGCGGCTGCACCGGCGGCAAATCGAGCGCATCCTTGAGGGACTGCTTGCGGGCCGCTCCTGAGGGCGCATCCATGCGCCATCATGATGCAGAAGCCGTTCCCGTTAAAGCCCCGCGAACGCCCCCGACGCGGCGCGGCGGAGATCGCCCGCTGGCGGAAGGCCCGCGATGCGTGGATGACCTCGCTGGAACCCGCCTCCTTGTTTCAGCGGCTGTTTGACCACCTGCCAGGCGTCTATTTTTTCGCCAAGAACCGTGATGGGCACCTCATGTTTGCCAGCCAGGGCCTGCTGCAGCGCTACCAGATGCGTGACGACTCGGAATTCATCGGCCGCACGGATTTCGACATCAATCCCGACACCATGGCGCAGGCCTATGTGGAGGATGACAAGCGCCTGCTGGCCGGACAAGCGCGGATCATCGAGCGCATCGAGCTGTGGTGGGACCGCCAGGGCATGCCGGACTGGTTTCTCGTGACCAAGCTGCCGCTCTACGACCGCCGGGGCCGCGTCCAGGGTGTGATGGGCACGCTGCGGCGTCCCGATGAGGCGGAGCGGCGGCTGCCCGTCTTCCAAACCGTGGCGCAGGCCGTGGAGCGCATCCGGTGTGATTTCTCAAAACCGCTCAAGATCGAGGACATCGCCAGATCCTGCGGCCAGTCGCTGCGCCAGCTCCAGCGCCGCTTCCAGAGCGCTTTTGGCATCACCCCGCAGGAGTTTCTCATCCGCACGCGCGTGCTGGAGGCCACGAAGCTGCTGGAGCAGACCACCCTCTCCGTCAGCGAGATCGCCACCCGTTGCGGCTTCGTCGATCCAAGCAGTTTCGCCCAGCACTTTCGCAAACGCACCGGCATCTTGCCAGGTGTTTACCGCCGTGCGCGCGGATGACTTGGAACTTTCGCGCTGACAAGGAAAGACTGTTGTCGGCTTCCTTGCTCTGGTTTTGATTACATGCAGCCTGATCGCGAAACTTGGCAGTGATTTCGAGAATGGCGGGAAACTGACCCACACCCCATGAAGCGATACATCGTCCAGAAAACCACCGAGTGGGCCGCTGCCTGTGCTCTCACAGATTTCACCTTGGCGTGGGAGAGCCGCCCGTCGCCGAAAACGGAGTTCCGCGCCCTTCATGACCCTACACATCTTCATTTCCGCTTCGACTGCCTCGACGATGATCTGGTGCTGCCGGACGCGGATTCGGAAAAGGAGCGCGTGCTCGGTTCCGATCGTGTGGAAATCTTCCTCGCGCCGGATTTGAGCCTGCAGTCCTACTACTGCCTCGAAATGAGCCCGCGTGGCGAGGTGCTGGCCTACGAGGCGCGCTACTATCGTGAGTTCAACTGGGACTGGAGCCTCGACGGACTCGATCTCGACGCCACCATCGAAGGAAACCTCTACACTGTCACGGGCCGTCTCCCTCTCGCCACCCTGCGCCGCCTTGGCGTCTTGCACGGCAGCGAACTCTTCGCCGGCCTCTACCGCGCCGAGTTTCATCACCGGCCCGATGGCAGCATCCATGCCGGCTGGATGCCCTGGGTGAATCCGCAGACCGAAAAACCCGACTTCCATGTCCCCGCCAGCTTCGGCGTGCTCGAACTGGTTCCCTCCTGATATGCGCGCCATTTTCCTGAGCCTCATCATTCTGCCATGCCTTCTGTGTGCCGAGGTCATTGAGGCCGACCTCCTCATCGTCGGCGGCGATGAATCCGGCTGCGCTGCTGCGGTGCAGGCCGCTCGGCTCGGCGTGAAGCGCATCGTGCTCGTCAATGACATCGACTGGCTCGGCGGACAGTTTTGCACGCAGGGCATCGGTCCGATGGACGAATGGACGCTGGTGAACGGCAAACGGGTCGAGTTTCCGGCAACCGGCGCCTTTGCCGAGATTCTGGAACGCATCCATACGCACAATCGCCAGACCTACGGCATCGCGAAACCCGGCAACAGTTGGTGCGGCAGCAACACGATTGAGCCGAAGGCGGCAGCCCGGATTTTCGAGGATTGGCTGGCTCCATATTCGGCGCAGATCACCGTTTTGAAGGGCTGGGAGCCGATGAAGGTGCTCGTGGAAAACGGGCGTGTCGTCGGCGCGGAGTTTCGTCAGACGGGTCAGACCCGTCTGACGGTCAAAGCCGCGCTCACCGCCGACTCAACTGACTGGGGAGACGTCATCAGGCTCAGCGGCGCGGCGTACATGGCCGGGCCGGATTTGAAGAGCCGTTTCGATGAACCGGGCGCACCCGAGTCGCTCGATCCCGGCGGTGAGCAGGAGATGAATCCGATTTCCTGGTGCCCGCTGCTGCGCGAGGCCGGCAAAGACAGCACGATTCCAAAACCCGCACGCTATGATGCGCATTCCTTCGCCGACTGGCAGAAAGCCCCGCCATGGGTGGACTGGGACGGCAGCGGCGGCATCTACAACATGGCCGGCTGGTGCTTCTACACGCACCGGCGCATGATTGACCGCCATCACAACAACCTCGCGCCGGGAACGGAAGCGGTGATCCTGAACTGGCCTGCGCATGATTATCCACTGGGCACGCTGCCGCTGCATGTCGTCGAGGCTTTGGAGAAGAACGAAGCCGGCTCATCGAAGAAGAACATCGTGGACATGACGCCCGCGCAGCGCCGCATCGTTTTCGCCGACGCGAAACAGCGGGCGTTGGAGTTTGTCTATTGGCTGCAAACAGCCGTGCATGACCGCGTGGGTGACTATCCGCAATCCTTCCGCCACATGAAGCTCGCTGACGATTACGGCACCGCCGATCACCTGCCGCCGAAGCCCTACATCCGCGAAGGCCTGAGACTCGACGCGCTCTACATCCTGCGCGAGCAGGACGTGCGCACCGAGGTGGAAAAGCCGTTGTGGGCGCGCTCGATGCCCTTCGATGGCGTGTTTGGCTACCAATTCAACATGGACTTCCATCCCACGCGCCGGAAGTTCCGCGACAATGATGCCGCGCAACCCTGGCAGCCGAAGTTTTTCGGCACGCGCAACTGGAACGCCCACAGCGACCGCACCATGTTTCCGCTGCGCGGACTCGTGCCGGTGAAGATGGACGGCCTGCTCGGCTGCTCGAAAAACATCGGCGTGACGAGCATGGTGCAGTCGTCCCTGCGTCTCCACGGCCAGATGATGCACGTCGGCACCGCCGTGGGCACCGTGGCCGCGCTCGCGCTCAAAGACGGCCTCCAGCCTCGCGACATTGCCACCTCGCCCAAACGCGTTCGCGAGGTGCAGCTCACGCTCGTTCGTCACGGCACGCTCATCTGGCCCTGGCACGATGTGAAGCCCGACGACGCGCACTTTGAAGCCGCCAACCTCCTCACCATCGCCGGCATCTGGCGTGCTGATCCTGACAACGTCTTCTTCAAGCCCGATCAAGTCGTCACGCGCCGCGAACTTGCCGGTGCGCTGGTCCGCTTGATCCGCGCCACGTCGCAATCCAAAGAATGGCCCGCGCTGCCCGATCGGGCACGTTTCAGCGATGTTCCCGCCGATGCGGCAGATCGCGCCTTTGTCGAAACCCTGATCGCCTGGGGCGACTTCGGCCCGCAGGAGTCGAACTTTCATCCCGACCAGCCGGTGAACTGGGCCACGCTCAATCGCTGGCTTGCCGCCCTGAAACTGCCGACCTTCAAAACGCTCGTGCATCCCAAGGTGAAGGACTACCCGCTCACCCGCGGCGAATGCACTGACTACCTCCACCGCGTCCTTCAACAACTCGGCGAAGGATTGCCGGATCGCTACGACATCGACCAGGACGACGCGATGCCCTTCGATGAAGACAACAACAAGGTGCCGGACCGGCTGGAGCCGGAACGCTGAGTCGCATTTCGCACACTCTTTGTCGTGGCATGGAGCCGGGCGTGTTCGTTATGATCGGCCATCATGAAAACCATCCAAACCGATGTTCTTGTCTGTGGCGGCGGCTGTGCGGGGATTGCGGCGGTGCTTTCGTCTGCTCGAAATGGAGCGCAGACGCTCCTGATTGAACGTGCTGGCTTCTCCGGCGGCATCATCACGACGGTGGGGCTGCCTTACTTTGACGGGCTGATCGACAAGCCGAGCGGACGCTTTGTCGTGAAAGGCATTGCGCTGGAGCTGCTGCAGTGGCTGGGCATTGCGAAACCGGGCGCGAAGTCGATCGATGATCTGCCGCCGGAGCTGGTGACGAAGTATTGGGGGCAGCATGTGGATTCCGAATGTGGAGCACTTCAAGGTGCTCACGGATGAACTGATCCTCCAGCACTCGGAGAAGCTGAAAGTGCTCTATCACAGCGTGGCGTGCGATGTGGAGGTGAAGGAAGGTCGCGTGGCGGCGGTGATCATCGCGAACAAGGACGGACTCACCCGCGTGGAGGCGAAACAGGTCATCGACTGCACCGGCGATGGCGACATCGCGCACTGGGCCGGCTGCCCGACGATCTCGTCGAAGCCGCTCATGCCGCTCACGATGCATTTCCGCATTGGAAACGTCATTCCGACGCCGGAGACCAAACCAGCAGCGAAGAAAGTGCTCATCGAGGCCCACAAGGAAGGCCGTCTCGTGAACTTCTATGGCCCGGGGCTGATCTTCGCGTTCGCGAAGGACGAGTGCTACGTCCACGCCACCCGCGTGCCGGCGGATGCGACGAATGCCGCCGATTTCACCCGCGCCGAGATCCAGGGCCGCAAGGACGCGTGGACCATCTTCAACGAATGAAAGGCCAAGGTGCCCGGCTTTGAAAACAGCTACTACATCATGAGCGGCCCCTACATCGGCGTGCGCGACACGCGTCGCATCGTCGGGCTGAACGTGCTCACGCTCGAAGACCTGCAAAAGACCACGCGCCACAACGACGCCGTCGCCACGGGATGCTGGTTCCTCGACATTCATCCGCCCGAGGTCTCCGTCGATAAACCCTTCACCGGCTCCGGCTTCCAACCAAAGCCCTACGACATCTCGTATCGCACGCTCGTGCCGCAAAAAGTGAGCAATCTGCTCGTCGCCGGCCGCTGTCACAGCGCCAGCAGCGAAGCCAGCGCCTCCAGCCGCGTCACGGCCACCGCCATGGCGCTTGGTGAAGCCGCCGGAGTAGCCGCCGCGCTCGCAATGCAGGCGAAGGGCGAAGTCGGCACGCTGGATGGCGTGAAAGTGCGTGAAACACTCGCGAAGCAGAATGCGGGGCCGTTTAGCGAAGCTTGATATGAAAACCTTCCTTACCCTCCTCCTCACTCTCTCCAACGCCTTCGCTTCTCAGCGGGCGGATGTCATCGTCGTCAGCGCCAATCCTGCCGGAGTCGCCGCTGCGGTGGCAGCGGCGAAAAGCGGCGCGAAGGTCATCGTGCTCGAAGAATCCGCTCACGTCGGCGGTATCATCGCGGGCGGATTGACCAACACCGACATCCGCAAGCACGGCGCGGTGGGCGGACTCTACAATGACTTCAAGCGCCGCATCGTGGAGCACTACACCACGACTTACGGCGCGGACTCAAAGCAGTTGAAGGTCTGCAAAGACGGCAATCGTTTCGAGGCGCGCATCGCGGAGAAGGTGTTTCGCGACATGCTCGCGGCGGAGAAGAACATCACGCTGCTCCAGCGGCATCGCGTGGTCGCGGCTCGTGTCGTCGGCAGCGATGGCACGGAGAAAGACGCCATGCCTGGCAAGCGCCTCGACGGAGCTGCGCCGAAGGATTTCGGGCCGACGGTGAAGCTCGTCAGCATCACGGCGGAGGATTTGAGCAAGCCCGGAACGCAGACCGAGTTCCGCGCTGCGACATTCATCGACTGCACTTACGAGGGCGACCTCGCCTCGTTGGCGGGCGTGCCCTATCGCGTCGGTCGCGAGAGCCGCGCGACCTTTGGCGAGCCTCATGCCGGGCACATCTACGTCCGTTTCAAAGACTACAATCCGCTGCCCGGCTCCACGGGTGAGGCCGACGATGGTATCCAGGCTTTTTGCTTCCGCTTTCATCTCACGAAGGTGAGGGAAAACCAGGTGCCCGTGGAGAAGCCGGAGGGCTACCATCGCGACGATTACAAGCACCTGCTCGACGACATTCGCGCGGGCAAAATCAAGCGCCTGCGCGATGCCATCCAGCTTTACGAGATGCCCAATGAAAAGTGGGAGGTGAACAGCGAGCACAACGTCGCCGGTGGCGATGCGCCGAGCGAATCACTCGACCTCGCCGAGGAGAACTGGGGCTGGCCGGAGGCAGGTCCTGCGGAGCGCGAGCGCATCTTCAAACGCTACTGGACCCACAATGAAGGGTTGCTCTGGTTGCTTGGCAACGATCCGGAATGTCCGCAGGAACTGCGCGACGATGTGAAGCAATGGGGCTTTCCCAAGGACGAGTTCACCGACAATCGCCATCGCCCGCACCACATCTATGTGCGTCAGGGCCGCCGCATTTGGGGCGAATACACGCTGACACAAAACGACGCGAAACCCACCTTCGAGACGGGACTGCCGAAGCGACAGCCCGATGGCATTTCGATTGTCGAGTTCGAGTTCGATTCGCATGGCGTCTCCAAGTTCGACCCCAGGTATCCCGGCGTGCGTCCGGGCTATGTCTTCATCGCCCACGATCCCTTCCAGATTCCCTACCGGGTGCTGGTGCCGAAATGCGTGGACGGCCTGCTGGTGCCGGTCGCGTGCAGCGCGACGCACATGGGCTACTCCGCGCTGCGCATGGAGCCCGTTTTCATGGCCCTAGGAGAAGCCTGCGGCATCGCGGCGATGAAGGCGCAGGCTGCTGGCACAAGCGTCCGCCAGGTGGACGTGAAGTCCGTGCAGCGTGAGATCGTGAAGCGCGGCGGTGTCATCCTTTACGAAAACACGGCCATCGTGCCTGAAGACCTTTGAACCGCCTCCACTGTCCAAGACCATGAACACCAAACCCAACACCGTCACCCGCCGCGAGGCTCTGCTCAATGCACTCAAAGGAACTGTCGCAGCCGCCGTGACCGCGCCAGTCATCGTGCAAGCCGCGCCGGAAGATTCGGCTCAAGCCGAAACCACTTTTGTGCCAGAGAATGATTATCCCTTCTTCGGCGGCGAGGTGCCGGAGGGCTATTGAAAAGAGAAACTGTCAGGATTATGACCGTGGGCCGGATGGCACGAAGTCATCCCGCTCAACGAATCTGTCCTCCCATGACAAAAACTTCCCTGCCCACCATCGCTCTGATCCTTCTGACCTGCGCTTCGTTGCCGGCAGCGGAGCCGCTTAAGCTCACGCGTTCTGATTACGAAGACCGCGTCAACGCCATCTGGCATGGCCAGCTCATCGCCGTCCTGCTGACGTTGCCTTTCGAGCATCAGGTCGCTGCGGCCGAGCCGGTCCGTGCCTTCCCGAAGCCCTACACGGCCGCTTTTGTGGATGATGACTGGTATTATGAAATGTGCGCTGTGCGTGCCTTCGAGAAGTATGGGATTGGCCTGACCTTGGAGCAGCTCGGCCAGCAGTGGCGGGAGAATGCCTGCGGCTCCTACGGTTCGAGCATGGTAACGCGAGCCAATCTGGAGAAGGGCCTCTCCGCCCGCGAAGCGGGTCACCCGCGATACAACCGCCTGTGGTGGACCATCGGCCCGGTCTTCAGCGCGGATCTTTATGGTGCGCTGGCACCGGGAATGCCGAACGAGGCAGGACGGCTCGCCCGCGAACTCTGCGCGATCAATGGATACGGCGAGGCACTCGATGGCGCGGTGCTTTATGCCGGGGCCATCAGCCTCGGGTTTGCTGAAAGCGATGTCCGCGAGGTGTTGCGGAAGGCGGTGCGGCTCATTGATCCATCCTCGCCCTACCGCCAGTGCGTCGAGAGCGTCATTCAGATGGCGGAGAACGGTCAGAGCTTTGAAGCCATCGCCGCCGCCGTGGAGGACCGCTGGCGCGTCGAGTATCCGGCCTCGAACAACGCCGTTCCCAACGGTGGACTCGCCGCCGCGTGCCTCTGGTTTGGGAACGGTGACTTCTGGACCACGATTGATCTGGCCTGCCGCGCCGCCGATTTTTCGGACACGGACAACAGCGCCGCCACCGCCATTTCCATCATCGCTGCGATGAAAGGCATGAAAGCCCTGCCTGCGGAGCTGGTGGAGCAGTTGAACGACCGGATAACCGGCGAAAAACTTGGCCGCGTGACGGTCACTCCAGCCGTGGATGAAAAGATCAGCACACTGGCGAAGCGCACCGCGGCCATCGGCGAAAAAATCATCACCGCAAAGGGCGGCAAGATCAGCGGAGATGAGATTCACATCCTTCCTGAGTCGGTGGTCACCCAGGCTGCCCAGCGGTTCCAGCTCTCCGATCTGACGCAGTGGTGGAATCCCGACTGGACCCTGGAGCGGGCTGGCTTCGGCGGCGATGGTGTCGGCGCCATGCCGGGCATACGCGGATACACCGCGCTGGATGGCGACACGCTCATCACCTATCCACGCGATGAAGCCCGCAGCCTGCTGCTCCGCCGCAAGCTCAAGCTCGGCGATGCTCCTTCGCTGGAACTCCAAGTGGCCGCCGATCCCGGCAAGGCATGGGAGTTGAATGTCTATGCGAACAACAAGCGTGTGCTCGCCAGGACCATCGAGGGCAGCGGCACCGAGGTGCGTTTTGAAACAATCAAGATTGACCTCGGCGACTTCGCAGGCCGTGAGACCACGCTGCGGCTCTATCAGCGCGTCCTCCTCCCCGGCCAGCTCAAGGTGCCGGGCGTTGCGTATTGGAAAAGTCCGGTGGTTCGCTGATGATTCACTCGCCTGAACAAAGTGGCTTCGGCTTTAGCCGAATCATGAAAACGATGCGGCTAAAGCCGCAGCCACTTTTCAAGCCCATGAAAACCCTTCTCCTCCTCTCCCTCCTCACCACCAGCGCCCTCGCGGCCGATCTCAAACCGAACGCCAAGCTCATCTTCGACTTCCCCGAGCTGCCGAACACGCTCGCGGGCATGGTTTCGGGCACGACGAAGGTGGCGCGGTTGGGGGCGATCCTGCCGTCGAACTACGCGCTGACCTCGAAGCATCCGCTGTTCGTTTACATCAAGGGCGGCAGCGGCGGGCCGGAGGATGGCGGGGCGATGGCTCGCGACATTGTGGGCGCGGAGGACTTCATCGCGGTGCAGGTGCCGCTCTTCAAAAAGAACCAGCCGAAGGGCAAGACGCTGCCCGTGATGGTCGAGGACCTCGCCGTCGTCAGCGCGGCGTATCGCACGATGCTCGAAAAGCTCGCCGCCGAGGTGCCGAACATCGATTGGCAGCGCAGCGTCATCGGCGGGCACTCGAATGGAGCGCACACGCTCAGCGTGCTGCTCGCGGGTCGCGATGAGTTCATCACGCAGCACTTTCACGCGTTCTGGCTGCATGAGGGCGGCTTTCAGCTCATGCCTGCGGCCATGCCGATCAAAGACAGTCGTTTCCTGCTGCTCGTGGCCGATGACGCGATGACCGGCGGCTCGGAGTTTAGGCAGTTGATGCTCGATCAGACGTTGTTGCTCGAACGTCAGGCCAAGCTCATGAAACTCGACTTCAAGAGCATCATCATGCGCGGCTACGGTCACGACGTGCCGCCGGAATACATGCGCAACGTGCGACAGTTCGCCCGAGGCGAGCCTTTGGAGGACATCACGGCCTCTGAAAAAGCCGCCGCCGCGAAACTCACGCTGCCGCTGCGCACGCATCCCGACTCCAGCGCGTGGAATGACCTGCTCGTGAGCGATTTGACCAACATGAAAGTGCCCGGAGCCATCTGGAGCTATCGCGACGGCATCCTCACCGCCACCGAGGATCAAAACATCTGGACCAAGGCCACGCACGGCGACTGCGTGCTCGATTTCGAGTTCAAGTTCGAGCCCGGAGCCAACAGCGGCGTCTTCCTCTATAACAGCGACGAAACGAACTGGATGCCCGCCAGCATCGAAATCCAGATCTGCGACGACCGCGCCAAGCAATGGCAGGAAAAACCCGCCAACTGGCGCTGCGGTGCCTTCTTCGGCCATCAACCCGCGTCCAAGAGCACCGTGAAACCCGCCGGCGAATGGAACCGCATGACTCTCACCGCCCAAGGCCCGAAAATCACCGTCGTGCTCAACGGCGAAGTCGTGAACGAAATCGACCTCACGCAGTGGAAAGACGGCAAACTCAATCCCGACGACTCCGAGATGCCGAAATGGCTGCAAGGCAAGCCGTGGGCTGAAATGCCAACCAAAGGCCGCATCGGCTTCCAAGGCCGACATGCGGGTGCTGGCATTGAGTTTCGTCACATCAAGTTGCTTCGGCTTTAGCCGAAGTGATGCCATGAATGCGGCTGAAGCCGCAGCCATTTTCTTTCACCATGCGCCGCGCCCTCATTCTTCTCTGCCTCGTCGTGTGCCTGATCGCGTTGTGGCTCATGCGGATTGCTTTGAAGGCAAAAAAGCCCGTGTCGGTGCCCCAAGTCGCCGCCACGCCTTCGACGAGCGTTTTGGCTCCAACTCCGCCGAAAGCCGAAAAAGCACCCGCAGCTCGAAAACCGCTCAAAATCTCGTCGAAGGGCAAAGTGCGGCTCAAGCCGGGTGAATCGGCCGTGCTGGGCTATTGGGAGATCGCGCCGGGCATGAACGGCATGGCCATCGTGACACCGGAGACGACGCCGGAAGGCCATGTGAAGATGACCGCCAGGCTCCTGCACCTCTCTGATGCCGCCGTGTCAGATGCGCAGGCACACGATCTGTTGCCCGACCTCTTTGACTTTGAGAACTACAGCGCCATCGGCCCAGAGAGGTTGCGTGAGCTGCAAAGCTCTCTGCAAAACACCCGCGGAGCCGATATGCTCTCCATGCCCACCGTGGCAACTCGTCCCGGCCAGCAAGTCAGCATCTCCATCGGCAACTCGAACGAAACCACGCTCTCCCTTGGCCTCCAGGCCGATCCGGTCGCCGAATACGGCGGCTACGACCTCAGCCTCGACTTGCAACGGCAGGAATAAAAAAGTGGCTTCGGCTTTAGCCGAACCGATTCAAAGAATGCGGCTGAAGCCGCAGCCACTTTTTGCCATGCCGCATTTCACACACACTTTGTCGTGGTGAAAACGGCGCGGGACTCGTTATGCTTCGCCTCCGCATGAATCGCCTCGAAAACAAAGTCATCCTCATCACCGGCAGCGTCACCGGCATCGGCAAGGCCATCGCGAGGCGTTGCGTGGCCGAGGGCGCACGCGTGCTCATCCACGGCCTGGAGGCCGATTTGGGCCAGGAAACGCTCGCGGAGCTCGGCGACGGCAAGGCGGTGCTCGTGCTCAAAGACCTCGCGGAGGAGGATGCTACTCAATTGTTGGTCGAGAAAGCCGTGAACGCTTTTGGCAAGCTCGACGCCGTGGTGAACAACGCCGCGCAGGTCGGTCTCGGTAACATCCACGACACCGATGCCAAATGGTTCCGCCGCATGCTCGAAATCAACTGCGTGGTGCCTTACCTCCTCATCCGCGCCGCCTTGCCGCATCTGCGTGAAGCACGCGGCAGCGTCATCAACATCGGCAGCGTCAACGCGTGGAGCGGCGAGCCCAATTTGATGCCCTACAGCGTCTCCAAAGGCGCTCTCATGACCCTCACGCGCAATCTCGGCGACACCCTCATGCGCGAGGACGGAGTGCGCGTGAATCAAATCAACCCCGGCTGGGTGCTCACCGAAAACGAAGCCAAACGAAAGCGCTCCCACGGACTCAAAGACGACTGGTATGCCGATCTGCCGAAGGTCTATGCCCCCGCCGGCCGCATCCTTTGGCCCGAGGAGATCGCCTCCTGCGCCGCCTGGCTCCTCGCCGATGAATGCGGCCCCATCAGCGGCCAGGTCTTCGATCTGGAGCAGCATCCGTTCATCGGGCGCAATCCGCCGAAGGATGCGAGCACGATTCCAACGAAGTGAGTCAGCGTTTCGGTCGCTTCATCTCGTAGCGGACGGTTTTCGGCAGCTTCTCATACACCTTCTGCCCCAGCCACTCCGCCACCACATCCTGAAACTCGGACTCGTTCATGTAGTTGGCGAACAGCTCCTCGTTCATGTCCATGCGCTCGATGAAGAGTGACTGGAGCACCTGTTTGAAGACCATTTGGAATTTGTCGATGGGATTGGACTCGGCGGCTTGCTTGAGGGCGTCCACACGCAACGCCTCTTCGATGATCTGGTCAAAGAAGAGCTGGTCAGCTTCATTCAAATCCTTGCCGAAGCGTTCGTTGATCACGTCGATCAATCTTGAAAGCGGCACTTGTTCCTCGCGTAGAACCGAGCTGCCCACTTCCTTCGGCCCATCGAGCGGCTTGGGCGCGCCTTCCTTCAGGCTAATGGAACCTTCGCTGATCTTTTGCAGGCGGTAGTATTCGAGGCGGACCTCATCATCGAAGTGATAGCCCGGCCCCGTGCCACGCTTCGGCAGCTTGGATGCCAGATGGCGCAGGTAAGTGTAAAGCTCCTCCAAATCACTGTCCTGATACGGGATGACCTGGCTGAGGAAGGCGTAGAGATTGCGGAAGGCTTGCAGCTTCCCGCGCCATAGCTCGGCTTCCTCTTCGTTCGACTTTCGCAGCGCCTTGAAGCGCTCCACCGCAGGATCGAGCGCGGCGTTCATCGTCTTGTGATCGAGCGTGCTCTGGCGCTGCTTCGGAGCAAAGAACACTTCGCAGAAACGCCGCACTTCGTCAGCGAGGTAAATACCGGATTCATCCAGCTCGGCCTTGATCTCATAAAGCCGGTTCGGCTCCACCTCCTCGCCCATTACAGCTCCTTCGTAGAACTGCTTGAAGGCCTCCTGGATTTCCGCGCGGTCGTTCACGAAGTCGAGAATGAAGGTGTCTTCCTTGTTCGGGTGGATGCGGTTCAGCCGGGAGAGCGTCTGCACGGCCTGAATGCCGGCCAGCCGCTTGTCCACATACATCGTATGCAACAGCGGTTGATCGAATCCGGTCTGGTATTTCTCCGCCACGAGCAGCACCTGGTATTCAGCGGTGGCAAACTTCTCCGGCAGCTCCTTCTCGCGGATGCCACCGTTCATCTCCATCTCGGTGTAGGTCTTGCTGGGAATCTTGTCGTCCGTCACCGTGCCAGAGAAGGCCACCAGCGAGCGAATCGGATAACCCTTCTCCGCGATGTAACGGTCAAAGCTCTCCTTGTAGCGCACCGCCTCCAGGCGCGAGCCGGTCACCACCATTCCCTTGGCGCGACCGCCGATCTTGTGTCGCGTCGCCGTGTTGAAGTGCTCCACCATGATCGCGGTCTTCTGCGCGATCTGATGCGGGTGCAGTCGCATGAACCTGCCCAGGGCCTTCGCCGCCTTCTTGCGCTCCACGTTGGGATCGTCGGCGCACTGCTTCAGCAGCCGGTAGTAGGCCTTGTAGGTCGTGTAGTTGAGCAGCACGTCGAGGATGAAGCCTTCCTCAATCGCCTGCCGCATGGAGTATTTGTGGAAGGGCAGACCTTCGCGGCCAAACACCGCCAGTGTCTTGTGCTTCGGCGTCGCGGTGAAGGCGAAAAAGCTCAGGTTTGCCTGCTTGCCGCGCTTCGCCATGCTGCGGAAGAGTTCCTCCATGTGCGCCACGCCTTCTTCTTGCGCCTGGCTGGCCGCTTCGGTGTGCAAGTCGTCGCCACCGAGCACCGCCTTCAATTCCGTGGCAGTCTCGCCGCTCTGCGAGCTGTGCGCCTCGTCCACGATCACCGCGCAGTTGCGTGTTGCCAGCCTGCCGCTGCCTTTCTCTCCACGTTCCTCGGCCAGCTTGAGCAGTTGCCGCGAAACGAACGGGAACTTCTGCAACGTCGTGATGATGATCGGCACCGCGTTCTCCAGTGCCAGCGCCAGTTGCTTCGAGTCATCCTCGATCTTCTCCACCACGCCTTGCCGGTGCTCAAACTGGTAAATCGTATCCTGAAGCTGCTTGTCCAAAACAAGCCGGTCCGTCACCACAATCACGCTGTCAAAGACGCGCTCGTCCTTCGCGTTGTGCAGGGAGGACAGCCGGTGCGCCAGCCAGGCGATGGTGTTGCTTTTGCCGCTGCCTGCGGAGTGCTCGATCAGATAGTTGTTCCCTGTGCCTTCCTTGGCTGAAGCCGCCACCAGATTGCGCACCGCCTGGAGCTGGTGATAGCGCGGGAAGATCATGGATTCCTTCTTCACCTTCTTGCCGTCATCCGTGATGCGCTCGTCGATTTGCAAATGCAGAAAGCGCGCGAGCAGATCAAGCAGGCTGTCACGCTGCAAGACTTCCTCCCAAAGATAGGCCGTGCGGTAGTTGCGCCCGGCGGTATCCGGCGGATTACCCGCGCCACCATCGCAGCCTTTGTTGAAGGGAAGGAAATGCGTGGCCGTGCCTGCCAGCCGCGTCGTCATGTGAACCGCCTCCGTGTCCACGGCGAAATGCACCAGCGTCCGCTTCTTGAAGTCGAACACCTTCTCGCGCGGGTCACGGTCGTGGCGGTATTGCTTGATTGCATCTTCCACGTTCTGGCCGCTCAGCGGGTTCTTCAGTTCCAGTGTCACCAACGGGATGCCGTTCACGCTCAGTGTCACATCGAGTGATTTCTCGTTCTTCGGGCTGAAATGAAGCTGCCGCGTCAGCCCCAGCCGGTTCGCTGCATAGCGTGCCTCCAGTTCCGCATTCAGTCCGTGCGCCGCCTTGAAGAAGGCCACCCGCAGCGGGCGCCCGTAGCACTTAAAGCCATGCCGCAGCGTCGCCAGCGAACCGTAGGTGTCCATCCACTTGCACAGATCATGCAGCACCCGCTCGCCGGTCTTCGCTCCGTGCAGCGCCTCCAGCTTTTTCCAAGCCGGCGGCTGCGTGACGCGGATGAACTCCAGCACTACCTCGGGAAAGATCGTCCGTTCGCGGTCATAGCTCCCCGAATCCAGCGCCGTGTAACCGCTAGCGAGTAGCACCTCACTGATCGCGGTTTCAAAGGCGGCTTCGCTGGTGGGTTTGATCATGATCCGGTGGAGACTTGATCACAATTCCAGCGGCTCATGCTCGGTAAGATACAGAACCCGTTGCTCCCGGCCTGCGCCAGTTTCCTCGATTTCCTCCAGACATGTGAACTTATACGACTTCGTTTCAGTGACCAGCCCGGCGAGGCTAGGACCGTCGGATTTCGTTTTTCCGGCGTAGGTGCCATCCGGCGTGGAAATACGCCAAGTCCCATTCTTGGTGTCCACCTTTTCAATTGTCCCAACCAGTTCCACCGTTTCAGACGCCAAGTTCGACACGCCTGCCAGTAGATCCACGATGGGCCGCGCCTCCTTTTCGGATACGGCGAATGCCCGTGATTCCTTGAAGGTCGGTTCCGCCCATTGGTATCGCAATCCCGTGTCCGTCTCGACAAGGAATCTGAGCAGACGCGCATACGCCCCCGAAAAATGACCGCGGTTGGCTTTGACGCGCGTGAGCGTGTCATGCGGACGGCCTGCCAGCGCGAAAAGTTCGTCCACCTGCGTCAGTGCGCGGGCCAGTTCGCTTTGCCCCAGCATGTCGGGCCTTTTTGAAGCCTCCAGCATCACCTTGAATGAGCCTGCGGCAGCAGGCACCACTACATCGAGCAAGTGCTGATCTGAGCGGTCGATCTGCTGCCGCTGCGCGGGCGTGAGCACTTTGAGCGCCGCGCCATAGGCATGCTTCACGAGATTCTGCACATGTGTGAGAAGGCCAGTCAGCGTCTCCACGCGGATTCGATGTTCGCTCGCCGCCTCCGGTGGTTCAGCCGCGATCTCCAGCACCAGATTGTGCCTTGCACGGGCTTCGCTGAGCGTCTCACCTGCAGCTGCCGGTGCATCGTGCAGGAAGAACCCTTCATCCGGCAGATAGTCCGTGTCCGTCAGTTCACCGATGCCCGGCTCCAGGTTGAATTCAGATCTTTCGGCACTGCACGTGGTCAGGAACCACTCACCACCGGGCCGTTGTAGAAACAAGCTGCGAAGGTCCACTAGCCCCATGCGAAAGCGGCGCAAATCCTCCGGCCTCGCACCTACAACCAGTAAGCGCTCAGGCCCCGAATCTTCGCCTGTTCTCACACCCACATAATGGCCGCCGATGGCATCGCGGCCTTCGATCACCTGTGGGCCATCGTAATAAAAAAGCACCTGGCTCTGGCGAAAGGTCTTCATGGATTTGCACTACAATGGCTCAGAATATCAAAGTCCGCCAGCGGCCACCATGTATGATGCGTGGGTTGAAATGTCTGCTTCAAGCGTCCGGCGCCAGGTCCCACGCGGATGGCGCAAATCTGGCGCCGCTTGAAGCGCGGCAACTTGGCCGTCTTCTCGATTCCCGACCGCTCTGTGTCCACGGAAAGACCGCGGGCCAGACACTCCGGCACATCGAAGGTTGCGTCAGGCCGTGCCGCCCGCTGGGATTGAAAATCGGTGTCCGATGGAGGCATGGAAGCTACGAGCCGGTAAAGAAGCCGCTCGTCCTGAATCTCTTCAGCATCCTCGGGCGGACAGTTTGGTGGCAAGGGTTCTCGATAGTCCATGAAATTGGATGGAATCATAGCATGTCCGTCAATTGCCCCGTCACCGCGGCGGTGATCAGGGCGCGGCGGCGTTCCTGGAGGAGCTGGATGGAGTCCCGCAGCGCGGCTTCCAGTCCGGCGGTGCGTTCCCGCTCGGCACTCAGGTGGGCGACGATGGCGCGTTGTTCTTCGAGCGGGGGGACGGGGAGCCAGACTTCGTGAAGGCCCTCGGGGTAAAGGCGGAGGCGGGATGACCACACGCCTTTGGAGAAGCGGATGACCTCGGCTTTGAATGCCTCGGTGCGGACGAGGTAGTCCACGTATTCTGGCAACAGTTCCGGCATGATCCGGTAAACGTGGTAGGCCGGGCTGACGATGCCTTCATGCTGTGCGACTCCCATCGCTCCCATCCACGCCCAGAGAGTGTTGATCACGAGCTGATCAGGCGAGACGAGTTTGTAGCCTTCATTGGTTTCCGCCTCGAACATGTTCACGTCCTTCTCGGAGCGCGGGGTGACTCCCGTGAGATGGGAAACGGTGAGCATCTCCTCCTCGCCGGTCTCGGAGCGTTCATCGCGTTCTTTGAGTAGCCACTTGGAACGCTGAAGGTCCCAATGCTTCGGGATGTCGCCGAGCCAGGGGAGGGCGGAGGGTTTCAGGGGGGCGCGGGGGTTCAGGCCGCGGGTGACGGCGTGGCTGATCTGCGCGGCCCGCTTCTCCTCCAGCAGCTTCAGCATCTGCTCCTTCTCCGCCACCAGCGCGTCCATCTGCGCCGTCTCCGCGTCCAGATAGGCGGCGATGCGGCGCTGAGTCTCTGGCGCGAAAACAGGGATATGATGAGTCCGCAAAACTTCGGGGGCCACGCGTTTCAGCCCTCCAGCTCCCGTCATGGAAGCCATTCCCTCCTGTTTGAAATGCGACGACTGGAGGTAATAGAACAGGAACCTCGGCAGAATGGTCTGCGCACGAATCACGAAAAGCTCGGAGCTTCCAAAGCCTTTTCCCCCGACGAGGTTCTCAGCCACGGCGATGTTCCCATTCTCAAAACATGGCGTCACCTTCGCCATGATGATGTCTCCATCGGCGAAAGCCGTATAGGAAGCTGCGCACTTGGAGAACTTGTCAGCGTTGGGGATGAAGTAGCCGTTCTTGACTCGATCCATCGGCAAGAACGTGAGTTCAGATTCTTCCTCGAACTCATCAAAACGGACGGGCGGATTCAGCTCGCTTACATAGCGAAGCGGGATGGTGCTCAGCTTCACTCCACCACCTCCTTCAGCAGCTTGAGGATGCGCCTCTCCACGGCGTCCAGCTTCTTGTCGATCTCCTTGAGTGGGCGCGGGGATTTGGAGTGCGAGGACATGTCCTCGCTTTTCATCGGGGCGACATGTCGCCCAGAAACAAAGCGGGGACATGTCCCCGCACTCCATGGGGCGACATGTCGCCCCGAAACAAAGCGGAGACATGTCTCCGCACTCCCAAATTTTTCAGAAATCATCATAGACCTCCAGTTGGTCGAATTTGTAGCTCTCCATCTTGCGCCTCACGGATGACTCGGCGGTTCGCTCAAACCACCTTGCCGAACACCATGCGTATTCGGTGGCAACTTTGACCAAACCGTGTCTCACCGGGTTCTCCTGCACATACCTCAGGCGCGGCCAATACGAGTTCTCAAAGGTGATGTGGCTGTCCCAGAACTGATGCCACACCTTCCGCCCGCCGACGCCATCCAGTCCGTTCACGGCCTGAGCCGTCTTCATGTGCAGCTTGCCCAGGAACTTGGACAAGTTTTTCGGATCAGCCGGTGACTGTGCGACAAAGTGGTAGTGGTTCGAGAACACCGCCCACACCTGCAATCCCCAGCCAAAATCCGCCGCGTAATCAAGCAAATGCCGCTGGAGCAGCTCCAGCCGCGCGGGATCACGAAAGAAGTGCGTCTTTTGATAAGTGCCCGCCGTGACCATGTAAATGCCCTGTTCCGCCAGCCGGTGCAGCGGCGCATGATGCCACGCGGTGGACAACTTGGAGTGCGCAGACATGTCTGCGCTTTCCGTCTGGGCGACATGTCGCCCAGACATACGGGGTGACATGTCACCCCGATCCAAAGCGGGGACATGTCCCCGCACTCCCAAATCTTCACTCATTCCACCACCTCCTTCAGCAGCCTGAGGATGCGCTTCTCCACGGCGTCCAGTTCGGCATCAATCTCCTTGAGCGGGCGCGGGGGCTGATACTTGAAGAAGACGCGGTTGAAGTTGATCTCGTAGCCCACCTTGCCGATGCGGCCGTCCTGTTCGTCGGTGGAGTCGGCATCGATCCACGCATCGGCGACGAAGGGTCGGACCTCGCGCAGGAAGTAGGCGTGGATGTCCTCCTTCAGCGGCACGTTCTCGGCATCGCGCAGCTTGCTGTCCGGCTCATAACGATTGCGGATTGCGGATTTGGGATTGCGGATTGAGGGGAAGCTGCCGAAGTCGGGGCCGGGATCATCGGCGGTGGCTTTTTTCTCGCTGGCAATGACGGGCTGCGCGGCGGGATCGGTGGTGGTGAAGGCTTCGCGGAAGAGCTTTTTCTCGCGGGCGGTCCACTTCGCACCCTCGGCCTTGAGCACGCGCTGCACGTCGGCTTCCACCTCGTTCCAGTCATCCATTGCCTTGGTTCCCAGTGTGGTCTCGATGGCTTCCAAGGCATCCAGTTGCTCCGGGCAGGCATCGAGAAAGCGTGACTTCGCCTCGCGGGTGATCTGGAAGCGCAGGCGCAGCGGGCGCTCGATGGTGACGCGGCGGTAGCCGAAGTCGGCGTTGTCGAAAATCTTGCTGGTCTCGCTCTCGCGGAAGTGGCCGTGCTCCTTCGTCAGCGCGGCGATGGTTTCCTCCGTGAGGAAGCGGCGCTTGTCCCCCAGGCTGCGGCGCATGGGCGCCCAGCGCTCGCGGGCGTCGATGAGCTGGATTTTGCCCCGGCGTTTCTTTTCCTTCCGGTTGGTGACCACCCAGATGAAGGTGCCGATGCCGGTATTGTAAAACATCTGCTCCGGCAGGGCGATGATGGCCTCCAGCATGTCGCGCTCGATGATCCAGCGGCGGATGTCGCTCTCGCCGCTGCCCGCGCCGCCGGTGAAGAGCGGGGAGCCATTGAAGACGATGGCGCAGCGGGAGCCGTGCTTTTTCTCCGCCGGGTTCACCTGCTCGAAGTGGCTGACCATGTGCAGCAGGAAAAGCAGCGCGCCGTCATTCACACGCGGCAGCTTGCCTGTGTAGCCGCGGAAGCTGGTGCTCTTGGAAAGAATTTTCTGCTCCTCCTTCCAGTCCACGCCGAAGGGCGGATTTGCCAGCAGATAGTCGAAGCGCTCGCCGGGGAACTTGTCATCAATGAGCGTATTGCCGAACTCGATGCGGCTGTCGCGGTGGCCTTTGATGAGGAGGTCGGAGGCGGCGACGGCGTAGGAGCGCGGGTTGTAGTCCTGCCCGAAGGCGATGACGCGGGCGGAGGCGTTGTGCTCGCGAATCCAGTTCTGCGCCTCGCTCAACATGCCGCCGGTGCCGCAGGTGGGATCGCAGATGGTGGTGATGACGCCGCTGGTGGTGAGGATGTGCTCGTCCGGCTCCAGCAGCAGATTCACCATGAGCCGGATGACCTCGCGCGGGGTGAAGTGATCCCCCGCCGTCTCGTTGGCGGATTCATTGAAGCGTCGGATGAGGTCTTCAAACACGAGCCCCATGGTGATGTTGTCCACACGGTCGGGATGCAGGTCTATTTCCGCAAAGCGGGCCACGACGGCGTAAAGGCGGTTCGACTCCTCCAGCTTCTCAATCTCCTTCTCGAACTCGAAGCGCTCGAAGATCTTCCGCACGTTCTCCGAGAAGCCCGCGATGTAGTCCGTGAGGTGCCGCCCGACGTTATCGGGGTCGCCTTTGAGCCGACGAAAATCGAGCGGGCTGTGGTTGTGAAAGCCGAGGTCCTCGCCACCGCCCGCCACCTTGTTGAGGATGGGGTCCATGCTGGTGATCTTGCGTTCGATGAGCTGCGCGCAACGCTTTACGACGGCGTCCTTCGTCCCCTCCAGCACACAGTCGAACCGGCGCAGCACGGTCATCGGCAGCATCACGCGCTCGTATTGCGGCGGACGGTAGGGGCCGCGAAGCAGGTCGGCGACAGACCAGATGAAGTTGGAGAGTTCTTGGAAGTTGGTGGGCATGGACAATGGCAGGCTAGGGCGCTGGAACTCTTTGATAAGACGCGATACAGGCTTCCGATGCAAGGCTTGAGGATGGCAGCGGGGGGCGATGTCGCCAATCACACACATTTTGTCGTGGTGAAGGCGGGCCGGACTTCGTTATGCTCGGCTCATGCCCAAGCTCGCCGCCTTCCCGAAAGCCTTCATGGTCGCCCTTTGCAAAGAAGGGACGATGACCGTCTCCGAATGGATCAGACTCGCCTCCACGCTCGATGTGCAGGGCCTGGAGTGGTATGCGGGCTTCCTCGAGATGGCCGATGAGAAAAACTGGCCGCGCTTTCGCAAGCAGGTCGAGGACACCGGCAAGGTCATCCCGATGATGTGCTGCTCGCCTGACTTCACGCATCCCGACGCCGCCTTCCGTGAGAAGGAGATCGCCAAACAGAAGCGCTGGATTGACATGACGCACACGCTCGGCGGCGGCTACTGCCGCGTGCTCAGCGGTCAAAGAAGGCCTGAGCTGAGCATTGATGAAGGCGTGAAGCTCGCCGCCGATTCCATCCACGCCTGTCTGCCGTATGCGCAGGAGCGCGGCATCACACTCATCATCGAAAACCACTACAAGGACGATTTCTGGGAGTATCCCGAGTTCGCGCAGAAGATGGATGTCTTCTGCAAGCTCGTCGATGCCGTGAACCACCCGAACTTCGGCGTGAACTACGACCCCTCGAACACCTACCTCGCCGGTGAGGACCCCATCGAGTTGCTGAAGCGCGTCTCACACCGCGTCGTCACCATGCACGCCAGCGACCGCTACCTCGCCGAGGGCACCATCGAAGACCTGCGCAAAGAGGAAGGCGGCGCCCAAGGCTACGCCAAACGCCTCCGCCACGGCGAAATCGGCAAAGGCCTCAACGACTACGACGCGATCTTCTCCGAACTGAAGATCAAGGGCTTCAACGGCTGGATCAGCATCGAGGACGGAGTGGATGGCATGGAGCAGCTCGCGCGGAGCGTCGAGTTCCTGAAAATGAAGATCGCGCATCACTGGCCATGAGTTGCTTGCAGTGCAGAGATCAAAGGACATGCTGAGCAGCAGTGAAAAACGACGTGAATCCAACAACGCTCCAAGAGCCCGTTTCATCGTCGCGGCTGCTTCCGCTGGTCTATGAGGAGCTGCGGCGGCTGGCGCGTGGGCAGATGGCCGGGGAGTCCGGGGCGCAGACGATCTCGGCGACGGTGCTGGTGCATGAGGCCTGGTTGCGGGTCTCGCGGGACAAGGAACAGCGCTGGGAGAGCCGTCGGCATTTCTTGGGCGCTGCGGCGCAGGCGATGCGCTGCGTGTTGATCAATCGCGCCCGCGACAAGAAGCGTCTGAAGCGCGGGGGTGAGGATGCGGAGCGGGTGGACCTCGATGCGCTGGGTGATGCGGAGGCGGCGCTGGCGTTTGATGCGCCGGATGAGGAACTGCTGGCGGTGGATGAGGCGCTGGACCGGCTGACGGCGGAGGATGCGCTGGCGGGTGAAATTGTGCGGCTGCGCTATTTCGCGGGGCTCACCTGGCCGGAGATCGCGGAGGTGACGGGCATGTCAGAGCGGGATTTGAACCGGCAGTGGGCCTTTGCGAGAGCGTGGCTGCGGGATGCGATGGAGAAGTAGAGATCGTAGGCCGGATGTGTTCGGTGAGGTGAGCATCGCTAACACGGAGGAGCTGCTTCACCGAACTATCCGGCTGGTTTGGAGGTGTGCGGGGGTGAAAGAGCATTCGTGCGCTCAAAGAGCCGGATAGTTTGGCGAAGTGGGCTGGGGGGTGAAATGACACGCTTTCCGCCAAACACATCCGGCCTACGACACGGCGGTAGGCCGGATGTGTTCGGTGAGGTGAGCATCGCCAACACGAAGGAGCTGCTTCACCGAACTATCCGGCTGGTTTGGAGGTGTGCGGAGGTGAGAGAGCATTCGTGCGCTCAAAGAAGCCGGATAGTTTGGCGAATTGGGCTGGGGGGTGAAACGACACGCTTTCCGCCAAACACATCCGGCCTACGACACGGCGGTAGGCCGGATGTGTTCGGTGAGGTGAGCATCGCCAACACGAAGGAGCTGCTTCACCGAACTATCCGGCTGGTTTGGAGGTGTGCGGAGGTGA
>ERZ761607.1437-NODE-1437-length-29850-cov-6.447189_pt1 | contig 29850 bp, 25 predicted proteins | sample MGYA00511164_ERZ761607 | MGnify/ENA primary metagenome ERZ761607 (study PRJEB28899, sample SAMN02445080) | bioreactor sludge metagenome | biome: EBPR sludge | place: Australia: Brisbane, Thorneside Wastewater Treatment Plant | collected 2011-06-22 ... | reverse complement strand
GCGTGACAGGACACGTGCGCGAACGACGAGTCGGTGAGGTCCGGCTCCTGCCGCCGCAAACGAGCCAGGTCGCGGTAGACCGCCAGCATCCGCCGGCCGCGCTCCGAGTCGAGCTCGGACCAGTCCAGCTGGGACCGCTGGTACGTGGCCGGGTCCTGCGGATCCGGCACCGACTCCGGGTCCCATCCATGCTGCGCGAACTCCCGGGTCCGCCCCTCGGCGACCGCCCGGCCCAGCTCCTCCTCCGGGTGCGAGGTGAAGAACTGGAACGGCGTCGCCGCCGCCCACTCCTCACCCTGGAACAGCATCGGCGTGAACGGCCCGCACAGGGTGAGCAGTGCGGCGCAGGCGAGCTGGTCGTCGTCCAACACCGTCGTGATTCGATCGCCGGCGGCCCGGTTGCCGATCTGGTCATGGTTCTGGCTGGAGACCACCAGCCGCCAGGTCGGCAGCGTCGCGGTGTCGATCGGTGTGCCGTGGTCGCGGCCTCGGAACGAGGAGTAGGTCCCGTCGTGGAAGAACCCTCGCTCGCACACCTTGGCCAGCGCGGCCAGCGGCGCGAAGTCGGCGTAGTACCCGTGGGTCTCACCGGTCAGCGCAACGTGGAGGGCGTGATGGAAGTCGTCGCTCCACTGGGCGTCGAGACCGTATCCGCCCGCCTCTCGCGGCGTGATGAGCACCGGGTCGTTGAGGTCGGATTCGGCGACCAAGGTCAGCGGCCGGCCGACGTGCGCCGAGAGCGCCGCCACCTCGCTTGCGAGCTCCTCGAGCAGGTGCGGCCGTGAGTTGTCGCTGAGCGCATGCACGGCGTCGAGCCGCAACCCGTCGACGTGGTAGTCCTCGAGCCACATCCGCGCGTTGTCGAGGATGTAGCGCCGTACCTCCGCCGAGCCCTCGCCATCGAGGTTGAGCAGGTCGCCCCAGGTGTTCGAACCGTCCTTGAGGTACGGGCCGAACTCGGGCAGGTAGTTCCCCGACGGGCCGAGGTGGTTGTAGACCACGTCCTGGACCACACCGAGCCCTTCGGCGTGACAGCGGTCCACGAACCGTTGATAGCCGGAAGGGCCTCCGTACGGCTCGTGCACGGCGTACCAGAGCACGCCGTCGTAGCCCCAGTTGTGAGTGCCGTTGACGGCGTTGACCGGCATCAGCTCGACGAAGTCGACTCCCAGACTGCGCAGGTGGTCCAGGTGCTCCAGTGCGGCGTCGAAGGTGCCCTCCGGAGTGAAGGTGCCGACGTGCAACTCGTAGAGGACCGACCCGGCCAGCTGACGTCCCGGCCAGCCGTGGTCGGTCCACGAGAAGCGGGTGGGGTCGTGAGTTCGCGAGCGCTGGTGGACGCCCGCCGGCTGACGGCGCGACCTCGGGTCTGGTCGCGGCGTGTCCGCGTCGTCGATCAGGTAGCCGTAGTCGATCTCCTCTCCTTGCGTCGTGAGGTCCAGGCCGTCCGGCGTCCACCAGTCGTCGGTGCCGCGGACCATCGGGACGGTCGCGCCGCCCACGGACAACAGGATGCGGCTGGGCCGGGGAGCCCACACGTCGAAGGGTCCGCGCTGTGGATGACTGCTCATGGCGCCGTTCCTGTGGACGGTTCGTGGCCGTCGTCCAGGACGAGCAGTGCGACGGGACCGCTTGCGAGCAGCTCGGCCACGGGTCGGACGGTGCCGTCGGGCAACGCGAGCGTGGTCCCGCCCCAGCCACCGCGCGCGGCCAACCCGCGCGGAAGTCGGGTCACGACCGTCACTGCGCCACCGCGGTCGAAGGCGACCACGTGCTCGGCGGCCGCGCCGTCGGCGATCAGCGGCGTGTACGACGTGAACAGCTCGGGTCGGTCGCGGCGCAGCCTCAGGGTCCGGGCGGTGAGCGACTGCTTGGGGTTCGTGCCTGCGGCCAGCGCCGCCTCGGCGGCGTCGAAGTCGACCGGTCGACGGTTGTCGGGGTCGACCAGGCTGAGGTCGCCGAGCTCACTGCCCTGATAGACGTCGGGCACGCCCGGCACAGTCAGCGAGAGCAGCTTGGCCGCCAGCGCGTTGGAGCGGCCCGCGTCGGCCAGTTTGGCGTCGAGCGCGACGAGGACGCGCCGCGCTCGCTCGTCGTCGTGGGCTGCGTCGACGGCGGCGTGCACGGAACGCTCGTAGGTCTCGTCGGGGTCGATCCAGCTGGTCCGGTTGCCGGCCTCGCGCATCGCCTTCTCGGCGTAGGCATGCAGCCGATCGCGCCCGATCGGCCACGCGCCGTACACCGCCTGCCAGAACAGGTTGCCGAACGAGCGGTCCGGGATGGGAGCCACCTCGAGGAGGGTGGCCAGGGTGGAGACCCAGAGCTCCGGTGCCTCGGCGAGGACGGCGATCCGCGCGCGCACGTCCTCGCTGCGCTTGGTGTCGTGGGTGGAGAGCGTGGTCATGGCCGCGGGCCACGTCGACTGTCGGTGGGCCATGGCAGCGTGGAACTGCGGGATGGAGAGCGAGAAGGTGGCCGGGTCGCCACCGACCTCGTTGAGCGAGGTGAGCCTCGAGTAGCGGTAGAACGCGCAGTCCTCGACACCTTTGGCCATCACCATGCCGCTGGTCTGTTGGAAGCGGAGCGCGGCCGGCTGGTGGGGGTCGCCCAGCACCGGCCGCAACTGGTCGAGCACCGAGGCCAGGTCGGGGCGCTGCGCGCGCGCCCCGGCGAGTGCCGAGGCCAGATGCTCGGCCCCGAGAGGGAGGTAGGAGCGATAGACCGGGAAGCAGGCCAGCACCTCCGCGACCGCGTCGAGAAGTGCGGACGGGGAGGCGTCGAGCGGTGGCAGGTCGCGCACGATCCGCCGCACCTCGGCCAGCAGAGGGCCGTCGGCGACGGCCCGCTTGGTGGAGTGCACCAAGGCGGGGTAGTCGGCGGGGTCGAGCGCCGAGAGCGGACGCTCGCCGGTCGGGTCGGTGAGCACCCGGTCGATGAGCGCAAGTACGTCGTACCCCGTGGTGCCGGCACACGCCCACGACGAGGGCAGCGCCTCGCCGGGCTCGAGGATCTTCTCGACGACGACGTACGCCGACCCGGTCAGCTCGGCGAGCCGGTCGAGGTACTGGCCCGGGTCGCGCAGGCCGTCGGGGTGGTCGACGCGCAGGCCGTCCACGAGCCCTTCGCGGAACCACCGCCCGATCTCGGCATGCGAGGCGTCGAAGACGTCGGGCTCCTCCACCCGGATCCCGGCCAGTGAGGTGACGGTGAAGAAGCGCCGGTAGTTGAGCTCGCGATCGCCGCGGCGCCACGAGATGAGCGCGTAGTGCTGCTCATCGAGCGCCGTGGTGTCGGGCGCCATCGGCAGCCGCAGCTCGTGATAGCGCACCTCGCGCCTCTCGGCGTCCACCTCGATCGACCGCTCGTCGTCGTCGCCGAGCACCGGCAGTAGCAGCCGACCGCCCGCGGCATCCCAGTCGATGTCGAAGTGGTCCGCGTAACGCGATGCTTGGCCGTGTTCGAGCACGTCCCACCACCAGGTGCCGGGCGCGGGGGTGGCGACGCCGACGTGGTTGGGCACGATGTCGACCAGCACGCCCATGCCCAGCCGCCGGGCCTCCGCGGAGAGGGCGGCGAGCCCGTCGGCCCCGCCCCGGCTCGCGTCGACCGAGCCGTGGGTACGCACGTCGTAACCGTGCTCGCTTCCGGCCTCCGCGTCGAGCAGAGGGGAGAGATAGACCCAGTCGACGCCGAGGTCGCGCAGGTACGGCAGCCGGCTGGCCGCCTCTGCCAGCCCGAACGACGCGGTGAGCTGGAGGCGGTAGGTGTTGCGCGGCGTCCGATGGTCCACGGGTGAGCCGGTACCCCGGGTCAACCCCGCGCGGCCGTGGCCGAAGCCACGGAGGCCGCGACCGACGCGGCCACCGAGTGGTCCGGCTCCGCGGTGGCAGGGACGTACTCGCGCAGCACCATCACGCTGTTGGCGCGCATCGCGACGGTGGAGCCGGCCACGAGCACCTCGACCTCGTCGGGTGTGCCGCCGGTGTCGATCACGATGTCCCACGACTCGGCGTACTCCGCCGGTGGCAGGGTGACCGTCGCGTCGCCGTCGGCGTTGAAGTAGAGCAGGAAGTGATCGTCGACGATGGTGCCGCCACGGGCGTCAGCGCCGGCGATCCCGTGGCCGTTGAGGTACATCCCGAGCGCTTGGCTGCCGCCGTTCCAGTCGGAGTCGTCCATCGGTCGTCCGTCGAGGTGCAGCCACACGATGTCGTTGAGCCGCTCGGCACCCTTGGGCCCGGTGCGGACGGTGCGCCCTGTGAAGAAGCGTCGGCGGCGGAACGTCGGATGCTGGCGGCGCAGCTCGATCAGCGCTGCCGTGAACTCGACGAGCGGCTCGTCGACGGCGTCCCAGTGCATCCAGCTGAGCTCGTTGTCCTGGGCGTAGGTGTTGTTGTTGCCCTGCTGGGTCCGGCCGAGCTCGTCGCCGTGCAGGAGCATCGGCGTGCCCTGACTGAGCAGCAGGGTCGCGAGGAAGTTGCGCTGCGCGCGCGAGCGTAGGGCCATGATCTCGGGGTCGTCAGTCGGTCCCTCGACGCCGTGGTTGGAGGAGCGGTTGTGGCTCTCGCCGTCGTTGTTATCCTCGCCGTTCGCAGCGTTGTGCTTGTCGTTGTAGGAGACCAGATCGCGCAGCGTGAACCCGTCGTGAGCGGTCACGAAGTTGATACTCGCGACCGGCCGTCGGCCGGTGTGCTCGTAGAGGTCGGCGGACCCCGCGACCCGCGAAGCGAACTCTCCCAGCGACGGCTCGCCGCGCCAGAAGTCGCGCACGGTGTCGCGGTAGGCGCCGTTCCACTCGGTCCACTGCGGCGGGAAGCCACCGACCTGGTAGCCGCCCGGCCCGATGTCCCACGGCTCGGCGATCAGCTTGACCTGGCTCACGACCGGATCCTGCTGCACGAGTTCGAAGAAGGTCGCGAGCCGGTCGACGTCGTAGAACTCGCGGGCGAGCGTCGAGGCGAGGTCGAAACGGAAGCCGTCGACGTGCATCTCGGTCACCCAGTACCGCAGCGAGTCCATGATCAGCTGCAGCGAGTGCGGGTGCCGGACGTTGAGGGAGTTGCCGGTGCCGGTGTAGTCCATGTAGTAGTGCTGGTCGTCCTCGACCAACCGGTAGTACGCCGGGTTGTCGATCCCCTTGAGGCTCAGCGTCGGCCCGAGGTGGTTGCCCTCGGCCGTGTGGTTGTAGACCACGTCGAGAATGACCTCGATGCCCGCCTGGTGCAGCGTCTTGACCAGTGCCTTGAACTCCTGGACCTGCTGCCCGGGCAGCCCCTGCGTGGTGCGGCCGGCACCCGTGGCGTAGTCGGCATGCGGAGCGAAGAAGCCGAGAGTGTTGTAGCCCCAGTAGTTGCGGAGCCCCTTGTCGAGCAGCGTCGAGTCCTGGATGAACTGGTGCACCGGCATCAGCTCGAGCGCGGTCACGCCCAGCCGCTTCAGGTGGTCGATGACCGCGGGATGTGCGAGGCCGGCGTAGGTGCCGCGCTGCTCCTCACGGACTCCGGCGTGCAGCTGGGTCATCCCCTTCACGTGTGCCTCGTAGATGACCGACTCGTTGTAGGGGACGTCGAGGCGGCGGTCGCCGTCCCAGTCGAAGAACGGGTTGATGACCACGCCCTTGCACATGTGTGGCCCGGAGTCGTCGTCGTTGCGGGAGTCGATGTCAGGGGGGTCGCCGAAGGTGTAGCCGAACAGGCTCTGGTTCCACTCGATGTCGCCGGTGGTGGCCTTGGCGTAGGGGTCGAGCAGCAGCTTGGCCGGGTTGCAGCGCAGGCCGCGTGCGGGGTCCCACGGTCCGTGGACGCGGTAGCCGTACCGCTGGCCGGGCTGGATGCGGGGCAGGTAGCCGTGCCAGACGTACGCGTCGACCTCGGTCAGCTCCACCCGTGATTCGACGCCGGCCTCGTCGAAGAGACAGAGCTCGATGCGCTCGGCCACTTCGCTGAAGATCGCGAAGTTGGTGCCACTGCCATCGAACGTCGCGCCGAGGGGATAGGCGCGACCCGGCCAGACCTCCACCCGTTCCTCCGTCCCCCGGCGCCAGGATGCCGACTGGCTTGGATCGATCAAAGCACACTCGTCGTCGATGACAGGTTTCCGACCACCGCGACCGTCAAACCCGACGCGCCAGGGCGACGTACGGAACCGTCGCCCCCGGGAGGAGATACCGCTCCACCTCCACGAAGCCGTGGGCCAGCGCGAACTCCAGGCCCTCCTGGTTCGAGGCGAGTACGACGGTCTCGACCGGCCGTTCGTCCGCCCACGCCCGCGCCACCGACAGCCCGCGGTGGAAGAGCTCGGTGCCGAGTCCGCGGCGCCGGTACGGCGGCAGCACCCGCGCGATGACCATCGCACCTTCGTCCTCGGTCGGCCGGCGGACCGTGGAGTTCCCCACGGCGACGTCGTCGAGGTAGGCGACCTCGAGCCGGTGCCGGTCCGCACGCTCGCGCACCTCGTCGAGTGAGAGCGGGTCGGTGGGGATGATCTCGTTGTGCACGCGACGCCAGTCTTCGAGACCCGGCTCGCCGTGGACCCGGAGGAACCGCACATCGCTCACGTGGGGCAGTCTTCACCCTGTGACAGCACAGGTGCCCGAGTCATCCGCGACAGAGCTGGTCCACCTCGATGTCGGCGACGCGGTCGCCACGATCACCCTGGACAGCCCGCACAATCGCAACGCACTCTCGCGGCAACTGGTCGCCGAGCTGTTCGAGCGGTTGGAGGCGGCCGCGGCCGACGAGACGGTGCGGGTCGTGGTGATCCGCTCGTCGGGTCGGGTGTTCTGCTCCGGCGCCGATCTGTCCGAGGCGAGCACGGAGGGTATGGAGGTAGGTGCCCGGCGGATCGTCGCCCTGCAGCGGCTGATCGTGACGATGAGCAAGCCGGTGGTCGTGGAGGTGGGCGGACCGGTCCGCGCCGGAGGCATCGGCATCGTGGCCGCTGCTGACATCGCCGTCGCAGCCGAGGACGCGAGCTTCGCGCTCACCGAGGTCAAGCTCGGGCTGGCTGCGGCGATCATCTCGCTCACCGTCCTGCACCGCATGAACTCGCGCGCCGCGGCCCTCACGACGCTGGGCGGCGAGGTGTTCAGCGGCACCGACGCGGCGGCGTACGGCCTGGTGACCAGCGCGGTGCCCGCCGACCGGCTCACGGAGGAGGTGGCGGCGCTGTGTGCCAGCCTCGCGACCGGGGCACCCCAGGGGTTGCGGGAATCCAAGCGGATCCTCAACGCCAGCCTGGTGGCCCGGATCGACGCCGGTGGCGAGGAGATGGCCGCGTTGAGCGCCTCCCTCTTCGCCTCCGAGGAGGCGAAGGCGGCGATGACCGCCTTCCTGACCCGCACGTCCTGATCCGCACGGGTGGCGGTGCCTGACCTGAACGGATGACTCCACCCGCCCCATTGCGAGTTAGGCTTGGGAGCTTGCCGCACGAATCGGCAAGGCTGGGAAGTGCACGGGTGGGGCCGAGGGGACGACTCATTGAACGACGAGCTGGTCGAAGCACAGATCGAGGCTGAACAGGCCTTCGTCGACCGGGTCTACCTCCAGTTGGAGGAGTCCGCGCGCAACGCCCAACAGCTGGCGCGCGAGGGTCAGAACCGGGGCAAGCTGGGTCACGAGGGTGGCTTGGTCGAGCGCGACGCGATGGTCTACCAGGCTGCACGTCGGATCGCGCAGCTCGACGCGGCGCACGAAGGGCTGGTCTTCGGCCGCCTCGACCTCCAGCACTCCGTCGACCGGGAGCCGCGCTACATCGGCCGGATCGGCCTGCGCGACGAGCACCGCGACTCGCTGCTCATCGACTGGCGCGCCCCGGCCGCGGCGGTCTTCTACCAAGCCACGGCCGCCGACCCGCGCCGCGTCGTACGGCGCCGGGTGCTGCGCTCCTCGGGCCCCCGGGTGGTGGGCGTCGAGGACGAGTTGCTCGACTCGGAGGCGCTGGCCGAGCTGGAGGCCGACGGCGTCGAGCTCCCGATCGTGGGAGAGGGCGCCCTGATGGCCCAGCTCTCCCGGGCCCGCGACCGGACGATGCACTCGATCGTCGCCACTATCCAGGCCGAGCAGGATCGCGCGATCCGGGCGCCCAGCCGTGGGGTCACCTCGATCAGCGGCGGGCCCGGCACCGGCAAGACCGTGGTCGCTCTGCACCGGGCGGCGTACCTGCTCTACACCGACCGGCGCCGCTATGAGAGCGGTGGCGTCCTCGTGGTCGGCCCGAGCGGCGTGTTCATGCGCTACATCGAGCGGGTGCTGCCGAGCCTCGGCGAGACCGCGGTCGCGCTGCGCTCGCTGGGTGAGGTCGTCGACGGGCTCCGGGCCACTCGCCACGACGAGCCCGCGATCGCCGACATCAAGGGTTCGGCCCGGATGGCCACCCTGCTGCGCCGGGCCGCGCGGCTCCAGGCGCCGGGCAGCCCGGAGTCGTTCCGGATCTTCTGGCGCGACGACGTACTCCTCCTCGATCGCGGCCGTCTCGGCCGGATTCGTCGCCAGCTGATGTCACAGGGCCGCCGCAACCGCCAGCTGCCGCGGGTGGCCGGCGCGCTCATCGACGCCTTGTGGAGCCAGGTCCGCGGTGAGCGCGGTCGCGACCGGGGCCGCGAGGCGTTCGAGGACGACCTGCTCGGCAACGACGAGTTCCTCGACTTCGTGCTCGCTTGGTGGCCCCCGCTCGACGCACCCACCGTGCTCGGCTGGCTGCGCGACCCCGACCTGCTCGCCCAGGTGTCCGACGGCCTCCTCGGCCATGAGGAGCAGCGACTGCTGACCAAGTCGTGGGGCACCGGCACGGACCTCTCGGTCGAGGACGTGCCGTTGATCGACGAGCTGCGCTACGCGCTCGGCGACGTACCCACCCGCACCGAGGACGAGCGCGACCTCGACGAGACCTCCCTGTTGACCGGCGGCGTCGACGTCCAGGAGCTGATGACCGCCTCCGACCGTGAGTTCGCACCGTCGGGCCGGGCCTGGGCGCCGCCGATGTACCGCCTCGAGGACGACCCGTTCGCCCACGTCCTCGTCGACGAGGCCCAGGACCTCACCCCGATGCAGTGGCGGATGGTCGGCCGGCGCGGCAAGACGGCATCGTGGACGATCGTCGGCGATCCGGCGCAGTCGTCGTGGCCAGACCCCGCCGAGGCGGCCGAGGCGCGCGCGACCGCACTGGAGAACAAGGAGCGGCACGACTTCCACCTCTCCACCAACTACCGCAACTCCGCCGAGATCTACGAATACGCCGCGGCGTACGCCGAGCGGGTCGGGCTCGACGCCGACCTGCCCACCGCGGTCCGCTCGACGGGGGTTATGCCGCGCGAGATCACCGGCGTCAGTGACCTCGAGGCAGCGACCAGGCAGGCGGTGCTCGAGGTCGCCGGTGAGGTCTCCGGCACGGTCGGCATCGTGGTGCCGGTCGCGCGCCGGTCCGAAGCCAACGCCTGGCTGGCGTCGTGGCCCGAGCTCGCCGCCGACGCGCCTGGGGCACGATCGGCGATCGACTCCTCCGTCGCGCCCTCCGGCGAGGACCGCGTGGTCGTCCTCACCGGACTCGACACCAAGGGACTGGAGTTCGACGGCATCGTGGTGGTCCGGCCCGAGGAGATCGAGGCCGAGTCCGTGACCGGCCGCGCCACCCTCTACGTCGTGCTGACCCGCGCCACGCAGCTGCTCACGACGGTCTCCTAGTCGCTGAGGTGGGCGTGCCACCTCGGACGAAGGTAGACAGTCGACCAATTCTCGAAGCGGGACTGCCGCCCCTCGATCGTCGACTGCCGAGCGTGGTCGGCACCAGGTGCCGACGATGGTGGGCAAACCCCTGGGCGGTCACATCGCGTTCGGAAATCGGTAGACAGTCGACCGAAATCCGCACGCGCTGGCCACCATCGTAAGACCACCGGGTCCGACGATTCCGGACGACTTGGCCTGCTGTGGCAAGGTTTCCGCGCTGGCTCCCGTCGACCTCGCCCTGGAGACGCCCATGTTGGCCCTGCGCAGCGTCGTCGCGCTGCTGCTCGTCGTAGGACTGGCTGCGGTGCTCCCCGTCGTCCTCCCCTCCAACGCGAGCGCGTCGTCGGCCGTCGACCGGCGGCTGAACGCCAGCGACTGCGCGTTGACCGGTCGGGTCTTCGTCCAGGGCCAGGGCTGCGCGCGACACAGGTGCGTCTCGGGCGCGCGGATGTACAAGGAGGGCCGTGACGCCGAACTGTGCGAGCGGCCCGGACGCGGCGGGGCGGCGTACGGCCAGCCCATCAACTCCCGCCGGTGTACGGCGCTCGGCCGGGTCTGGATCGGCGAGATCAACATCTGCGCCTCCAACCCCGACCGGTTCCGCCAGGTGGTGCCGCATGCTCCGCAGTGCCTGAACCGCTCGGCGACGTACGTCAACCACACCGAGGAGGAGGGGCACTACGACGAGTGCATCTCCCCGCGCCGGATCAAGAAGCTGCAGAAGCTCGCGAAGCGGCACAACGTCTCGCTCAGCAAGGCGGCCGTGGACCGCAACCGGTTCAACTGTTCCTACCGCGCCGGCTGGGTGATGCAGGGCGGCGTCTGTGTGATCCGGCAGGGTCCTCCGCGGCCCCAGGACCTCGGCGGCACCTTCATGACCGGCGACTCGGTCAGTTGGCGCGCCGACGACGAGCTGCACGCGCGGCACAAGGGCTGGATCCTCGACCTGCGCCCCGGCCGCCGTCTCGACGAGCTGCCGGGCCGACTGGACTGGTTCCGCGCCAACCACGGCGACCCCGATCAGGTGATCATCGAGCTCGGCACCAACCGCAGCCGCGGCTACTTCGAGCACGACTTCCGTACCACCATCGCGACCATCCCCGACGGCACGCCCATCCTGTTCTTCCTGCCCTTCCGCAAGTTCACCGGCGACAACGGTCCCCAGGTCGCGGCCACCAAGAAGTACGCCGGCTGGATCAAGCGACTGGCCGCCGACCGACCGCAGACCTGCGTCGCCGACTGGCCGTCGTACGCCAAGAAGCACCTGTCCAACCTCGTCGACGGCGAGCACCCCGACTCCCGCCACGAGGACTGGTACGCCCGCTACGCCTTGCGCGCCTGGAGCAACTGCGAGCGCCAGCTCGGCCTCTGAGGTGGCCGTTGGGCGCATGGCGTCGAAGGGCTAGTGCACTCGCAGACCGGTGCTCCGATGCACTTCGCAGCAGCGTTGGGCGTATGGCAACGAAGCGCCTCGCGAAGACTGCCGTGGGCATCGCCGGATGACCAGTGGTTGGCGGATCTCCCCGACGCACGAGCCGGAAACCGGGGACGCGCTGGCGCGGTGGCATGTGCTGCGCAAGGCCAGCCCCTACGGGTGGGACGACCGAGTCGGCGGGGTGTGGCATCGGGTTCCGAGCCAGCCGCGGTATCTATCACTGGTCGAGGCGCTGAGTGCATCGGGCAGGGATCCTGATGCGATCGAGCGACCCGAGCACGATGCAGTGCTTGAAGGTTTGCGCACCCACGCAGCTGCGTGGTCCGTCACCGCTGCCGCAGGAGTCTTCGTGGCTGGCCTTTGGTCGGCACCAGCGGCCTGGCGTTGTCCCTTGCCGGGACTACTGCTTGCCCAGTCGTTGCCGGACCACCAATACACAACCCCCAGCGAGTCGGAGTCCGCGGTGTGCGCGGTGTGCGGTTTCCGCATGGAGATCGCACAGACGATCGAGGAGTGGGCCTATCGCCTGACCGATGGCACGCCACTCGACGGGGTGCCCACCGGGTACGCCCAGGCGCTCGGCTGGCTTGGTCACCTCGACGTCGAGCGACCCACACCGAGCGTGTACGACCGATGGGCGCTCGGCGCGATCGTCGCCGTACTCCGCGGCCTTCCGGATGGCACCCGACACGCTGCTGCTGGCAAGGCCATCGCCGCGGCCAAGATCCTCCGCGGGCCGCGTACTCCGGGTCGAGTGCTCGAAGACCTCGCGTTGATCGGCGTCCTGGCGCCGGCCGATCGGCCCGGGCTGGCCGAGCGCTTCACCTCGTACGTAGAGCGAGATCTGCGCCCCTCTGGACGCGTCGAGGTTCAGGCGCCGCTCGCCTGGTGGAGCACCAGCGTCGGCGACCATGGCGTCCGCCGCGACGTGTGGGACCAGCTGTTCGTCGGCTTGGAGATCCCCGAGGTCGACCTCGACGGACCACGACCTACGCCGACACCGACCGCCAAGGAGACCCTGGACGGAGCCTTGGCAGCGCGAGTTCGCGCGTTCACACCAAAGGAGCCCAAGGGAGTCCCATCGACAGGCGACGGACCCGTCGCGCCCGGTGATGTGTGGGCGGTCCGCCTGGATCCTGACCGCTGGATCACCGTGCATGTCCACGACGTGTGTGAGATTGACGGGCGCGCTTATGCGTTGGCTGAGTACCTCTCTGGCGTGTTCCAACGGCAGCCCACTGCTGCCGAGATCAGCAACCAGGTTCAGCCTCGCGCCGATGGACGCTGGGCGACCTGGGTGCACTCGCTTGAGAAGACCTCGTGGGTTCGCCGTATCGCCCAAGCGTCGCCCCCACCGTTCGGTGAAGGCTCGCTCCCTGAACGTCCCACGCGGGGGTCGGCGAACGATCTGCGACACCTCGCCGGCTGGTGCTTCGCATAGTGCCGACCGGGCCGGCACTCCTAGCTTCGTGCGCGGTGGGACCACTTAGGAATCTCGGAAGCTGCTGCGATTGTTCGGCGGTCCGGCCTTCCCTAGCCCAGATCGGGGGAGACGGTTTCTAGAACGTGTTCTCTACACTTCGGCCGTGTTCCGATCCCTCGTCCTGGTCGCTGCGCTGTCGGCGACATTGCTCACTCCTACCGCCGCGCACTCCGCGCCCGCGCCTCCGGCGGTTTCCTCATCCAAGTCCGACGACCGCCCGCTGCCGAAGCTGCACGCGACCCACGGCAAGAAGGCCGCGATCCGCGACCGGCGCGGCGCGCAGGTGCTGCTGCGCGGGGTCAACGTCAACCAGCTCGGTGAGTACTTCCAGGCCAACCCGAGCCTGCCGCCCACGGTCCCGCTGACCGAGCGCGACTTCCGGGACATCGCCAAGCTGGGCTTCAACAGCGTCCGGCTGATCGTGAGCTGGTCCAAGCTCGAGCCGACGCCCGGTGCGTACGACACGGCGTACGTCGCGCAGATCAAGCAGGCGGTCCGGTGGGCCGCGAGCTATGACCTGTACGTCGTGATCGACATGCACCAGGACGCCTATGGGATCGCGGTCGACACCCCGCAGGACGTCACCTGCCCGGCGGGATCCGCACCCAACAACGGGTGGGACGGCGCGCCCGCGTGGGCGACGATCACCGACGGCGCCTCCACCTGCCGGCGCGGCGAGCGCGAGCTGGCGCCAGCGGTGACCCACGCCTGGCAGCACTTCTGGGACGACACCAACGGGATTCAGACCCACCTCGTCGACACCTGGGGCCGGCTGGCGCGCGACTTCGCGAAGTCTCGCGCCGTCGCGGGTTTCGACCTGCTCAACGAGCCCGGCTTCGGTCTGGAGCAGGACGCCAACGGCACCACCGACCTCGGGGCGTTCTACGGCCGCGCGATCAGCGCGATCCGCGCGGGGGAGAAGGCCGGTGGCGGCTTCCACCACATCGTGTTCTGGGAGCCGAGCGTCCTCTGGTCGGCGTTCGGCAGCGTCCCGGTCCCGAGTCCGGGATTCACAAAGGACAAGAACCTCGTCTTCGCACCGCACATCTACGGCGAATCCCTCTCGGCGAACAGCATCGCCGGCGGCTTCGCCAGCGCCCAGAAGGTGGCCCGGCAGCACGGCGTCACCGTCTGGGGCGGCGAGTGGGGATTCTGGCCCGACCGCCCGGTCGACGCGTCCGACCAGATCGAGCGGTACGCCGCCGCCGAGGATGCCGCGCAGTACGGCGGCGCGTGGTGGGACTGGAAGCAGGCCTGCGGCGACCCGCACGTGGTGAACCAGCCCGGCGGGCAGCCGGCACCGGTCTCGCCCAGCCTCAACCGCTACACCTGTCCCGACCAGGTGATGTCGCCGCCCGACCCGGCGTTCGCCGACGTGCTCGGCCGCCCGATCCCACGGTCCGTGCCGGGCACGATCACCCGGCTGACCTCCGACGGCCGCAAGGGCAAGCTCGTGCTCGCGGGGACCCACGCCGGAGACCAGGGTCGTTGCGCGCTCGAGGTGTTCGTGCCGAAGCGGTTCGCGCGCAAGCCGGTGCAGGTCACCGGCATCGACCACCTCCGCCGCACCCGTGAGCTCGGCAACCTCGTCCTGCACGGCTGCGTCTCCGAGAAGTTCACGCTCCGACTCGGCTGAGGGCCTCACGGGAGGCACATCTAGGCTTCCGCCATGAACGCCTCAGCTGATGCCCGGGCCGCGATCGCCGCGCTCCAGGGGCACGAGGCGTGGGCGATCATCCGGCGGTCCACCCGCGCGGGCGACCGCGACACCGTCGGATTGGTCGGCGGCCAGCGGCGGGTCGTCGAGTCGCTGCTCGACGTACCCCTCGAGAGCGGCGTGCCCGAGGAGGGACATATCGCGGACCGACTGCTGGCGGTGCCCTTCCGGCAGGTGAGGGAGCGCGGCTTCGAGGCGCACGACGACGGCACCCCGCTGGTCGTGGTGGACGTCGAGACCGAGCTGGAGTTCTCGGTCGAGGAGGTCGTGGCCGCGATCGACGACACCGGCGTCGAGTTCTCCGACCGCGGCGGCTTCGACACCGACGACGAGGAGTACGCCAAGCTCGTCGACGCGATCATCAAGGACGAGATCGGCCAGGGCGAGGGCGCCAACCTCGTCATCGGCCGGCACTACCGCGCCACCGTCGCCGACTGGGGGCCTGGGCCGGCGCTGTCGGTGCTCAAGCGGCTCCTCGAGCGCGAGCGCGGGGCGTACTGGACCTTCCTGTTCTTCACCGGCGACCGCTATCTCATCGGCGCCAGCCCCGAGCGCCACGTGTCCATCCACGGCGGCGACGTCCGGATGAACCCGATCAGCGGCACGTTCAGGCTGCCCCGTGCGGGGGAGTCGGTCGATGGACTGCAGCCGAAGCTGCTGGAGTTCCTGCACGACGAGAAGGAGATCTACGAGCTCTTCATGGTCGTCGACGAAGAGCTCAAGATGATGTGCGACATCTGCCACGAAGGCGGGCAGGTGCTGGGCCCGTTCCTCAAGCCGATGAGCCGGCTGATCCACACCGAGTACCTCCTCGCCGGCCGCACCGACCGTGATCCGCGCGAGGTCCTGCGCGACACCATGTACGCCGCCACCGTGACCGGCTCACCGGTCGAGAACGCCTGCCGGCTGATCAAGCAGTACGAGACCGAGGGGCGCGGCTACTACGGCGCCGCCCTCGCGGTGCTCGGCCGCGACGCCGAGGGCGGACCGGTCGTCGACAGCCCGATCGTGATCCGCACCGCCGACGTCGACCTCGACGGCCGGCTCACGGTCACCGCCGGGGCGACGTTGGTGCGCGACTCCGACGCGGCGTACGAGGTGGCCGAGACGCACGCCAAGGCGAGCGGCATCCTCAGTGCTTTCGGCCTGGTGCCCCCCGCGCCGGCGTCGAGCGCCAACGTCGCCGAACTGGTCAGCGACGAGGACGTTCTGCTCACCCTCAACCAGCGCAACCGGCGGCTCTCGACGTTCTGGCTCGCCGACCAGGCCGGGGAGCGGCCCGACCCGGGGCTGGCCGGCAAGACGGTCGTCGTGCTCGACGGTGAGGACGACTTCGTCAACATGCTCCGCCACGTGCTCGGGGTGCTCGGTCTCACCAGCACCGTGGTGCGCTACGACGAGTACGCCGAGGGCTGCCTCGACGGCTACGACCTGGTGATCGTCGGTCCGGGACCCGGCGACCCGCGCGACGACGCCGACCCCAAGATGCTCACCCTTCGCGCCGCTACTGCACGGCTGCTGGAGCAGGGGCAGCCCTTCCTCGCGGTGTGCCTGGGCCACCAGGCCCTCTGCCACGAGCTGGGACTCCCGCTGGCCTACAAGGACATCGTCTTCCAGGGCACGCAGTCGCCGGTGCAGATCGACGGCCGCACCGAGCGGGTGGGTTTCTACAACACCTTCGTGGGCCGGGTCGGGCCTGACACGGTGCTGCCCGACGGGATCCACGTCGAGGCCGATCCGGAGACCGGTGACATCCACCTGCTGGCCGGACCGCACTACCGCGGCATCCAGTTCCACGCCGAGTCGATCCTCACCGAGCACGGCCAGGAGCTGCTCCACCGACTGGTCTCCGACCTGCTCCTGGCGCCCACCGGCGGCTGAAGGTTGCTTCTGGGTGAACTGGTCCGGATCTTTCGGCACGACCCGCGGTTTTGGCTGCGGATTCGATCCGAAGATGGTCGAATGGACTCAGGGCCCGATGGCGACTGCCCCCCAGCGCCATCGGGCCCCTTCACGCCCTAGCGCTCGACGGCCAGCTCCCCGAGTTCGCTCCACTCGGTGCCCTCCAGCAGCGTATTGAGGATCCGCGGGGTCTCCTCGAGGTACGCCGGCAGCTCGGCCTGGGCCGCCTTGAAGTGGTCGGACTGCACGTGGGCGGCCGCGGCGTCGTCCTGGAAGGCCTCCAGCAGGACGTACTCCTGCGGGTCCTCGACGCTGCGGGACCAGTCGAACCACAGGTTGCCGGGCTCGGCGCGGGTGGCCTCGGTGAACGAGCGGGTGATCTCGGGCCACGCGTCGGCGTGGTCGGGCAGGACGCGGAACCTGGCAGCGATGAAGATCATGCGGCCACCCTGTCACGGCCCGGTAACACGGCCGGGTGTCACATCGGCCGCCCGCTTCCACTACCTTCTGAGCGACCGATCGACTTCGTGGCGGGGGAGACGAGTGCCTGATCAGCCGTTGCCGCTCGGGGCGCGCGTGCTCGCAGCCGGCGCCCTGGCGCTACCCAGCGGGATCGTCGTCGACGGCTGGGTCGTGATCGACGGTAAACGCGTGCTCACTGCCGGTTCCGGAACGCCGCCCGAGCGGCCGTCGTGGTCGGTGGCGGGGCTGGTCGTCCCCGGCTTCGTGGACGTGCACGTCCACGGCGGCGGCGGGGCGTCGTTCGACGGTGGCTCGCCCGAGGCCGTGGCACGGGTCGTCGAGACCCACCTCGACCACGGCACCACCAGCGTGGTCGCGAGCCTGGTGAGCGACTCGATCGACGCCCTCGCCGCGTCGTGCGCCTCGCTCGCGACGCTCGCCGACCGTGGGGTCGTCGCGGGCATCCACCTGGAGGGACCGTGGTTGAGCCCGCGGCGGGCCGGAGCTCACGAGGCAGGGCGGTTGATCGCGCCGACGCCGGGCGATGTCGCTCGCCTGATCGAGGCAGCCGGTGGACACCTGCGCATGGTGACCATCGCTCCGGAACTCCCGGGCGCGCTCCAGGCGATCTCGACGCTGGTGGCCGCAGGGGTGGTCGTCGCGGTGGGCCACACCGATGCGACGTACGACCAGACCCGCGCTGCCCTCGACGCCGGCGCCAGCGCTGCCACGCACCTGTTCAATGCGATGCCGCCGCTGCACCACCGCGACCCGGGGCCGGTCGCCGCGCTGCTCGAGTCGTCGGCGTACCTCGAGCTCGTCGCCGACGGGGTGCACGTGCACCCGGCGATGCTGGCGCTCGCCTGGCGCCCCGACCGGACCGCTCTGGTGACTGACGCGATGGCGGCCGCGGGTGCCGCCGACGGCGAATACCACCTGGGTGGGCTGTCGGTCGGCGTCCGCGACGGCGTGGCTCGGCTCGCCTCGACCGGCGCCATCGCCGGGTCGACCGCCACGCTGGGCGACTCCCTGCGGACGGCCACGTCGCTGGCCGGTATCCCGCTGCCCGAGGGGCTCGCGGCGGTCACGTCGACTCCGGCCGCGATGCTCCGCCTGCCCGGGGTCGGCCGGATCGAGCCCGGCGCCTGGGCCGACCTCGTCGAGCTCTCCGACGACCTGCAGGTGGACCGCGTGATGCGTCGCGGAGCGTGGGTCCCCCTATCGTGAGCAGGTGACGCGTCCGGACGTCGTGGTCGTCGACCACCACGACTCCTACACGTGGAACCTGGTCCATCTCGTCGCCTCGGTGACCGGGGTGCTGCCGGCCGTGGTGCAGCACGACGACGTCACCCCCGAGGAGGTGCTGCGGCACTCCCACGTCGTGCTCTCGCCCGGGCCGGGGACTCCCGCGTCCCCCGTCGACTTCGCGGTGGGTCGCGAGGTCCTGCTCGCCGGGAGCCGACCGGTGCTGGGCGTCTGCCTGGGGATGCAGGGCCTGGTCACGACGTACGGCGGCACGGTCGACCGGGTCGCCCCCGCGCACGGGGTCGTGGAGCGGATCCGGCACGACGGGGCAGGCGTGTTCACGGGGCTGCCGCAGTTGTTCGCGGCGGTGCGCTACCACTCGCTCGCGGCGCTGGACCTGCCCGACGAACTGGTGGTGACCGCAGCGGACGCCGGGGGTGACGTCGTGATGGGCGTGCGGCACCGAACCTTGCCGCAGGAGGGCGTGCAGTTCCATCCCGAGTCGATCCTGTCCGAGCACGGTGCGGCGCTGGTCGCGAACTTCCTGGACGGGGCGTCGACATGAGCGGCGGCACGAGTGTCGTCAAGGTCTTCGACGAGGTCGCAGCCGAGCACCAGCGTTGCGTCTGGCTCGACGGCGGCGGCGCCCGCGACTGGTCGGGGCGCCGTTCGATCATCGGGATGCTCGAGCCGGACGACGTATCGCTGACCTACTCCGCGGCGACCCGAACCGTGCTCCGGCACGCGGACGGCGAGGCCGAGGTCGTGGGCTCCGACATCTTCGGGGTGCTCGCCGACGAGCTCGGACAGGGTTCGAGCCGCGACCAGTGGTTCGGCTACTTCGGCTACGCATGCCGCCCCGACCTGCCGGCGCTGGTCGGCGCACCCGGCGCCGACGTACCCGACGCCGTCTGGATGCGGCCGAGCCGGATTCGGCTGTTCGAGCACCGAGCTGGCGTACAAAACTCACGCTTGTCGCACGAACCTTCCGACAACAAGCGTGAGTTTCACCGGCCGGCCGGTGAAACTCCTCCAGGCGCCTACGCCGAAGCCTTCGCCCAGGTCCAGGAGCAGCTGCACGCCGGCAACAGCTACGAGGTGAACCTGACGTACCGGCTCGACGCGACGTCCGACCTCGACCCGGTCACGGCGTACCTCAGGCTGCGCGAGCTCAACCCCGCGCCGTACGCCGGATTCCTCCAGCATGACGTCGAGGGCGCTCGCGGGTGGCTGTTGAGCTCGTCGCCGGAGCGCTATGCGCTGGTGACCCGCGACGAGGACACCGGCAGCCGCACGCTCGAGACCAAGCCGATCAAGGGCACGACGCCGCGCGGCGCGACACCGGACGAGGACGAAGAGCTACGGCGGGCGCTGGCCACCGAGCCCCGGTTCCGGGCCGAGAACCTGATGATCACCGACCTGCTCCGCAACGACCTCGGCATGGTGTGCGAGATGGGCACCGTCGAGGTGCCGGCGCTGCTCGCGGTCGAGTCGTACCCGACCGTCCATCAACTGGTCTCGACGGTCCGCGGCCGGCTCCGCGACGAGGTCTCGACGGTCGAGGCGCTCCGCTCGCTGTTCCCCGCCGGCTCGATGACGGGCGCGCCGAAGCTGCGGACCATGGAGATCATCGAGGCCGTCGAGAGCACGCCGAGGGGCGCGTACGCCGGCGCGTTCGGTTGGCTCTCCGGCGACGGTCGCGCCGACCTCGGGGTGGTGATCAGGACCCTCACGACCGCCGATCCCGCGCACGACGGAGCGTCCTATCGGCTCGGCACCGGCGGCGGGATCACCGTGCACACCAACGTCGAGGACGAGTACGCCGAGTCGCGGCTGAAGGCCGAACGGCTGCTCCGGACGCTGGAACTGTTCGACGGCACGTAAGAGCAGGTAATACCGTGGCAACTTGTGAGCTCTAGCGTCGATGGGGTGACGGCACCGCACGTCATCGTGCTCTTCGGATCCACTGGTGACCTGGCCAAGCGCAAACTGCTGCCCGGGCTGCTCCGGCTGACCCAGGCCGGGCTGCTCAAGGAGTGCCGGATCGTCGGCACCTCCCTGGAGGAGATCGACACCGAGTCGTTCATCCGACTCGCCTACGGCGCGTGCGCCGAGTTCGGCAAGGGCCAGCTCGACGACGGCAAGTGGGAGAAGTTCGCGTCGATGATCTCCTACGTCCGGCAGTCCGAGGGGCCGCACGCGCTGGCCGAGGCCGTGCACAAGGCGGAGGCGGAGCTCGGCGTCGAGGGCGACGTACGCCTGCTCCACTACCTCTCGGTGCCGCCCAAGGCCGCGCTCGACGTGATCCACCAGCTCGAGGAGGCAGGCCTGGTCGAGCGGTCGCGGATCATCATGGAGAAGCCGTTCGGCACCGATCTCGACTCTGCCGTCGCCCTCAACCGCGAGGTGCACCAAGTCTTCGACGAGTCGCAGATCTTCCGGATCGACCACTTCCTCGGCAAGGAGGCGGCCCAGAACATTCTCGCGTTCCGGTTCGCCAACGGGCTGTTCGAGCCGATCTGGAACCGCAACTTCATCCAGCACGTGCAGATCGACGTGCCGGAGACGCTCGGCCTCGAGGGGCGCACCAGCTTCTACGAGTCGACCGGCGCCTACCGCGACATGGTGGTCACCCACCTGATGCAGGTGCTGGCGTTCATGGCGATGGAGCCGCCCACCTCCCTGTTGCCGGGTCCGATCAGCGACGAGAAGCTCAAGGTCTTCCGCTCGATGAAGCCGATCGAGCCGCACGACGTGGTCCGCGGCCAGTACAACGGCTACCGCGGGAAGGAGGAGGTCGCGGAGTACTCCGACACCGAGACCTTCATTGCGCTACGCATCGAGATCGACAACTGGCGCTGGGCCGGTGTCCCGTTCTTCCTGCGCACCGGCAAGAAGCTGGCCGAGGGTGCCCGGATCATCTCGATCGCGTTCAAGGAGCCGCCGCTGTCGATGTTTCCGGCGGGATCGAACGCCGGCATGCAGGGTCCCGACCACCTGACCTTCGACCTGGCCGACCAGTCCCGGATGTCGCTGTCGTTCTACGGCAAGCGGCCCGGCCCGGGCATGCAGCTGGAGAAGCTGTCGATGCAGTTCGCCACCCACGAGACCGCTTCCTCCGTGGGGGTGCTCGAGGCGTACGAGCGCCTGATCCTCGACGCGATGCGCGGCGACCACACGCTGTTCACGACGGCCGCAGGCATCGAGACCCTCTGGGAGAAGTCGATGCCGCTGCTGCAGAGCCCGCCGCCGGTCCGCGCGTACGCCCCCGACTCGTGGGGGCCCAATGCGATCCACCAACTGGTGGCGCCGTACGCCTGGCGGCTGCCCTTCGAGCGCTCCTGGCGCGACCCGAACTCCAAGGGCCAGTAGCTCAGCCACCGCTCAGGCGTTGGTCCGCTCGGGCTTGCGCACCTCGGCCGGCGGCTCGGCCGGCTTGGGCGAGGCGGCACCGGGCAGCCGCAGCGTCATCCGGGTCCCGCCCGACGGCGACTGGCCGGCCTCGACGGTGCCGGCGTGCCGCTCGGTCACCTGGGCGACGATCGAGAGGCCGAGCCCAGAGCCGGGCATCGCGCGAGAGTCCATGGAGCGGTAGAAGCGTTCGAAGACATGGGGCAGGTCCACCTCGGAGATCCCCGAGCCCTCGTCGTCCACGGTGATCAAGCCGCCGTGCAGCGAGGCGCGGACGGTGCCGCCGGGGGGACTCCACTTCGCGGCGTTGTCGAGCAGGTTGGTCAGTGCGCGCTCGAGCGCGGCCGCGTCGCCTTCGACGTACCACGGCTCGGAATCGACCTCGAACGACAGCGATGGCGCCCGGCGGCGGACCCGGGCCACGGCATGGTCGAGCACCTCGTGCAGCTCGACGGTGGCGATCACCGAGGCCGCTGGCTCGTCGCGAGCCAGCTCGACCAGGTCGCCGACCAGGTTGGTGAGCTCCTCGAGCTGGGCGCGTACGTCGTCGAGCAGCTCGGCCCGCGCGTCCTCGGGCAGCGAGGTGCCGGCCTGGGTGAGCAGGTCGATGTTGGTCCGCAGCGAGGTGAGCGGGGTCCGCAGCTCGTGGCCGGCGTCGGCGACGAGCCGGCGCTGCCGGTCGCGCGAGGCGGCCAGTGAGGCCAGCATCTGGTTGAACGCCGAGGCGAGCCGGGCGACCTCGTCGTCGCCCTCGACCGGGATCGGCGCGAGCCGCTCCGTCCGCGCGATGTCCTCGGCGGTCGCGGTGAGCCGGCGCACCGGTCGCAGGCCGTTGCGCGCGACCCCCCAGCCGGCGATGCCCGCGATGATCATCCCCGCGATGCCGAACAGCAGGGTGACCAGGCCGAGCTTGGTGAGCACCTGCTGCTGCGGCTCGAGCGACTGGGCGACCACGAGCGCGTAGCCGGGCAGCCCCTTGATCGGCACCGCCACCACCCGGTAGTCGACGCCACCGGCCCGCACCGTGCGCACGCTCCGCCGGGTCTCGCCGTCGGCGACCTTCTCCTCATGGTCGTCGAGGCGGATCACCTCACCCCGATCGGTGAAGCCGGACTGTCCGTCGTACCGCATGTAGCCGATCCGGACATCGGAGGCAGGGAGCAGGTAGGTCTGAGTCGCGCCGCCACCCTGGATCAGCCGGTCGACCTGGTCGTCGACGGCGCGCGCGGTCGATTGAGCGCGGTCGACCAGCGAATTGTCCAGGGAGGACTGCAACTGCATCCGCACCGTGATGTAGGCGCCGAGCGCCACCACGGCTACCGTCACGCCGACGGCCATCGCGGTGAGGATGGCCACCCGGCTCGCCAGCGACCGGCGGTAGTGCCAGCGACCCTCCGCGCCGAACGTCGGGAGGACGGTCACGTTTCCTTCAAGACGTAGCCGACGCCTCGGACGGTGTGGATCAGCCGTGGCTCGTCCTCGGCCTCGGTCTTGCGGCGCAGGTAGCCGACGTAGACCTCGAGCGAGTTGGCGGTGGTCGGGAAGTCGTATCCCCAGACCTCTTCGAGGATGAAGCTGCGCTCGAGCACCCGGCGGGGGCGGCGCAGGAACATCTCGAGCAGGGTGAACTCGGTCCGGGTCAGTTCGATCGCACGGCCGCCGCGGCGTACGTCGCGGGTGGCGATGTCCATCGACAGGTCGGAGAAGGAGAGCACTTCGTCCTCCTCACCCGCCGGCACGGTCGCTCGTCGTAGCAGGGCCCGCAGCCGGGCCAGCAGCTCCTGGAGTGCGAACGGCTTGGTGAGGTAGTCGTCGGCGCCGGCGTCGAGCCCCTCGACCCGGTCTCCCACCGCGTCGCGCGCGGTCAGGACCAGGATCGGTACGTCGTTGCCCGCGGCCCGCAACGCACGGGTTGTCTCGATGCCGTCGAGCCGCGGCATCATCACGTCCATCACGACGACGTCCGGCGCCGAGTTGGGGCCGGCCGCCCCCAGTCCCGCCAAGGCCTCGGCACCGTCGGCGGCGACCGATACGTCGTACCCGTTGAACTCCAGCGAGCGACGCAGTGACTCGCGGACGGCCTTGTCGTCGTCGACCACGAGCACGCGTTGCTTGGCCGCCGGGGCGTTGTTCACGGGGCTACTGTGCCAGTCGGGCCTGAGTCGGCGCTGAGAGTGCGGCGCTGGTGGCCACGCGTTGGTCGGGCATCGGTCAGGCGTACCGCGCGGCGGCCTGCGCGGCGCGTGCGCCGTAGCCGCCGCCGAACAGAGCGGCGTGGACCAGCAGCGGGAACAGCTGGTGCAGCTGCACCCGCTCCTCCCAGTCCTCGGCCAGGGGGGTGCTCTCCTGGTAGGCCTCCAGCGCCCGGGGCAGGTGCGGCAGCCCGAACAGCGCCAGCATCGCCAGGTCGAGCTCGCGGTGGCCGCCGTACGCCGCCGGGTCGATCAGCCACACTCGGCTCTCCTGGCCCCAGAGCACGTTGCCGTTCCAGAGGTCACCGTGCAGCCGGGACGGCGGCTCCTCGGGGAGCAGCGTGGTGAGCTTGCCGATCACTCCCTCGACCAGCCCGGCCTCGACGTCGGTGACCGCTCCGCGGTCGCGGGCCAGCTTGAGGTAGGGCAGCACGCGGCGTACGGCGTAGAACTCCGCCCACGAGGCGCACGGCGAGTTCGGCAGCGGCAGCTTGCCGATGAAGCCGTCGCTCTCGCCGCCGTACGACGGCGCACCGGCCGCGTGCGTCGCGGCCAGCGCGTGGCCGAAGCCCACGGCGGCATCGCCGGAGACCTTGCCCGGCTCGACCCATCGCAGGATCAGGCAGCCGTCGTCGACGGCGAGCACCTCGGGGATCGCGACGCCGCCGTCGGCGGTGGCCTCACCGAGCCAGCGCAGCCCGTGCGCCTCGGCGGCGAAGAAGCCCGCAGGAGGGTGCGCGTGGGTCTTCATGATCGCCGTGGTGCCGTCGGAGAGGCGCAGCTTGGTCGCGGCAGACGTGTCACCGCCGGCGAGCGGCGCGGTCGCGACGACGGCCGAGCCGAGGAGCTCTTCCGCGTGCCGGGCGACACCGGGTTGGCGGGTCACTGCCGTTCGAGCCGGTCGTCGAGGCCGGGCAGTCGCTGGAGGGCCGAGACAAGCGCTGCACAGGTTCGCTCCACCATCGCCAGCACCTCCTCGAAGCCGTCCGCACCACCGTAGTACGGGTCCGGCACGTCGCCACCGGGTTCGACCGGGTCGAAGTCGCGGAACAGCCGGATCCGCCCTGGATCTGCCTGGTGGTCGACGACGCCGATGTCGCGCACGTTCGTCCGGTCCATGGCCAGCACGAGGTCGTGGTTGTCCAGCCACGACTCCGAGAGCTGCTGCGCGCGGTGCTGCGACGGGTCGTAGTCGTGAGCTCGCAGCACGGCCGCGGCCCGCTCGTCCATCGGCTGCCCGACGTGCCAGTCGCCCGTGCCGCAGCTGCTCACGGTGACTCGCCCGGCGAGCCCGACGTCGTCGACGCGCTGGGCGAGCACCACGTCGGCCGTGGGGGAGCGGCAGATGTTCCCGAGACAGACCAGCCCGATCGCATAGTGACCGGGCGTGCGTGGTGGTGGCAGCGCCGGGGCTATCGGGACTCCCCGATCAGGCCGTCGACGATCCACGTCACGATCGTGATCACGATCGCGCCGCCGACCGCGGGCCAGAAGCCGGTGACGTGGAAGCCGATGTCGAACAGGCCTGCCAGCCAGGCGGTGAGGCCGAGCATCGCCGCGTTGATCACCACGAGGAACAGGCCCAGGGTGATGAGGATGAACGGGATCGACAGGATCGTGAGGATCGGCTTCACGAACGAGGTCACGACGCCGAGGATCAGAGCGACCAGGAGGAGCGGGACCAGCTTGTGCTTGATCTCCTCCATCCCGTGGGTCGGGCCGTCGAAGTAGATCCCGGAGATGAGCCAGGTGGCCACGGCCAGCGCGATGGCGGTGGTGATGAGCCAGCTGAGGAAGCGAACCACGCGGGTCAGTCTGTCAGTCCAGTCCCAACGCCTCGATGATCTCCTCCTCGGCATCGGCGAGGTGCCGGACCAGGAACGCGTACGCCGCGTCGACGTCGTCGCGCTCGAGGAGCCGGACCAGCCGCGCGTGGGAGTCGGCCTGGTCGTGGGCGTTGCGTCGGATCCGGTCGACCTGGGCCAGCGCGAGCTTGAGCTCGACGACGAGGTTCTCCTGCATCGCGACCAGCCGCGGGGAGCCGGTCAACCCCACCAGCGAGACATGGAAGGCGAGGTGCCGCTCGTTGAGCTCCTGGTAGGACGCGTCGGCGTCGATCGCGCCGATGTAGGCCTCGAGCGTGGTGCGCACCAAGGTGCGCTGCTCGTCGTCGGCTTCGTGCCAGCAGCGGATGCCGGCACCCTCGAGCACCAGCCGGGCCGCGCACACGTCGCGCACTGAGGCCGCTTCCGGCGTGGCCACCGAGACGCCGCGGTTGGGTTCACGGGTGGCCAGGCCCTCGGCCACGAGCACGGTGAGGGCCTCCCGGACGGTGGGCCGGGAGACACCCAGCGAGGCGGCCAGCGCGACCTCACGCAGCGGCGTACCGGACTCCAGTTCGCCGTCGAAGACCGCGCGGCGCAGCTCCTCGGCCACCCGGTCGACGGTGGAGGCGTGTTCGACGTGGAGCGTGCCGAACGGCGCCTTGCCCTCACTGACCTGGGTCATCGCGGTGGCTCCTGGCGTTCGGCTTGCTCGGACGGTTCTGGTAGGCCACACTATCTCTGTCAGATTGTCTGACAATCTTTGAGCACCGCTGAGGAGGGGACATGTCTCTGGCCTGGGGCCGTCACTACGTCATGGTCGAGCCGAGCCACTTCCGGGTCGACTACGTCATCAACCCCTTCATGGATCCCGATGATCAGCCCGATCGCGACCTCGCCCTCGCCCAGTGGCGCACCCTGGTCGCCACGATCGACCGGCTGGGCGGCACCGTCGACGTCATCCCGCAGCGGCCGGACGCGCCCGACATGGTCTACGCGATGAACCTCGGCCTCGCCGTCGCCCGGCGTCGCGGCGACGGCGGCCTCGAGCCGCACGTGGTGATGTCGCACATGCGCCACGAGCAGCGCCGCATGGAGACCGCTTCGGCCCAGCCGTGGTTCTCCGACCACGGCTACACCACGGCGTACGTCGGCCGGCACGGCATCGGCGCCCACCTCGAGTCCGGCGACGTCTTCCCCTTCGGTGACGCGCTGATCTCGGGGTTCGGCCCCCGCACCGAGGAGTTGGCGATCAAGCACCTCGCCGAGGACCTCGGCGTCCGGGTCCGTGGCCTGCGGATCACACACCCGGGGATGTACCACCTCGACCTGGCCTTCTGCCCGCTCGACGGCCGGCGCGCGATCGTCTGCCCCGACGCTCTCGACGAGGCCTCCGCGGAGACGCTGATGAGCCTGGTGCCCGAGCCGCTCGTGCTCACCGAGGAGGAGGCGCTGACCACGTTCGCCGCCAACTCGATCGTGGTCCCCTCGGCCACCGGTGGCCCGGCGACCGTGGTGATGCCGGCCGCGCCCGACCGCGTGCGCGACCAGCTCGAGGCGTGGGGCTTCGCCGTCGAGCTCGTCGACGTCTCGGAGTTCCACAAGGGCGGCGGTTCGATCCGCTGCCTCACCAACCCGGTGGACATCCAGGTCGGCCGCGACCTGCCCGAGGTCGCCGGCGGTGCCGTGGTCCTGCCTCAGGTCTGACGATTCGTCTGCGGTCTGACCGCCTCCCTCACCCTCGCGCGCGCAGACGAATCGTCGTATCGGCTCACCACGTAGGTTCTGCGCCATGTTCCCGGTCGGCGGCGTGGGCGTCATGCTCGTGCTCATCGCGCTGGCCGGCGTACTCGCCGCGGGGTTGGCGGCGCTGCTGGCGCACTGGCACGGCTGGCCGTGGTCGATGCTGTGCGGATTGCTGTTCTGGTCAGTGGCCGTGGTCGGGGTGCTCACGCTGATCCCGACCAACGGCGCCCCCGGGATCGTCTCAGCCGAGGGCCGGTTGACCACCTGCTCGTGGGACATCGGGGGCCCGGCGCCTGATGGCTTCTGGATCTTCCCGGGCGGTCAACGGCTGCTCAACGCCGTGGTGTTCGTCCCGGCCGGGCTACTGCTGGTGCTGGTCTGTGCGCGCTGGCGATCCGCCTGGCTCACGGTCCCGCTCGGACTGGCCCTGCTCGCGGCGTACTCCACGCTGATCGAGCTGACGCAGCTCGCACTCGCGCGGATCGACCGGGCCTGCGACGTCACCGACATCATCGACAATGTGACCGGCGCCGCGGTCGGCGTCCTGTGCGGGCTGGTGCTGCTGCCGCTCGTGCGGCCTTGGCGGATGGGCCGCCGCTGACAGGTCGCCGTTGGGGGTCGCCGTCAGGCGGCGGCGAGCCGCTGCCGAATCACCTCGAGGGCTTCCTCGTCGAACTCGGCTACGAGCCGCTCGACGCGGTCCATGTCGTTGGCCGCCACGGCCATGTTGACGACCTCGACGTAGTGGTCGTGGAGTCGGGCGAGAGTGTCGCTGGTGGTGCTCATGGTTCAATTCTGGACGACTTTTTGGATCGTTCCAAGTCTTTCGGACCGTGATGTTGGGCACTCCTCGCAGAGCGGACATAGGTTGGCCCGGTGACCTCCCCCCAGCCTCGCCCCAATGTCGCGGCGATCCCTGCCTACGTCGCCGGACGGCCGCCCACGGTGCGGCCCGGCATGACGTCGTACAAGCTCTCCTCCAACGAGAACCCCTACCCGCCGCTGCCCGGCGTGATCGAGGCGGCTCACCGCGCGGTCGACGTGATGAACCGCTACCCCGACATGGGCAACACCGCGCTGTACGACGCGCTCTCCGCCCGACTGCAGGTGCCGGTCGGAGACCTCGCGGCCGCCACCGGGTCGGTGGCGTTGATCTACCAGCTACTCACCGCGTTCTGCGAGCCCGGCGACGAGGTCGTGCACGCCTGGCGCTCGTTCGAGGCCTATCCGATCGCGATCGCTGCTGCGGCGGCGACGTCGGTCACGGTGCCGGTGACACTCGACGGACGCCACGACCTCGACGCGATGATCGCGGCGATCGGACCCCGCACCCGGTGCGTCATGGTCTGTACGCCGAACAACCCGACCGGTCCGGCGGTGACCCAGGCCGAGCTCGATGCGTTCCTCGACGCCGTGCCGTCCGACGTACTCGTGGTGGTGGACGAGGCCTACGTCGAGTTCGTCCGGATGGACGACCCGGTCGACGGCCTGGCGACGTACCGGCGCCACGCCAACGTCGTGCTCTTCCGCACCTTCTCCAAGGCCTACGGGCTGGCGGGGTTCCGCGTCGGGTACGCCGTCGCGCAAGAACCGCTGGCCGCCGCGCTGCGCGCGGTCTCGCTGCCGTTCGGCGTCTCGGGTGTCGCGCAGGCCGCCGCGATCGCGTCTCTCGACGCCGAGAAGGCCCTGCTCGAGCGCGTCGAGTCCCTCGTCGCCGAGCGAGCCAGGGTGGAGGCCGGCCTGCGCGCCGAGGGCTGGGAGATCCCCGACGCGCAGGGCAACTTCGTCTGGTTCGAACTTGGCGAGCGCACGGTGGAGTTCGCGTCAGCCGCGGATGAGCTCGGGATCGTGGTCCGGCCGTTCGCCGGCGAAGGCGCCCGGGTCTCGGTCGGCGAGGACGAGGCCAACGACCGGCTACTGGAGCTGGCCCGCACGTTCCCGCACTGAGCTCGGTCTGCGGTCGGTCTCCGGTCGGACAGAGGTCGGTCAGGATTCGAGAAGCCTGCGGCGCGAGAGCTGACTAGCGTCCCTCCCATGGCGACCAAGAAGACCACTCAGTCCACGTCCGACTCCGGCTTCTCCGAGGCCGAGCTCGCGGCGATGAAGGAGCGCGCCGCCGAGCTGCGTGCCAGCAAAGGCGGCAACAAGAAGGCGGCTGAGGCCGAGCGCTGCCTCGAGACCATCGCCGGCATGAACCAGCCCGACCGCGGTCTGGCCGAGCGGATCCACGCGATCGTGCTGAGCGAGGCCCCGCACCTCGACTCGAAGACGTGGTACGGCTTCCCGGCCTACGCCCGCGACGGCAAGGTCGTGGTGTTCTTCAAGCCGGCCGAGAAGTTCGACAGCCGCTACGCCACCCTCGGCTTCGAAGAAGCCTCCCAACTCGACGACGGCCCGATGTGGGCCACCTCCTACGCCGTCCTTGAGATCGGCGCCGCCGAAGAGAAGCTGATCCGCAAGCTTGTGAAGAAAGCCGCCGGCTGAGCTCAACCACCGGTGGTTGAGCCCGAAGGCGCGCTGGCGCGTTCGGTGTCGAAACCGCAGCGAGGCACCCAACCCACCGCTGGTCGAGCTTGTCGAGACCTCCGTCGCGCGGGCTGTGGTCGGGTGCGGCAACCCGATCCCCGAGTGTTTGACGCCGCCCGGGGCGTCAAGCTGGGGTGCCTTCGCTGCGGTCTCGTGGGCGGGTTGACGGCCCCGGCCGGCGCCAAA
>ERZ761607.1436-NODE-1436-length-29852-cov-37.732758_pt1 | contig 29852 bp, 26 predicted proteins | sample MGYA00511164_ERZ761607 | MGnify/ENA primary metagenome ERZ761607 (study PRJEB28899, sample SAMN02445080) | bioreactor sludge metagenome | biome: EBPR sludge | place: Australia: Brisbane, Thorneside Wastewater Treatment Plant | collected 2011-06-22 ... | reverse complement strand
AGTGATAAGTTACAGAAGAATAATTGGCATTTATTAACAAAACGCTTAACAAAATGCTTAACAAAATTCGTAGCGTTAAAATTCGTCGGTATTTTGTGGCATTTCAACGCATGAGGCTATACATTTTTTGCGATATGCGTCTGGCGGCATTCCAAATCGGCGCGTAAATGCCATATTGAAGGCACAATGCGTTTTGTAACCCACCGAAAGCGCGATCTCGGCAATCATTTCGTCTGTTTCACGGAGCAACATTTCGGCAAGCGTAAGGCGATGCTGCTGTACATATTTGTGCGGCGTTTTGCCCAAGAAATGTGCAAAACGAGCTTGTAAGGAATGGCTATGATCGCGGCAGGCACAAAGGCACTCGTGTATGACGAGTGTTTCATCGAAAAGGGCCAAACTTGTCCTCGTAGAAGAAAACGACCATTTGACATTTGGTTATAATACTCGGTTAAAGAATTTGGGGTTATCGTCGTTGAATTAATGCTGTCAATAAAACCATTTCTTGCCCAAGCAGGTAAACGGCGCATATGGGCTGGGTCAGAACCTTCGTTTGGTAAATCAGCAGGCCATTCAGAAACAGGGTCTGAATCCCAAGATTGATACCCTCCAATTTGCCAACTATCAGGATTTAGCGTACCATTAGGCGCACAATTATTGTAAGAAACATCATTGAACAACGGTCTTCCATCAGAAGAATCGTATCCTGTGAATTGCCGGCAGTCTTTATAAATGTCATCTTTGCTTTGGACAAAAACGATTAGAGCGTTGTGTGTTCCGCTAACAGGGTAGTTAAGTTCTGCCCCACCAACATTGTTATTGTTACTTATTGAATTCTGACTATAAGAGGCATTATAGCTTGGGGTTAAAGAATTGTTGAGATGGTCAAATGCACATTGAGAAAAAACCATCAGGCTACTTGCCAAATTTGCAAGGAGTATTTAAAAAAAGAGGGTAAGTTTTTTCATTGTCTTGGATTTAGTGGTGGTATGAAATAATAAAAGAATTTGTAAAAAAATCAGATTGAATAACCAAAATGTAAGAAGCCTTCGATAAATTTTTAGACATCCAATCTATTGTAGTGTCTTGGTGTAAAATGCCTTGATGAATGGTTGTAATATGCCGCCCAAGTAGATCATATAAATCTATCTGAACAGAAGTTGGTTTAGATATCTGGATAGGGATAGAAAGTTGATTCGAAAATGGATTAGGGTAAGGAGCTTGGATTTCATGCGTTTTCGGTGCCTCATTCTCATTACTAATGGCCATCGCCAAAAATATTGAACGAGTTTCAGACCAATCACTTTCAAGATTGGTTATTGTGTTTATAGATTTAACGCGCCAAGTTGAAAAAGCAGAATAACGGAAAACTTTTGATTTATGATACAAACTGTCTAATGTAATTTGTGTGTCTGATGTAATTCGATCTACAATGAGCGTTTTGAAACTTAGGCTATCTTTATGCATCTGAAAACGATAGTGGCTCGCTTCTGACACCTTAACCCATTTGAACTCAATAGGTATATTTAGAAGCTCAGGGAAATATGCAAGGATTGCAATAACCTTCTGTTTTTCAGGGCTAATGAGTTGCGGCGCAGGCAATCCACTTTGCGCGTAAATCGGCACAGTCCACAGCCAGCAAGTAAGCAAGAAGTATTTTTTCATGGTCGTATTGGTTTAGTGATAAGTTACAGAAGAATAATTGGCATTTATTAACAAAACGCTTAACAAAATCTGTAGCGTTAAAATTCGTCGGTATTTTGTGGCATTTCAACGCATGAGGCTATACATTTTTTGCGATATGCGTCTGGCGGCATTCCAAATCGGCGCGTAAATGCCATATTGAAGGCACAATGCGTTTTGTAACCCACCGAAAGCGCGATCTCGGCAATCATTTCGTCTGTTTCACGGAGCAACATTTCGGCAAGCGTAAGGCGATGATGCTGTACATATTTGTGCGGCGTTTTGCCGAAGAAATGTGCAAAACGAGCTTGTAAGGAATGGCTATGATCGCGGCAGGCATAAAGGCACTCGTGTATGACGAGTGTTTCATCGAAAAGGCGCGTGTGCAACATCGTGAGCAAGCTCTCTACATCATACGGCAACATTTCGGGAAATGGAAGCGCGTTTACATACGAGAAAATGCGATGATTGATTGATACGTCGTTGTTGGAAACAACGGAATGGAGGTGATTGGTTCCATGGTGCATTGCGGTCCTGATTAAAAATCAAGAAGGGGGATATAACTTCTTAACTACAAACAGAGTACTCTTAATATACGTATTATTTAATGAAAATACAATATTATATCTTATCATAAATATAGGTGAATACTCTAAGATATTTAAGACATAAAATTTTAGAGTTTACTTAATTTAAAAATTTGATCTCCTTGCTTTAATATTCATTATTACTTAAATTTTTTATACAGTTTTGCTACACTGGGTAATGTAAAGAGCAGCGATTTAACCGTCATGTGGCGCACTTTGCTTTGGTGGCTAAATGGTTAATTGCACTGCTATAAGGATTAAACATGGGGCGGCAGTAGTGGCTCCTTGATGATCCTAAACCGATTGCATTGGTAATACACACATATAGCGCCGCCAGCAGTTCCAAGAACACCAAAGGAAACCAAATGCCTGCTTCGGCGTGAGAATGCCACCCTCACAACCCCTTACCTTATGATAAACGTATGGAAATCATCAACCGTGTGGCCCAAAGTGCAATCGAAGTTTACAATCTAGAATCTTTGTGGGACGGGAAACCAGTGGTAGCCTTCGACTTGGCCAAGTATCTTCACAAAGGTTTGGTATTGCGCGAGATGCCGTTTCGAGAAGCGATGACCACAACCCATTGGGCGACATATGATGATGTACATGTGGCCATTACATGTAGCACTCCAGCCATTGTCCCACGTTGGGCATATATGCTCGTGGTTTCTTTTTTAGAGGGACATGCGGTTTCGGTGGCATTTGGCAACGAGTCGGACTTGGTGCGCGACCATTTTGTACGGGCCTTGTCACAAGAAGATTGGTCTCGTTATTCTGGCGTTCCGGTGGTGCTCAAAGGCTGTAATAGCCCTATTGTGCCTTTGGATGCGTATTTACTTGCCACCCGATATCTTCAGCGATATGCGAAAAGAATCATGTATGGCGAGCCTTGTTCGGCGGTTCCCATCTGGCGGAAACCAAAAGCCCTCGTCTCCGTCTTATCATAAAGCATTTCGCCCGCCCTGTTGTTTTCCACCTGTATTGCTCTTTGCATCACAATCCCAAATAACCTCAAAACGCAAAGATTCATGCGTAAACTTTTCTTCCTCATGGGTGCGATGTTCGCCCTACCCCTTTTTTCAAACGCCCAGCAGGCCCTTTCGTGGGACACACTTGCAAAAGTGGAGTCTAAATGGCAAAACAACAAATACGTAACCGTATTTAAGCCAGAAGTCAAGGCATTAAACGGTAAACGCATTAAAATACAGGGTTTTATGATCCCTTTAGAAATGGGCGAAAAACACAAACACTTCATTATTGCAGCGCGTCCGGCGCACTGTTATTTTGAAGCACCTGGTGGCAAGGAAATGATTGAGATCTTCACGCCCTCTGCCGCTGACTACGAGTTTACGCCCATCACCATCACTGGAACCATCGAGGTTTTGGAAAATGATAAATTTGGGATGTACTACCGAATCAAAAATGCCAAAGTAGGTGGCTAAACGGCGGTTCGTATGGCTCACGTAGCCTTTTGGTTCTCTTAAAAGGCGATTTCTTGGGTCTATTAATCTATTTCCTTCGATGTAACATCCATATGTTACAAAACCCGCTCTAACAGCACCTTGCCAGCCCTCGAAGTCTTTCTATGACACGAGGGCATTTTTTTGTCCATTTCATTCACGTATCAACCTGCATAACTCTATACCTGCCCAATCACCACAGGTTTTGGTATAGTTTATGCAAGGATTTTTCCTGATTGGGAAGGACACTCAATTGGCAGCTAAAATCTAAGAAACTTGTGAAGGTTTACGTACTCGACTTTTTATCCGGCCCCAAAAAAGAATCCACAGGAGACGAACTTCCGCCTCCTGAAAAAGTTGTGCCCGCTCCATCCACCGTTTTGTCAAACACCCTCTCAGAAACGCCCGAAGCGAGCGTTCATACAGACGATGAAGTGGAAGCAGAACACCTAGAAGCTTTGTTTGAAGCCCTTTCCGAACCACCTTACGAACCCCAAGGCCCTACTACTTTTGGCCCTTCCGAGCCTATTCCTCCCAGTTTTCCAGAAATGGAACCGGAGCCAGCCACCGAGGAACACATCATAGAAGAAGAAACGAAGTGGAAACCACGTACCAAAAAAGGCAAATTTCCTTTCTATAGACAATTGGATGAGATGGATTGCGGGCCAACCTGCCTTAAGATGGTATTTCGGTTTTATGGAAAGTCGTATCCATTGCCATTTTTGCGTGAACGGTGCTACATCGAAAAATCAGGGGTTTCACTTTTGGGTATGGCACATTGTGCGGAAGGGTTAAGTATGCGCACGTTGGCTGTGCGATTACCCGTCTCTCGCCTAATTGAGATCCCCGTCCCATGTATAGCCCACTGGCGCGACAATCATTTTGTGGTGATCTACAAAGTGACCCGCAAGAATGTGTATGTGGCAGATCCCGCTCACGGCCTCATTTCCTATTCGCTTGCAGAATTTGAAAAAGCATGGGCCAGTGGTCAGCACGGGGATGAAGCTGCGGGGATTTTACTGCTGATGGAGCCTACACCACATTTTGGTGAATTGGACCCTCCAAAAGAACGTAACCGAAAATGGAATTTTTTGTTTGGCTACCTGAGATCGTATAAAAGCTATTTGGTGCAACTTTTCCTTGGTATGTTGGCGGGAAGTTTTCTAAGTCTGCTGGCTCCATTTGTGGCACAAGCCGTGGTGGATCAGGGAATTCAACGCCAAAATCTTAGTTTTGTGGTATTGATGATTATCGCTCAGGTAGCGTTGTTTTTAGGACAAACCACACTGGGGTTTATTGAACGCTGGATATTATTACATTTAGGCGTCCGATTGAATCTGGCTTTGCTTACGGATTTTCTGATCAAACTCACAAAACTTCCCCTTACATTCTTTGACCAACGGACCATTGGGGATGTTTTGCAACGCATGGGAGACCACCAACGGATTGAGGCTTTCCTCACTACCAACACCCTTTCGGTGATTTTCTCGATGGTGAATGTAATCGTATTTGGTACGGTTCTCGCTTTTTATAATCTACAAATCTTCCTTGTTTTCATTGGAACCTCGCTGGTATCGGTGGTGTGGTTATCGCTCTTTTTAAAAAAACGGCGCGAATTGGATTACCGTGCCTTTTCCGAACAAGCCGGAACACAAAACCAGTTGGTGCAAATTGTTTCGGGATATTCCGAACTCAAATTAAACAATGCCGAACACCAAAAACGGTGGGCTTGGGAGCGTATTCAGGCACGCTTATTCCGCCTCAGTACCAATGGACTGGCCTTAGAGCAGTACCAAACCATCGGATTAATGGCGATGAGCCAGATTAGCAATATCGTGGTGACGTACCTGACGGCCAGTGCGGTAATTTCCGGCGACCTTACTTTGGGAGCCTTGGTGGCTATCCAATACATTATTGGGCAGGTTTCGGGGCCATTAGGCCAATTGGTCGGATTTATGCACACGGCACAGGACGCAAAAATGGCCGTAGAACGCATTGCAGAAATTTATGACATGCCCGACGAACAATCTACGGAAGAACCCTTACTGACCCAATTGCCCGCTTTTGGTGATATCCGTTTAGACAATATGACTTTTCGCTATGGTGGGCCATTTACCGACCCTACGCTCGATAACATAAATCTGGTTATTCCAAAAGGCAAAGTAACTGCCATTGTCGGTACAAGTGGCAGTGGCAAAACCACTTTACTTAAACTGTTGCTGAAGCTCTACGAGCCATCAGAAGGAAAAATGTATGTAGGTTCTGTGGGACTGAACACCTTAGACAACCGTGTTTGGCGACGTTATTGCGGGACAGTGATGCAGGATGGATTTATTTTTTCTGACACCATTGCGCGGAATATTGCACTTGGCGAAGAAGCGGTGGATCCGGAAAGGCTGCTCTATGCGGCCATGATGGCCAATATTCTGCCTCTCATCGAGACCTTGCCCAGTGGTTTTAATACCAAAATTGGGGATGACGGACGCGGGCTTTCAAAAGGCCAGCAGCAGCGCTTGCTGATTGCCCGTGTACTGTATAAAAATCCTGCGTATCTGTTTTTTGACGAAGCGACCAGCGCCCTTGATGCCGAAAATGAAGCCATTATTATGCACAATCTGAATCGCTTTTTTAAAGGCCGAACCGTCGTGGTTATTGCACACCGCCTGAGTACCGTCCGAAATGCCGACCAAATTGTGGTCTTGGAACAAGGCAAAATGGTGGAACTCGGCAATCATGAGCAGTTGGTGTCTCGCGGCGGTATTTATTACAATCTTGTTCGCAATCAATTAGAATTGGGAGATTAGTAAGAACAGATGCCCCTTTTAGAAACCGAACGAAGTAGCGAGGCCGTACAAGACATTATCGGCAAACCGCCCCATTGGATCATTCGCTGGGGCATGACGGTGTTGTTTTTATTGGTTTTGGGCACTGTAGCTGCACTTTGGTACATCCGATATCCCGATGTTTTGCCTGCACAATTGGTGATTACCACCGCCGATCCACCCTTTTCTGTTATTGCACGAAGTAGTGGACGAGTGCAATTTTGGGTGGAACCGGGAAAGGCCGTTGCCAAAGAAACCCCTTTGGGTGTCATCCAAAACCCTGCGAAAACAAATGATGTATTGGATTTGGTGAATGTTTTGCCCTCGGTAGAAGAGGCTGTCAACGAAGCCAATCCAACAAATATGCCTTTTTTGAATCCAAATCCACAGTTAGGATCTATTCAACCTTTTTATTCTACGTTCTTACAGCGTCTAAATGAAATACGGTTTTATCGCACTTCTCGGTCGTATGAACCCCGAATTGCCGCGATAGAACAACAAATGAACCAACAAGCCCTGATCCGGAATGACTATACCCGCCAATTAAACATAGCAGAACGGGAACTGGGCCTTGCCCGGAGCCGATACAATACCCACAAACAACTTTACGACGTAGGGGCCATCCCACGCCTCACCCTTCAGGAGCAGGAGTTGGCCTTATTACAGGCCCGCCGAAGTGTGGAAAACCAAAAAGCCCAGATTTCGTCCCTTGCAACCCAAACCCAACAGTTCCGGCAGAATATTTTGGAACTGAACCAACAAAAAATACGGGAAGAACAGCAATACCTAAATGGTTTGCGGGATGCGTTTCGGCTCCTAAAAAGCAGTATTGAGGAATGGGAACTAAACTACTTGTTGAAAGCCCCTGCAACTGGTGATGTCGCCTTTTTCAAATTCACCAATAGTGAACAATTTACACAAGCGGGCGAGGAAGTAATGATGGTTGTCCCGCCCCGCACCCAGCACAGTACGCTCATCGGCAGAGCTTTCATTCCAGCAGGCAATACCGGAAAAATCAAGATCGGACAATCGGTGCGTATTCAGATGGATGCCTACCCGGCCTATGAATATGGATATTTGATGGGGACGGTACAAACGGTTTCACCTTTGGCACGCACGGGTTCTGCCCAAGAAACAACTGGGCGCTACATCGTACAAATCCGCTTACCACAGGAATTGGTAACAACTTCCCACAAAATGTTACAGTACAAACCTGAGATGACTGGGGCTGCGGAAATCATAACAGAAGACCTCCGGCTTTTGGAGCGACTATTTGTACAATTGCGCAAACTTTGGATGGAACAACGATAGCCTAAACTTTATCTAAAAACCTCTTTAAGTTCAATCGCCATATCCAGAAAAACCGATGATATAAGCACATCCTCTTCAGAATACACCGTCCGGGCCACAAAAACACCTCGCCGGTTGCGGTCATACACCAATACATTACGGTATTCTGGTTGAACCACCCAGTATTCCCGAACACCCACTTCTTCATAAATCGAAAATTTCTCCTTCATCTCGGTGCGGGTATTGCCTGGCGATAAAATCTCGATCACCAGATCAGGCGCACCCAAACAACCCCGATCGTCCAATTTTTCTAAATCACAAATCACACACAAATCCGGTTGCAACACTGTCATTACCTCCTGGTCGTTCACCGTCTGACACCGAACCCTCTTAGACAACTGAAAATCTGCCCGCAACACAAGCCGCACATCAAACGGCGCGGTATAGGCCCGACACGGCTCATTTTTCAGGTATTGATAAAAAATACCGGAGAGGTTCATGGAGATGCTTTGGTGCATTCGGTTAGGCGCGGGCGACATGCGATGAACATAGCCCCGCAATAATTCTACCCGTTCTTGAAAAGCCCACTTCAAATAATCGGCATAGGTGTATTGTTGCGAAAGGTCTAATTGATTAATGTCTGTGAGCATGGTCTTTGGGGATGCGTTTCTAAAACTGCTGTTTATCTAAAAACCTCTTTAAGTTCAATCGCCATATCCGGAAAAACCGATGATATAAGCACATCCTCTTCAGAATACACCGTCCGGGCCACAAAAACACCTCGCCGGTTGCGGTCATACACCAATACATTACGGTATTCTGGTTGAACCACCCAGTATTCCCGAACACCCACTTCTTCATAAATCGAAAATTTCTCCTTCATCTCGGTGCGGGTATTGCCTGGCGATAAAATCTCGATCACCAGATCAGGCGCACCCAAACAACCCCGATCGTCCAATTTTTCTAAATCACAAATCACACACAAATCCGGTTGCAACACTGTCATTACCTCCTGGTCGTTCACCGTCTGACACCGAACCCTCTTAGACAACTGAAAATCTGCCCGCAACACAAGCCGCACATCAAACGGCGCGGTATAGGCCCGACACGGCTCATTTTTCAGGTATTGATAAAAAATACCGGAGAGGTTCATGGAGATGCTTTGGTGCATTCGGTTAGGCGCGGGCGACATGCGATGAACATAGCCCCGCAATAATTCTACCCGTTCTTGAAAAGCCCACTTCAAATAATCGGCATAGGTGTATTGCTGCGAAAGGTCTAATTGATTAATGTCTGTGAGCATTTATTTGGGATTTAAAGATTTAGGTATATTCCAACAACAATTGTTCTACCGATTTTTTCAAGGCACTCAGGGGACTGTATCCTCTGGTGAGTACATACCCACTTTGTCCGTCAATCCATAGGACGGTGGGAAACCCATAGATACTCATTTTTTTTACTGCTTCAAACTCGGCCTGTGTTTGTTGTAATACCGTTTCTTCTTGCATTTGGTTAACAAAATCATCACCACGTAAACCTATGGTTTCCGCAAGAGAAGCATACATTTCCCATCCGTCCGGATGCCTGCCGTCGAAATACACAGCCCGCTGAAGCGCACGTGCAAACGGAACGGCTTGAGAAGAATCAATGGCTTTAAGGGTTGTTAAGGCCAACCCTGGTTTTAATGAATTGAGTTGCATAGCTCCACTTTCCATCATGTCCTTCAGAAATGCCTCGCCGAATAACACCCCTGTCACTTCCTCCACATGCCGATAGGCTGTTTTGATGAAAGGAGCTTTTTCGTTAATTGAACCCACACGGTCCTCTAAAATCATACCGCCAGAAAGAACGTCAAAATCCACACGTTCCTGATAGGCCGCAAATAAGGCCTGCATTACAGGTGAAAAACCATAACACCAGCCACATAAGGCATCATATATATACAAAATTTTGGGACGCACAGGACAATTAAGGTTACAAATGAGTTTTTACAATATTCACGGGGCATCATCTGGTTTGTTCCGGAACGTAAAACGAACAGAACTGAACTTCAAACATAAACGCCCATTCCGTTTGTATCTTAATGGCTTCACCAAAACAATATACGAATGCTTGCTTCAAACGATACCTCCACTCCCGAAAAAGGACTGGCATACAAATGGAAGGTGCTCTGGTCGGTGATTTTTGGCCTATTCTTGGTAATCTTAGACCAAACCGTCGTCAATGTTGCATTCCCTACATTGCGTAATGAGTTTAATGCCCCATTAGAAGACACACAATGGGTGCTGAGTATTTACGTAATGGCAATGGGCATTAGTACACCCTTGGCCGGTTTTTTAGGGGATCGTTATGGCATGAAGCGGATCTACATTTTGGGCATCGCCTTGTTTGTTGTCAGTTCATTGCTTTGCGGACTCTCCGACTCACTCCCCCTGTTAATTGCCGCACGTGCCTTACAAGGCATTGGAGGCGGTTTGGCCTTACCCTTGGGGTCTGCACAACTCTTTCGTGCCTTCCCGCCACATGAACAAGGCTTGGCCCTTGGCCTGTTTGGCATCGCCCTCACCATGGCGCCTGCTTTAGGTCCTATCGTAGGCGGTTGGTTGGTAACGCACGACCTGTGGCGGTGGATATTCTACCTAAATGTGCCTATTGGCATTTTGGGGGTGGTTATTGCCTCGCGATGGCTAAAAGAAACCATACAAGAAAATGCTCCCAAACTAAGTATTCCTAGCCTTATTGCTTCAACGATCGGTTTTGGGGCGCTTTTGTATGCTGCTTCCATCGCTGCCGATAAAGGCTGGACATCCACTATCGTACTAACATGGCTTCTACTGGGCCTTGCAGGGCTTGGAGCACTCTCATATATCGAACTCAAAGTTGCAAGAGAGCCTTTATTGGATTTACGCCTCTTTAAAAATCCTATCTTCCTACGAGCCACCATTATCGGTTACGTAGCAACCGTTGCACTCTTCGGTGCAGAGTTTCTAATGCCAATCTATTTACAGGCCCTACGCGGATACTCTGCGTTGGATACCGGGATTTATCTGCTCCCGCTTGCCCTAACTGCTGGGCTGGTAACCGCCGTTTCTGGACGTATCTATGACTACATAGGCCCCCGCCCACTTATTGTTGTAGGATATGGCATCATTATGCTTAATACTTGGCATCTATCCCATATTCAGGCCGATACAACCATCCAGCATATCATGTGGCTCCTTGCCGAACGAGGCATTGGTATTGGTCTTACCGTACAAGCAACATTTACCGCCGCACTTGGGGTTGCACCCTTAGAAAAAGTCTCACGGGCATCTTCACTGATCAATGCTTCCAGAAATGCCATACAAGCCATCGCCGTAGCGATTCTTGCCACCATTCTCGTCAGTGCTGTATCTCCAAAGGTGAAGAACATCCAAGACCAACTCATGCATGGCACCCCTTCGGCCCAACAAAATGAGACCTTTAAAGGCGGTGTTTGTACCGAAATGCCTGCTGCGGGGAGTTTTGACGACCCCTTCGCCAATCCATTCGCCTCTGGATTGGGTAAAAAAATGCGTGACCTTCGCAAACAAGCCTGTACCGAAAACCTGAAAGGACTTAGTGATGCCTACCGTATGACCTTTTATTTCTCCATTTTAGCCTTTATTCTCGGACTTTTTCTGCCCGGATGGCCAGGAAAATGGACCGGTCGGGACGGCATCCGTACTCCGACAACTGCTTCACATTAGACCTTACCGCAACCCACATCATGTACCTTTGTTTATTTGAAGATGCTTTTTCGGATCATCTTCGCCCGGTGTCTGAGACCCGTGCCGTGTTTGACATTCGTTTGGGAAGCAGTACCTTGGCACAATACCTGCGCCGCCAATTTCCAGACCTACATCCTGCCCTTAAGGTGCGGTCCTATCTTGTGGGCACCATGACCGAGTCCTACCCCGGCGTACCAGTTAATGAACCCCTTTTTGCAGGAACGTTGTTTCTAAATGGACGCATTTCGTTCTTACCAGCCGAGGTTATCCAGCGCCTCCGAAAAGCAGCCCAGGATGGGGAAGCCAAACGGATTTTTATGCAGGATGGATTTGTGGTTGCCGCGTGGTTGCCCAATCCCTCCGATGTGGTTTTAGACCAAAATACCTTAACGCCTTCCGCATTTCGTGACGCTCCTTTAGAAGCCGTAGAAGGGGTACATTTCCTGAATCGGTTGTGGCACATGTTGGTAGAATTGCCTGAGTTTATCGCAAGAGGGTTTGTACAAGCGGGTAATTTTGGTAAGATTCACCCAGCAGCAATTTTGGTGGAACCAGACCGTATCTTTGTTGCCGAAGGAGCCAAAGTACATGCCGGGGCGATCCTTGCAGCAGATACAGGACCGATAATCTTAGACCGGGGAGCAGAGGTATGTGAAGGCGCGGTCGTTAAAGGCCCTTGCTATATCGGACAACATTCTAGGGTTAATATGACCGCCAGAATAGACACCACCGCAATAGGACCGGGCTGTAAAATTGGCGGAGAAGTTCATGCCGCAACCTTTCAAGCAAATTCCAACAAGGCGCACGATGGGTATGTGGGTAACAGTTATATCGGACAATGGTGCAACATCGGTGCAGATTCTAATACATCTAACCTCAAAAACGACTATGGGAACATTCGGTTATACAATGTCGCCCTACAACGGTATGAACTTTCCGGACAACAATTTCTTGGAACCATAATGGGAGACCATACCAAGTGTGGCATCAATACCATGTTTAATACAGGCACAGTGATTGGCACGTTTTGTAACCTGTATGGCGGTGGGTATCAACGAAATTATGTCTCTTCTTTTTCATGGGGCAGCCCTGCCGAGATGTATATGCCTTATAAACTTGAAAAAGCTTTACGTGTGGCTGAAGCGGTTTTTGCCCGTCGAAACAAACGAATGTCTCCTGCCGATCTACATATGCTACAAACTATTTATCGAATGTACCACGACCTAGCAACCGATGAAGACCAAAGCTAAAATTGAAGAGAAAAACTTTTTTGAACAGGCGTTTTTTATCACAGGCATTTTCCCGTGAACGCTGTTCTTTTAATGAATTAAAACCAGCCCTTAATTGGTTCATCACGGGGAACTTTTGGCTTCTATTTTTCCTTCTTTGCATATCAATAGGATAAGGGTAAACATCAGTAATGCAAATCTTTACCCTTATCAGCAACCCTTCATAAAAAAGGAGTACGTCTTTATGGGAGTTTACCAATTACCCAGCACAAGCTGAAGCATATGGCTGTAACGCGGTGCTAAACCTGAAAGCCGCCCTGTTTCGATGCCATAATAGGCATAGTCTAAAGTCATGCCACCCAAGTCCAATCCACCTCCGAAGGACGCATATCCTTGCCCAAAGCCACCCCGAACTTGTAGAAAGCCCAGCAGCCGGACTTCGCCCCCGAAATACAGTTTTGATCCAAACGACTGTTCCACCATTGGATACTGATACCCTTCCAAATCTACGGCAGCAGAAACACCCAATGCCTTTGAAAAATCCCGGACATATCCAATACCTAAGCGGTATGAAAGGCCAGAAGGACGCAAGGTGGCCTGTGCTATATTGCGGTTGAGTTCTGCCACATCTTCGTCTCCCTGTACCAGTTTGGCATCGGCACTGCTAAAGTCTGCCAAACCACCTGAAACAACATCATAAACGGTAGCACCAACCCTAAACCCCTGAATGCGCTTAGGGCGATATAACAAGCCGACATCTGCCGATAGCCCGCCAGTTGATAAGGCATAAATAGATTCATCGCTGCTAAAACCATCCAAAGGTTTATCTTTAACCACCACATTACGGTAGGTGTACTTGGCATTGGCCCCTGCGGAAAACTCGGGCGAGATGTCTATACTTGCTCCGCCAATCCCTATCAGATCCCCATGTACAAATAGGTTAACTTGGGGCACTCCGGCACCCCCATCTGTAACCTGAACCAACCCTTTGCTATCCGAGAAAACACCCAAATTTAAAGCCGCTTTTTCACCTAAACGAATGGCAAAGGCAGGCAAGTACAGGTTTAATTCTGAGGACACGCCATCATTGCGACGGAAAAGTTCCAAAGCATCGTCATAAAGTGCTTCTTGTTTCTGATCCGAAAGCATTTCTATTCCTTCGTCAATGGCTGGCTGAACCCTGTCTTTATAGAAGTTAGCTATATCTGTCGTATTAACTCCCGTTCCTGCCTTTAGGCCCAAAATAGTGAAACGCATCGCCTTGTTTCCTAAGACTTCACGGCCACCAGCTGGATTATAGAAAAAGGCACTCTCCCGTTTAGGAAGGGCTACTCCCGCCCCTCCCATTCCCAAATAGACGGGCGATCCAACAAAGGAACGGGTATTTTGAGTAAAGTTTTGTGCAAATAAATCTCTGGTTGGTACCAATAAATAAAACAGCACCAACAAATAATTTTTTTTCATGATTATAGAAGATTTACATCCATTTCACACACTTACAGAAATGGATAGGTATAGAAAATCACAAGACTTTTTATAGAACCGGAACACTAACTACATAATGACGGCAACACATCGTAGCAAACGTCCAGCTCCTATGGTTGACAAGCAATATTAGATTGCAAAGCCTTATTCAGCGCATTATAGCCAGCTACTGCAAGGGCGGAAAGTTGAGCTGCCGGCCGAGAACCTAACATCCGAGAACGCGCTTCTAATAGCAAAACAGCAAATTTCAAATTTCCCATAGATTTTTGGGTCTCGGTGAAAATCTTCTGACAACGCTCCTGTGCATCAGGACCAGTACCATCATTGGTGCAATACCCCAAGTACGTGACCTTGGCTTGGGTGCTGAAATTGTACCAAATGGCACCATTTTCTTCGGCGAACTTTTTCATTTTATAAAATTCACCAGCCGTAAAAGCAAAACTAATTAACAACAAGGCCTGTGGAATATTTTTTACTCCTAAACGCTCAAGTTCATTAATTACCGTAATATCATCAACCACTTTCGGCGGTTTGATATTGGTAAATAGGAACGATAAAATCTCACTTACTTCATATAAAACGCCTTCCTGCGAAAGTTTTTGACTACTCAGGTAGCCATTCAAGTCAAATGGTGTCTTGCCACCTCCGGACCTATCGCTACAAAACTCTGCCATACGTGATTTGGCCATTGTCAATCCGCGAGAAGTGCCATTACCCGGATCACCCGTACTCAGATAATCCGCCAAATTGCGCAAATCAAAAACGTCTATATCGGCCGCGAGCAATACAGCATTGGCATGTTGCACACGGATTTCTCCGTTATCTGGTGCCAAGGATTGTGCTTTTTCCAATACTTTCTGTGCCTCAACAGGAGCACCCTCCGCCACCAACTGTACACCATCCACCAAGAGTTTTTGCGGATCTTCACTTTTTAAAATTTGTTCAACCTTTTCTTCTACGGTGATCTTACCGGAAAACAGGTTGTATTGGTCGCACCCAGATAGCGCGAGAATCAAAGAGAACAGCCAAACAGTGCGAGAAATACCTTTGTAAAACATAGCTGATAAATAGTTTAGTAAATAACACTAGTATAGATATTAAATAATTACACAAACCTATTTAAGATAAGCTTGTTGACGTAATTTCAGTAACAGACGGTGGTGTATTGAGGTGTTAAAACCTTAAAAGGTGGATATTGGCTATATCAGCCGCCTTTAAGAAGCGATTGAGACAACACAATCAATATACAACTTTCTTCGTAAATCTGAAGATCATCAAAGCATTCCACAATAAAATTATCTTATTTTATTTTACATCGTTGCACATCCGCTAAGCCACAACACCGCTACACACCTTCACAAGCAACCATTCATCCGCCCCTCTTCTCTAATCTCAATTTCATCTTTTTAAAAACTTAAAAAAATATTCATCTTTTCAATTGCTAAAGCCCGACAAATGTGTTAAATTTATACTGTAAGCGCTTACATTTTTATTGATATTTAGTTTTCCATATAGATGAAACGTAACCTATTCTTTTTAGCCTTCCTCCTCAGTTTTCCGTTTCAATCCTTTGCACAAGATGTGCTCCTTCAAGGATTTTATTGGAACACCCACCCAGGCGACCTCTCCAAAAAAAACAGTGGTGGGGTTTGGTGGGATTCTCTCTCTACGGTAGCGCCCCAACTCGCCGCTGCTGGTTTTAAGACCGTTTGGATTCCTTCGCCCGCGAAAGGAACAGGCGGGACCGCCGATATGGGCTATGGGATCAACGATTATTACGACCTTGGGAACTTTGGCAACAAAATCTCTGGCGCTTTTAGAACGCGCTTTGGGAACAAGCCCCAGTTGCTTAACATGGTCTCCACCCTAAAAGGCAATGGCCTCAAGGTGATGGTGGACGTGGTACTGAACCACCGTTTTGGTGGCGACGCAGCCGCGCCACATGTCTGTAATCCACAACTGAATAGCGACCAATACACCATTTTCACCCCTGCCAGCGGACGTTTCCCCGGTAAGCCCGAACACTTCAACCCCACCTACCCACATTGCGATGTCAATGGCCCATATCACAATCCCATATTTGGACAAGACATCGGGTATTTTGCCAATATAGACACATCGCCCCCCCCCGGTGGCTGGTATTTTGGCCCGCACAACGTCGGAACCGTAGGCGACTCCCTCATCACTTGGGGACGTTGGCTGATGAACAACATCGGTTTTGATGAAATGCGGATTGATGCCGTCAAACACATCGAACCGGGATTTTTAGCCCCATTCTTGGTCGAAACCAAAAACGGCGAACAACCTTTTACTGTGGGAGAATTCTATGATGGCGACAAGGATGCGCTAAAGAGCTATCTGAACGAGGTAAACACCTTTAACAGTGCCTATGGCTCCAAAGGCAAAAATGCCAAACTCGCCATGTTCGACTTCAACATGTATTTTGGCCTAAAATCTCTCCTAAACGACGGTTCAGGAGGTTATAATACTTGGAACCTCAATACACTTGGACTCAACTTTAACGGTGTACATGGGGATAATGTGGTGACCTTTATCGAGAACCATGACTTTGACCGAGGTGGTTATAAAGCGGCACCGGGGCCACAAGATCCAGGTTATAATCCCACCTGTTCTGGGCCAGGATTCTCGTGGTCAGGCAATACCTGTCTCCAATATTTTACCCAACCAGATCACGACCCCGTATTTCGCGACAAACACATGGGGTATGCCTTTCTGATGTCACTCCCACCACGTCCGATGGTTTTCTGGAAAGACTATTGGTGGTATGGTTTTAAAGATGAGATTGATTGGTTAATGAACCTACGTCGTGCCATGGCCACAGGTTTTGCAACCCCGGTAGCATCACTTAATCCGTATTTCCCTAATACAGGAAACTACGATAGTAATAATCACGGTGGTAATATGTTTGCCCTAAAGCGAGATGACATGATGTTTACACTGAACGACCGCGCAGACAAACAAGGTGCTATTTGGGCAGATACCCCCTGGACGAATTTGGAACTAAAAGATTATTCCGATGCCTATATGTTTGAACAAACCTCCAGTTTTGGAGATAAACGTGCGTTTCTAAAGGCTAATGCCCGTAATTACGCATGGTATGCCCCAACCGGACGCTATCCACTACCCAACAATGAAGCCACACCCAGTTTTACGGTTACAGCTACCGAGGGCGGAAAACTGCACTTTGTGGTACTTCGGGCTTCCGACCTTGCCCAGTTTGAAGTAGGTGGAACCACCTTGCAGGCAGGAGACGAAGTGGCCATTCTTGGCCCAAAAGACGCGTCAGGAAATTCTGGCATCGCAGGATTGGGGCGTATCGGCCAAAGCGTGCGTTGGGATGGCGTACACGACTTGCTCATTGAAGTTTTAGGAAATGCCGAGGCCAATAACAACAATGGACGCCTAAAAGCCGGAGACAACCTCCGCTTGGTCATACGTAAACAAAGCAGTGGTCAGAAATTTTTGACCCAATCCATCACTTGGCTACCAGATGCAACCGACTTTAACTTTAAAGCCAAGCGCCCCAATTCGCGTGGCCCACAATCTTTTGGATTGAAGGTGAACAATGCATCCGGACAATACAGTATTGGCGGTATTTCCGTAATTTCTGGCTTCACCACCAGTATTGCAACAACAAAAGACGCACCAGATGCCATTGATGCCAAATTGATGGCAGAAAAAGCCCTGCTTTATCCGGCATACCCAAACCCTTTTAACCCTACTACTACCCTCTCCTTTGGATTGGCCACCACCCAATCGGCAACCGTTGAGTTGTTCAATGCCTTAGGCCAACGTGTTCAGACGTTGTTCCAAGGAACCGCCCGATCCGGAGAACGCCAAACCATTCAAGTGAATGTTGGTGGTTTGCCTTCAGGGACTTACATTGCTCGGTTAGTGACCGCCGATGGTTTGGTACGGGCACAATCTCTGATTTTAACGAAATAATTCCGCGTTAAAGCCGGAAGTGCCAAAAAGGAAAGGAAAACGACAGGGCTTCCGGCTCTCTTATCTTGTAACCATTTAGAACTTGATTAATACATGAAAAAGTTATTTGCGCTCATTTTTTTCTTACCCACTTTTGCATTTACCCAACCCGTCGTGGATGGCCAAGGAGGCGACCCTTGCTATAAGGTACAAGGCTCCTTTAGTGGGAGTAATGGAACATTCGGAGACTGGGGCGTGAAAGAAGTACAGGCTTGTACGCAGAACCAAACCTTGTATGTCTTTGTGAAAGGTGCTGTCAACCCTACCAACTATCACGACATATTGGTCTTTATTAATGCCAGCGACAAAACCGGCATCCCCGCAGGTACAGCAGGTGAGATCCCCGCCGGAAACGATGGCCTTTCACCTTTTCATCAATACGCCTTCCCCATCACCAATCCCATCGAGACAGATTATGGCGTGCGTCTGACGGCTGATGCAGCCAATTTAAAAGGATATGTGAGCCATATCAATTATACGGGCACACCAAGTAATCTGGATGTCTATCTGGGTGAGGTAACCTATGGTGGTGCATCAGTGACGTATTCAGAGATCACGTTTGCACACGTACAAGCCGCCAGCATGAGTACTGCAACAGGTGGGTTCGAATTCTCGATTCCATACAGCAAAATTGGTGCGGGTGCTGGCGCGCAATTCCAGCTTTATGCAGTATATGGCAACGAGCAGGGGCAATACGCCATCGCGCCCGGTATCATCCAAACCCCACTCTTTAGCGGAACCGCCACCGCAACCGAGCGCGATGAACTACCCAATACTGCCGCGCTGGAGGTCTATCCCAATCCGTTTAACCCCGAAGCCACTGCCCGCTTTTCAGTGCCGATTACACAACCCGTCGAAGTAGCGCTCTACAATGCCTTGGGGCAGCGCCTCAAAACCCTCTATGCTGGAACCGCGCTTTCCGGACAAATAATAGAGGCAAAATTACATGGCAACGACTTGCAAAGTGGCGTATATTACCTAAAGATGACCGGAACCTCTATTTTAAAAACCCGTGCGGTCTCGTTGCTTAAATAAACCAGTCCGCATTTACTTAATAAATCTAAACACATACTACCATGAAAAAACTCTTTACAACCTTGTGCGTTATTTGCCTTTCATCAGTTGGTGCCTTTGCACAAGTCGGTTGGATTGGTAATCATTCTACTTCTACAACAACAGCTCCAGGTGGATCAAGTTTTAATGTGACCTTGAAGTTAGAAGTATGGAAAGACACTGTTACCAATCCCGCCGGGCAAGGTGCGGGCATTACCTGTAACGTCCATTGGAGCGGTGGGGTTGTGGTTGGTGGCAGTTGGCCCACGCCTACAACCGTTCCTGCAACTTATTCAGGGGACAATCCTAATAATGATATATACGAAGCAACCGTTACGGTAACAACAAACGGATACTACGAATTTACTGCCAATTGCACCTCTGATTCAGTTCTAAAATGGGCTGGTGATTTTGGTACGGGAAATTACGGCTTTACCATTTCGGGACTTCCTATTTCGTTGGCATCTTTTACCGGAACGGCAACGGAGAATGCAGCCACCCTCAACTGGGTTACGGTAAGCGAGCTAAACAGCGACCACTTTGATGTAGAACACTCGGCCAATGGCAGTGCATGGAAAAAAGTGGGAACGGTACAAGCCGCCGGCAACAGCATTGACCTGCGAAACTACAGCTATACCGTAGAAGGGTTACAAGTGGGCAAGCACAGTTTTCGCCTGAAAAGTGTGGATAAAAACGGGGATGCCCGCTATACGGCCTCGGTACAGCTAAATGTGGAAGTTCCCGGCCAATATGTCTTATATCCTGCCTACCCCAACCCCTTCAACCCGGCAACCACCATCACTTTTGCAGTGGCTTCTCGTCAGGCCGTAAAAGCAGAAGTATTTAATGCCTTGGGTCAAAAAGTACGCACCCTCTTTAGCGGAACACTTGAAGCCAATGTGCCACACAGCGCACAATTCGATGCGTCTGGCCTACAAAGCGGTATGTACATTGTGCGCGTTACAGGAGCAAACTTCAAAGCCACCCAAAATGTTACGCTGCTGAAATAAGCGCCTTAAGAAGTCTTCCGGCTATTCTAAACCGGGGGTTGCGACGCGGCCTCCGGTTTTTTTGTGTGTATAAAAACCAATGTAACCACACAGGCCTCAATACAAATCGAAAAAGTCAACCACATCTGTGATTGACTTTTGGTGTTGGCGGTCCGGACGAGACTCGAACTCGCGACCCCATGCGTGACAGGCATGTATTCTAACCAACTGAACTACCGGACCAACATTCTTATGCGGACTTTAATATACCAAATTCACCCATCACCGCGCAAGCACCCCAAGAACAAATCGCACCGATTAACAAAACGTTCACACTTAAAATGATTCATATTGAACCGCAAGTACCAATACGGCCATATGATTATATGTTGCATGTGCGCCTGATGCAGCCCCCATATAATGCCACTGAGGCCCCAGTAATGTTTCTCGATGACTCCGGTTTGTTACCCCGTCATCCACCAGCCATTGAAGCAAAAAGCCTTGTGCATCGTTCTGGCCATACGCAATATTTTCCGCAATCTCGCCAGACCACACCCCAAACCGCTCTGCACGGTTCCACACCTGGCTACCATCTTTCCCCCGATGCCCTGTAGCACCCGAAGCCCCTTGATCTTGTACATGGCGGGCAGCGGCTTTCGTGAGGCCCGAAGCACGGCGTAAAAGAGGCAAGGGCTTTTGGGTGAGCAAGACACCTACCGCTTCTCGGACAGCAGTGGCCCCCTCCACCGTCATTAGGCGGGGCTGCCCTGCCAATATCAACATGTTCCCTTTAAAATAAGGAAGCCAAGCCTGAAGTTTCCTACCATATGCCGAAGGGTTGCTGCGAAGTTGGTTGATCTCGTGTAAAAGGACTTCATCGAAAGGAACAGCCTCCGTCGAACGACTGGGCCAAGACAATACCCCTTTGCATTGCGCCAGTAACACCCCGATCAATAACCAACACCCCTTGTTCCACAATTGTGTACCGGACTTTACATCACTACTCCTATCACAAACCCGCTTAAATGGGTTCTTGAAAAAAAAAGACTTAAACAAATTGTTAAGGTATTGAGAAAGTAAAAAATATCTTATATCTTCCAGTCTGGAATTTCTCCAGTTTAAACTGCTAACACACACTTATTTTATAAGGGAGGACACAAATGTCAGTACAAGCAAAATACCAAGAAGTTCTTGATTTGGGACAAACGTTTCAAGCAACCGACGGAAAAGTTGAGGAAGCCAATGGCGTGCTCAAGGTTTGGGGAACGGTAAAGACCCAAGGCCAAAAAGACGCTCTTTGGGATAAAATCAAGGCCATCGGCGGCCAAGCCCCCAGCGATATTCAGGCAGACATCAAAGTTTCTGGTGAAAGCCTCTCGCACGAAGTGGTTTCCGGCGACACGCTCGGTAAAATTGCCAAGACCTATTTGGGCAGTTCTTCAAAGTACAAAGAAATCGCTGAGTTCAACGACATCTCGAATCCAGACCTTATTAAAGTAGGTCAAGTAATTCGGATTCCATAATCGGCTCGCTTTTGCTATTCATGCCTCTCGTCTCGGCGAGAGGCATTTTTTTTGCCGCATGTACTCCTTTTGGGGTAAGAAAGAGGAACCAGAAAACCCCTCTTTTCACAAATACATCACGGCATTACCATCAGATCATTGCCTTCGCCGAAATATCCGGATGGGCTTGGACGTATTGCACCAATGTACCAACATACGCTTCCAGCGGCGGGCAGGCGATATTCGTCTCCTTCAGATCCCTGAGCGTGTTTTCGCAGGAATAAGTGGTGGGGTGTGTAAAATATTCCACTGCATCCGTCGTAATACCTGTCAGGTCTTGGGCATAAGGGACATATTCCAATGCAGACTTCGCAATGACTTTTGGCAAAGAAACCGGCAACACCCAGCGTTTTGTAGCCCCGGCAAAGAGGTCAATAAGTTCAGCCACCGACGGAGGATTTGGATTTGCCAGTTGATATACCTTGTTCAGGGAAGTGTTTTGGGCGCTCAGGTGAGCAATCGCTTCAATCACAAAATCTTGTGGTACGATGTTGACTGTATATCGGCTGGTATCTCCGATGACAGGCATCACTGCGACCGAGAGTTGATTCATCAGGAATCGTAAAATGGCATATGGGCCGTCGTATTTTTGCGTTTGACCCGTCTTTGAGTCCCCTACAACAATTCCGGGGCGATAGATAGATACCGGAAGCCCGGCTTTCATTCGTCGTTGCACTTCTACTTCGGCAAAGTATTTGGTCTCTTCATAAAAGTTATTAAAGATTTGTCCTTTTTCGAGGTCACTTTCAGTAAATAGACCTTCGTACCGGCCACTTATGTAGCAAGTACTCACATATTGGAAACGAGCAAGGGCGTTGCAGCCCTCAGCAAAATCCAGTACATTCCGGGAGCCTTCCACATTCACCCGAAAGGCAAATTCGCGCTTAACACTCAGGTCATAGACCGCCGCAAGGTGGTACACCTCTTGCGTATCATATTGAAGTTGGGCATATGCTTCTCCCAGCCCCAATCCAGGGCGCGTGATATCGCCTTCTACAAGATGAATGCGCCCCAGTCGAGAAGCCTTTTGTCGCTCCAACCCATATGCTTTTTGTTCGGCCAGACCTCGCCAGCGGGGTTGAATCAAACAAGTGATAGACACTTCTTGCGGGGAACGGTCTAATAGGCGCTCTACCAACGCCGAACCGAGGAAACCGGGGAAACCGGTGAGAAAAATGGTAGGCATGGTCTTGTGAATTTAAGATGGATATATAAGTTATTTAATGCCAGGCAGCCACTTGAAAACCTTGGCTGCCATTGTCATCACATCTGCGAATTGACTGCCACTCAAAAAGTCGGGCTTTGCAATCGGAGTCAACCGTTGAATCGCAACGGTTTGACTTTCGGTATATTTTAGAAGGCCCTCGGCCCCATGCCGCCGACCAATGCCAGACAACTTCATGCCGCCCATGGGTGCATCTAACGAAGCCCAAGCCGCGCCATATGTTTCATTTACGTTTACAGTCCCAGCTTTTATTCTTCGGGCAATCCCCGCTGCTCGGCTGGTATTGCGCGACCAAACCGCCGCATTCAGGCCATAAACGGTATCATTTGCCAAATCAACGGCTTCCTGTTCGGTATCGAATGGGTATAATGCAACGACAGGACCAAATGTCTCTTCACGGAATAGCTGCATTTCTGGTGTTACGCCTTCCAAAATAGTGGGTGCATAAAAATACGGCCCAAGATCCGTGCGGGCTTTTCCCCCTGTTAGCACAGTTGCCCCTTTCTGTACTGCATCTTCTATATGGGCCTGTACTTTACCTAATTGCATTTGCGAAATCAATGAACCCATTTCCACTTCGTGATTAAAGTCAGTACCGAGCCGGAGGGCTTCCGTTTTCTGAATAAATGCTTTTTTAAAGTCATTGTAAATGGAACGTGCCACATAAATGCGCTCAAAAGAGATGCACAATTGGCCTGCATTCCCAAAACTCCCTCTCACGGCGCCATTAGCGGCGGCGGCCACGTCTGCATCCTCCATAACCAGCATGGGATTTTTGCCCCCCAGTTCCATTGAACATTTGATCAGATATTCCCCAGCTTGGGCAGCCACTTTTCGGCCTGTGGCGGTACTACCAGTAAACATCAAAAAATCGGATCCGGAGATGAGGGTAGGGCCAATATCTGGACCGGTTCCAGTCACAACCTGAAATACATCTGTGGGTAACCCTGCTTTAATGAGCAGTTCCAATCCCAGAAGAGCCGTAAAAGAAGTTTGCTCCGCAGGTTTTAGAATGACGGCATTTCCGGCTACAATCGCGGGGATGGCATCCGAAATCGCAAGCGTTAGTGGGTAATTCCACGGTGCAATGATACCCACTACCCCCACCGGATGATGGTATTCCGTCGTCTCGGTAATAAATGGAATGGCCCCGTTACGGGCAGACGGCGCGAGCAAGTCTGGCGCTACATTCGCATAATATCGGGCATTGAGGGCCACATCAAATATTTCCTCGAAGGCATGAATCCGGGCCTTTCCGGTTTCCAATTGCATCACATCCAGCAAGGCTTCTTTGTGAGCAAGTACAAGGTCGTGATAGCGGCTCAGGACAGCCACCCGTTCCTTCACCGGAACGTTCTCCCAGCCACGTTGCGCCAATTTTGCCCGATGCAGCGCTTCTTCTACATCCGCCCTACCACACAAAGGCAAACGTCCCAGTTCTTGTTGATTGATCGGAGAGTGAACCATGAATGTTTCGTGATTCCGACCACTCCTTACCACCCGATGCGAGAGGTCTAATAGGGTTTGTGCTGTCATGTGTGCAGTCCACAGACTTTTTTGAGGACGCACCTCCGATTTGGTTTCTGGCTTTAATGCAACTTCCATGGTGTGTATGAAGATAAAGGACGAAGAACTACGCAGTGTATTTCCGAATAAGGGAAGATACCCATCTATGAAAGCGCTTGCAAACGAAAACTTAACACTGTTTACTTGAAGATTGCGCGGAAAAAGGAGACAAGATAGGTAAAATGCCTAAAAAGAAAAAGGCTGGAGCGCTGGACGGTTCGACGTTACCAATCCAACACCCCAACCCTTAACCTGAATATTATACAAAAAGGACGATTAGAATACAAGGTCAGAAGACCCGAACAACGCCACGCAGATATTTTCTCGGGTTCTTTTTCAAGTCGAACATAACGTCATTCAACTTTATGGTCAATGAGTCTATTCGGTTATACAGTTCAGACTGATCGTTCAACAACCGACCAACAGAGCCGTTTCCGGTGGCAATTTGGCCTGTTATGGTGTTTAGGTTCTGGGTGGTCACCTGCAATCCGGCGATTGTTTCTTTCGTGGTTTCGAGCACCCGATTCATATTTTGAAGGGCACGTGCCAGCGAATCGGTTTGTGTACTGGTAAATCGTCGGGCATCAGCGGTTAAATTATTCACATTATTCACCGCCGAATTGGCCCCTCTGGTTGCCACCTCGGCGTTGCGCATGATGTTCTCTATGGCCACTTGCTGTGCAGCAACGATCCCCTTGAGGGTTTGTATGGTCGAGGTTAGGCTCAAAATCATTTCATTGGCATTGCCCACCGTTGTATTCACAGCACCATTCGGATCATTCATCATGCGTCCTACATCATCCATTCGATAGTTGGCTGCCAACATCACACTATCCAATTTACTTACGATCCCATTCGCTTTTCCTGCAAGGCTGGCGATCATTTCCGGCTTCTGGATAGGCGTCACATATCCACCATCCTTTAACATCTCTGCCTGTGGATTTCCTGGTAAAACTTCTAAGCGAATACCTCCGACACCATCTATTCCTTCCAAGACCACCTTCGAGTCTTTGGGAATGGTAACTTCCTTGTCTATTTGCATCCGCACCACCACCTCACTTTTATCATCCTTGAATTCCAAGGCCGAGACTTTCCCTATCACCAGGCCGCGAATTTTAACGGGTGTAGAAACAATGATCCCATCGGCGGCCTTAAAAGAGGTGACCAATTCATACGTCCCCCCGACTGCGGGAAGATTTTGCATAAACCGGAAGCCAATAAAGCCCAATACCGAAAAAACAATGACCATTAAGCCTACTTTAAGTTCGTTGGCGTGTTTCATAGAAGGTATTTTTTTTGGAGAAGGCCCTTGATTCGTCAGACAAACAAGGGCACATTAAAATTCATTAATAACCAATTTTGTATTCACTTGCTTTCACAAATTCCAGCAAGACCGCATCAGTACTCCGGTGTAGGTCTTCTACCGTACCAAGCCAATGGAGGTTGCCTTTGTGAATAAAGGCTGCCCGATCTGCAATTTTGAGCACGGAATGCATGTCGTGCGTCACCACGATCCCGGTCACACGTTCTTTTTTAGATAACGTGGCAATGAGGTCATTGATGGTTCCAGAGGTGAGCGGGTCAAGACCGGAGTTCGGTTCGTCATAAAACACATATTTGGGTTTTAGGGCAATGGCTCGGGCACACGCCACCCGTTTTTGCATTCCGCCGGAAAGTTCGGAGATACGTTTTTTGCCGGCTTCTGGCAAAGAAACCACCGAGAGACACTCCATTACCCGTTCATAGATTTCGTTTTCTTTCATGCGTGTAAACATGCGCAACGGAAAAGCCACATTATCGAAGGCATTCATAGAGTCAAATAAAGCGCCTCCCTGAAAAAGAACCCCAAACTTCTGACGGACCGTGCGTAATGTTTTATATGAAACATGATTAATGTCCACGTCGTCAATCCACACATGGCCTTCATCTGGCTTCATCAATCCGATAATGTGCTTCATCAAAACACTCTTACCAGAACCAGATCTCCCTATAATGGCCAACGTCTCGCCTTCGTATATCTCCAACGACACATTATTCAACACCGTCTTGCCATCGAATCGTTTGGTGAGGTTCTCAACTACTATCATATTACACGGGGTTAGGCGGGTTAGAGCAGCAACTCAGCGAGGAGGTAATCGAAAAGGAGTACAAAAATACAACTCGTAACAGCAGCCTGTGTCGTACTGTTACCAACGCCTTCTGCACCACCAGAGGTGTAATAACCTTTCGAGCACGAGATAGAGGTAATCAAAAAGCCAAATACACACGCTTTGATAATCCCAAAAACCGGATCAAAGGCATTAAAGAACTGTCTCGCTCCTTTTAGGAACTCTTGTGCGGGCAGATCTGCCGACGTTTCCCCGGCAACCATTGCCCCACCAATACCAATGATAACAGCTGCAATATAAAGCAAAGGAAACATCGAAACCCCTGCCAAAACACGTGGTACCACCAGAAACCCCACCGAATTTAGCCCCATGGCTTCGAGTGCATCCACCTGTTCGGTTACCCGCATGGTTCCCAACTCGGCAGCAATCCGCGCTCCGATACGTCCAGCCAGCACCAATGCAGGCAAGACCGCACCCAGTTCCAAGATGATAGAAGGAGAGACCACGCCACCAATTACACTGCGTGGAATAAAAGGGGAAACCAACTGATATGCAGACTGGACCGTCGTTACGGCGCCCGTAAATGCAGCAGTTAGTAATACTATGGGTAAGGAGTCTATCCCGATTTTCACCATTTGGGTGAATAAATTCTGATAGTACGTCCGGATTTCGGTAACAGCTTTTATGGCCTGCCACATCAATAAGCAATAACGACCTATGTCAATGACGGCGTGCTGAACTGTATTGTTTAAAAATGTGAACATGCATTCGATCGCAAAGATAAGGAAGGTCGGTGCAAATCGTTAAACTACAAACAAATCTAAAGCCATTCATAATCTCCAACCGCTCTCAGGTCAATGTTTGTTGAATATCCGCAAAGATTTCGGTTTTCTATAGAGGCCACAGCCACGCAATATGCAAAAAAAACGGGATACCAAGACCCAATGGCTTGCCCTATATCGTATCTTTAATGAATCAACTTCTCAACAAATCCTCTTATCATGACAAATCACATTTCTTTTCGACTTTTTTCTGTATGGTATTTCTGGATGCTTTTGGGCACAAACATCGCTATGGCACAAACAGAAACAACCCTTTCGTTTATCAATGGAACGACCAAGACAATTTCGCGGCTTTATGTCCGGTTACCAGACGAAACGGACTGGGGCAAGAGTATTTTATCCGGAGCGCAACGCCTTGCACCCAAGGAAGAACTTATGGTAACCCTCTACGACTGGGAAGGTTGCCGGATAGATATTCAGGCGCGTGGGACAGACCGCAAGATCCTCTATGAGGCCAAAGGGTTAGACATGTGCGAAACAGATACGTTCACGTTGGGGAAAACACAAGCTCCCCCCATGATCGCCACTCCTTCCACAGTCACCAGTATAGGGGATGAAACTGGCTCTATACTCACCCCTGCACAAGCCAACACCCTATTGGACGCTCACAATCGGGTACGCACCACCGAAGGCGTCCCCATTGCTGGCTGGGATGCCACCATTGCTGGTTTTGCACAACAATGGGCCAGCCAATTGGCGCAGAATGGCTGTCGGATGGCACACCGTCCACGTGAAGGAGCTTGGAAACAACGCTATGGCGAGAATTTATTTATGCAGCAAACCACGGGTTCGTTGGCAGGGTTCAATTACCAAAAAGTCGTACAATCTTGGGCAGATGAAAAACAGCATTATACCCCCGGTCCACTTAGAGATTTTAGCAGCTACCCAGATCAGGTAGGACATTATACCCAGATCATCTGGGCAACCTCCACGCGGTTAGGCTGCGGCATTTCTACTTGTCAGACGGGAGGTTGGAATACCTTATTGGTAGTTTGCAACTACAATCCACCCGGAAATTATATAGGACAGAACCCGCTTTCGCCGCGTAACTAAAAGAAGCAGTAGCCTTATTTTATTCTACACTACGTGCGACCCGGAAACCGACTGCTCCACGGTGCAACATTACAAAATGTACCCGATTTGCTGCCCGAATTTTGGCTGGTGGAAAATGCCAAGATCCACCACGTAAAACCCAAGGCGATTCTGCATCGGGAGGATCATGGAGCGGGTCGTCTTTCGGCGAATTGCTATAAAACTCGTCGTCTAAGCGATCTTGTACCCATTCTTCCACATTTCCCAACATGTCGTATAATCCCCATGGATTGGGTGGAAAACTACCAACTGGGGCAGGAGATTTGTTATCCCACTTACTTCCACAACCATCGCAATTGGCGAGGTTTTCCACCAAATCATCCCCCCAGTAATATCGCGTTGTGGTTCCGGCACGGGCGGCATATTCCCACTCTGCTTCTGTGGGTAAGCGATACCATTTTACTTTTTCCCGTTTATTGAGCCATGTAACAAATGCTTGTGCATCGTTCCAAGAAACATAAACCACAGGGTTTCGGTTACCCGTAAAGGTGTTGCGCCAAGTCTCCGAACGATTCCCACGCTCACGACTCGTCTTATAATTGGTTTCGTTGACAAAGCGCTGAAAAAGTTCTTGTGTCACTTCGTGCTGGCTCAGGTAAAAGTCTTTGGTGAGGGTAATAGCATGTGCCGGACTTTCGTTCGCGTCGGCATCCATATCCGAATCGGGGCTTCCCATAATAAAAGTCCCTTGGGGAATCAGGGAGAACTTCATCCCCAACTCGTTCGTCTAGGTTTTAACCGCTTTGATATTACTTACCGACTGCGTATCCGACACCGATTGAGCAAGCAATACCTCCTTCCCCAATAACAGAAGAAACGATATGAGAAGCCAATAACACATAATCCCTCTGGTTTAAAGAATCATACACTCCAGAGAACAGGGGGAGTTTACCACAATATCAACTCTTGTAGAAAAATAACTCCCTTTTGCAGGATTTGCTTGTTTCAAAGATTAGACCCGACTTACAAGGGACTGGTTTAGTGTGACACACGGAATTTTATATACAATATTGAATCTATGGGCTTGGGAAGCACTCAGCAAGCCCCAATACAAATGAGGTCTTTCTAAGCAGCAAATAAAGCACTAATAACATTAAAAAAAGAG
>ERZ761607.1435-NODE-1435-length-29873-cov-6.795794_pt1 | contig 29873 bp, 30 predicted proteins | sample MGYA00511164_ERZ761607 | MGnify/ENA primary metagenome ERZ761607 (study PRJEB28899, sample SAMN02445080) | bioreactor sludge metagenome | biome: EBPR sludge | place: Australia: Brisbane, Thorneside Wastewater Treatment Plant | collected 2011-06-22 ... | reverse complement strand
ATACATTGCTAATAGATAATATAATATTATTTATTATAAATCAAATAGTTAGCATTGAATACATGTACTGAACTGAATTGGGTAGACTATATGAATGAAATTGCCTAAACGAGCGCCTCCAGCCGACCGCGCAAACACAGCGCGTAGGGCGGGTAGAGCGAAGCGAAACCCGCCTAATTGGGTGCTGCGCCGGAGACCGCGCTATTGACGAGTGCTGATGACGACGAGGATAGCAAGGCCCCGGTAGCCAAACATGGAAAATGTAGATAATCGGTGATAGACATGAGCATAGTGAAAACCTTAGAAAGACAAGTCGAGCAGCTTGATCCCAAGGAATTAGCAGAATTTCGAGACTGGTTTCTTGAATTTGAAGCGGATGCTTGGGATCGTCAAATCGAGCAAGATGCCAAAGCTGGAAAATTAGATGCCTTGGCGCGTAAGGCACTGGAAGATCACGCTGCGGGTCGGACTACGCTACTTTGAACCATCACGCTAATCCAGATTTCTGGACATGCTATCGAGCGTTGCCCCAGGAAGTTCAGGTTCTTGCTGATAGAGCTTACCTGCTGCTCAAGCAGAATCCCCATCATCCTTCCCTGCGCTTCAAAAAGGTAGGATCGTACTGGTCAGCCAGAATAGGAGGACATCATCGTGCGCTGGCGGTACAAGCTTCTGATGGTTTTATCTGGTTTTGGATTGGCACACATGCAGAATACGACAGACTTATCGCCTAACTGTGGCTTGCACCTGACCCCGCTACGCGGGGCAGATGAAGCGGGTCGTTATAAAGCGCTAAATAAAATGGGAGACGTATATGGAAGACAATAATTCAAATGATTTGCTTCAAGAACAGATTCAAGATGAATCAACTGAATTAGCTGTTCCAGAAACAAAAAGGTCAGTTTATACCGATCAAGGGGATCCAGAAATTGATTCTCTTTATAGAAAGTGGAAAAAAGGCATTCTGATAATTCAGCGCGTAGGGCGGGTAGAGCGAAGCGAAACCCGCCTAACCAGATGAGTTTTAACGATCATTTTTTAAGAAACCCTGCGCGTCATCTCTAAGAGGCCAATAGGGGAATTCTGGGAACGTCGTCCAGAATCCAAGCCCACATTGGAAGAATAGTTTCGTAAAGTTAGTCAACTTGTAGTAGCGTCTTTTCCCGAGTTACGGCGAACATTCGGCTCAGCAGATTATGTCGATGGCTACACGCTGTTTGATGTAGGTGGAAACAAATATCGAATCGCGACTGTTATCCACTATGAAAAGCAGCGTCTCTATGTCCGGCAGGTCATGACCCACTCGGAATATGATAGAAATGACTGGATAAGAGAATGAATGTAGCACTTAATATTGAGAAACTTATTCCTGCTTGGCAAGCACTTAGATCAATTGCCCCTCTGTCGCACATCGAATCGGAAAGCGATTACGAACAGGCTACGAATTTGCTAAATAGCCTGCTCGATATTGTCCTTGACGATACCAGTCATCCCCTCTATTCGCTTGTTTGCGTAGTTGGCGATCTGATCGAAGCGTATGAAATTGATCAGGAGCCATTATAGTGTGGACGGAGAATAATCGAGGCTAGACCACAATTCCTGTTATGTCAGTCAATGTAAAGTTGGATGATTTGCTTACCGCCTTCGAGTGGGTCAGTGCATCAGGTTCACTTGAGAATTCGGCATTGATCTCCAAAGAGACGGGTTCAATATACCTGCGCTCTAACGATTACGAGCTTGAAGACGAATTGCCGGAGGACCTTGACGACCCATCAAGATACGTCTCGGTTCCTCACAAGAACGATCTCGATCTTGGCAAGTGGTTGGCGATGCGATATGTCGATGAGGCATTGCCGGACCATGCGTCAACCGTTCGGGAAATTTTCAGGAAAAAGGGTGCATACGCAAAGTTCAAGAATCTGCTTGATCGGGAAGGGCATCTCGATAAGTGGTACTCGTATGAAAGCAAAGCGGTCGAAAAGGCATTGCGTGCATGGGCAAATGAGAATGGCATTCAGGTCGTATCGTAATACTCAATACTCGAGACCTATCCTATCTTCACTCAAACAGTTTCCACAGGAAACCTCTAAAGAATTGACTTAAATTAGAGACACTAAAATCAGCGCGTAGCGCGGGTAGAGCGAAGCGAAACCCGCCATTCCCAAGACTCAACCCTCTTTATCCAACATATCGGCATGAAATCGGTCTATATAGAATCATCAGTCATCAGCTACATTACGGCCCGCCCAAGCAGGGATGTCGTAATATCTGCACGGCAGGCTATAAGTATAGAATGGTGGGATATTTATAAGAATTCATTTGAAATCTTTGTTTCTGAATTGGTGCTAGAGGAAATAAGCTTCGGCGATTCGCAGGCAGCAAGTAATCGGCTGGCTATTGTTGATGGTATTCCCGTGCTAGTGGTAACAACTAACGCCGTAGCTTTAGCCAAGTCACTGATTGCGGAGAATGCAATACCCGCATCAAGTATGGAAGACGCGCTTCACATTAGTATTGCTGCTGTGCAGGGTATCGATTTCCTGCTTACATGGAATTTTAAACACATCAACAATGCAAACATGCGAAACAAAATAACCCAAGTCATTAACTTGTCTGGCTTTAATAGCCCAATACTTTGCTCTCCAGAGGAATTAATCGATGCAAGATGATCCAATAGTGGAAGAAATCCGTAGGGTTAGAAGCGCCCACGCTGCAAAATACGGTAATGATCTTGATCGTATTTTTGCTGCAATTAAGGAGGAAGAAAAAAAATGTGCGGCTAGATTAGTTAATCGTGAGCCAATAATGCAGCCGACACGCAATATCGGAGAACATGGGGAAACTACAGCCTAACAAGGCGCTGCACCGGAATCCGCTTCGCTCCGCCGGTGAGCTTTATCGTTAACGATCAATCTTTAAGAAGCCATGCGCCTCATCTCCAATAGACCAATAAGGGAATTCTGGGAACGTCGTCCAGAACCCAAGCCCGCTTTGGAGGAATGGTTTCGTAAAGTTAGCCCACTTGCAGTGGCGTCTTTTCCCGAGTTACGGCGAACATTCGGCTCAGCATATTATGTCGATGGCTGCTATAGCTCACCGCATTCGAGTAGATTAGGTTATCAGCCCCTTTTATCAATTCGAAGTACATTTCCCTGGTGAGGCGGTAATGAAGCAAAAATATACTTACTGGAAAGATGAGGAAATGTGGATAGGCTACTTTGATGAATTTCCAGATTACTGGACTCAAGGTGAAACGGAGGAGGAATTAAAAGAGAATCTGATTGATATTTATAAAGAGCTAACTGGCGGACAAATCCCGAATATCCGCCGAGTCGCGGAACTGGAAGTTTCTTGAAAAACAGTGATCTAATAAAGAAGTTTGAGAATATGGGTTGCGTCTTCATTCGCCACGGTGGCAACCATGATTGGTATCAAAGCCCACGGACCAAAATATCACAACCTGTCCCTCGACATCGTGAGGTTAACGAACGTTTGGCGAAACATATTATCAAAATGCTGAGTGATTAATAGCATATAGGGGGTAGATCGAAGTGAAGCCCACCTAACTGGATGCATACTGAAACCGACTCACTGATTTTTTAGGAATAATAGTATATGGATTTCGAATGGGATGATATAAAGGCACACACCAATGAAAAGAAGCATGGTGTTTCATTCCTCGAAGCTGCTGAAGTATTTGGTGACGACTACTCTTCGTGCGTTCATGACCCGGACCATTCGTATGATGAGGATCGATATCTACTCTTTGGTGTTTCCTCAAAAGGAAATTTCCTCGTTGTATCGTATACCGAAAGATCAGACACAATTCGTATTATTTCAGCGCGGCGTATGACCAATCAGGAGCGTAGAGCATATGAACGATGAAGATACCTTAAGGCCGGAGTATCCGGCTGATCTGATTAAATCAGGAGAACGAGGGAAATATGCCAAACGTTATCGGGAAGGCACTAACATAGTATTAATAGATCCTGATTTGCACAGACTTTTTCCAGATTCAGAAGCGGTCAATCGTGCTCTTCGTAAATATGCTGAAGAGCACCATAAGGTGCCGACCCAATAACCGCATCCAGCTAAAGCTGTGCTCTGCCGCACCTTTGCACAGCTAGATGGTTGTTGTCGTCAGATTGCTCGAATCTATGCTCATACAACGCTCTTAAGGTGATACAAGCGATGGCCAGAAGAACATGGGTCTACGATCCCCAATCCGGTGGACGAAAAATCCCCGATTCGATCAAACCACGGATCAATCAGCGCATCCAGGACTACGCCGAGAAACATTACGCGGGAAAGTACGCGCGGATTGATGTTCGCTTCCACGGGAAATTCTGCTACATCGACGCCTATACCGAACCAGAGGAGCCAGAAGAATCCCTTCTGAAAATAACGGGTGAGACCCGTGAAGAATTTCTCAAGCGGATGCGCAATTCGCCGATTCATCTTTGTCGCCTGCGCTACTTCGGTAACGAGAACCGATGGTCGATGGCTTTCTACACCTATAGCCATGAGAAGTACGAGCCTTGTATTTTTCCCCACGGCAGTTGGGAGGGGACGCCGGAAGAAGCGTTCGCGACTTCCGCCGTCTATTTGCACGGCTGATGCCCGCCATGACCACCACCATCATCCGTCCCGGACAATTCGAGGTCGCCACCGGCGACATTCCCGAACTGCGCCTTCCAGACTTCCAGCCGTTCGCCCGGCGAGCGCGGCGGCTGCGCCAGCTTGCCGCCGGTCACAGCCTCGGCGATTACCTGATATTCGCCGCCGCCCTGGCGGACGCCCAGCAGGAGCAACTTGATCGACTCCCGGCCCTGCCGCTGCCCGACGCCGACCTGCTTGCCCGTTGCCGCGAGCACGCCATGCCGCCGCTGGCGCCGGGAGGATGGCCGCGCGATCCGGTCTGGCGATCTGTCGTCATCCAACTGGCGGACGCATTGGACGGCATCGCCCCCGCGCCCGCCCGCGCCGCCTTCGCCCGCCTGCGCGAGGCCGGGGACGAGTGGCTGGAATCTCAGGCGGATCGGTTGCTGGAGGGTGATCGGCAGGGGCTGGATGTGGCTTGCGCGCCGGTGATCGGCGCGACGCTACAGGTCTACTGGACCCGGCTTGCCGCCGCGCTGGATACCGTCTGGATAGCGCGACCGGAGTCGCATGGCCTCTGTCCGGTATGCGGCAGTCCTCCGGTGGCCGGGGTGGTGCGCGTCGGCGACGCGGGCCATGGTCTGCGCTATCTCCATTGCGCCCTGTGCGGCACGGAATGGCACGTCGTCAGAGCCCAGTGCAGCCATTGCGACAACGACAAGGGCATCGTCTATTACGCGATGGAAGACCGCACGGACCCCGTCCAGGCCGAAGCCTGTCCCGAGTGCGGGAGTTATCTGAAGCTTTGCCGCATGGATCGGGACCCCGATGTGGAGCCGTCGGCCGACGATTTGGCCAGCCTCGCCCTCGACTTGCTGACGAGCGAGGAGAAATTCGCCAAGAGCGGCGTCAACTACCTGATATTTCAGGGAGATGGATAGCCGACCGCACCGGTGCCCTGTCCCCGATTCCAAATGCCCGACGCCCCGATTGCCCACCATCCCCCTTCCGTTGACCGGATACTGAACTGGCCTTCGGTCGCGCCGTTGCTGGCCGAGTACGGCCGGACGGCGGTGCTGGCGGCGGTGCGCGGCCTGCTGGAGGAACTGCGCCAGCCAGTCCAGAACGGCATGGCTGGTGATTCGACGTTCACCGAGCCAGTCCTTTCCGCCCGTCTCGGCGAGCGGTTGGCCCGCGATCACGCCGCGCGCCTGCGGCGGGTGTTCAACCTGACCGGCACGGTGCTGCACACCAATCTCGGTCGCGCCCCCCTGCCCGAGACGGCGGTGGAGGCACTGGTGATGGCCGCCCGCTATCCCTGCGCGCTGGAATACGATCTGGACTCCGGCGGGCGCGGCGACCGCGACGACCTGGTGGAAGGGTGGCTGCGGGAATTGACCGGGGCCGAGGCCGCCACCGTGGTCAACAACAATGCGGCGGCGGTGTTCCTCCTGCTCAATACGCTGGCATTGCGCAAGGAAGTGCTGGTCTCCCGGGGCGAGCTGATCGAGATCGGCGGCGCGTTCCGCATTCCCGACATCATGGCCCGGGCCGGCGCCCGGCTGCGGGAAGTGGGGACCACCAACCGGACGCACTTGCGGGATTTCGAGAACGCCATCGGTCCGCGCACCGCCCTGATGATGAAGGTCCACGCCAGCAACTACGCCATCACCGGCTTCACCGCCAGCGTGCCCGAGAACGAGCTGGCGCGACTGGCGCACGAGCGCGGCTTGCCGTTCGTGGTGGATTTGGGCAGTGGCGCTCTGGTCGCTCAGGAATGCCACAGTCTGCCCCACGAGCCCACGCCACGGGAAACGCTGGCCAGCGGCGCCGATCTGGTCACCTTCAGCGGCGACAAGCTGCTGGGCGGTCCCCAGGCGGGCTTGCTGGTGGGGCGGCGCGATCTGATTCAACGACTCAAGAAGAACCCGCTGAAACGGGCGTTGCGGGTCGGCAAGCTCACCTTAGCCGCACTGGAGGCGGTCCTCCGGCTCCACCGCGATCCCGACCGGCTGCCGGAACGGCTGGCGACGCTGCGCCTGCTGACCCGTTCCCCGGCCGACATTGAAGCTCAGGCCGCGCGGTTGTTGCCGGTGTTGCGGGCCGCGCTCGCCGATTGGCCGGTGGAGGTCGGCATCGAGCCGGCCTTGAGCCAGATCGGCAGCGGCTCCCTGCCGGTGGACCGGTTGCCCAGCCATGCCCTGGTCATCACTCCCCGGCGCAAGAAGGGCGGAATACTGCGCGAACTGGAAACCGCCCTGCGCCGGCTGCCCATTCCGGTGATCGGCCGAATCAGCGACGGGGCGTTGCGGCTCGACTTACGCTGTCTGGATGACGAAACGGCGTTCGTGATCTTGTTTGAGAATCAACACTCCACGCCGTGACATGGCGACCGCGATAGAACGCTTCGCGGTGGTGGATTTTCGCCTCTCAGGGCCGGTCACTCCGAATGGAGTGCAGTAAAATTTCTTCTTACCAGGTAAGAGGAGAGGCTGCCATGAAAACCGTCACCGTTTCCGATAAAGGGCAAGTGGTTATTCCGGCTGAAATTCGCCGCCAACTCGGGATCACTCCCGGCTGTCAGCTCGATTTTATCCTGGATGGCAACGCCATCCGCATCGAACTCAAGCGGCGCATTCGTCCGAGCCGCCCCGAGGAGGGTTACGGTATGCTGGTTTGCCAGCGGCCCGGGCAAAGGCGTCTATCTGACTTCGATGTTGCCCAAGCCATGCGGGATGCGTTGAATGATCGGTCTTGACACCAACATTCTGGCCCGCTTTTACGTGGATGACCCGAACGACCCGGAGGCCGCGAAACAACGACCGCTTGCCCGGCGCATTTTGGTTGAGTCGCCCCAGCTCTTTGTTCCCCTGGCGGTGGTGCTGGAACTGGAATGGGTCCTGCGGGCGTTCTATGGCTTTGCCGCTCCCGATTTTGTCGGCGTCATCGAACATTTGCTGGGTCTTCCCAACGTCAGCGTCGAAGACTGGCCGCGAGTGGCGGATGCGCTGGTCTGGCATGGCCAGGGCATGGATTTTGCCGACGCCTTGCACCTGCGGTCCAGCAGTCATTGCGATGAACTGCTCAGCTTCGATGATCGCCGTTTCGCCAGACGGGCAGCCAGGCTGAACATCAGCCCCGCCGTCAAAGTGCCTGTTGAATAATGGTTTGTGGACCACGCCCGCAAGCCGTTCGCGGCGATGCGGGGCAGCGACGGGTTCGACTTGGCCGAAATTCCCTGGTTCGACAGCGGGCTGTTCGACGCCGCCGACTGCCTGCTTTGCCACCTGATCGAACCGGTGATCCGCGCCCCACTGCTGGATGCGCTGCTGACCGTGTTCCTCTCCACCTCTTGGAAAGGGGCCGGGGGTGAGGGTAGCTGGGGTGAAGCCGCCTGGCCCGCCGCCGCCGCCATCGTCGGCAATCCGCCGTTTCGGGGCGACAAGACACAGTTGGCCGGATGACCGGAAAGTGGCGTAGGGCTGGCCGGCGGACCCGAGCGACGAGGAGGGGTTGCGCCGGTTGCTGGCGCTGAATCTGGAACGGGCCGGGGCCGAGGACTAACCACGCTCCCAGGCGAACCCGGCCAGATTGCGACGGTCGCGGCTGAACTCCACCCCGATCAGGTAAATCGGCCCGCCTCCGGCCCGATATTTCTCGGCGTAGCCCCGGTCCTTGAGTTGTTGCAGGGCGCGGCCCTCCGGGACGATCTCCACCACCTTGAATTCAAACAGGTAAATCCGACCCTGGCATTTCACCGTCATGTCGATGCGGCCCTGGTTGGTGGCGTCTTCCAGGACGATGTCCAGCCCCAGGGCGGCGAAGTGGCTGTAGAACACGCTGGCGTAATAGCCTTCGTAGCGGCTGATGGGATTGTTGTCGTACCACTGATGGGGAATGCTGGCGAACAGGGCGTGAAACAGGTCGGGCAGACCGTCCAGATGGTCGGCCAGCAGCAGATCGAGCAGGCGCAACCGGTGGGTGAAGCTCTTGCTCGGATTATCGGTGTAGACCGACAGCAGGCTGGCGTTCAGGCTGGTCTCGACTTCGTGGTTGGGATAACCCAGGGTGTAAATCCAGTAGCCCCGGATCAGCTCCTCGGCTTTATGAATCGTCAAATAACCGGTCTGAAACAGCAACGCCTCTGTCGCGATATGGTCCACGTCGAAAGTCGAGAGCAATTCCAAACCCGTTCGCAGGCGAGCCAGATCCGGGGTAAAGAACCCGCGTGCGGCCAGCAGTTCGATCAGGAACGTCGGCGTGCCGGTTTCGAACCAGTAGGGCCTGAATTCGCGGTGGCGCAGGTAGAGCAGGATATCGAAGGGGTTGTAGACCGGTTCGCCGAGGAAGTTGTAACCGTTGTACCAGCGCTTCACTTCGGCCAAATTCACCCCCTCCAGATGCTCGGCGAAGGCGGCGACCAGTTCGGCATGGGTGTAGCCGCACAGGGTCGCGACGCGCGGGTCGATCGTGATGTCTTCCAGGTTGTTCAATCCCGAAAATAGCGAGACCTTGGAAAACTTGCTCACCCCGGTCAGCAGCACGAATTTGAGGTGCGGATCGAGGCTCTTGATCACTGAATAGAAATTGCGCAAGCCCTCGCGCATGGCTCGGGCCTGTTCGGGGTTATTCAGGTTGTCCAGGATCGGCTTGTCGTATTCGTCGATCAGTAACACCACCGGCTGGCCGGTGGCCCGACGCAGGTTTTGCACCAGATCGCCCAGCGCGAGGTGAACCGGCGCCTCTTTCCACGCCAGACCATGGCGTTCGTGGTTGAGCCGCAGTTGACCCAACAGGGTGGCGTCCAGCAGGGCGCGGTCGGACAGCACGCCCTGGCTGAAGTCAAAGCGCAGCACCGGATACCGCCGGCTCCAGTCCCAGTGGTGCTCCAGGTGCAGTCCTTCGAACAAGTCCCGACTGCCGGCGAACGCCTCGGCCAGGGTGTCCACCAGCAGGCTCTTGCCGAAGCGGCGGGGCCGGGCCAGAAAATAGTATTTCCCTTCCTCGGCCAGGCGGGCGACATGGGCGGTCTTGTCCACGTAGACATAGCCCTGGGTGCGCATCTCGCGCAGGTTTTGCAGACCGATCGGCAGTTTTTTCATGGCGGCGGACGTTCGAACCGGCGGGGGCGATGGCCAGATACTATAGTCCAAACAGGTTCCCTGAGAATCCCGCGAACAGGGTCGAAACGCGCTTGACCAGCCATCGACATTGATCGATTCGGCCGGACTCGAGGATGGAGAATCGATCTTGAGCATAGGCCGTTGACTGAAGAGGCCCCCCCATGATCATCGGCACCGCCGGCCACATCGACCACGGCAAGACCGCCCTGGTGCGCGCCCTGACCGGCGTGGATACCGACCGCCTGCCGGAAGAGAAGGCGCGCGGCATCACCATCGACCTCGGCTACGCCTACCAGCCGCTGGAGTCGGGAGACATTCTCGGCTTCGTGGACGTGCCCGGCCACGAGCGACTGGTGCATACCATGGTGGCCGGGGCCACCGGTATCGACTTCGTCTTGCTGGTGGTGGCGGCGGACGACGGCCCCATGCCCCAAACCCGCGAGCATGTGCAGGTGCTCGACCTGCTCGGTCTGACGCGCGGCGCGGTGGCGCTGACCAAGATCGATCGGGTTTCGGCGGAGCGGGCGAGCGAAGCAACGGCGGAGGTTCGTCACCTGCTGGCGGCCACCGGCCTGGCGGGCAGTCCCATCTTCCCGGTGTGCGCCCCCGCCGGCGAGGGCATCGGCGATCTCCGCCACTATCTGCGCGAAGCCGCGCACCAGATTCCCGCTCGCAACGGCGGCGAACGGTTCCGGCTGGCGGTGGATCGCAGTTTCACCTTGACCGGCATCGGCACCGTGGTGACCGGCACCGTTTACAGCGGTTCCGTGCGGGTAGGCGACCGGCTGCTGATTTCAACCTCAGGGCGGGAGGCGCGGGTGCGCGGCATCCATGCCCAGAACCAGCCGGCGGAGCGCGGCGAAGCGGGCCAGCGCTGCGCCCTCAACCTGGCCGGCCCGGATTTGCACCGGCAGGACATCCATCGCGGCGACTGGGTGCTGGACCTGGCGCTGCACGTTCCGACCGCACGCCTCGACGTGGAATTGCGGGTGCTGGCCACCGAGGAACAACCCTTACGGCATTGGACGCCGGTGCATGGCCATCTGGGCGCGGCCGATGTCACGGGCCGGGTGGCGGTGCTGGAAGGGGAGGCCATCGCCCCCGACGCGACGGGACTGGCGCAACTGGTCCTCGACCAGCCGGTTGCCGCCCTGCATGGCGACCGCTTCATCCTGCGCGACCAGTCGGCCCGGCGCACGCTCGGCGGCGGCCGGGTGCTCGATGTCGCCCCGCCCACCCGCGGCCGGCGCAAACCGCAACGGTTGGAGCTGCTCCGGGCCTTCACCCAGTCGAATCCGGTCGAGGCGGTGCGCCGGGCGCTGGCCGTGGCGGAGCAGGGGATCGATCTCGGTACGCTGGCGCGGCACTGGAACCTGGGACCGGCGGTGACGGCGGCGCTGGCGGCTTTGCCGGAGGCGGTGACCGCGCCGGGTTCCAACGGCCCGGTACTGTTTCCCCCGGCGCGCTGGCAGGCGTTACGGGACGCCCTGCTGGCCGCCCTCGCCGCCGAGCACGAGAACCATCCCGAACGGCTGGGACCCGACCGCGAGCGCCTGCGCCGCATCGCCGCGCCCGCCCTGGCGCGGCCGGTATTCGCGGCACTGCTCGACGGGTTGGAGGCCGAAGGGCGCGTCGCCCGGACCGGCCCGTGGGTACATCTGCCAGATCATCAGGTCCAACTGGCGCCCGCCGACGAGCCGTTGTGGCGGGATGGCATCGAACCGCTGCTCCGGGCGATGCCCTACAATCCGCCACGGGTGCGCGACATCGCCCGCCAACTCGGGCTGGAGGAGGATCGAACCCGGCGCCTGCTCAAGCAACTGGTGGGCATGGGTGAGGTGTTTCAGGTGGCCCACGATCACTTCTTCACGCAGGCGGCGGTGGCGGAACTGTCGGCCATCGCGCTCGAACTGGCCGAATGCGAGGGCGAGGCCCGCGCGGCCAGTTTCCGCAACCGGATCGGCGGGGGGCGCAAAGTCGCGATTCACATCCTGGAATTCTTCGACCGTCTTGGCTACTCTCACCGGATAGGAGACGGGCATCGTATCTTCCGCGATACTCTGCTCGATCTTGCGACTCACGAATCAAAATAAGCTGGAAGGGCGGCGTCATCCGGTGAGGCGGCCGGACTTCAAATCCGGTGGGGGCCGTCAGGCGGTCCTTGGTGGGTTCGACTCCCACGCCCTTCCGCCAAATAAACACCCTCACCCTTAGTCCCTTTTCCAAAGGGAGAGGGAGGTTTGCAAGCGGTTATTGACCAGGTCTTGCCTTTGGAGGCGAGCGGTCAAATCAGTCGCCAGTCTGGCGCATGGCTTCGATCGAATCGACCTCAACCAGGAAACACAGGCATGACCACCCCGGAACCACTCGCCGCGACCGATCCCGCGTCCATCCGCCTCACCACGCTGACGCATGGCGGCGGTTGTGGCTGCAAAATCGCGCCCAAGGTGTTGCGCGAGGCGCTGGCCGGCGTCTCGGGCGGTTTCCCCCATCCCGACCTGCTGGTGGGCAGCGCCACCGCCGACGATGCCGCCGTGTTCCGCCTCAACGACCGGCAGGCACTGGTGGCCACCACCGACTTTTTCATGCCCATCGTGGATGATCCCCGCGACTTTGGCCGCATCGCCGCCACCAACGCCATTTCCGATGTGTATGCCATGGGCGCCACACCCGTGTTGGCGCTGGCGATTCTGGGGATGCCCGTCAACACTCTGCCGCTGGAGGTGATCCGCCGGATCATGGAAGGCGGGGCCGAAGTCTGTCGCGAGGCCGGCGTCGCGCTCGCCGGTGGCCACTCCATCGATTCGCCCGAGCCGATTTACGGTCTGGCGGTGATCGGCCTGGCCGACCCCGGCCACATCAGGCGCAACGATACCGCACGAGCCGGCGATCGGCTGGTACTTGGCAAGCCGCTGGGCGTGGGCGTGCTCAGCGCCGCATTGAAAAAGGGCCTGCTGGACGCGGCGGGCTACGCGGAGATGTTGCGGGTCACCACTCAACTGAATACGGTGGGTCAACGCCTCGGCGCGTTCGACGCAGTACACGCCATGACCGACGTGACCGGTTTCGGCCTGCTGGGGCATCTGCTGGAAATCTGTCGCGGCTCGGGACTGGCGGCGCGAATTCACTTCGACCGCCTGCCGGTTTTGCCTACCGCCCTGATCCTGACGCCCCAGGGCATCGGTCCCGGCGCCATCGAGCGCAATTGGGCGAGCTACGGGCACGAAGTCAGGCTGGGTTCGGAATTGCCTGCCTGGGCGCAGCGCCTGCTCTGCGATCCTCAAACCAGCGGCGGGCTATTAGTGGCTTGCGCGCCGGAGGAAGAAGCGATGGTGTTGGAGTGCTTTCATGTCGCCGGCTTTCCGGAGGCCGCAGCCATCGGCGTCTTGGAATCCGGCGATCCCCAAGTGATGGTGGAGTGACCGACTGCCAGCACAGGGGTTTCAGGCGACTTGGGGATAGAGCAAGACCACGGGAGGCGTGGACGGCAGCGGCGGATTGGCGATGGCGCTGCGCATCGGCACGATCGACCCGTGTTCCGGACATTGGGCGCGGCGTTGGTCGGGCTGTACCGTTACCGGACGCTTGCAGTGCGGGCAAACCGTATGAACGGGCGTTGAGGTGGTCATGACTGTGATTCTCCCTAACAGTAATCGAACTACATCATTGGACCTTGGTGGGTCGATTTTGTTTTGCGTTGCAACAAATTTTGTTGCTGTATAGCAAAGATTTTGTTCCCGCACAACGCTAAAGTGGCTAAGAAGCGAATTCCCGCATGATTACCGGGCGTAGGCCGCATCCCCTGGATGTATGCTTTGGGTAAGCTCGGCTCTCGGCAACACCTGTTCCCAAGCGATTAAGGACTGAGGCATCCTGAACTGAATTTGTGAATTTTTGATTGAGCAAGAGTGAATTTTTGTAATTCGCGTTTTCAGTTTTCACCGATGTCGCGCCTGCCGGATGGCGGCGATGGCGGTTTTGGGTGATTTCCCGCGATCTTGGGGCAGCGAGTTCGGTTGTAAAAAGGCCGGACAGCCTTTCATGCCACCGTTCCGGTAATCCTCGGTCAATGCCTCGCGCGCTACCGGTTCGGCCAGGGCCAGCGCCTCGATCAACCCCCTGTACAATAGATCGAACAACCGCTCCAGCGCGAATTGGTGGGTTTGGCCAGTGGTGGCGAACAGCCAGTCGCTGAACGTCATGAAGCGTCCGAATGGATCGTCGCCCAGCAGCAGGGAGCGGGCATGACGGAACCGTCCCGAGTTGCCGATCAGATCCCAGTAACGGGCGAAACGCTCCAGGCCCCGCATCGTGGTGAAGTTCAGCAATCTCGAACACAGCAGGTTATAAGGTGGCTGTGGATTGTAGCGGCAGTCGAAATCGAAGGTGTGGCGGTCGATGGGAGCGCCGCGCAGTCGCTTGAGGATGCCGACCTGGATTTCGTGCGGATCGAGCGCGACCAGCCGGTTGAAGCCCGCGGCGAAGCTGGCTAGATCCTCGCCCGGCAGGCCGACGATCAGATCGGCGTGCAAGTGGGCGTGGGTGTATTGCCGCAACCAGCGTAGATTCTCTTCGGTTTTCCGGTTGTCCTGCTTGCGGCTGATCAGCGCCTGCACGGTGGGATTGAAGGTTTGCACCCCGATTTCGAATTGCAGCGCGCCGGGCGGAAAGCGGACGATCCGGCCCTTGAGCCCTTCCGGCAGGTGATCGGGAATCAGTTCGAAATGCAGGAACAGCCGTTCGTCCAGCCGTTCCAGAAAGAAATCCAGAATCCGCCCGCCGATCTTGGCGTTGAGATTGAAGGTGCGATCCACGAATTTGAAATGGCGCACGCCCCGGTCGTAGAGTCGTTGCATCTCGACCAAGAACGGCTCCAGCGGAAACGGCCAAGCGGTCTGGTCCAGCGCCGATAAGCAAAACTCGCACCGGAATGGGCAGCCGCGCGAGGCTTCGACGTAAATCAGCCGGTGGGCGATGTCTTCGTCGGTATAAAACCGATACGGCGACGCGAGTTGATCCAGCGGCGGCGGTTCGGCGGCGATGATTTTCTCGGTTGGCGGATCGTCATTCAGTAGTCGCCGGCATAGGCGCCCGAACGCCAAGTCCGCTTGCCCTGTGATCAGATGGTCGGCCATCGCCATGATGGGTTGTTCCTGCCTTTCATGGCTCACTTCCGGACCACCGAGCACGATCAGCAAATCCGGCCGCACTCGCTTGAGCAGGGCGACGACTTGGGTGGTTTCCGCGATGTTCCAGATATAAACGCCGAAGCCGACGATGCGCGGTTGCTCGGCCAGCAAGGTTTCGGCGATGTCCAGCGGGCGCTGGGTGATGATGAATTCCCGGATGGCGGCGTCGGCCTGTGACTCGCCCAAGTTGGCGAGCAGGTAGCGTAATCCCAGGGAAGAATGGAAATAGCGGGCGTTCAGGGTCGAAAGCAGGATAGCGGGCATCGGCTCAGGCATGCATTTCCAGAATGTCGCCATCCGCGACCGGATGATCCGGACCGACCTGTTGGCTGTGTGGCTGGTCGTGGGTCCAGTGGCGGGCGTATTTGAGGGATTGGGCCAGATCTCGGTGAATCAACCGGGCCACGTCGCGCACGGTTTGACCCTGGCGCACGGTGAAGGGGCGGCCCATGTCGGGCGGCTTACCGGGCGCCTTGGTGTAAACCCGCACGATGCCGAGTGCGCGAAACAGCCACGAGCCGATGGATTCCAAACCCTCGCCCGTCGTGGCCGACGCCGCCAGTATCGGATAGCGCCAGCCGGTCAGTTCCTGAAATACGGCCCATTCGTCCGCCAGTGCCGGAATGCGGTCGGCCTTGGCGGCGATAAGCAAAGTTGGCAGGCGGACGGCGAACAGGTTGGCCAGGGCGGCTTCATCGTCTTCGTCAGTATCCGCCGCCAGGCCCATGTCCCAACGCTCGGTCAGGGTGACCCGCTTTTCCACCAGCAGGGCTTGAGTTTCCAAGGCGCGATCCACGCATTCCGGATCGGCCAGGTCCACCACGGACAGGCAGGCGTCGGTCGGCTGCAAGGTTTGGTCGATCCATGGCACGGGACGCTCGCGGCTCAACGGCGGCAGGTCCAGCAACTGAAAGGCGATGTCCTGGTAGAGCAACATTCCCGGTTGGGGAAATTGAGTGGTGAAGGGGTAGGGGGCAACAGCGGCGTTGGAGCCGGTCAGGCGGGCGTGGAGGGCGGATTTGCCGGCGTTGGGCGGGCCGAGCAGGGCGATCTGGGCCGCGCCTTCCGGGCGAATGACCGTGGCCGGGCCGCCGCGAGCGCCGCCTTTTTTCGGACCGGCCAGTTCCTCGGTCAAATCCTTGATGCGACTCTTGATATCGCCTTGCAGGTGATCGGTGCCCTTGTGCTTGGGAATGGTGCGCAGCATTTCGCGCAGGCATTCCAGCCGTTCCTTGGAGTCGCGCGCCTGGCGGAAGGCGGCTTCGGCGGCCTTGAACTCCGGGGTCAGATTGGCGGGCATGGCAAGTGGGGAAATCCGATGAAATCCGGCTATGCAAGGGCAAAAACGATCTTCAGAGCTTGATCCAACGCTTGTAGGGTGGTCGGCTCCAGCTCGCCGCGTATTTTGACCAGGCGGGCTCGATAGTCGATGGGGCGAGTTTGCAGACAGTCCGCCACCGATGGTTTGCTCAGGCCATTGCGGGGGGACGGCTCGATTTCCACGTTGGTTCTGATTTGGGCTTTCTGCTGGCTCCATTCGGTGACCGGCACTACTTGAATGACCGGGACGCGGGCGTTGTAAACGTCGTTGGTCACGATGATGCAGGGGCGGATTTTCCCGGTCTCCGAACCTTGGACCGGATCGAGATTGACGTCGATGACCATGCCACGTTGTAGCGCGGTCATGTCGGCCAGTCCTGGATGGCGGATGCCGTCAATTCCCGAAGTTCTTGATCGTCATCGTAGATTTGCGCATACAGGTACGCGGATTCCTGCAACCGGCGCTGCTCCAAGTCTTGACGCAGGTGCTCCAAGGCGGCGCGGACCGCTTGGCTTTTGTCCTTGAAACCGTAAGCTTTGCACTGTTCGAGAAAGCGGAGTTGGGATTCCTCAAGGCTGAATTTGGCCTGGATCATGGAAAATCTCTATCACGGGTAGCGAGAACAGGGACCCAATAAGCGGCCTTAATATGAGGACCAATTTTAAGTGCTTCTCGAAGCTGGGACAACGCGCAGCTTCGGCGATCATGGCTTGGAGGGTTTGGCCCAAAGAAAAACGGCGCGCGGAGCGGGGTCCGGGCGCCGTTTCCATCCTGAATAAAGCGTGGCGACAAGGTTTTTGCGAGACGTTCCTTGCTCTACCACTGAGCTACATCATCCCCGAAGGGGTGGCTGGCGGGATTCGAACCCGCGACCAAGGGGGTATGAGCCATGTAGTCCCGCGAGCATTCGCCACGGCAAGCGAAAAGGCGACGACAAGGGATTGACGAGAGCGAACCCGTTCTACAAACGGGGGCAGGAATTGCACCTGCTATGAGTCTATGTACTCCCGCCGGCATTCGCCGCCGTAAATCGAAACCGCCCGGGCCGGACAAGGAAAGTGACCGAGAGGATTGGCTCGTTGCAGGAGATGTACTCCCGGTCGGGCATTCCAGTCCGGGCGGCTAAAACGGTTGCTAGATTATACCTCCACGGCTTCGATTTCGCGCACCCAGTGCGCGCCGTCCAACTGCCCGGCGGCGAACCGCGCCAGCACCTCGAACACCGCGTCCGAGAAGCCACCCACGTTCAACACATCCTCGCGGGTTTGCGCCTGCACCGTCCCATACGGCTGGATGTCGATGCAGGCCAGCCGCGCCCGTGGGTTGCGCTGGCGGAACGCCTCCCATTGCCGCATCGTTTCGGTGCCGCGTCCGCGCTGCGGGTCGGCCCACGATTCGTTGTCGGAGACGTAGATCACCAGATCGCCCACCGCCTTGCGCTGGTTCAGTATCGCCAGCGGCAAGCCGCAATCCGTCCCGCCGCCGCCGAACTGCGCCAGCGTTTGCGCGTTGGTCAGCACGCTGTCGCGCCGGTTCAAGCGGTGCGCGTGAACCTGGGTATCGAACGGCAAAATCTCCGTCGCCGGATTTTTCGCCGACAGCGCCGCCGCCACCAGCGCCGCCACGTCCACGCAGCGCACCGTGGAGGTCGCGCCCTTGCGGTGGCCGGTCACGGGAGAGGCCATCGACCCGGAGACATCCAGCAGCACGTAAACCTGTCCCGGCAATTCCGGCACGTTCTCCAACGCCACCTCCAGCGCATCCTGCAAGGCGTCGCGGACGATCTCCGGCACCGCCGGATCGGTCATCGTGTACGCGCTGAGCAACTGGTACGGGAACACTCGCGCCCGCCGGATCGCCGCCGGATCGCGCAGCCGCTCGGCGATGCGCTGGGCCATGCCGCCGACCTTGAACACCTCGTGGCGAGCGAAGGTGTTCAGGTTCATCCGGGTCATCTGCCACGGCGCCTGACAGGCGATGGCGACCCAGTGCTGCGGCCGCAAGGGTAGCGCGGTCAACAGTTCGAACGGCACGTCCGGCACCGGCGCTTCCACGTCGTCCCGGAACCGCTCCAGCGCCTTGATCGCTTCGGGCAACAGCGCCGCGTCGTGCGGCTTGCCGATCAGCCAGGCGTACAGTGCCGTCCGTTCCGGTGTCGCCGGTTTCGGGTGAACCATTTTCAGCACGTCGGCCAGCGACGGGTCGTTGCCGACCGAGGCGCTCAGCAGTTGCGCGTCGCTGCGCCGGTTCAGCCAGTTCTGAACCAACCGCTTGGGCCGGCTGCCCAGCGATTTGCGCCCAACCGCGCCGGAACGCAGGATTTGCACGAAGTTCCGCAACATCCGGCCATTGTCGATGACCTTGGCGAAAGTCGGTTCCAGCCAGTCCGGGCCGTGTTGCGCCAGCCACGCCGTCAACAGCGCCGGCATGTCCTTCATCTGGCCACGCCGACGGGCGTAAATCGCCGTTTTGGCGACGAACGCCGGCTCCACCGCCGCGCACAAGCCGAGCACGGCGTCCAGTTGCATGTCCGCGTTGGCGTAGAACGTCGTGTTCAGGCAACCGGTGGCGGCGTACTGCGCCAGCGCGGCTTGGGGGGAAAGCGCGTAAGCCTTGCCGCCGGCTTCATTACGCGCGTTGGCTTCTGGTGGCAGGCGGCCCGCCTGGGATTTGAAAAGCTGCTTGTTGGCCATTGCGATGACTCCTTGTCCAAGGCAGCGAAAGACACCAAGATGGGCTCACAAGTTCCATGGATTCCGCAAACGAACGGTCAGGACGCGGGAGCGACCTGCAACAGCAACTTGCCGACATGGCGATTCGACTCCATCAGGGCATGAGCGGCGGCGGCCTCGGTCAGTGGGAAAACGCAATCGATGATGGGCCGGATCACGCCGCTGGCCAGCAGCGGCCAGACGATTTCGCGCAACGCCCTGGCGATCGGCGCCTTGTGGGCGACGGGCCGGGCGCGCAGGGTCGAGCCGGTAATCGTGAGGCGCTTCATCATCACCGGCGCCAGGTTCAGCTCCACCTTGGCCCCGCGCAGGAAGGCGATGAACACCAGCCGGCCCTCGACCGCCAGCGCGCTGAGATTGCGCTGGACGTAATCGCCGCCGACCATGTCGAGGATCACATCCACGCCCTTGTTGTTGGTGACTTCCTTGATCACCTGGACGAAGTCTTCTTCACGGTAGTTGATCACCCGTTCCGCGCCCAGGCCCAGACAGGGCTGAACCTTCTCGCCGCCGCCGACCGTGGCGAACACCCGCGAACCTAGCGCCTTGGCCAGTTGAATGGCCGTGACGCCGATGCCACTGGTTCCACCGTGGACCAGCAGGCTTTCGCCGGGTTGCAGCCGCGCCCGGTCGAAGACGTTGCTCCACACCGTGAAGAAGGTTTCCGGCAGCGCGGCGGCCTGTTGCAGGGTCAGTCCGGCGGGAACCGGCAGGCATTGCGGAGCGGGAGCGGCGCAGTATTCGGCGTAGCCGCCACCGGTCAGCAGGGCGCATACCGCGTCGCCGATCTTCCAGTCCATCACGCCCGCACCCAGCGCGACCACCGTGCCAGCGACTTCCAGACCGGGCAGGTCGGACGCGCCTGGCGGTGGGGGATAGCCGCCCTGGCGTTGCAAGCAGTCGGGGCGGTTGACGCCGGCGGCGGCGACCTGGATCAGCACTTCGCCGGACGCGGGTTGCGGCACGGGTCGGCGGGTGGGGACCAGCTTATCGGGACCGCCGGATTCGGTGATTTCGATGGCGGTCATCGCTTCGGGCAAAGTCGAGATCATGGCGCGGTCTCAATCAAAAATTCCCCTTTTCCTTTGGGAGAGGGGTTGGGGTTGGGGGTTCAGGAGCATTTGGAATCGCCGCAGTTCAGACAGGTCAGACAGCCATCCATCACGATGACCGCCTTGGTCTGGCATTTGCCGCACAACGTGGCTTCCGGTGGAAAGGAGTTTTCGCCCGCTTCCTCGACGGCTTTCATGCCGAGTTCGTACTTGGCGCGTTGCTCGTCGATCAGCTTGCGCTGGTGGGCGTCGGGACCGTCTTCCTTGAGCAGGCCGATGGAACGCATGTGCGATTCGATCACGTCGCCGATTTCCGCGACCAGTGAGGGCATGTATTTGCCGCCCTTCTTGAAATAGCCGCCCTTGGGGTCGAACACCGAGCGCATTTCCTCGACCAGGAAGGTGCAATCGCCGCCCTTGCGAAAGACCGCCGAGATGATGCGGGTCAGGGCGACGATCCATTGGAAGTGTTCCATCGCCTTGGAGTTGATGAAGATTTCGAACGGCCGCCGGGTTTCGTGGGGCGTGCCGGGATTGAGGACGATATCGTTGATGGTGATGTAGAGCGCGTGATCCGACAGGGGGGTTTTGACCTTGTAGGTCGCGCCCGGCAGGACATCGGGCCGGGCCACGCTTTCGTGCATCTGCTGCACGGCCGGGGCAGTCGCGGGCTCGTCGGGTTTGACGACGTTGTAGCGAACGATCTTCTTGTCGATCTTGAGGGTCATGTCATGGCTCCAAAACCGGCCGATGCCGGTATGAGATAAACCATAGTCGAATTCTGTTGCGCGTCATCCCACCAGCCGCAGCCCCGGCGGCAGGGCTTCGCCGAACACCCGGCCGGCGTCGGCCTCGTCCAGTTCCACCACCTCTTCCACCATTCGCAACCACGTCGCCGGGGCTTTCGCCGCCCGCAGGCGCTGCGACACCCGCGCCCGCGCCGCTTCGTCCAAATCCCGTTCCCGATCTCCACTCAGCCGGGCCAGCAGGGTCGCCGCGAACGCCGCTGGGGCCACCGCCTTCCAGTCCAGCGCCAGCACCCGCTCCAGCCAGGCCGCCGCCGCCGCCGTCGGCGCGACGTCGTGGGCGCTGCCGTAGGCGGGAACCCGGTTGCCCAGTCGACCGACCGCCCACCACAGTTGCGACGATTCGCCCTTGCGCGCCAATCGCGCCAGCAACAATTCGCCCAGTTCGCCCTTGCGCGTCGCGGGTAATCGCTCCAGCACCGCCGCCAGCCGCGCCATGTCTTCCACGCCCGCTGGCTTGTCCTTGGCGGCCTTGCCGGTCAACGGACGCAGTTCCGTCATCAATTCCTCGCCCAGCCGCCCTTGCGCCGCCGTGTCCAGTCCCCCGGCCACCCGCCGCCACAGAGTCCACCATTCCGACCTATTCTGGGCGTCCTGACCGAATTGCACGCCCTGCGCGTAGAGACTCCACAATTGCTGAACCCGCCAGTCGTCCAATGGATAACCAAAGCCTGGCCGCAGACAGTAACCGGCCAGGCTGAACCACAACCGTTCGTGCTCCGCCGAGCGCCGCCGCCGGCGCGCCCCGGCCCACAACACGCCGAACAATTCGCGCAACAACGGCGTCTCCCAGCTCTCGCGCTTGCCGAGCAACCGTTCCAGGTCAGCGCGTAGGTTCTTGATTTCCTTGGTCTCAACATCGGGCGCGCGGGAACCGTAGAATCGCTCGATCCGTGCCGCCGCATCGGGAAAGCGCGGATGCAGCCGGGCCAGAGTCGCCGCGTCGCCGCCGCGCAGTTGAAACGCCAGCCGCCAGCGCTTCCGGTTCGTGCTCCCCTCGCTCACTGGGAGAGAGGCCGGGGGTGAAGGTTCCACTGCGACGCAATCCACCTCCAGCGTGCCGACCTCGGTCAATTGCGCCAGCAATTGCACCGGAACCTCACCCGCCCCGGCCTCGCTCTCGATCACCGTGGCAATCGGCGGCAGGGGCGCGAATTCCTCCGCGTCCAGCGCCACTACTTCGCCCGGCGGGTGCATGGCGTCCCCGGTCGAGGACAACAGATGAAACTGCACCGGCGCGCCCAGCCGCAGCGAGAAAGTACGTTCCAGCCGGATTTCCCGCCCTTCCTCGGCCCCACGCGGCAACAGGCAAACACCCTGCCTTTGCTGACGTTCGCCGTCCACCACCAGGAAGTAACCGCGCGCCGAGCCACCGCCAATCCGCAAACCCTGACCGCGCCGCGCCAGTCCGTAGGCCACCGCGCCGCGCGCCACCGCCAGATCGGGTTCGGGATTGTCCAGTCGCGCCAGGGGTTCGCTGCGCCAGCCAGCCAGAAGGTCCAGCAGCCGCCCGGCCAGCGCCGCGCCGTGGAAGACCCCACCGTTCAGCAACACCGCATCCGGCAGCGCCGGTCCCACCGTCGGCGCCCGCTCGCCCAGCGCCCGCCGACATGCCTCCGCGTGTTGCGCCAGGAACGCCGCCAAATGGCGGCTGATCGCCGGGTCAGCGGCATAGGGCAGGCCGAATTCGACCACCGCCGCCCGTCGGCCCCGAGGTCGCTCGCCCCATTCGACCATCGGCAGAAAACCGTCCAGCAGCAGTGTCCACGCCTCGGCGCGGCTCAATTCCGCCGACCGCGCGCCGCCGATCAGTCGCGAACCGCCGCCGAGCACCGTGACGGTCGTTCGCTCCGGCGCGGTGTCGGCCAGCAGGCGTTCCTTGGCGCTCCGGCACTGCTGCCACAATTGCGACAGCTCGCCGGCGTTCAGCCGCCCGCCGCCCAGCCGGGCCTCGACCGTGCGCGCCAGGGTCAGGTCCATGTTGTCGCCGCCGAGCATCAGATGGTCGCCGACGCCGATCCGGGTCAATTTCGGCCCCCCCTCGTCCATCTCGATTTGAATCAGCGTCAGATCGGTGGTGCCGCCGCCCACATCGCAAACCAGCAGCAGCCTTGCCTCGCCCAAGGCGGCCGCCATGTCGCCGCGATGGCGATGTAGCCAGTCGTAGCAGGCCGCTTGTGGTTCTTCCAGCAGCCGAAGTTGGGGCAAACCGGCCAGCCGCGCTGCTTCCACCGTCAACACCCGCGCCGCTTCGTCGAACGAGGCCGGCACGGTCAACACCAGTTCCTGCCGCTCCAGCGGTTGGCGGGGAAAGCGGTGATTCCAGGCGGCGCGGATATGGGCCAGGGTGCTGGCGCTGGCGGCGACCGGCGAGACCTTGGCGACATCCTCCGCCGCTCCCCAGGGCAGGATCGGCGCGGTGCGGTCCACGCCAGCGTGGGACAGCCAGCTCTTGGCGCTGGCCACCAGCCGCCCCGGGGTTCGCGAACCCCGCTCGCGCGCCAGTTCACCGACGATGACGTCGGCCACCTCGCCGGGATCGGCGAAGGGCCAGGGCAGTTGCCGGTCCGCCGCCATCAGCTCGCCCTCTGCCGGGTGATAGCGCACCGAGGGCAACAACGGTCGCGCCGCTACCGCGCCGGGCGCGATCAACTGCTCGATGCCGAAGAGGTGTATCTCGGTGGCGCGGGGCTCGGCATAGGCGACGACCGTATGGGTGGTGCCGAGATCGATGCCCACCAGATAGCGGGACGTGCTGGAGCGGGCGATGGTTTAAACCTCCCCGCGCAATTCATTAGCAGAAGAATCCTTCATTACATGTCGCATAGCCATCGTGCAATTGAAACCATTTGCTTCTCTTGATTTAAATTGGCAGCGTTTTTTAACAATCCATTCTCCAATTGAATCCAAACTTCTCCCGCCATCTTTTTCTCTATGGCAGCGCCAATAAATAAAAAATGAGGCGAGCAGTCGTGTTGAGCAAACGAATCACGAATTCGGTCCAATGCTGCTCGTGCTGTTTTCCAGTGCTCATCAGCACCAGCAGGGTCTATTCCACCTTTTAGTTCTCCTAGTGCAATATAAGATTCTGCCTGTCCATACCTGGTATTTTCTACCTCTTCAGGGGGCAGGTTGAAAAGGCAGATGTCAACGTTATTTTTTACCAGCGGGACCCTCAAGTTATAAATCAAGGTTCGGTAACAATCCTGGTTGTGCCAGCTTAACCCACGAAGCGATAGTTCAATATCAGCATCATCTTCATTCATATCTATCCATTTTCTAGCCTTTGCATGCTGCCAGCGATAGGGTTTCCCAGCAATTTTTAGTGTTGAAATGAGAGTTCGCGTTAGTTTTCTTTGCGCTAAAGCGCCACCTATATTACGCATGGAACCACCAAGAGCGTCACCGCGAGTTAGTAAAAACCTGAATACTAGTTCTTCGACAAACTTTTCACCCGCCGGTTCGAGAAATTTCCTGATAAGATTTTCTATTGCGTCTTCTTTGTTTCGCTGGGACAAGTGCGCCAAGGCTTTATCGGACAAACCGGCGGCTGTCAATAAACCATTTTCAATACCGCCGAGTTTGAAGAGGTCCGTCGGACACTTTGCCATGGATGCCAAACTTTGCAGTGTTCTTGCTTCAGCCACATAGGGAGTAGCTCTGCGATTCTTTTCAAGCGCAAGAGCAACAAAGCCAGCGCGAGTCGCCTCATAGTCCGTAATCAAATCTTCACTGGATTTTAAATGATTTTGATAGCAATTCATCCTGAATCTCCTTTGGAGTTTTTCCTCCAGACATAAACACACTTGCGTAATGCTTCACGTCCATGCTCGCCCATTTGTTGGCTGCTATTACCCTTACCATCTGGTAAAACCAGAATTTGTTCAACAGAAAACCCAAGCTTCTCTGCAAAAATGGAAAATATCATGTCAACCGAAATACTGGCTCCTGCATAACGAACATTATCATTAACCATGAACATCAATGCGTTAGGCTTAAGAACACGAGCGCATTCCGCAATGACGCAGGCCATTTCATAAAAGTAGCCTTTCACCATTCTTGGAATGCCGCTATTATTCAATTCACCCTTGGCTTTAAGATTATTCAGGTAATGCAGAATTGCCTGTAGATTTTTCTGTTCATCCACCATACTTAACACTTGTTGCCAGCCAGTATTCATCGCTATCAAATCCTTTGCCCGATTTTCCACCGTGCAGCTCAGCATTTCCTGACGAAGCCGGGAAATGCCCTTTTCATCAACCCCCAACAGCGCCAGTTCCAAAGCATAGGTACGGGTATAATCATAACGATTACAGTAGGGCGGAGAAGTAATAATCACATCATAGCTATTATCAGGAAGAGTCGGTAAAAAATTCAGGCACGAGCCTTCATAAAGCTTTATCGCTCCCTGTTTTGAATGAGTCGGAAACAAGTCACTCTGCCCCCGACAGGATGGAGAACAATCCATAATAATTTCATTGAGTTTTTCACAAATCGCACGGTCAAATTCAAGAATCCCGCCTTTATCAAAGGGTTTTTTACCCTGCCTACGGTTGGAACGGTAATCCCAGCGCAAATATTGCCCATCCTTGCGGGTGTAACTAATCAACTCCAGAACGCAAAGCAGGGCAAATTGAAGAACTAACTGAAGTCGTTCATTTTCCTTTCTGGATTGACTAATATATTGTTGAATCGATTTTTTAGCGCCATCCGGGTAGGCGTCCCTAGTAATTCTCAATTCGGGTAATACATATTCAGTCGCTATCTCCCGCCAAGGCTTTGTTAAAAACCAGCGATGCAGCGCCGCAAAATCCTGAGCAAAAAAATCCAGTTCCATAATCCGCCTGGTCTTGATAATCTGTTGTCCTATTGGCAATAGCTCAATACCGTCGGCGTCAAGTCCAGCCGCACTGGCGGCAAATAATGATGTACCACTCCCCGCGAAAGGATCGAGCACTTTCCCTTGCAAAATCTCATAACGAAGAAATAGATAATCAACTAGATTCGCTGAAAAAGCCTCTTTATACTTATACCAACGATAAACGGGTCTGGTTTTATTCGCCTGGAAGCTGACCAAGGTACGGTTTAAAGCAGGTTCAATCAGGAACTTTCCATTAAAATGATCCAGTAGCTCCTGATCCAGCGCATCGATTCTTTCCAAGGCATTGCTTTCTTCAAAAATAGAAACAGCCGTTTCAACCGTATTGGGAATCATAGCGATCCTGATGAGCTTTTCATGCACATACTCAACAGGGAGCGATGTTGCTCTTCACAAATCGCTCCCCGCCAAGATGGACAATCCCTGTTTCAAAACATCGCCGAGTATCACTTCGAGATTTGTGATCCGGCGTCCCCTGACGGTTCGACTCACCCCTCCCCGCGCACGTCGAACTCGACCTTCCAGCTTTCCGCGCCGGCGCGCGGCACCGCTTCCAGCCGCAGGGTGCCGACCTCGGTGACCGCCGCCCGCAGCCGCACCGGCACCACCTCGCCCGGTTGCCGGTCCTGGGCGGGCAGGGTCGCCTCGATTTCCTCCAATTCCTCGATCTCGTCCGGCGCCCATTGCTCCAGCACCTCTCCGACGTGATCGGTTCGGCGCACCGAGGAGCCGAAGAAGCGGAATCGCACCGGCTCGCCGACCACCAACCCCACTTCCTGCGGCGGCAATTCGGCCTGCGTTCCTTCCTCCATCCCGAACGGGGCGATGCACAGCGCCTCGATCGGCGGTTCCATGCCCGGCACCGCCGGCATGGCGCTTTCGACCCCGACATAGAACGACTTGGCCGTGCCGCCGCGAATCCGTACCCCGCGCCCGCGCCGCACGTAGCCGTAATAGGCCGCGCCGCGCGCCACCGCCAGATCGAGATCGGCGCCTTCCAGCAGCCGGGCCGGCGGCGCGCCCTCGGCGTCCAGCCAGCCGTTCAGCACCTCCAGGGTCCGCGCCAGCAACGGCTGGGCCTTGAACACCCCGCCGTTGAACAGCACGGCGGTCGGATGCAGAAAGGTGGCTTCCTCCGGCAACCGGTCCTCGAAACCGGCCAGATCGCGAGTCGCGTTCACCTGCCGGGCCAGGAACGCCGCCAGATGGCGGGGCATCGCCGCGTCCTGGGCGTAGGGCAAGCCGATCTTGGTCAAGGCCGCCCGCGCTCGACTGGCGGGCCGCGCCGCCGCCTCCACCACCGGAAAGAAACCCTCGACCAGATTTTGGGTCACTTCCGCGCGGGTCAGTTCGGTGCGCAGGGTGCCGCCGATCAGCTTGGAGCCTCGGCTCGGCACCACCACCGGCACGGCCTCGGCCCTGGCGTCGCCCAGCAGGGTTTCCTTGGCGGCGCGGCACCCATGGGTGAGCGCCTGCACCTGCCAGGGATCGAGGTTGGTTCCCTGCGCGGCCAGCTTGGCGCGAACCGCGTGGGCCAGCGCCAGATCCATGTTGTCGCCGCCGAGCAGGATATGGTCGCCCACCGCCACCCGCACCAAGTCCAGCGAGCCGTCACGCTCGGTCACGGCGATCAGCGAGAAGTCGGCGGTGCCGCCGCCGAGGTCGATCACCAGGATGATGTCGCCGACCTGGACCTGCTTGCGCCACTCGCCCCGGCTGGCCAGAATCCAGTGATACAGCGCCGCCTGCGGTTCCTCCAGCAGCACCAGATGGGTCAGGCCCGCCGTCGCCGCCGCCTCGGCGGTCAGTTCGCGGGCGGCCGGGTCGAAGGAGGCCGGCACGGTGAGCACCACCTCCTGGTCGGTCAGCGGCGCGTCGGGGTGTTGGTGATCCCAGGCGGCGCGCAGATGGGTCAGATAGCGGACCGTGGCTTGCAGGGGTGAGACCCGCGCCACTTCTTCCGGCGCCTCCACCGGCAGGATCGCCGCCCGCCGGTCCACGCCGGGGTGGCACAACCAGCTCTTGGCGCTGGCCACCAGCCGGATCGGGGTGCGACCGCCCAGAGCGCGGGCCAGTTCGCCGACCACGAACGGCGGCGGCTCGCCCCAGGGCAGGACGCGGTCGGCGGGCTTCAATTCGTCGGGATGCGGCAGGTACAGGAACGAGGGCAGCATCGTCCGGTCCTCGACCGAACCCGGCGCGGTCAACTGCGGAATGGCCTCGATTCCCTCGGCCACGTCGTCGCGGTCGCTGGCTGCCAGGTCCACCGCCGCCATGACGCAATGCGTGGTGCCCAGATCGATGCCGACAGCGTAACGGGCCTCGCTCATAGCTCCACCTCCGCCGGGGCCAGCACCCGGACATCATGACCCTCCGCCAGCCTGGGCAAGCGGATCTCGATCACCCGCCAGCCCCGGTGGGTCAGCGTGCCGGTGAACGGCGGCTGACCGACCACGTTGCCGGTCAGCCGCACCGCCGCGGCGTCGAAGCCGGCCGCCAGCGTCAGCCGCGCGCCCTCGACCTCGGTCCGCGCCGGCTCGATGGACAGATACTCGCGCAGCACCTTTTGACAGCCTTCATGCACCACCCGCGCAGCACCGCCGATCTCGGCGTCGGAATAGGCGCTGACATTCTCTTCCAGAAAGTCCACGAACCGCCCCTCTCGCTGCAACAGCGCCAGCAGTTGCAAGGCCGAGTCTGGCGGCGTTTCCCGCAACGACGGCCGAGGCGGCTCGACGACCGTCGGGGTGGCCGGCCCGGCCCGCTCGCCCCGCTCCAGCCGCGACACCTCGGCCGCGAATGCGGCGTCGCCCAAAATCCGCCCGAACGCGCGCAGCGCCAGGATCAGGCGGGTGAAGAAGCTCGGATGTGAATCGCTCATGACCAATCCAACTCCAGTAACTCAAACCGATGAAACCAATTATCCTACCATGCGCCCGCGCCGCGCCGACGACAAGAAAACCATCCCCGACGAGGCTGAATTTGCCTTATCATGTGCAATTGGCGAAGACCGGCCCGGTCGGCCCGATTGATCCAGACGGCGACGCGGATGACCCCGGCTCCGCGACCGCCTTCAACCCGCGCGCGAGGTAGGCGCGAGCCCCCCTTAGGAGTGGCAACATGGCCCGTATATTAATCGTCGACGATTCGCCGACCCAGACCTTGAGTCTCACTAAAATCGTCAAGAAACATGGACATGAAATCCTGACCGCCAAAGATGGCGTCGAGGGTGTCGAAGTCGCCAAGGCGGAACTGCCGGATCTCATCCTCATGGACGTGGTCATGCCCAACATCAACGGCTTTCAGGCCACCCGGCAAATTACTAAGAACCCCTCCACCAGCCATATCCCGGTTATCATCGTCACGACCAAGGATCAGGAAACCGACCGAATCTGGGGCGCGCGGCAAGGTGCCAAGGGCTATGTCACCAAGCCGGTGGATGAAGAGACGCTGATGGAAACCATCAAAAAATTCCTGGCCAAATAGATCGTCACCAATTCGTGCCGGCTCAGCCTCCACGAAATCGGACGCGACCACCCGCCAGCGCCGCCAGCGCCGCGTGGATCTCGCGCAGCCGCTGACCGTCACCTCCCCGATCGGGATGGTGGCGCATCGCCAGCCGCCGGTATTGGCGCCGGATGGCGGCTACATCCACCGGATCCCGCAGCTCCAGAACCGCCAGCGCCACCTGTCGTCGTTCACCCGCCCGGCGGGCCGCGTGGAATTGGCGCAACCATTCACCGACCTGAGCGGCGGTCACGGTCGCCAATCGCTGTAAATTCGCATACCAGTCGGCCAGATCGGGCCAGTCCGGCGCCAGCGCCGCATTCTTCCCGCCGGGTTCGGCGACGGTCGGCGGTTCCAGCGCGATGCGCAGCGGATCGATGATCAAGCGACCGCGCCGCTCGCGCGCCAGCCGGTCCCGCAGCCGGTACAAGATGTGAAACAGCAGATAGTGACCCCGAAACAGGCCGAGCGGTTCGCGCGCGTCGAACGTGGCGAACAACGGCTGTTCCCGGCGCAGGATTTTCAATAACTCGTGCTCGCTGATTCCGGGGGGATGGGCAACCAACAGTTGCTCCAGTTGCATTTCCAGGTCGTCCAGCGCGGCCGGCGACGGGATGGCGTCGTTCATCGTGGCGGTTCCGCGTCGTTCAACGGTTCGCGGGGAT